>VFQN01001468.1_pt1 | contig 39511 bp, 35 predicted proteins | sample 3512371 | NCBI WGS metagenome assembly VFQN01 (sample SAMN10412370, study PRJNA504923) | tailings metagenome | isolation source: Replicate 2 from Balatoc abandoned mine | place: Philippines: Itogon, Benguet | collected 2017-08-28
GCGGAAAACGGCAGCGCGAGCGCATCGCAGAGCCACACGTCACCGCGCCCTTCGGCCCGGTGGCGGAGGTCGTAGGACCGCCGGTCGTAGACGAGGCCGACGCGGCGCAGGCCGTAGTCGATGCGGCCGCCGACCACGGCCTGTCGGCCGCAGCGCGCCAGCGGCACGGAGAGGTCGATGCCGAGCACGTCGCGGCCGAGCCGCTCCGCCGCGTCCGTTACGGTGCGGCCGGCCGCGCAGCCGATGTCGAGCACAGGGCCCTCCGGCAGATCCCCGTCCAGCATGTCGAGGGCCCCGGCGAGGTTGCGCGACACCGCGCCGGGCACGCCGCCGCCCGGCACCGGGGTGAAGGCGGCGGGATCGTGATCTCCCCAATGGTCCCAGGCGTAGGAGGAGACGTGCTGGCGGATCGATTCGAGGCCGCTGCCGGGCCCCGCGGCGTCGCCCAGCAGGCTTTCGACGGCGGGCGTCAGGTCGGTGCGGGCCATGAGGTAGAAGAGGTTGTCCTGCACGAAGCGGCGCACCTCCGGCACGATGACCGGCATGCCGTCGAGGATGGGGAATTCCGAGCCGCACAGCGCGCAGGAGAGGATGCCGCTCTGAACGTCCTCCCCGGTCTCGGCCTCGATCGTGGTGAGCTTCAGCCGGCCTTCCAGCCCGTTCAGCCGGCAAACCGGACAGACCGGCCGCAACGTCTCGAAATGGGTAATCCGCACCTCAGCCGCCGATCATCACGGTCGGGCAACCGGGCGGCAGGATCTTTCCGACGGGACTGGGGATCGGCGCGACGCAGACGGCGTGCAGCGTCAGGTCGTTGACCCTTGCGGCCGGCAGGCCGCCGATCAGAACGGTGGAGGAGCCCTTGGAGATCATGCCCGGTCCACCGGGCACGCAGCTGGGCAGCGAGCAGAGGATCGTCATGTCCGTCATCCTTGCGGCGGGCATGTTGCCGATCATCACGGTCGGCAGGCCGCCGATGATGGCAAGCGGCAGGGCGGGATGGGGCACCGGCGTCGGTACAAGCGCGGCCGGGTGGATCGGCGCATGGCAATGCGGCGCATCCTGCTTGACCATGTCTCCCATGCGTGCGGCGTTCACGATGCCTTCTCCGCCTCTGCGACGAGGTGTTTTTCCAGTTTCAACACGTTCCAGCCATTACGGCGGCTGTAGGAAACCCTGTCAAGCAGCGTGCGCACGAAATGCATGCCGAGGCCGCCGATCTGTCGGCTTTCCAGGTCCGCCTCCAGGTCGGGCTCGGGAATGCCGAGCGGATCGAAAGGGCGCCCATCGTCCTGCACCTCGATCGTCAGCAGGTTCGACGCAATCGACAGGACGAGGACGATTTCGTGGGCTCCGCCGTCCTCGAAGCCGTAGTTCACGACGTTGGTAAGGATCTCGTCGAGTGCCACGTCGATGCCGGTGACATCGGCCTCGCCGGCGCCGTGCGTCTCCAGAAAGCGCCGCACCTTCTCCGCCGCGACCTGGATGTCGCCATGGGTGTTGCCGAGGGAGAAGGCCGCTTCCTGCGCAAGGCGGCCGCGTGCCTTGACGAGCAGCGCGCAGGCCGCGCCGGAGCGGCCTCGGCCGATCCGCTCGTGCACCAGCGCTGCGATGCCGTCCAGCGGTGTGGCGACCGCGGCCGGAGGAGCGGCGACGTCGCCGGCCGTCAGCCACGCGATGTCGCCAGCCTGCAGAACCGCCGTACCGGCCCGTTCCGACCGGGCGAGAACTGCCGATGCCTTGCCGCAGGCCGCCCCCGATGCCGTGCCGGTGACGACGTCGAGGACGAGGAGGCCGATATCGAGGCCGGCCGTGTCGATCCGCTCCGCCAGGGCCGCCAGCGCCTCCTGCGCACTCGCCGTCTTGGCGACAAGGGCGCGCAAAAGCTGCCGGATGCCTGCCGCGCGCAGCGCCGCGGCGATGTCGCCACCCGCTACCCGCACGGCGCTGGCGGCGAGCAGCGACGGCGCCGGCCAATGATGGTCGTAAAAGGAGACGGCATCGCCCGCATCGCCCGCACCGCCTTCCAGCTCGGCCTCGCGGCGCACCGGAAACCGTTGCGGCAAGAGGGACGCGCGCAGATGCGCGATCAGCGCGGCATCGGAGACAGGGCCTTCCCGCATCACGCCGGCACACCGAAAAGTGTCAAAAAACGTTCTGGCAAGTCGCGCAACTTTCTGAAATCATCGCCCGCATCCGACGCCGTCCCGGCGAAGCGCCAGAGTGATCAACAGGAAGCCCGAGGTCAATATCATCATGAACATCGCCGAGGCCCGGCAGGGAGGCAAGCTCGTCGTTTCTCCCAGCGGCAGGATCGACAGCCAGACCTCTCCCGTCTTCGACAGGCATCTTTCCGCAGTCATCGACCGGGGCGACGTCAACCTCGTCATCGACCTGACAAATCTCGACTATATCAGCAGCACCGGGCTTTCCGCCTTCCTCTCCGCGGCCAAGAAGATCCGCGCGGCAGGCGGCGGCATGGCGCTGGCCGGCCTCAACAGCCGCATCCGCCTGGTCTTCGAAATGAGTGGTTTCTTAAGGTTGTTTCCAATCTACCCGAATGTGGACGCCGCACTCTCCGGGTGAGAAACAAACGACGGTAGACTTTTACGCGTACTAGGTTTTAGAGTTGGTAATCGTTTTGCCTTACGAGAATTGATTCTAATCATCCTTTTACGCTGAAGCACGGTTATACCGGGTTTTGGCGTGGCAAAAGCTGGGGGGCTGCTTTGCTGAACGTGGATCTGCAATCGCTGGTAGGGCGACTGAATGCACATTGCCGCTCGTCGCTCGAAGGTGCTGTCGGGCTGACGCTGTCCAGAACCCACTACAATGTCGAGATCGAGCACTGGCTGACGAAGCTGGTGGAGGCGACGGACAACGACGTCGCGGCCATCCTGCGCCATTTCGAGATCGACACGGGCCGGCTCGCGGCCGATCTCACCAAGGTGCTCGACCGGCTGAAGACCGGCAACAGCCGCTCGCCGGCCCTCACCCCCAATGTGGTCAAGTGGGTGCGCGAGGCCTGGATCTACGGCTCCTTGCAATATGGCGACAGCTCGATCCGCAGCGGCTATCTCATCGTCAGCCTGCTCGGCGACGACGCCCTCTCCGCACTGGCGCGCGATGCCTCTCCGCTCTTTGCGCGGATCAATGCGGAAACGCTGAAGACCAGTCTTCTGAAGATCGTCTCGGGCAGCAGCGAGGCCGGCCAGTCGGCCGCCGCCAGCGGCAAGACGGCAGCCTCCGGCGAGGCCTCCGCCTCGTCCCCGGCCGGTCCGGCCGGCGGTTCGGCGCTCGACCAGTACACGATCAACCTCACGGCGCGGGCGCGCGAAGGCAAGATCGATCCCGTGCTCGGCCGCGATTCCGAGACGCGCCAGATCGTCGACATCCTCACCCGCCGCCGCCAGAACAACCCGATTCTGACCGGTGAGGCCGGCGTCGGCAAGACGGCGGTCGTGGAAGGTTTTGCGCTGAAGATCGCCGCCGGCGAGGTGCCGTCCGCCCTCAAGGATGTCGAACTCCTGTCGCTCGATCTCGGCCTGTTGCAGGCGGGGGCGGGTATGAAGGGCGAGTTCGAGAACCGGCTGAAGAAGGTGATCGAGGAGGTCAAGGCTTCCGCCAAGCCGATCATCATGTTCATCGACGAGGCCCATACGCTGATCGGCGCCGGTGGCGCTGCCGGCCAGAACGATGCGGCAAACCTCCTGAAGCCGGCGCTCGCCCGCGGCGAGATGCGCACCATCGCCGCCACGACCTGGGCGGAGTACAAGAAGTATTTCGAGCGCGATCCCGCACTGACCCGCCGCTTCCAGGTGGTCAAGGTGGAGGAGCCGGACGACGTTGCGGCCATCGCCATGATGCGCGGTCTCATTCCGACGCTGGAACGCCACCACGGCGTGCGCGTCCTTGCCGAGGCCGTAGAAGATGCCGTCCGGCTGTCGCGCCGCTACATTCCGAGCCGCCAGCTGCCCGACAAGGCGGTGAGCCTGCTCGACACGGCCTGCGGCCGCGTCGCCATCGCCAGCAATGCCGTGCCCGCGGCCGTCGAGGACCGCCGCCGCCGGCTGGACATGATCGACGTCGATCTCGGCGTACTGGCGCGTGAAACGAAGATCGGCGCGGACCATGCCGGGCGCATCGCGGACCTCGAAGAGGAGCGCGTGCGCGTTGCCGAGGAACTGGAAAAGCTGGAAGACCAGTGGAAGCGCGAGCAGGACCTCGTCTCGCGCATCCGCGCGCTGCACGATGCCCTGACCGCTCCGGACGAAGCCGAGCCGGGCGAGAAGACCCCCGAGGAGATGAAGGCGGAGCTTTCCGTCCTCACCGGGGAGCTGGAAGCGCTGCAGGGCGAGACGCCGCTGATGCGGGTGACGGTCGATAGCCAGGCGATCGCCGAAGTTGTCGGCAACTGGACCGGCATTCCGGTCGGACGCATGGTCTCCAACGAGATCAAGACGATCCTCGGCCTCAACGACAAGCTGCGCGAGCGCGTCATCGGCCAGTCCCATGCGCTTGAGGCGATTGCCGAAACCATCCGCACGTCGCGCGCAAAGCTGCTCGATCCGAGAAAGCCGATCGGCGTGTTCCTGATGGTCGGCACCTCGGGCGTCGGCAAGACTGAAACGGCGCTGGCGCTTGCCGACCTGCTCTATGGCGGCGAGCAGAACCTCACCGTCATCAACATGTCGGAATTCAAGGAAGAGCATAAGGTTTCCATGCTCGTCGGCTCGCCCCCCGGTTATGTCGGCTACGGCGAAGGCGGCGTGCTGACGGAGGCCGTGCGCCGGCGGCCCTATTCGGTCATCCTCTTCGACGAGATGGAAAAGGCCCATCCCGGCGTGCAGGACGTCTTCTACCAGGTGTTCGACAAGGGCATGCTGCGCGACGGCGAAGGCCGCGACATCGACTTCAAGAACACGGTCATCATCATGACCTCGAACGCCGGCACAGACCTCATCCACAAGCTCTATGCGGACCCCACCAAGCGGCCGGACCTGACCGAGCTGACGGAGGCGATCCGTCCGGAACTGCTGAAGAGCTTCAAGCCGGCCTTCCTCGGCCGCTGCTCCGTGGTTCCCTATTTTCCGCTCGCCGACGACGTCATCCGCCAGATCGTCACCCTGCAGCTCGGCCGTATCCGCAAGCGTTTCGCGGAAAACTACAACGCGGTCCTGAGCTGGGACGACACGCTCGTCGAGGAGATCGCCAGCCGCTGCACGGAAGTGGAAAGCGGCGCCCGAAACATCGAGTACATTCTTTCGCGTGGGCTCCTGCCGAGGCTGTCGTCCCATGTTCTCGCCGTCATGGCGGAGGGCGGACAGATCGGCGGACTGAAGGCCGTGCTCGATGAAAACGGCCAGTTCGAATTCCACGCGCAACCTTCGGGCGATACGGTCGCGCAGCCGGAACAGCCGACGGAATTCGTGGCAGCGCAATGAAGCCAATGCGGGGCGGGCCGTGATCGTCCCGATCCATCGACGACATCTCCATCAGGATACCAAGGGAGCAGACTATGGCAATCTACCTGAAATACGAAGGCATCGAAGGGGAAGCGACGCACGACACCCACAAGAAGTGGATCGACGTGTCGTCCCTGCAGTTCGGCGTCGGCCGCGGCATTTCCACGCCGGCGGGCGCAAGCACGAACCGCGAAGCCAGCGAGCCGAGCATCAGTGAAGTCGTCGTCACCAAGACGCTCGACGGCGCCTCGCCGAAGCTGTTCACCGAATCGGTGACGGGCACCACCGGCAAGAAGGTGGAAATCCACCTGGTCAGCACGGGCAACCCGGGCAACACCTATGTCGAATACACGCTGACCAACGCGCTCATCTCGGGCTACAGCGTCTCCTCGGGCGGTGACCGTCCGACGGAATCGCTCTCGATCAACTTCACCAAGATCGAATTCAAGTTCGTACCCTACGACGACAAGAACAAGGGCGGCACCCCGGTCACGGTCAACTACGACCTGTCCACGACCAAGAGCGGCTGACGCCAGCCACAGGCCTTCACGGCGCGGCTTACCGCAAGGGGCGGGGTCGCGCCGCGAGCTTCGACGGAGCGTCCGGCCCTGCCGCCTCCGACCCATGACACAAGACGGCGATGCGTGCCTCGCGCGCATCTTTCGGGCAGCAAGACCCCATGGCGACGACCCTAGTTCAAGAGGACCGCTGGATCACCCTGGAGACACCTCTCGGGAAAGACGTCTTCGTCGCCACGGAAGCGCGCGGCACGGAAGGCATCTCCAGCCTCTTCGAATTCACCGTCAGCGCCCTTTCCACGCGCGCCTCGATCGATCCAAAGGATCTGCTCGGCAAGAGCGTGACCCTCTCCATGGCGCGTCCCGGCGGCAAGCGCCGCTATGTCAACGGCATTGTCACCGCCTTCTCCGCCGGTGCCTTCACGCGCAACGAATACCGGCTCTATACGCTTGTCGTCTCGCCCAGCCTGTGGCTGCTCAAGCGCACCTCCGATCACAAGGTCTTCCAGGAGAAGACCGCAGTCGCCATCATCGAGCAGTTGCTCGGCGACAGCGACGTGCCCTTCGAGAAGAAGCTGAGCGCCAGCTACGAGACCTGTGAATACCGGGTCCAGTTCGGCGAAACGGACTTCGACTTCTTCCAGCGCCTCCTTTCCGAGGAGGGCATCTTCTATTTCTTCAAGCACAAGGACGGCGAGCACAAGCTGGTGCTGGCAGACAACGCGTCCGCCTATGCCGATTGCCTGCAGGACACCGTCGAATACCGCCAGGCGCAGGAAGAGGCGGTCGACAGCATCCACACCTTCGACACGGGCGCGAGCCTCACGGACGCCGAGTGGCATATCGAGGACTACGACTTCGAGAAGCCCGCCGACAACATCGAGGGCGAACGCAAGACGAACCAGCAGCCCGCCTCGAGCAAGAAATGGGAGCATTTCCGCTTCCCCGGCACGTCTGTGAAAGCCGACACGCTGAAGCGGTATGCCACCGCCGCCATCGACGCGGCCGAGGCTGGCTTCGAGACGGCGAGCGGTGGTGGCACTTGCGCCAGCTTCACGAGCGGCCATGCCTTCACGCTGAAGGGGCATCCCGTCTCTGCGGAAAACCGCCGCCTCGTCTTGACGGAAGTGCATCACGAGGCCCTTGATCGCGCGCATTTCACCATGCGGCCCGGCACCGAGGTCAAACCCTACTACCGCAACCGTTTCTCCTCCATGCCGGCGACGCGCATCGCGCGCAATCCGCTGCCGACGCCGAAGCCCGTGGTTCAGGGGCCGCAGACCGCCCTTGTCGTCGGCCCGTCCGGCGATGAGATCCACACCGACAAATATGGCCGCATCCGCGTGCAGTTCCATTGGGACCGCTACGGCAAGAAGAACGAGAAGAGCTCCTGCTTCGTGCGCGTGGCGCAGTCGCTCGCCGGCAGCAACTGGGGCTCCGTCTTCGTGCCGCGCATCGGCATGGAGGTGGTGGTGCAGTTTCTCGACGGCGATCCGGACCGGCCGCTGGTGACGGGCGCTGTCTACAATGCCGACAACATGCCGCCCTGGGCGCTGCCCGCCAACATGACGAAGAGCGGGCTTCTGACCCGCAGCAGCAAGTCCGGACAGACGGCAAATGCCAACGAGCTCTCCTTCGAGGACAAGAAGGGCGAAGAAAAGATCACCTTCCATGCGGAGAAGGATTTCCTGCGGGAAGTCGAGAACGACGACACGCTGGATGTCGGGCACGACCAGAAGCGCACGATCAAGAACGACCGCACCACCGAGATCACCGAGGGCAACGAGACCCTGACGATCAAGAAGGGCAACCGGACGGAAAAGATCGAGACGGGCAACGAGACGCTCGACATCGACAAGGGCAACCGCACCGTCACGCTGTCCACCGGCAATGACGACCTGACCCTCAAGAAGGGTGGCCGTACCGTGGCGCTCACCATGGGCGATGACAGCCTGACGCTGTCCAAGGGCAACCAGACGACGAAGGCCAGCGCCGGCAAGATCACGCTCGAGGCGATGCAGGGCATCACGCTGAAATGCGGCGCCAGCACGGTGGAGATCACGCAGGCCGGCATCACCATCAAGGGCGTCACCCTTTCCATCGAGGGTTCCGCCAAGACGGATGTCAAGGGACCGGTCGTCAACGTCGCGGGCGATGGCATGGCCATCCTCAAGGGCGGCATCGTGAAGATCAACTAGGCCGATTCCGGCGGGGAGCAGGCGCTCCGCCATCCGGAACCGGCAAGAACGAAGGGCAGACGGTGAAGATCCAGACGGAAGCGTTCCGCAAGGTGACGGCCCAGACGGCGCAGGAGATCTGCAGCCGGGCGGACCTGTCTGCCGAGGCTCGCCCCTTCCTTTTGCCCGACCTGTCACCGCAAGGCTTCCTCGCGCTGCTCGTCGAGGCGGAAAACATTGGGGACGCCGTGCGGTTCGTCGCCTTTGCATTGCCCATCCGCGAGGCGATCTGGTGGGCGCATGTGGTGGCCAGAACCAACATTCCCGTGCCGACCGAGCTGGAAATGCTGTGCCTCGACCGCACGGCGGCCTGGGTCTACGAGCCGAGCGACGCCCGTCGCCGCTCTTGCATGGAATGCGCCGAATCGGCGAAGTTCACGGGAGCGGCGGCCTATGCCGCGCTCTCGGTGTTCTGGTCCGGCGGCAGCCTTGCGCCGGAGGGCATGCCGGATGCGGAGGCCGATCCGCGCCTGGGGCCGATCGGCGCGGGGGCGTCCATCCTCTTGTCGATCACCAATGGCGATGCGGCGACGCTCGTCGATCGCTTCGAGACGGCGATCGTCCGGGCGGTCAGCATTGCCAATGGCGGCAACGGCTGGTTGCCGGGCGAGCGGCCGGTAGGAACGAATGGATCGTGAGCCAGGCTTCACAAAAACGTGTGACGTTTGTGGAACAACAGGCTCGGGGCGAAGCTCCAGAATCGGGAGATTCGCTTCAAGATCAATTAAGTATTTGGGGCTAAGCATTCTCTGCCAGCCCCGCGTGTAGCGGTATCCAATTGAAGTGCGGCGGAAGCGGCATGCGCCGGCTATTCCGCAATCAGCCCGCGAGGGGAGGATCTAGACCCATGGCTCTGCCGCAGGTTATCGATGTCGATGCTCTGCTCCAGCCGATCTCGGAAGAGGCGCCTGCCGGGACCGATCCGCGTTCCGACAGCTCCCCCACCTCGCTCTACTACCGCACCAAGGACGCCCGTAACGCCGCCCGCTCGGCCGAGCGGGCCGCTGTCGAACTCGGCGGCGCACCGCCCGAAGAATGGGATACGGTCGCCGAAACGGCGGCGGAGATTCTCGGCACCCATGGCAAGGATCTCGAAATCGCCGCATGGCTGATCGAAGCCCTGTTGCGGCAGGACGGGTTCATGGGCCTGCGCGATGGCCTGAAGGTGATGACCGGCCTCGTCGCGGGTTTCTGGGAGACGTGTTTTCCCGAGCTTGACGAAGACGGCGTGGAAGGAAAAGTATCCGCCGTCGCCGGCCTCAACGGCTCCGGCGCGGTCGGCACGCTCATCCAGCCGATCCGCCTCGTGTCCATCACCCGCGGTTCGCAGGGCAGCTATTCGCTGTGGAACTACGAGCAGGCGACGGACCTTGCCAAGGTCACCGATTCCAACCGCCGGCAGGAGCGGATCGACAACGGCGCGGTGACCATGGAGCAATTCATGGAGAGCGTGGCCGATACGCCCGCCTCCTTCTTCGCCGAAACCCAGACCGGGATCGCGGAGGCGCTCGCCGCCCTTGCCGAGATGTCGGCGGCCTTCGACGCGGTGGCCGGCGTCGATGCCCCGCCCGTTTCGGCGCTGCGCGAGCTTCTGGAGGAGATCTCCCGCTCGATCGCCCATTTCGCCGCTGACAAGCTGGCAGTTGCAAACTACTCTTCCGGCAGCGAGGACATCGCCGCCGACGGTCCGGCAGACGAGGGCGAGGCCGGCATGCGCGCGGCGGGGGAAACCACCGTCGTCGTGCGGAAGATCGAAGGCTATCAGTCTCGTGAGGAGGCGCTGGCGGAACTGTCCCGCATCGCCGCCTATTTCCGCAAGACGGAGCCCCATTCGCCCATGTCGTACACGCTCGATGACGCCGTCAGGCGTGCGCGCATGAGCCTGCCCGAACTGCTGCTGGAGCTGGTCGAGGACCCGTCCCATCTGCAGCGCATCTTGCTGGCGGCGGGCATCAAGCCGCCGGAGCCGGCCGAACAGGGTTATTGATAACGAGTCGCAGAAAATCCACCGCTTGAAGAGGGGGCCGTCATGGCAGAAAGCGTTCAACAGAAACTGAAGAGAGTGCGTGCACCGCGCGTTCACATCACCTATGACGTGGAGACGGAAGGCGCGCAGGTCCGCAAGGAACTGCCGTTCGTCGTCGGCGTGATCGGCGACTTTTCGGGCAAGCCCTACGAGCCGCAGAAGCCGCTGCGTGACCGCAAGTTCATCCAGATCGACCGCGACAATTTCGACGACGTCATGCAGCGCATGACGCCCGGCGCGGAATTCAAGGTGGAGAACACGCTGGCGGGTGACGATTCCCTGCTGCCGGTCGCGCTGAAGTTCAAGTCGATCGACGATTTCGAGCCCGGCGCCATCGTCGACCAGGTCGAGCCGCTGCGCAAGTTGCTGGCCGTGCGCAACAAGCTGCGCGACCTGATGTCGAAGGTCGATCGCTCGGAAGAGCTGGAAAGCCTCCTGGAAGAAGTCCTGCAGAACACCGACAAGCTGACGGCCCTGGCGGGCGAGCTTGGCGCAGAGAAGGAGTAAGGGCATGAGCGCCGAGACCCAAGCAGCCGGCAGCGCCGCTGTCGCCGAAGAGACCGGCTCCCTGAGCCTTCTCGACCAGGCCATCCAGGTCACCAAGACCGCCGAGCCCGACGAGATCCAGGACCTCCTGCGCACGCTGACCTCCGAAGCCCTTTCCGGCACGGTGACGTTCAGCAAGAACCTGACGCAGACCTTCAACAAGGCGATCGCGGCCATCGACGAGAAGCTTTCCAAGCAGCTCACCGCGATCATGCACAATGACGAGTTCCAGAAGCTGGAAGGCACCTGGCGCGGTCTGAACTATCTCGTCAAGAACTCGGAAACCAGCTCGACGCTGAAGATCCGCATGCTCAACATGACGAAGAAGGAGCTGCACAAGGACCTCACCAAGGCCGTCGAATTCGACCAGAGCCAGATCTTCAAGAAGCTCTATGAAAACGAATTCGGCACGCCCGGCGGCGAACCCTACGGCGCGCTGATCGGCGACTTCGAATTCGGCAGCGGCACGGAAGACCTCGAAGTGCTGCAGGGCATGTCGAATGTTGCCGCTGCGTCCTTCGCGCCCTTCATCTCGGCCGCCAGCCCGAAGATGTTCGGCCTCGAAAGCTTCACCGAGCTTTCCAAGCCGCGCGACCTCGAAAAGATCTTCGACAGCTCGGAATACATCAAGTGGCGCAGCTTCCGTGACAGCGACGACAGCCGCTTCGTCACGCTCACCATGCCGCGCGTGCTCGCCCGCGTGCCCTACGGTTCGCAGGGCAAGCAGATCGAGGAGTTCAAGTTCGAGGAAGCCCCGATCGATGCCAACGGCGTCGTCACAAAGATGCAGTCGCAAGACTTCACCTGGATGAATGCATCCTACGCGCTGGGTGAACGCCTGACCTCGGCCTTCGCCAAGTACGGCTGGTGCGTGGCCATCCGCGGTGCGGAAGGCGGCGGCAAGGTGGAGAACCTTCCGACCTTCACCTTCACCAGCGACGACGGCGATGCCGACCAGCAGTGCCCGACGGAAATCGGTATCACCGACCGCCGCGAAGCCGAACTTTCCAAGCTCGGCTTCCTGCCGCTCTGCCACTACAAGAGCACCGACTATGCCGTGTTCTTCGGTGCACAGACGACCCAGCGCCCGAAGAAGTACGACAAGCCGGACGCGACGGCCAATGCCGCCATCTCCGCCCGCCTGCCCTACATCATGGCGACGTCGCGCTTCTCGCACTATCTCAAGGTCATGGGCCGCGACAAGATCGGCTCCTTCCTCGAGGTCAGCGATTGCGAGACCTGGCTCAACAACTGGATCCGCAACTTCGTCAACGGCAATCCGGATGCGAGCGCCGAGATGAAGGCGCAGTATCCGCTGGCCGAAGCCCAGGTCACGGTGAAGGAAATCCCGGGTTCGCCGGGCGCCTACAACGCCGTCGCGTACCTGCGTCCGTGGTTGCAGATGGAAGAGCTGACCGCCTCCATGCGCCTCGTCGCCCGCATTCCGCAGATGGGCTGACGCCCGGATGCACGAAGACGACGCCATCGCTGCGGGACACGCCTCCGGCGGCGATGGTGCGACGGGCGAAGCCGGCCTGCGGCTTCGGATCGTCGATGCTGTCCTGGGCCGTGGCGGGGATGCTCCTGCCGCGGCGCTCGACCGGTTCCTCGACTGCGAGGACCCTGACGAATGCCTCCGTCTCTGGTTCGGCCCGCGCAAGGGCGGCGACCGCTGGCGCGCGGTGCTGACCCGCGATATCGCGGCGATCGATCCGCTCCTCGGCGACCAGATCGACGCCATCATCCACACTCCCGATTTCAAGGCGCTGGAAGCCTCCTGGCGCGGTGTCGATCTCCTGCTTTCGGAAACCGGCAACGACGACAAGGTCCGCGTCAAGCTCTTCAACGCGACCTGGGCGGAGCTGTCGCGGGACTTCGACCGTGCCATCGAGTTCGACCAGAGCACGCTGTTCGCCAAGGTCTACAGCGAAGAATACGGCATGCCGGGCGGCGTGCCCTACGGTCTGCTTCTGTGCGATCATGCGGTGCGCCACCGTGCCCCCGGCGGGCAGGACGATGTCGGCACGCTCACCGGGCTTGCGCAGGTCGCCGCTGCGGCCTTCTCTCCCTGCATCCTTGGTGCCGCGCCGGAGCTCTTCGGCGTCACCACCTTCGCCGACCTTTCCTATGCACAACGTCTCGATGCCGGCTTCCAGCTCGGCGAATACCATCGCTGGCGCCGGCTGCGCGACCTCGAGGACAGCCGTTTCCTCGGCATCGCCATGCCGCGTGTCCTGCTGCGCGACCGATACCGCGACAGCGCCTCCCGCCAGGACGGCTTCCGCTACAGCGAGGGTGGCGCGGGGGTCGATTCCTGGCTCTGGGGCAATGCCGCCTTCGCCTTCGGCGTCATTGCCATCCGCGCCTTCCGTGACTGGGGCTGGTTTGCCGACATGTGCGGCACGCGCGGTCCGGAGGGCGATCTCGGTGGTGTGGTCGACCATCTGCCGGCGGCAAATTTTTCCACCGGCGAGGCCATCGCCTACCGGCGGCCGCTGGAGGTGGAGCTTACCGACAAGAAGCAGAAGATTCTCGAAGGGCTCGGCTTCATCGCGCTTACCCCGCGCAATTTCGATCGGTCCGTCGTTTTCCTCGGCGCGCAATCGCTCTATGCCGCCCCGAATGACGGCGACCTGCCCATGCAGGTCAATGGCCGGCTGTCCTCCATGCTGCACTATGTCATGTGCATGAGCCGCTTCGCCCATTATGTGAAGATCATGGCGCGCGACCGGGTCGGCGCCTATACGACGCCGCAGGACCTCGAACGGTATCTCGAAGACTGGTTGCGCAACTACACGATCGGCAACACCGATGCCGGCCCCGAGCTGAAGGCGCGCTATCCGCTGGCCGGGGCGCGGCTGGAGATGAGCGAGGTGAGCGGGCGCCCGGGCGTCATGAACTGCGTGCTGCATCTCCAGCCGCATTTCCAGTTCGACCAGGTCGTCTCGGGGTTCCGGATGCGCACTGAAGTCCAGGCGATGCGGTCGCGGTAAGGCAAAGGAGAACGCATGGCCCGGCTTCCCAACAAGGCCCCTCCCCGGCTTCCGCTCTTCGACCGGCTGCTGCAGGGCGACAGCATCGAGACCGATCGCAGCGCCGACCGCGCCATGCAGGAACTGCACGAATCGGTCCGGCGCGACCTGGAAATCCTGTTCAACACCCGGCCGGGCCGCCTGCCGGAGGACGCGCGGCTGACGGAGCTGCGCCAGTCGATCCTGACCTACGGCCTGCCGGAAGTGCAAAGCCAGCACCTCGCCTCGCCCGCCCAGCAGGAACAGTTCCGCAAGGGACTGGAGGATGTCATCCGCCGGTTCGAGCCACGCTTCCGCGAGCTTTCCGTCGTGCTGGTCGTGCCGGAAAACCAGGTCGAGCGGGTGCTGCGCTTCCAGATCAACGCGCTTCTGGAAACCGATTCCTCCAGCGAGGCGGTGATCTTCAACACGGCGATCGATCCCGTGACGGGCATGCTCTCGATCAACGGGCGGTAAGGCCGGGCACGGTATGGCAATTCCATCCGCCGCCTTGAAACGCCGCGCGATTGGCGTAACCTGACGCCCCGGCGCCGCCCTTCATCCGCATCGCAGCCACGAGGCCCTCTTTGGATTTCTCCCAGGCAAGAATCCTCATCGTCGACGATATCGAGGACAACAGGGACGTGCTGGCGCGCCGGCTGCGGCGGCAGGGTCTCGTCGATGTGCACCAGGCGGCCGACGGCCTCGAGGCGCTCGACAGGATCCGCAGCGAGCCCTTCGATCTCGTGCTGCTCGACGTGATGATGCCGCGCATGAACGGTGTCGATGCGCTGCAGGCCATGCGCGACGAGGGCTGGCTTCAGAAGACGCCCGTCGTGATGATCTCCGCCGCATCGGAGATCGAGACGGTGGTGCGTTGCGTCGAGCTGGGCGCCGAGGACTATCTGCCGAAGCCTTTCAATCCCGCGCTGCTTGCTGCCCGCGTCAGGGCCGTGCTGGAACGCAAGTTCCTGCGCGACATCAACCAGCGCCAGCTCGACCGGCTGGAGCGCGAACTGGCGGAAGCCTGGCTGTGCCAGCAATCCATGCTGCCCACCGAATTTCCCGTCGATCCGGCAAGGCTCGACATCTTTGCGAGCGTCGATCCTGCCCTTGAAATCGGCGGCGATCTCTACGACGTGTTCGAGGTCGCGCCGGGCCTCGTCGCGCTGGCGATCGGCGATGTGGCGGGCAAGGGGGCTTCGGCCGCGCTCTTCATGGCGCGCACGCGCAGTCTCCTGCGGGCGGGGACGCTGCAGTTCCACTCCATAGCCGGCCGGGTGCCGCAGCCTTCCGAGATCGTCGCCCTCGTCAACGACGAGCTTTGCAAGAACAATCCGAATTCCCGCTTCGTCACGCTGTTCTTCGCCCTGTTGGAGGTTGCGACCGGTCGCCTCGCCTATTGCAATGCCGGGCATGTCTACCCCATCCTGACAGGCGCGGCGGCCGTGTCGGAGGTCTCCACGCCGCCCGATCCGGCGCTCGGGGTCATCGAGGCGCTGACCTTTGCCGATCATGAGCTGACCCTTGCTGCGGGCGACTGCCTGTTCCTCACCTCCGATGGTCTTTCGGACATGCAGAACGCGGATCAGGCCCAGTTCGGTACGGAGGCCATCCTTGCCGAGATCGCCGGCAATCGCGGCGCTTCCTCGGCCGATCTTGCCGGTGCCGTTCTGGCGAAGGCGCGTGCCTTTGCCGGCGGCGCGGCACAGTTCGACGACATCACGGTGCTGGTCGTCCGGCGGTGTACCTGAACGCGAAAAGTGCGGTTGGGCCGCGACTTGCCACTGTCAATTGTGCGGAGTTTGCAGTAGCGTCTGCGTCGGCATTTTAGTGATGGCGTAAGCAAGCGACGCCGCGTAACGTAGTGGGGACAAGGGGTAGAACGGCACGGCGAGCAAGGGCTGCACACGGGCCGGTCTCTGGTTTTTCAAAGGGGGACAGGTCGTGCCGGGTGGTATCAATTTTGGCGCGCTCGACAAGGGCGACGCGGAAGACGTGTGCTGGTGTGTCGTGGAATCGATCGCGGATATGGACGACACCGCATCGAGCATCGTGGCGGTCGTGCATTTCCTGCGCGAGGTCTACGGCGCGGAGGATGCGGATGAGAGGGTCATCCCGAACCCGGCCTTCCTGGCCAACGGACATGACGGCATGTCGCCGAAGACGCGCAAGTATTTCACCGGGCGCACCTTCAAGGGGCTCGGCGGCAGCGCGGTCAGTCTCGCCGGGGGCCTTGCCTCGGGCGTGACGGCGGTCGATGTCGGCAGCATCCTGAAGGAAGGCAGCGCCGTCGGCACCACGGCTGCGCATCTCATCGGCATCAAGGCTGCCGGGAAGGGCTTCAAGAAGAGCGAGACGGTGACGCGCTGGGTCGATGCCATGCTCAAGGCGAAGGTGGCCAAGATCGGCGTGCGCGGCGTCGGTCTTGCCGGTGCCGCCATCCCGATCCCGGCGGTCGGCCTTGCCACCAGCGTGGCCACCACCGTCGCCAAGCTCGGCATCAAGGTGACGCTGAGCAAGCTCGTCGCGCGCACCGCGATGGAGGTTCACTGGCGCGCCTATCAGGAAACCGTGATCGCCGGTGCCTTCGGCGGCCGCGGCGGGCCCGTCGGCCCGGCCTCGGCGATGTTCTACGAGATCTTCACCAAACGCAGCTTCACCCGCATCTTCGGCAAGCACGACACCGCCGCCCTGATCAAGGAGCCCGGCGGCTGGATGGCGCTGAACGACAAGCTGATGCTGATGTAATCGGTGCAGCCTGGGGTGGTCGCGGCAGATCCTGCGCCGGACCGGACCCTTTTTCTGAACGGAAAGGCAAGCTTCTTGCCTTTCCGCGTCTCAGTGCGATTGTCGCCAGCCCAACCCTTGTGGGCAGGCGGAGCCGGGATCTCCGTTCCTGCGGTGCCGTTGTGCCGCCCTTTCAGGGCGTGGAGGCAGGAAATGGCCTTCTCATCGGGTGCGGTGGCGTGTTGTGGCAACCGTCTCCTTCCGGATAGGATCGCTCCGGTGCGCCGTAGGCGCGCCGGTTGCCGCCTCGCATTCAAGGATAGCGTTCATGTCGCCCCCTTCCCCCCTCATCGATCTTGCTGCCGACACCGCCACGCGCCCCGGCGAAGGCATGCGCCAGGCCATTGCGGCGGCGGTCGTGGGGGATGAGCAGCGGGGCGAGGACCCGACGACGCTGGCGCTGGAGACGCGGGTGGCCGAGCTGCTGGGGCAAGAGAAGGCGCTGTTCCTGCCTTCAGGAACGATGGCGAACCAGATCGCCTTCCTCGTCCATTGCCGGGCGGGGGACGAGATCGTCTGTGCGGAAAACGCCCATGTCTTCGGTTCGGAAGGAGCGGGCGCAGCGGCGCTCTCCGGCGCGCAGTTCCGCCCGATCGAGACGGCGACGGGCCTCTTTTCCGTGGAGGACGTCGCACGCCGGTTGCGGGTGCCGCGCCACCGTTCGCCGCGCAGCCGGGTCATCGCCATCGAGCAGACCACCAATCGCGGCGGCGGGCGCATCTGGCCCGAGGCGACGATCCTTGCCCTGAAGGCACTGGCGCAGGAAAAGGGGCTCGCGCTGCACATGGACGGTGCGCGGCTGCTCAACGCCGCCGTCGCCACCGGCCTTCCGGCGGCCCGCTTCGCCGCGCCGTGCGACAGCGTCTGGATCGATCTTTCCAAGGGTTTGGGATGCCCGGTCGGTGCGGTTCTGGCGGGGCCGGAAGGCTTCATCGAAGAGGCGTTGATCTGGAAGCACCGGCTCGGTGGCGCCATGCGGCAATCTGGCATTCTCGCCGCCGCGGGGCTCTATGCGCTCGATCACAATGTCGCGCGCATGGCGGAGGATCACGCCAATGCCCGCCGGCTTGCCACGTTGCTCGGCGGCGTGCCCGGCCTTGGCCTGCAGCCCGAGGGCGATGTCACCAACATCCTGTTTATCGACCTTTCGGGGACAGGCGTTCCCGCGCGCACCTTGGCCGAGGCACTGTTCGGTGCGGGGATCCGCGTCAATGTCGAGGGCGAGAGCCGCGTCCGCATGGTCACCCATATCGACATTTCCGCCGAGGACGTGGAGGTCGCCGGGCGGGCGATCGTTGCGGCGCTGGCACGGCTGCGGTCGCCTCAGCCGGGCGGCTGAGCCCGGCGCATGAGGCGGAACAGGATCGGCGCGCCGAGGATGACCACCAGGATGCGCGTGAGGTGGTGCACGACGACGAAGCTCAGGTCCGCGCCGGAGACCAGCGCCAGCATCGACATTTCCGCCTGCCCGCCGGGAATGAAGGCAAGGAAGCCTTCGACGGGCGGGGCAAGGCCGGTCAGCGTCACGAGTTCCGTCACCGCGCCGGCGAGCGCGGCGAGGATCAGCACGAAGGCGGCGCCGCCGGTGACGGTGTTGCGCAGTTCGCGCAGCGTCACGCCGACATAGCTGACGCCGATGCCCATGCCGATGAGGAATTGTGCGGCCAGAAGCGCCTCGCGCGGCGGACGCAGATGCAGGATGCCGGCGAGCGACAGGACGGCGGAGACGAGGAGCGGCCCGAGGATCGCCGCGCCGAAGAGGCCGATCCGCTCCCCACCCTTCCAGCCGACGAGAGCGGCGACCGCCATGATCAGCATTTCCGAAACCGGCAGGTCGGAGGCCGGCGGGCCGACCGGATGCGTGAGGCCGACGCCGTAGATGTTGACGAGAATGATGGGCGCGACGACCATGATGACCATCAGCCGCGTGACATGGACCAGCGACAATTGCCGGACATTCGCCCCGGCCTCCTGTCCGAAGATCGTCATATCCGCCGCCCCGCCGGGCATGGCGGCATAGAAGGCCGTTACCGGATCGAAGCCGCAGACGCGCCGGAAGAAGGGAACGCCGATCAGCCCGATCACGACGATATAGACCGGCACCAGTGCCAGCGAGGCGACCATCGAGGGAAGCTCGGCCACCAGCGCCGGCGTGACGGACGTTCCAATGGCAATGCCGAGCACGGAGCGCGCTGCAATCGACACCTGCCCCAGCCCTGCCAGCGGCGCGCCGCAAAGTGCCGCCACCAGCGAGGCGGCCATCGGCCCGAACAGGAACGGCAGGGGCAGATGCAGGGCGAGGAAGACCGCAACGCCAGCTGCCGCGATCAGCACGGTCATCCCGCGCCGGAAAAGGAGGGTGTGCGCCATGCCCCGCCCGTCAGAGAGCCACGGCCGCCGAATGGGTGACGACCGGCGGCGCTGCGAAATAGGGCGAAGCGAGTGCCCGCCATCTCTGGAAACCGTCGGAAGCGCGGAACGTGACCATATGGTCCTCGATGCTGCGCCATGTCACGAGCAGCCGGTAGGTCTCCGGCGTCTCGACGACGCGGTGCAAGGCGAGATCGAGACAACCGTCGGCAGCGAGAAAAAAGGGCCGCGCCGCCGCAACGGCGGCCTCGAAGCCGGCGGGATCGGTGACCCTGATCTCCGCCACCTCAACGACGGGGGACATGGGGTTCTCCTTCATTTCGCTGCATGGCCGTGTTCGGCATCGATCGACCGGCTCTCGCCGGACGCGACCATGGTGCGGGTGGCATCGACCGTGGCGTAGGTCCAGAAGATGCGCATCGGCTTGTCGGAGGCGTTGATGAAGCGGTGCGGCACGTTGGCGGGGATCCAGGTCGTGTCGTTGGTGGAAAGATGGTGCTGCACGCCATCGATCTCGGCGATCGCCTCGCCCTCGATCACCATGACGCTTTCCTCGCAATTGTGGAAATGCAGGCCGATGGCGGCGCCGGGATCGAAGGCCGTGATGCCGTTGATCATGCTGGTGGAGCCGCAGCGACGGGTGACGAGCGGCGTGGTGCGCGCGCCGCCGCCGCGGTCGTTGGTCTTCAGCTCGTGCGGGCGCAGGATAGCGGGTTCGGACATTGGGGACCTCACTTGGAAGGACCGATCCAGACGGTCTTGATGTTGACGAATTCGCGGATGCCATAGACGCCGAGTTCACGCCCGTAGCCGGAGCGCTTGATGCCGCCGAAGGGGTAGCGCGGGTCGGAGGCGGTCATGCCGTTGATGAAGACGGCGCCGGCATCGATGCGGGCGGCGAGTGCTCGTCCGCGGGCAGCATCGCCCGTCCAGAGTGCAGCGCCGAGGCCGTATTCGCTGTCATTGGCCATGGCGACGGCCTGGTCCGCGTCCTTCGCGCGGATGATGGCGGCGACCGGGCCAAACGTTTCCTCGCGGAAGGCCGTCATGCCCGGCCTGACGTGGTCGAGCACGGTCGGTGGATAGTAGAAGCCATCGCCTTCGAGCGGCTCGCCGCCGAGTTTCAGCACGGCCCCCTCGGCAAGCGAGCGCTTGACCTGATCGTGCAGACCGGTGCGCAGGTTTTCGCGCGCCATCGGGCCGATTTTCGTGTCGCGCTCCATCGGATCGCCGATCTTCAACGCGGCGGCCTTTTCGACGAAGAGCGCGGTGAAGCGATCAGCGACGGCCTCCTCCACGATGAAGCGCTTGGCGTTGACGCAGGACTGGCCGACATTGATGTAGCGTGCCTTGACGGCAGTCTCGGCGGCTGCCTCCAGATCGGCATCGGCGAGCACGATGAACGGGTCGGAGCCGCCGAGTTCTAGCACCTGCTTCTTCAGCGCCTTGCCGGCCTGCGAAGCCACGATGGCGCCGACCTCGGTCGAGCCCGTCAGCGTCACGGCGGCGATGCGCGGGTCGGCAATGAGGCCGGCGACCTTGGACGTGTCGACGAGCAGTGTCGCCGTCAGCCCGGCCGGGGTGCCGGCGGCGTCCATCACCTCCTGAACGGCAAGCGCGCATTCCGGTACGTTGTTGGCGTGCTTGAGGATCGCGCCGTTGCCGGCGGCAAGCGCCGGGGCGACGAAGCGGAAATACTGCCAGAACGGATAGTTCCACGGCATGATCGCCAGCACCACGCCGAGCGGTTCGAAGGCGACGACGCTCTCGCTGGCATTGGAGGCAACGGGCTCGTCGGCAAGATAGGCCGGCGCATGTTCGGCGTAGAAATCGCAGTTGTAGGCGCATTTCTCGATTTCGGCCTCGGCCTCGGCGATGGGCTTGCCCATTTCGCGCACGATCATCTCGGCGTACCGCGCCTTGCCGGCGCGCAGCGCCGCGGCCATGCGGGTGAGCAGCGCCACGCGCTCGCCGACCGGGACGCGCCGCCAGGCGCGCTGTGCGCGGGCTGCTGCCTCCAGCGCAGCGTCCACGGCGGCATCGTCCTGCAGGTCGAAGCTGCGGATGGGCTTTCCGGTGGCGGGATTGACGGAGGTGATCGCGGTCATGGGGAAACCTTTTCGGAAAGGAGCCGCTTCCAGCCGGGAAGGAAGGACGTGCTGGCGGATGTCGCGGCGGAGGGGATGTATTCGAAGCCGATGGCACCGGCGTAACCGGTTGCCGTGAGGGCGGCGAGCATGGGCTCGAAGGCGAGCGTGCCGGTTCCCGGCTCGTGGCGGCCGGGGTGGTCGGCGATATGGACATGGCCGATGCGGTCGGCATTCTGTGCGATCCAGAGGCGCGGGTCCTCACCGAGAACGGTGGCATGGTAGGTGTCGAACAGCAGGGCGAAACGGCCGTGGAACTGGTCCTGCAACTCTGCCGCAAGGGCAAGGCTGCCCATATGGTAGCCGGGAATGGTGATCGCCTCGACGAGCACCCGCACGCTGCTGCCTTCCACCTGGTTCAGCGCCCAGGAGAGGTTGAGCCTGTAGGTCTCGGCCGCGTCCAGAACGCCGCCCTTCGGCACCCCCGCCATGGGGTGGACGAAGGGGCAGCCGATCTCCAGCGCATAGGCAAGCGCCCGGTCGAAGCCGGCGCGGAACGCAGCCTCGCGGCCGGCGAGCGCGGCAAGGCCCTTTTCGCCCGCGGCTGCATCGCCCATGCCCGACGTGACCTGTGAGAAGGTGAGGTCGAGATCGGCAAGGCGGGCGCGCATCTCCTTCGCCGGCACGGCAAAGGGCTCGGGATGTTCGACGGCGGTGAAGCCGTCGCGCGCCGCCGCCGCCGGCCGTTCGGCAAGCGGCAGGTCGCCATAGAGGTAGCCGATGTGGGCGGAGAGGCGGTTCATCAGGCTGCCTCGAAAGGGGCCGCGCTGCCTTCCGGGAAGGCGACGCCGGGGCCTTCACCCTCGGCGATGAGATCCGCGACGACATTGCCGGTGACGGGGATGCCGGTGCGGCGGCGTTCGTCCTCGCGGCGCTGCTCGGGCTCGCCCGGCATCATGATCTCGTCGACGCCGGCCGCGCGCGGCAGCACCTTGATGCGCTCGTAGAACTCGTCCATGCGCGCGCCAAAATCATCGAGCGACAGGAAGAGGTCCGGCTTGATGGCGAAGAACAGGTGGCCGACATTCTGCGGCTCGGAATGGTCGAAATAGAGGCTCTTCACGTCGCCGCCGAAATTCGCGCCGGTGAGGACCCCGGACATCAGGTCCATCAGTGTCGCCAGCACCGAACCCTTGACGCCGCCGAAGGGCAGGCAGACGCCCTCGAAGGCCTTGGCGGCGTCCGTGGTGGGGTTGCCGTCGACATCGAGCGCCAGGCCCTCGGCGATGGGGTCGCCCTTCATGGCCGCGAGCCGGATCTTTCCGCGCGCGATGACCGTCATCGCCATGTCCATGACATAGGGCGGGTGCTTGCCGCCCGGAATGCCGGCGGCGATGGGGCTTGCGCCGAGGAAGGTGGTGCGCCCGCCCCACATCGGAATGGCGGGCGAGGAATTGGTGAAGATCATCGAGATGAAGCCGCGCTCGATGGCGCGCAGCGCATAACACGCTCCCATGCCGAAATGCGTCGAGCGGTTCACGCCGGCAAGGCCGATACCCATCTCGCCGGCAATGTCGCAGGCGGCGTTCATGGCGATGTTGGAGGCGACGAAGCCCATGCCGTTGTCGCCGTCGACCGCGGCGACGGCGCCGGCCACCTTCGTCACCTTCACGTCGGGGCGCGGATTGACGAGGCCGCGCTTCAGCCGCTCCAGATACATCGGGATGCGGCTGACGCCATGGCTGTCGACGCCGCGCAGGTTCGCCTTGACGAGGTCGCCCGCGATCAGCGCCGCATCGGCCTTGCTCATGCCGACGGAGAGGAACATCTCGGTGGCGTAGCGGGTCAGGTCTTCGGCTCGGAAGTAAAGCGTTTCAGCCATGGTGGGCTCCCTGAGGGTTGCGTTTTCCCATCCGGCCGCAGGGGTGCGGCCGGTCGGGCATTGGCATCGGTGGTGGGCGGCGTCAGGCGCCGGCGGTTTTGTCGGGCATGTCGATCTTGCGGGTGCGCCGCCAGTGCAGCATTGCCGGCACGATGAGGATCAGGGCGGAGATGGCGACGAGCACGGCCGAGAGCGGGGTGGAGACGAAGACCATCGGATCCCCCTGCCCCACGGCGAGCGCCCGGCGCATCTGCACCTCCGCCATCGGCCCCAGAATGAGACCGATCAGCACCGGCGCGATCGGGAAGTCATAAACACGCATCGTGTAGCCGAGCAGGCCGACGCCGAACATCATGGCAAGGTCCACCCAGGAGTTGGATACGCCCCAGATGCCGACCAGCGAGAAGATGAGGATGCCGGCATAGAGATAGGGACGCGGGATGAAGAGCAGCCGTACCCAGAGCCCCGCCAGCGGCAGGTTGAGGATCAGCAGCATCAGGTTGCCGACATAGAGCGAAGCGATGAGGCCCCAGACGAGATCGGCGGAGTTGATGAACAGCATCGGCCCCGGCTGCAGCCCGTAGTTCTGGAAGGCGGCGAGCAGGATCGCCGCGGTGGCCGACGTCGGCAGCCCGAGCGTCAGGAGCGGCACCAGCACGCCCGCAGCGGCGGCGTTGTTCGCAGCCTCCGGACCCGCCACGCCCTCGATGGCGCCGTTGCCGAACTCTTCCGGATGCTTGGTCAGCTTGCGCTCGACCGTATACGAGAGGAAGGTCGGGATTTCTGCGCCGCCGGCCGGCAGCGCGCCGATGGGAAAGCCGAAGAAAGTGCCGCGCAGCCACGGCTTCCACGAGCGCTTCCAGTCGTCCTTCGTCATCCAGATGCCGCCGGCGAGCGGATTGAGGTTGGGCTTCTGCAGGCCGAAGCGGCTGGCGACATAGAGCGTCTCGCCGATGGCGAAGAGCGAGACGAGCACGACCGTCATCTCGACGCCGTCCATGAGGTCGGGCACGCCGAAGGTCAGCCTCTGCAGGCCGGTCTGCTTGTCGATGCCGACGACGCCGAGCGACAGGCCGAGCAGGAGCGCGATGAAGCCGCGCACCTTGGACGTTCCCATCACGACCGAGACGGAGAGGAATGCGAGCAGCATCAGGGCGAAATAGTCCTGCGGCTTGAAGATGAAGGCGAGCTCGGCGATGGGCGGCGCCAGGAAGGTGATGCCCAGCGTGCCGATGGTGCCGGCGACGAAGGAGCCGATCGCGGCCGTGCAGAGCGCCGCCGCGCCGCGACCCTGGCGGGCCATCTTGTTGCCCTCGAGCGCGGTCATCATCGCGCCGCTCTCGCCGGGCGTGTTGAGCAGGATCGAGGTGGTGGAGCCGCCATACATGGCGCCGTAGAAGATGCCGGCGAACATGATGAAGGCCGCGGTCGGTTCGATATAGACGGTGACGGGCAACAGCAGCGCGATGGTCAGCGCCGGGCCGATGCCGGGCAGGACACCGATGGCGGTGCCCATGAAGGTGCCGACGAAGGCCCACATCAGGTTCTGTGGCTGAAGGGCGACGGAAAAACCGTTCATCAAGCCGGTGATCGCGTCCATCCTACACCCCCATCATCGGAAGAAGACCGCCAAGCTGGACACCCAGCTTGCGGAAGAGCCACCAGCACAACAGCGAGAAGCCGAGGCCGAGCACCAGGTCGAGATGCCAGCGGCGCGACTTGAAGGCCGCGGCCACCAGCACGAAACAGCCGGTGCAGGTGATGACGAAGCCGAGCGGCTTCATCGTCAGCATCGGCAGGGCGCAGGCCGCCGCGGCGAGGCAGAGCGCGGTGTAGTTGACCGCGTGGTCCTCACTGACGTCCTCGGCGTCCTGTTCCTCGAACGGAACGCCCCGGTAGATCTGCAGTGTCAGCAGCAGGCCCATGAGGACCAGACCGATCCCGATGGCCGAGGGCATGAAGCCCGGGCCGACATGGGCGTACTGGTCGAACTGGGGCAGTTCCGCGGCCTTCCAGAAAACGATGGCTCCCCAGCCGACCGTTCCCGCCGCAAGCCAATAGGGGCGTTCCGTCATGTCAGACATCCTTTCGAAAAGCGCCGCGGCTTACTTGACGAGGCCGGCTTCCTTCAGGATGGCGCCGATGCGGGTCTTTTCGTCGTTGAGGAACGCGACGAAATCGTCTCCGGCGAGGTAGGCGTCTTCCCAGCCCTGCTTGGCGAGAATGTCCTTCCAGGCAGCGCTTTCATGCATCTTGGCAAAGCGGTCGAGCCACATCTTGCGGCCGTCCGCAGACATGTCCGGCGCACCGACGATGCCGCGCCAGTTGCCGACGACCACGTTGAGGCCGGCTTCCTTCAGGCTCGGCGCATCGATGCCGTTGACGCGGCCTTCGGAGGTGACCGCGATGATGCGGATGCGGCCGGCATCGGCCATCGGCTTGAACTCAGAGACGCCCGAGACGGCGACCGTCACTGCACCGCCGCCGAGCGCGGTCACGGCTTCCGCACCGCTGTCATAGGGGATGTAGTTCAGCTTGGCCGGCTCCAGGCCGCTTTCCTTTGCGATCAGCGCCATCACGATGTGGTCGACGCCGCCGGCTGAGCCGCCGCCGATCGACACGGCGCCGAGGTTTTCCTTCATCGCCTTGACGAGATCGTCCACCGTCTTGATCGGGGAATCGGTCGCGACGGCGACGACACCCGTATCGTTGGTGAGGCGCACCAGCGGCGTCACGTCATCGAGCGTGACGGGCGAGGAGTTGAGCAGGATGCCCCCGACCATGATGACGCCCATCGACATGACCGCATTGTCGTTGCCGCGGTTCGCGCCGACGAATTCGGCAAGACCGATCGTGCCGCCGGCACCGCCCTTGTTGGTGAAGGTCGCGCCGTCGGCGAAGATGCCTTCCTTCGACATCGCGTCGAACGGCAGGCGCGCCATGGCGTCATACCCGCCACCGGCACCGCCCGGCGCCATCACCACGGCCGGATCGGCAAAGGCCGGCGCTGCGGCCGAAAGCGAAAACGCCACTGCGGCGGCAAAAACTGCTTTGATCATAATTTCCTCCCAATAAGTCCGGGCTGAAAGCCCCGGTGCTGCCGAGCCGGCAACACAGACATCGGCCTCCTTGCCGTTGTCGTATTAATACACTTACGACAATCTGACCGCTTGTCAACATTGTTTTGCCGGGGGACGGGGAGAAGGCGTCGCGGTGGCCGGCGTGTCCCCCGCCGATGGCGAGGGACGGGATCGGGAAAGGTGCGTTCGGGACCGGTCAGTCGACCTGTAGTTCCTCCAGGAGGCAGGCCCAACCGGCGCCGTGCATGTCGCGGTCGGCGCGCGTGCCCTGGACGACGGGGCGCGGCACGGAGAATTTCACGACGTTGAGCGCGGGAATGTCGAAACGCTTGAGCAACTGCTGCTCGACGCCGAAGAGCCGCGCCACGGTGGCATCCTTCAGCCCGTCACGCACCCGGGCATAGGTCGCCGGATCGTCGCAGAAGACGTCGATCGTCAACCAGAACGGCCCGGCATTCTTGGAGCGTACCTTGCTGACGAGGCTTCCCAGTTCAGGCATGTCCCACCTCATGGGTTTCGAGCACGAAGGCGGCGAGCGGGTCGTCCAGCTCCATCACATGGTTGAGGCAGAACTCGTAGAGCGCGCCGCGCTGCATTTCGGCGGGCGAGAAGGGAAAGGCGAAGGTCGGCATCGGCTCGTCCTCGGTCAGGGGATGATGCAGGAGATAGGGGTTGAGGATTTTGCCGGCCTCGGCCGCCTGTTCGGCGGTCGGGCAGGTGAGAATGCCGAGAATGCCGACCTCGACGGGAATGTCGTGACGGTTCTCCAGCGCGCCGAGCGTCGCATCCATGCCGATCAGCCGGATCTCGACGCTGAAGGCATCGGGGGCGAGACCCATGCGGGCGACGATCTTGTCACGCACCTTGGCCTCGATATCCGCCGCCCATTCGCGCACATGCTGGACATAACGGCGCTCGCGCATCACGGCGAGGCCGACGGTCTGGTAGCCGACGATGCGGGCGCCCTCCAGCTTGACCGTGTAGCGCCCCGGCACCCATTTCGAGCCCTCGACACGCACCCGGCGCCCGTCGAGCGCCTCGTATTCGGACCGCGTGACGTCGAGATGGCCGCCCGGCTCGTGCAGGATGAACGGATCGGAATTCTCGTAGAGCATATGGGCGGAGACGGTATAGGGCGTCGCGGCGGCGTCTGCCGCCATCGGCTCGATGGTGAAGCCGGAGGCGTCGAAGTCGATCTGGATCACGCCGGAATTGGGCTGCGTGGTGGCGAGCGCCCCGCATTCGCCGACCTTGGCGCCGTGCCATGCGGCGCCGGCATGGTCGCCGCGAACGACCGGCAGCGCCGCGATGATGGCGGTGTCCGTCGTGCGCCCGGCAATGACGATATCCGCCCCGGTGGCGAGCGCCGCCGCGACCTGTTCGACGCCGGCGAGGGCGACGATGTTGGTGCAGTCGTCGACGATGGCCTCGTTGACATCGGGTGCGGCCGGCAGCGCGTGCAGGCGGCCGTCGCCGAGCGCGGCTTTCACCCGCTCCTTCGGCTGGCCGGATTTCAGCGTGGCGACCTTGACCTGCATGCCCTCCTCCAGGGCGATCTCGCGGGTGATGTCGAAGAGCCAGTCCACCGCATCATCCGCGCCGCAGGTGCCGGCGGTGCCGATGACGAGCGGAACGCCGGCCTTCGCCCGCGCCTGCATCAACTCGCGCCATTCCACCTTGGTCGAGGCGCGCGAATATTTCGAGACGCCGCGCCCGAGATAGGACGGGCCGCTGTCCGTCGAGCCGCCGTCGATGGCGATGATGTCGGGCTGGTTGGCGACGCCGCGCTCCAGCGCCGCGCGATCATAACCCAGACCCAGCGCGCCTGCGGGTATAAGTACGCGTGTCATGTGTCATCTCCCTTGTCCGGCCCGCCAGCGGGGCCACCGGAAAACATTTCGGCGCGGGCCTTGCGCAGCTTGGCCTTGCCGAGGTGGTCGTGCATCAGATCCGCCGCCTTCGCGGTGTCGCCGACATCAAGCGCATCGAGGATCGCAAGATGCTCGGCATTCTGGCCACGCACCTGCTCGGCGTTCAGCGTCTGGCGGTATTCGATCAGGCGGCGAAGCTGGTTGAGCTTCTGCACGGTGTTGATCAGGAAACGATTGCCGGAGAGCGCGGCGAGGCCTTCGTGAAACGACGAATTCGCCTCGAACAGCTCCATCTGGCTCAGCCGCTGCCAGCCACCGTCGGCGACGATCTCCTGCCGGCGGCGCAGGTCCGCGAGGATGACGGGATCGGCGCGGAACTCGGGTGAGCGGATGCCGTGCACCTCGATCACCTGACGCAGGTCGTAACATTCCCGGTAGGCCTCGACGGAATCGATCAGCACCGCGAAGGTCCAGCCCCGGCCCTCGTTGCGCTCGATCCAGCCCTCGCCGGAGATGCGCGTCAGAATGCGGCGCAGCCCCAGCCGCGACACGCCGTAGCGCCGCATCAGGTCGGTCTCGCTCACCCGGTCCGGCAGGCGGCGCGACAGGCGGTCATCGGCAATGCGCAGATAGGTCGCCTCGTCCGACGTATCGTTGGCGGCGGGCAGCGGGTCGGCGGCGATGCGGTCGGGATCGCGCAGATAGAAGCCCTTGTTGGGCACCTGCTCGACAATGCCCTGGTCCGCCAGAATGCCGAGCGCCGAGCGGATCGGCTGGCGCGACGTGCCGAACAGGGACTGGAAGCTGGCTTCTGTCAGGTGCTGTCCCCGTTCCATGGCCGATGTCCTGATATGGCGGACGATCTTGTCCGCCAGCGAGCGATGAAGTTCGTTCATGATCGACCCCTGGATGGTATTAAGCGCGTATATACGACAATCCGTAGGCAATCAATCAATCTGGCCGCGCCGTTTCCGCCGGCCGCCGCCTCATGGTATTTCGAAATGACAAAAGTCCAATAGTCTGAATCATGGTACTATGCAAGTGCAAAGGACCAGCGCTTGGCGAAGGCTGTGGAACGTGCGACAAGACCCGGGCCATCCAGGAGCGTCCATGACCCAGATATCCAGCCCCCTCGCCCGTGAGATCGCCCGGCTCGTGCATGCCGAACGGTTGGCGCCGGGCGAGCCGCTGACCGAGCGCAGCCTTGCGGAGCGCTTCCTGGTCTCGCGCTCGCCGATCCGCACCGCATTGCGTGAACTGCAGCAGGCCGGCGTTTTGGCTGCGGCCGAGCGCGGCGGCTTCAAGGTGGCCGATCCCTCCGCCGCAAGGGCCCTTGCCGCCAGCGAGCCGGCGCCCGACGGCGGAGAGGAGGTCTATCTCGCCATCGCGCGCGACCGGCTGGCCGGCGAAATTCCCGACCGGGCGAGTGAAAACGAGCTCCTGCGCCGCTACGGCATCACGCGCCCGCGCCTGCAGGCCCTGCTCCGGCGCATGTCGGAGGAGGGCTGGGCGGAGCGGCTGCCGGGGCACGGCTGGCGTTTCCTGCCGGTGTTGACCTCGATGGAAACCTACCGGCAGAGCTACAGCTTTCGTCAGGCGATCGAGCCGGCCGCATTGCTGGAGCCGGGTTTTGTGCTCAATCGCCCGGTGCTGGAGCGGCATCTCGAACAGCAGCGGCGCTTCGTGGCGGGGGAGATCCTGGAAATCTCGGCGGTTCGCCTGTTCGAGACGAACAGCGAGATGCACGAGGCGATCGCCGAATGCAGCCGCAACGCCTTCTTCATCGAAAGCCTGAGGCGTGTCGACCGGCTGCGCCGGCTCATCGAATACCAGCAGCGGGTGGACCGCGAACAGGCCCGCCAGCGCTGTGCCGAACATGTGCACATCCTCGAACTGGTGCTGGACGGAAGGAACGGCGAGGCCGCCGAGGCGATGCGCAAGCATCTGAGCGCCCTCGGGCCGTTGAAGGCGCCTTCGCCCTGAACCGGCCTGCAGGGAATTCGAGTTGTCGCGCGGAGCTCCACAAGGCTAGTGTACCCGCGCGGCCTGCACGGTGAGGGGAACCCCGGCGCGGGCAGCGCGGGACAGTATCGGCACTACGAGGGAAACGAGCCCATGAGCAACCACCTCTTCGACGCGATCCGGGCGGAGGCACGGCCGGAGGCGGCCTTCATCGAGACCGGCGACGGGCGTCGATGGACCTATGGCGACATGATTGCCCTTTCGGGGCAGCTGGCGGGTGCTCTTGCCACGCGCGGCGTCCGGCCGGGGGATCGGGTCGCCGTGCAGGTGGAAAAGAGCGCCGAGGCGCTGATGCTCTATCTCGCCTGCGTCAGGGCCGGTGCCGTCTACCTGCCGCTCAACACCGCCTACACATTGGCGGAACTCGACTATTTCATCGGCGATGCCGAGCCGAGACTGGTCGTCGTCTCGCCGGGCGCCCGCGACGGCGTGAGCCCCGTCGCCGGCAAGTACGGCGCGGCCGTCGAAACGCTGGATGACAAGGGCGGCGGCTCGCTGCTGGAGCTTGCCCGCACGGAGACGCCCGAATTCGCCGATATCGGGCGCGGTGCGGATGACCTTGCGGCGATCCTCTATACGTCGGGCACGACCGGCCGCTCCAAGGGCGCGATGCTGACGCATGACAATCTCCTGTCCAACGCGCTCGCCCTTCGCGACCACTGGCGCTTCACCAGCGACGACCGGCTGATCCATGCCCTGCCGATCTTTCACACGCATGGCCTGTTCGTCGCCTCGAACGTCACGCTGCTGTCAGGCGCGTCGATGTATCTCCTGCCGAAGTTCGATGCCGACGAGGCGCTGCGCCTGATGGCGGACGCCACCGTGATGATGGGCGTGCCGACCTTCTATGTCCGCCTCGTGCAGCATGCCGGCCTGACGCCGGCGGCGACGGCCGGCATGCGGCTCTTCGTGTCCGGCTCGGCGCCCCTTCTTGCCGAGACGCATCGCAGCTTCTCGGAAAAGACCGGCCACGCCATCCTCGAGCGCTACGGCATGACCGAGACCAACATGAACACCTCCAACCCCTATGATGGCGAGCGCATTGCCGGCACCGTGGGCTTCCCGCTGCCGGGCGTTTCGCTGCGCGTCACCGAGCCGGAAACCGGCACACCGCTGCCGGATGGCGAGACCGGCATGATCGAGGTGAAGGGACCGAACGTCTTCAAGGGCTACTGGCGCATGCCGGAGAAGACCGCGGCAGAGTTCCGCACGGACGGGTTCTTCATCACCGGCGATCTCGGCCTGATCGATGCGCGGGGTTATGTGCACATCGTCGGGCGCGGCAAGGACCTCGTCATTTCCGGCGGCTACAACATCTATCCCAAGGAAGTGGAAACCGAGATCGACGGCATGCCCGGCGTCGTCGAAAGCGCGGTCATCGGTGTTCCCCACCCCGATTTCGGCGAGGGCGTGACGGCCGTCGTGGTGCGCCAGAAGGGCGCGACCATCGACGAACGGGCGGTGCTCGACGGGCTGAAGGACCGGCTGGCGCGCTACAAGCAGCCCAAGCGCGTGCTCTTCGTCGACGACCTGCCCCGCAACACGATGGGCAAGGTGCAGAAGAACGTGCTGCGCCAGACCTATGCGGACCTCTATTCCGGCAAGCCATAGGTACGGTACCGGTTTTCGGATCGACCGAAGAGCGGGAGCAGGTCCCGCCCCTCCGCCGACCTTATCTTCAGACGGCAGTAAAGCCGTTGTCCACGAAGAGATGGGTGCCCGTGATGAAACGGGACTCGTCGCTGGCGAGGTAGAGCGCGGCGCGCGCGACGTCCTCCGGCTCGCCGATACGCCCCTGCTGCGCGGCAAGGGCCGCATCGGAAACATCGACGCCCAGCGCCTGCAGGTCCTCGATCTCGCGCAGGCCGTGCGGCGTGCGGATGAAGCCCGGGCAGACGGCGTTGCACCGGATGTTGCGGTCGCGGAACTCCACGGCGATCGCCCGTGCGAACTGGTGCACCGCTCCCTTGGTCGTGTCGTACAGCACCTCCATCGGTGTTGCTGCGACGGCCGAGATCGAGGAGGTGCAGACGATGGCGCCCTCGCCTGTCGAGATCATGCCGGGAAGGACGGCGCGGGTCATCAGGAACATCGAGCGGACATTGACCGCATGCAGCCACTCCCACTCCGCCAGCGTCGTTTCGAGGAACGGCTTGATGACGATCGTGCCGGCATGGTTGAAGAGAACATTGGCCGGACCATAGGTCGCCTCGACACCCTTGACCGCCGCGTTGACGGCGTCCTCGTCGGAAACATCCGCCGTCCAGAAGGCGGCTTCGCCGCCTGCGGCGCGAATGGCCGCGACCGTAGCCTCCGCCGCCTCCGTATTGCGGTCGATGATCGCCACGCGCGCCCCTTCGGCGGCAAAGAGTTTCGAGGAGGCGCCGCCCATGCCCGTCGCGCCGCCTGAAATGATCGCGGTCTTGTTCTTCAGTCTGTCCGCCATTTTCAAATCTACCCGTCCCTCTGGATTTTCCGTTGCCCTCCCGAGCGGGAGGGCGGCCCCAAGCTAGACCATTTTCCGCGGCGATGTGCAGCGGTTTTGCAGCCTGCTGTTCGGTGGCAAAAGTGTGGCCGAGAATTGAAACCGGCGATGGCCGTTCTGCGCGGCATGTACTAATATTCCTTTGGACACCCGAAGGGTGCCGGCGGCTCCAGGCGGTGGCGCCGTCCATCAAGGGGAGACCATGACGCCTATGGTGACTGCAATCCGCGATCTCTTGCCCTGCAGGATGCTCTTCGGGGCGATCGTCCTCCTTCTCGCCGGCCTTGCCCAGCCTGCGCTGGCGCAAGATGCCGACACGCCGCCGCAGGACAAGCTGCGCGAGATATCGCGCCTGCTTGCCGATCCCGATGTCGCCGCCTGGCTGGAAACGGCCCGCAAGGACGAGACCAAGGCGGACGAAACACCGGCCGGCGGCATGGGGTCGATGATGCAGTCAGGCTATGTCGCCGACAGGCTCGACGTGGTCCAGCGCCGCATCGACACCATCATGCGGGGCAGCATGGAGCTTGGCGGTGGCGCCAGCACCGCCCTGTCGCGGCTGCGCGCCGAAGTCACCCAGATCGGCGCCCTGCGTCTCCTCACGCTGCTGATGCTCGTGCCCCTGCTCGCCATCGGCTTCGAGCGGCTGTTCAACCACCTGTCCGGCCGGCACTGGCGCCGCGCGGAGGCGGGGCCGCGGCCCGATCCGGTGGGCGTGGTGCCGATGGGGCTGCATGTCGGTGGGCAGGCCATCAGCTTCGCCGTCGGCGCGCTGCTGCCGCTCGCCATGGTCGCCTGGCCGCCGCTCCTCCAGCGCACCGCGCTCATCCTCGCCATTGCCGCCATCCTTGCCCGCTTCGGCAGCCTCATCGGCGCCTATGTCGTCTGGCTGCTCGAACAACCCGCCCGCCGTCCGGCGCCTGTCGTCGAAACGGTGCCGGCCGAGGGCGAGATACCGGCCGTGCCGGGTGAAGCGGCCCTCATTGCCGAAACGCCGGCGGTCACGCTGCCGGAAGGCGACGGCGCGGCCGCTTTCGCCATGCCGGCCGCCACCGAAACCATGCCGGATGCCGACGCTGTCGTTGTGTCGGCCGAGGAGCCCCCTCCTGTACGTCGCATCACGCCGGAGCAGGCGCACTACTGGTTCACGCGGCTGCAGCGCGCGCTGCGCTTCTTCGCCGTCGGCTGGGTCGTGCTGGAATCGATGCGGGTGTTCGGCTTCTCCCAGGGCTCGATGCTGCTCGTCATGTTCGCCTTCGACCTCGGTCTCTTCACCATCGCCATCGAGGCGGTCTGGTCGCGCCCGCGCCGGGCCGACCAGACGGACACCACCCGCAAGATCTGGTCCTGGCTGGCGACGGTGGCAGTCATCCTGCTGCTTGTCGTCTGGACGGCCGGGCTGCATCTTCTGTTCTGGGCCGGCATCGTGGCGTTCGTGTTGCCCCCGCTCCTGCGCCTGACGACGGCGATCGTCGCGCGCCTGCATGGCGGCGATGAGGTGGATCGCCCGACGGGCATGTACTTCGTCATCGGCGAACGCGGTGCGCGCGGCGTCGTCATCATCGTGTGCGCATGGCTGGTGGCCGCCGCCGCCGGTGTCGATGCCGCCGGCATGATGGGCGCCGGGGAAACGCTGGTCAGCCGCGTCGCCCATGCCATCACCCAGGCGATCGCCGTGCTGCTGGTCGCCGATATCGCCTGGCAGTTCCTCAAGGCGGAGATCGCCGTGCGCATGGCCGATGGCCCGCTCGACCGCCGCGTTTCCGACGAGGAGCGCGGCCGCAACGCCCGCATCCGCACGCTGCTGCCGATCCTGCGCAACATCCTCGCCGTGACGCTCGCCGCCGTCGCCGTGATGATGGTGCTGACCAGCCTCGGCGTCGATATCGGCCCGCTGATCGCCGGCGCAGGCGTTGCGGGCGTCGCCATCGGCTTTGGCGCCCAGACCATCGTCAAGGACCTGATCTCGGGCATCTTCTATCTCTGGGACGATGCCTTCCGTATCGGCGAGTATATCGAGACCGGAAAGTACAAGGGTGTCGTCGAGAGCTTCTCGCTGCGCTCGGTCAAGCTGCGCCACCACCGCGGTCCGCTCACCACCGTCCCCTTCGGCGAGCTCGGCGCGGTGCAGAACATGAGCCGCGACTGGTCGGTCATCAAGTTCAACCTCTCCGTCACCTACGACACGGATCTCGAAAAGCTGCGCAAGGTCATCAAGCGCATCGGCGCGGAGATCGCCGAAAAGCCGGAATACAAGGATATCCTGCTCGAACCGCTGAAGATGAAGGGTGTTTCCGATTTCGGCGAATATGCCATCGTCGTGCGTGTCGGCTTCACCACCAAGCCGGGCGAGCAGTTCATGATCCGCCGCGAGATCATGAATCGCATCAAGCTCGACTTCAAGCAGAACGGCATCCAGTTCGCCTCCCCCACCGTGCAGGTCGGTGGCCACAGCGGCGAGGGCCAGGCCGAGGCTGCGGCGATCGAGGCCCACCGCCGGCGCCAGGAGACACTTGCCGCCGCAAACGGGGCAGGCGCCTGATTCTCAGTGCGAGGCCCCCGGATTTGGCCCTATCGGCGCCCGCCTGCCTGTCGTAGAAGCAGGCGGCGCGCGACATGCTTTCGCCCTCGTTTGGCGCCAGCGTTGACGTGGCGATGGGCCGAAGCAGCAGGATTGGAAGGATAGACCATGGATGTGATTTTTACCCCGGAACTGACGGTTTGCGGGATTGATGAACTGCCGGCCCAGCGTGAGCGCAAGGTGACCCACGTCCTGTCCATCGTCGATCCCGATCTGCCCGAGCTCGAGGCCTTTGCGACCTATGCCCGGCATCACCGCACGACGCTGCGTTTCCATGACATCATCGCCGCCCTGCCGGACCAGGTGATGCCCCGGCCGGACCATGTCGAGGCGATCCTGCAGTTCGGCGCGGATTTCCAGGCACGGCAGGACAGCCAGGGACCGAGCCACCTCCTGGTCCATTGCCATATGGGCGTGTCGCGCTCGACGGCCGCCATGCTGGCCCTGATGGCGCAGGCCAACCCCGGCGAGGCTGCCGAGGATCTTTTCACCCGCCTCGTCGCCATTCGCCCGCAGGCCTGGCCGAACTCGCAGATGATCGGCTTTGCCGATGCCCAGCTCGGCCGCAAGGGCGAACTCAACGCTGCGCTCGGCCGCCATTACGGCCGCCAGATCAAGAACCGTCCGCAATATACCGAATGGATGACGCAGCTCGGCCGTGAGGCCGAACTGCGCATGGCCGTACTCGACTGAGCCCAGTCCGCTGCCGCGACTGCCGCCGATCCGCCGGAAGGCGCTTCCGGGCGGCGGTCTTCCGGTGTAGGGAGAGGAACCTGAAAGCCTGCGGCAGCCGCCGGAGGGCGCGGGCGGCCATGCCTTGATGAGGGACCATCTTCCTTGAACGCCACGATCTACCGGTCCGCCATCAACATTTCGGCGATCTGCGGGCTGTATCTTGCCGCCGCCATGCTCGTGCCCGCCATGGTCGACATTTATTACGGCCATCGGGACTGGCAGGTCTTCGTGCTGTCGGCGGTGCTCGTCGGTGGCGTTTCTCTGCTTGCGGCCGCGGCGACCCGCTCCGGCCCGCCGCCCTTCAACAAGAAGATGGGCTTTCTGCTCGTCAACCTGCTCTGGCTGGTCTTCTCGCTCGTCGGCGCGGTGCCCTTCATGTTGTCCTCGCTCGACATGGACTTCGCCAAGGCGCTGTTCGAATCGGTCTCGGCGATCACCACGACCGGCTCGACCGTCATTGCCGGGCTGGACCACGCTCCGCCGGGCATCCTGATGTGGCGCTCGCTGTTGCACTGGCTGGGCGGCATCGGCATCGTCGCGCTCGGCCTTTTCGTCATGCCCTATCTCAGGGTCGGCGGCATCTCCTTCTTCAAGATGGAATCCTCCGACACGAACGACAAGCCGTTCGCCCGCATCGCCAGCTTCACCCGCGCCTTCGTGCTCGTCTACGTGCTGATCACGCTCGCCTGCACGCTCACCTATGCCGTGCTCGGCATGAGCCGCTTCGATGCGCTCAACCATGCCATGGCGACGGTGGCGACCGGCGGGTTCTCCACCCATGACGCGTCCTTCGGCTATTTCAACAGCCTGCCGCTGCTGTGGGCCGGCGCGTTCTTCATGACGGTGTGCAGCCTCCCGTTCTCGATCCTGATCGTCTTCATGGTGCGCGGCCGGCTCGACGCGCTGCGCGACCCGCAGATCGGCGTCTTCCTCGCCTATCTCGTCGCCTTCTCGGTGGCGATCGCCGTCTATCACCGACTGAACAGCGGCGTGCCCTTCCACGCCGCGCTCGCCCATTCCTTCTTCACGGTCTCGACGATCCTCTCGACGACGGGCTTTGCCAGCGAGGACTATACGCTCTGGGGGCCCTTCGTCGTCGCCATGGCGTTCTTCATGACCTTCATGGGCGGCTGCTCAGGCTCGACGGCGGGCGGCATCAAGGCCTACCGCTTCATCATTCTCTTCAATATGATCCGCACTGGCCTCTACAAGCTGATCTATCCGAACGGCATCCATGCGGTGCGCTACGGCAGGATGACGGTGGATCCCGAACTGCAGCGCGCCGTCGTCCTGTTCTTCACCACCTATCTGATGCTCTGGGCCGCCGGCAGCCTCGCCATGTCGGCCTTCGGCTACGACGTGCTGACCTCGACGTCGGCCGTCATCACCGCGCTCTCGAATGTCGGCCCGGGCATCGGCGCCATCATCGGCCCGGCCGGCAATTTCTCGACCATCTCCGACCCCGCCCTCTACCTGCTCTCGGTGATGATGCTGCTCGGTCGCCTCGAGGTGCTGACGGTGCTCGTGGTGCTGACGCCGCTTTTCTGGAAGAGCTGATACCCGCCGCCGCTCCCTTACAAATTTGTAAGGTTTGCGAGAGGTGAGGGAAAAATCGTCGCCCTAGCCTTCCCGTGCTGCATGTCGCAGCCGTGAACGAGGACCTGGACGATGCTCAAACGAACCGCCTTCCTCCTGGCCGCCCCGCGTGCTGCCCGTCTGTCTTTCGACGGGAGGCGTGCAGTTTGAGAGCGGGGCCGGTTGACAATCTTCAAGGCTCCGGTGATTTACGGGATCATGAGCGGCATGCTTCGATTCGCCTCTGCAGCGGCTACGCTGATTTTTCGACTGGTGATCGTCGTATCGCTGGCGGGCTACAGCCTGTCCTCGGCAAATGCCGCCATGCATCCGCAGACGCCGGCCGCAGCTTCCCAGATCGAAGCCGATCATACCGCCTCCCATGGCACCGACCACGCCGCCGTCGCGGACGAGGATCACCATGGCGGCGGTGAGCGGCAGGCGGGCGCGAAGGACACCAAGCCGGACTGCTGCCAGGATTATTGCGGCGTCGCGGCCATCGACTGCGACAGCGCCGCGCTGGCCCATCCGCGTCTTGATCCCGTGCTTGCGTTCATCGACGACAACGATCTCGTCGGCCTTGCACCCCGTCTGCACCTGCCGCCCAATATCTGAGATTCCGCAGACCCCTTGAGGGTGTTGCAGTGCCCGTGCGCGGCAACGCGCGCCGGCGCCTTCGTCATCTATTTCTCGGATTTTCACCATGAAACTCATGTTCCTGGTGGCTGCCATTCCGCTTGTCGCGAGCGGATGCGCATCCACGCTGCCCGAAGTCGTCGCTTCGTCCCATGATCCTGACACCGCCGTAGCGGCTCCCCTCGCCTATCAGAGCCCCGTCGGCGTCTATTCCCATCGCATGCCCGTCGATCCCAAGCCGTGGCGTGGCCTCAACAATGATCAGGCACCGAAGGGCGGTGCATGATGGTATCGCTGAAGATGAAGCTGGTCGCCTCGCTTGTGCTTCCCCTGTTCGCCACCGGCTGCGCCAGCACCGGCTATTCGGCGAAGACGGCGGGCTTTTCCGACGCTTCGGCCAAAAGCGCGGAAGCCACGGGCAAGCAGACCGTCTGGGTGCAGAACCGCCAGCAGGCCGAAGAGACCCGTCAACGCGTGAAGGCGCTGATGGCCAGGAAGTCGATCGACGTCGAGACCGCCGTCCAGGTCGCGCTCCTCAACAACAAGGGCCTGCAGGCGGCCTATGCCGATCTTGGCGACAGCGCCGCCGACGCCTGGCAGACCCAGCTTTCCGTGCTGCCGACAGTCTCCGTCGGGCTCTCCGGCATCGGCACGCCGGGGCTTGAGGCCTACCGGGTTCTGGAGGGGGCCATCGCGGCGAACATCCTTGCGCTCGCCACCTACGACCGGGACATCAAGCTGGCCGAAACGCGTTTCCGGCAGGCGCAGCTAAACGCTGCGGTCGAGACGGTCTCGCTGGCGGCGGAAACCCGCCGTGCCTGGATCAACGCCGTCTCCGCCTGGGAGAACGTCACCTATCTCAACCAGGCCAAGGTGGCCGCCGACGCGGCTTCCGAACTCGCCACGAAGATCGGCGAGGCCGGGTCGATGCCCAAGGCGGACCAGGCCCGCGAGCACGTCTTCTACGCCGAGCTGACGGGAGAGACCGCCAAGGCGCGACTCGCCGCAAAGCTCGCCAAGGAAGAGCTGGTCCGGCTGATGGGCCTGTCGGGCTCGGACATCGAGTTCCAGATTCCCAATCGCCTGCCGTCGCTTCCCAAGGCGCTGGCCAAGCGGGACGATATCGAGGCCGAGGCCATCCACAAGCGCATGGACCTGCAGGTCGCCCGGCTGGAGCTTTCGGCGACGGCCCAGTCCTACAAGCTCACCGACGCCACCCGCCTCGTTACGGATATCGAGCTGGTCGGCACGCTGGAACAGGAGCGTGAGCGCGAGGACGGCAAGATCCGCCGGAGCATTTCCAAGACGGCGGGGCTGGAATTCACCATCCCGATCTTCGATTCCGGCCAGGCCCGCATGCGCAAGGGCGAGCTCGCCTATATGCGGGCAGCCAACCAGCTCGCGGAAAAGGCGGTCAACGTCCGTTCCGAGGCGCGCTCGGCCTATGTGGCCTACCGGTCGACCTACGACATCGCCCGCCACTACCGCAACAGCGTCCTGCCGCTGCGCACGGCCATCGAGGAGCAATCCATGATGACTTACAACGGCATGATCACCAGCACCTTCGAGCTGATCGCGGACAGCCGCGAGAAGA
>VFQN01001469.1_pt1 | contig 39511 bp, 34 predicted proteins | sample 3512371 | NCBI WGS metagenome assembly VFQN01 (sample SAMN10412370, study PRJNA504923) | tailings metagenome | isolation source: Replicate 2 from Balatoc abandoned mine | place: Philippines: Itogon, Benguet | collected 2017-08-28
GATGAACTTCAAGAAGGGCGACAAGGTGAAGGGGCAGATCAAGTCGATCACCGACTTCGGCATCTTCATCGGCCTGGCTGGCGGCATCGACGGCCTGGTGCACCTGTCCGACCTCTCGTGGAACACGCCCGGCGAGGAAGCCGTGCGCAACTACAAGAAGGGCGAGGAAGTCGAGGCGCAGGTGCTGTCGATCGACGTCGAGCGCGAGCGCATTTCGCTGGGCGTCAAACAGCTGGAAGGCGACCCCTTCAGCAGCTACGTCGGCGGCCACGACAAGAACTCGATTGTCACCGGCACCGTCAAGTCGATCGACGCCAAGGGGGCAGTGATCAGCCTCGAAGGCGAAATGGACGGTTACCTGCGCGCGTCGGAAGTTTCGCGCGACCGTGTGGAAGACATCCGCACCAAGCTGAAGGAAGGTGATTCGGTGACCGCGATGATCATCAACATTGATCGCAAGAACCGCACCATCAACCTGTCGATCAAGGCCAAAGACCTTGCGGAGGAGACCGAAGCCATGCAGAAGATGTCTTCGGAAAACAAGCAGGCGAGCACCGGCACGACCAACCTCGGGGCGCTGCTCAAGGCCAAGCTGGATACCGCCAATACTCAACAATAAAGTTAAGGGAGCATCATGACCAAGTCGGAGTTGATCGCGAAGCTGGCTGCACGCTACCCACAGCTTGTGGCCAAGGACGCCGAGCTGGCAGTGAAGATGATTCTCGACGCGATGGGCAAGAGCCTGTCGCAGGGGCAGCGCATCGAGATCAGGGGCTTTGGCAGTTTCGGACTCAACTACCGGCCGCCGCGCACCGGACGCAATCCCAAGTCCGGCGAGCGCGTGCAGGTGCCCGCGAAGTACGTGCCGCATTTCAAGGCCGGCAAGGAACTGCGCGAGCGCGTGGACATCAAGAAATAACGGACGATCAGGCATCGTTCCCTCGGGCGGCATGGCTTCGGCCATGCCGCTTTTTTATGGGGCATGCGGCGTGATATTCTCGACCCGCCATGCATTACCTCCTGTGGATCGTCAAAGCCGTGCTGTTCTTCCTGATCCTGTCGTTCGCCATCGTGAACACGGATCCGGTCACCGTGCGTTACTACCTCGGCTATCAATGGGAGGCGCCGCTGGTGCTGGTGCTGCTGGTCGCAGTTTGCGGAGGGGCGATGGTCGGCCTGGTGGCCGGGCTGTTCCAGACCCTGCGCCTGCGGCGGGAAATCGCGGCCCTGAAACGCGAAGTGCGCGCGCTGCAGCCCTCGCCGCGCCCCGCCGAGCAGGCGCCGGTGCTGCCGCCCCCGGACCTGTTGTGACGCGCTGACCGCAATGGACTTTGAACTGTGGTGGTTGCTGGCGCTGCCGCTGTTTTTCGCGCTGGGCTGGATGGCGGCCCGGGTCGACATCCGGCAGATCGTTTCCGAATCGAGGCTGCTGCCGGCGTCCTATTTCAGGGGCCTCAATTTCCTGTTGAACGAGCAGCCCGACAAGGCTATCGAGGCTTTCATCGAGGTGGCACGGGGCAATCCCCAGACCATCGAACTGCATTTCGCGCTGGGCAGCCTGTTCCGCCGCCGCGGTGAAGTCGAGCGTGCGATCCGCATGCACCAGAGCCTGGTCGAGCGCGAGGATCTTCCGCAGGATCAGAAGCTGCAGGCGATGCTCGAGCTTGCCCAGGATTACCTGAAGGCCGGCCTGCTCGACCGGGCGGAAGAGCTGTTCCTGAAGCTCGACGGCACGCCGCATGCCGAGGCGGCCCTGCGTTTCCTGCTCGACATTTATGAGCAGGAGAAGGAATGGCACAAGGCGATTGTCATTGCCGAAAAGCTGGAGGAACTCAACGGCAGTTCCCTGCAGAAGGAAATCGCCAACTTCTACTGCGAAATGGCGGCGCGCGAGCTGATGCAGTCGCGGCCGGCGGATGCGCGGCCCCACCTGGTGCAGGCGCTGGCGCACCACCGGCTGTGTGTGCGTGCGAACCTGCTGCTGGGCGATGTCGAGCGCGATCTCGGCAACCGGCCGGCGGCGATTGCGGCCTGGCAGCGCATCGAGTCGCAGAATCCGGCCTATCTGTCGCTGGTTGCGGAACGCCTGCTCAAGGCCTACCGTGACGATGAGCGGGCTGACGAAGGGCTCAATCTGCTGCGCGGCTACCTCGAGAAGTACGCCTCGGTGGATCTGCTCGACACCGTGTACCAGGCCACCTTGGCTGGCAGCGGCGCGGCTGCGGCCTACCGCCTGGTGCGCGACGAGGTACGGCGCACGCCGACGCTGCTCGGGCTGGACAAGCTGCTCGAGGCACAGCTACTGGAGGCGCCCGCCGAGCGCCGCCATGACCTCGAAATGATCAAGCAGCTGCTGCACCAGCACACCCGCAGCCTGTCGATGTACAAGTGCGAGCACTGCGGTTTCCGCGCGCGCCAGTTCTACTGGCATTGTCCGGCCTGCGGTGAGTGGGAAACCTATGCGCCGCGACGAACCGAGGAAAAGGCCTTGCCCGCATGAGGAATACCGGCTTATGAACACCGCACAACACGGACCGCGCGTCATTGTCGCGCTGGACTATGCCGGCGCCGCCGAGGCGCTGGCTTTTGCAGAGCGGCTGGATCCGGCGCGCTGCCGGGTCAAGGTCGGCAAGGAGTTGTTCACCGTGGCGGGGCCCGCGCTGGTGGAACAGCTGGTCAAGCGCGGATTCGACCTGTTTCTGGATCTCAAGTATCACGACATTCCGAATACCGTCGCCTCGGCCTGCAAATCGGCGGCAGGGCTGGGTGTCTGGATGATCAACGTCCATGCCAGCGGCGGCAGGACCATGATGCAGGCGGCGCGTGAAGCACTGGCCGGTTTTGCGCGCCCGCCCAAGCTGATTGCCGTCACGGTGCTGACCAGCCTGGGCGCCGAGGATCTCCGGGAAACGGGTCATGCCGAGCCGCCCGAGGTGCTGGCCGAACGCCTGGCCCGCCTTGCGGCCGCAAGCGGCATGGACGGCGTGGTCTGCTCGGCGCAGGAAGCGCCGCGGCTGCGTGCGGCCTGCGGCCCGGATTTCTGCCTGGTGACACCGGGCATCCGCCTGCCCGACGCCGCGCAGGACGACCAGAAGCGCATCGTCACGCCGCAGGCCGCGATCGCCGGCGGTGCGGATTATCTGGTGGTCGGCCGGCCGATCACCCGCGCGGCCGATCCCCTGGCGGTGCTCGACCGCATCAATGCCGACATTGCCGCGGCGCTGGCCTGAGCGTTTCGCCGCTTAAAATAACGGATTGAACCAAGCCGACATGACCGCAAACAAGACAAATCCGGCAAACGCCAGCCTGCTGCGGCGCCTGCGCCGCGCCCGGGTGCTGGTGGTCGGCGACGTGATGCTCGACCGCTACTGGTTCGGCGAGGTCAGCCGCATTTCGCCCGAGGCGCCGGTGCCGGTGGTCAAGGTCGACCGCGTCGAGGAGCGTCCCGGCGGCGCCGCCAACGTGGCGCGCAATGCATCCGCGCTCAGCGCGAAAACGGCGCTGCTGTCGGTGGTGGGACGCGACGAGGCCGGGCGCAGCCTGCGCCAGTTGCTGAAACAGGAAGGCATAGCCGCGAGCCTGCACGGTGACGCCACGGTGTCGACCACTGTCAAGCTGCGGGTCATCGGCCGCCAGCAGCAGCTGCTGCGCGCGGACTTCGAAACCGTCCCCGGGCACGAGGTGCTGGCGTCGAAGCTGCAGGATTTCCGGCGCCTGCTGAAGGGTTGCGACGTGGTGATCCTGTCGGACTACGGCAAGGGCGGGCTCGCCCATATCGCGCGGATGATTGCGCTGGCGCGCCGCGCCGGAAAACCGGTGCTGGTCGATCCCAAGGGCGAGGATTATTCGCGTTACCGCGGTGCCACGCTGATCACGCCCAACCGCGCCGAATTGCGCGCGGTGATCGGCGGCTGGAGCAGCGAGAGCATGCTGAACGGCAGGGCGCAGGCCCTGCGCCGCCGCCTCGGACTGGGCGGTCTGCTGGTGACCCGCAGCGAGGAAGGCATGACGCTCTATCAGCGCGGCGGGCGGCTGCATGTGCCGGCCCAGGCGCGCGAGGTCTACGATGTCAGCGGCGCCGGCGATACGGTGATCGCGACGATCGGCGTGATGCTGGCTGCGGGTGAAAGCCTGGAGCAGGCAGTGCGCATCGCCAACCGCGCCGCAGGCATCGTCGTCGGCAAGTTCGGCACCGCGGTCGTCCACCCGGACGAACTGTTTCCGCCGCAGCAGGAGGACTGAAGCATGGTTTACGTGGTGACCGGCGCCGCGGGGTTCATCGGCGCCAACCTGGTCAGGGGGCTCAATGCGCAGGGCATCACCGATATTCTTGCCGTCGATGACCTGACGCAGGGCGACAAATTCCGCAACCTCGTCGACTGCGCGATCAGCGATTACCTCGACAAGGACGAATTCCTTGCGCGGCTGAAGGCGGGCGGTTTCCGGCGGGCGGTGAAGGCGGTGTTCCACCAGGGTGCCTGCTCCGACACCACGGCCAGCGACGGCCGCTACGTGATGGACGTCAATTACGCCTATTCCTGTGCGCTGCTCGATTTCTGCGCGGCGGAGATGACTCCCCTCATTTACGCGTCTTCCGCGGCAACCTATGGCGCGCACGCCGAATTCCGCGAGGACCCGGCCTGCGAAGGGCCGCTCAATGTCTACGGCTGGTCGAAGCTGCTGTTCGACCAGCGCGTGCGCCGGCTGCCGCCGGGTGGGTCACAGGTGGTCGGCCTGCGTTATTTCAACGTTTACGGCGAGCGCGAACAGCACAAGGGTCGCATGGCCTCGGTGGCGTACCACTTTTTCAACCAGTACCGCGCCGAGGGCCATGTGCGCCTGTTCGAGGGCAGCGGCGGTTACGGCAACGGCGAACAGCGCCGGGACTTCGTTTCCGTCGAGGACGTGGTGAGGGTCAACCTGTTTTTCCTGCAGAACCCGATGGTGTCCGGCATCTACAACTGCGGCACCGGCGCGGCGCAGTCCTTCAACGACGTGGCGGTGGCAGCGGTGAATACCTGCCGTGCCGCGGAGGGCCGCCCTGCGGCGACGCTGCAGGAGCTGCAGCAGCAGAAGGTCATCCGTTACATCCCGTTCCCCGGCGACCTCAAGGGCAAGTACCAGAGTTACACCCAGGCCGACCTGACGGCGCTGCGCGCCGCGGGTTATGCCGCCCCGTTCCTGACCGTGGAGCAGGGCGTGTCGCGCTATATCCACCAGCTGCTGGCCCGGGACTGAGCGATGCGGCACACGCTCGCGGATTTCGTCGGCAACACGCCGCTGGTGCGCCTGCAGCGCATGCCCGGTAATACCACGAATGCGATCCTGCTCAAGCTCGAAGGCAACAATCCCGCGGGCTCGGTCAAGGACCGGCCGGCGCTGTCGATGGTGAGGCGCGCCGAGGAGCGCGGCACGATCAAGCCCGGGGACACGCTGATCGAACCCACCAGCGGCAACACCGGCATCGCGCTGGCGATGGCGGCCGCGATCATGGGTTACCGCATGGTGCTGGTGATGCCGGAGAACCAGTCGCTGGAACGCCAGCAGACCATGCGTGCCTACGGCGCCGAGCTGGTGCTGACGCCGAAGGAAGGCAGCATGGAGGGTGCGCGCGACATCGCCGAACGCATGGTGCGCGAAGGCCGGGGCGTCATGCTCGACCAGTTCGCCAACCCCGACAACCCGCTGGCGCATTACGAGGGCACCGGCCCCGAGATCTGGCGCGATACCGGAGGCCGGGTCACGCATTTCATTTCGAGCATGGGCACCACCGGCACCATCATGGGCGTGTCGCGTTTCCTGAAGGAGAAAAATCCCGCGGTGCAGATCATCGGTTGCCAGCCCGCCGACGGCGCGCAGATTCCCGGCATCCGCAAATGGCCGGCCGAGTACCTGCCGAAGATCTGCGACTGGTCGCAGGTCGACCGCATCATCGAAGTGAAGCAGGACGATGCCGAGAACATGATGCGGCGGCTCGCGCGCGAGGAGGGCATTTTCGCCGGCGTCTCCTCCGGCGGTGCGCTGTGGGCTGCGCTGCAGATCTCGGCGGAAGTGCGGGACGCGGTGATCGTCTCCATCGTTTGCGATCGCGGCGACCGTTATCTGTCGACCGGCGTGTTTGCCTGATTGAATAAGTATTTGATTATAAAGGTATTTTTGTGAATCCCGTGCTGGTCTTCGACATCGAGACCGTTCCCGACATTGCCGGTATCCGCAAGCTGCAGGGCATCGACGCCGGCGTTTCCGACCGCGACGTGGCGGAGATGGCTTTCCAGTTGCGGCGGCAGACCCACGGCAGCGACTTCCTGCCGCATTACCTGCAGCGCGTGCTGGTGATTTCCTGCGTGCTGCAGGATCGTGACCACTTCAAGGTGTGGTCGCTGGGCGCGGCCGGCGAGAGCGAGGCGGAAATCATCCAGCGTTTTTTCGACGGCATCGACAAGTACTCGCCGCAGCTGGTGTCCTGGAACGGGGGCGGCTTCGACCTGCCGGTGCTGCATTACCGCGGGCTGATGCACGGCGTGAATGCGGCACGGTACTGGGACATGGGCGAGGACGACCGCGAATTCAAGTGGAACAACTACATCAGCCGCTACCACCAGCGCCATCTCGACCTGATGGACCTGCTGGCGCTGTACCAGGGGCGCGCCAACGCGCCGCTGGATGCGCTGGCGCAGCTGATGGGATTTCCGGGCAAGCTCGGCATGGATGGCTCGGCGGTCTGGGGCGCCTACCAGGACGGCAGGCTGGAGGACATCTGGCGCTACTGCGAGACTGATGTCGTCAACACCTACCTCGTCTATCTGCGCTTCCAGCTGATGCGCGGAGCGCTGACGCCGGCCCAGCACGCGCAGCAGCGGGCCGCGGTGCGTACCGCGCTCGGCAAGCTCAAGCAGCCGCACTGGCAGGAGTTCCTGTCGCGCTGGACGGCCTGATGCGCGGCCGCAGCAGGACTCCGCGGACGACCACGGTCGGCCCGCTGCAGATCGAATCCCTGGACCACGAAGGCAAGGGCATTGCCCGCCATGACGGCAAGGTGATGTTCATCGAAGGTGCGCTGCCGGGAGAATCGGTCGAGGCTTCTATCTACCGCCGCAAGCCGGCTTTCGAGCAGGGCTTCGCGACGCGGATATTCAGCGAAAGCGTTGCCCGCACCGATCCGCAGTGCCGTTTTTTCGGACTCTGCGGCGGCTGCAGCCTGCAGCACATGGACCTGCGCACCCAGGTCGCTGCGAAACAGCGCGTGCTCGAGGACAACCTGCGCCACATCGGCAAGGTGCGGCCGGAACAGATCCTGCCGCCGATCCACGGTCCGGGCTGGGGTTACCGCCATCGCGCGCGGCTGACCGTGCGCAATGTGCTGAAAAAGGGCACGGTGCTGGTCGGTTTCCATGAAAAGCGCAGCAGTTATGTCGCCGACATGACGTCCTGCGAGGTGCTGCCGCGCCGTATGTCGGACCTGCTGCCGCGGCTGCGCGAACTGGTCGGCAGTCTCAGCATCCGTGACCGCCTGCCGCAGATCGAAGTGGCGCTGGCCGAGAGTGGCGACGTGCTGGTCTTGCGCGTGCTGGAAGCGTTGACGCCGGCCGACGAACAGCGGATCCGCGAATTTGCCGATGCGCACCGGGTTTCCCTCTGGCTGCAGCCCGGGGGTCCGGAAACTGCTCAGCCTTTCCATCCGGCGGGGGCCGATGACCTGCATTACACCCTGCCCGAGTTCGGCGTCAGCATCCATTTCAAACCCACGGACTTCACCCAGGTCAACCACACGATCAACCGCGTGCTGGTGCGGCGGGCGCTGAAGCTGCTCGATCCGCAGCCGGGCGAGCGCATTGCCGACCTGTTCTGCGGGCTGGGCAATTTCACGCTGCCGATCGCCCGCAGCGGTGCCGAGGTCACGGGCATCGAGGGCAGCGCCGGCCTGATCCGGCGGGCGGAAGACAACGCGCGGCGCAACGGGCTGGCCGGCAATACCCGCTTCTTCACGATGGACCTGTTCAAGATCGACGCGGCACAGTGGCGGGCATTCGGCCCCTTCGACAAGCTGCTGATCGATCCGCCGCGGGATGGCGCGATGGAGCTGGTGAAGCTGATCGGCGCCGACGGTCCGCGGCGCATCGTCTATGTCTCCTGCAGCCCGTCGACACTGGCGCGGGATGCGGAGGTGCTGGTGGCGGTGCATGGCTACACCCTGCGCGCCGCCGGCATCGTCAACATGTTTCCGCATACCGCCCACGTCGAATCGATCGCGCTGTTCGAACGCTGAGCGGGCTTTCCGGGCAACAAAAAAGCGGCCCGCAGGCCGCTTTTTTTGATGTGGGTTCCGCTCAGTCGCGGTCGCCGCCGAAGATGCCCAGCAGCTGCAGCAGGCTGGTGAAAATATTGTAGAGAGAGACATACAGCGTCAGCGTCGCCGACACGTAGTTGGTTTCTCCGCCGCGCACGATCGAGTTGATCTGCCAGAGGATGATCGCCGACGAGAAGATGATGAAGGCCGCGCACAGGGTCAGCTGCAGCACAGGGCTTTGCAGGAAGATGTTGGCGAGCACCGCCAGCATGATCACCACGAAGCCGACCAGCAGGAACTTGTTCAGGAAGCTGAAGTCGCGCTTGGTCGTCGACGCGATTCCGGAGAGCACGAAAAACACCGCAGCCGTGCCACCGGCGGCCATCATCACCAGCTGTCCGCCGTTGCGCAGCGACAGGATGGTCTGCAGCAGCGGAGCCATCATCAGGCCGAGGAAGGCCGTGAAGCCCAGTAGCAGGCCGACCCCAAGGACGCTGTCGCGGTTTTTCTCGATGGCGTAGATCCAGCCGTAGAACACCGCCAGCATCACCAGTACCGACATGATCGGGCTGGCGCGCATGAAGCTGAAATTGATGAAATTGGTGCCGACCGCGGCGCCGATCACGGTCGGAATCAGCGAAATGGCCAGCAGCAGGTAGGTGTTGCGCAGGACCTTGTTCTGCTGGGCCGCAATGTCGGTGCTGCCGGCAGAGTAGGGCGCGCCGGTGTGCAGATCAGGTTGCATGGATTCGAAGCCTCCGAGTAAAAGTTGACTGAAACAGTCGACAGTAAGACCCCAGTAAGACTACTGAAAGGGACATAAAGTTGCAATCGATTTCGGCAATTTCAGCAGCGGGCAGGGTCACGCAAGTATTTGATAATAGATGATATTATTTTGCGCAATTGCCGTCCCGCAGGTGCGTTTCCGCGACAAATGACGCTACAATGCGCGCCCCGGAGCGTCAGGCCGGCCGGAGCCAAAACCGGCAGGTTTGGCAGGCAGCAATACGGAGAGTTGGCAGAGCGGTTGAATGCACCGGTCTTGGCGGCGGCGTCAGCCGACGCTTGCGAGGCTAACTTGCCGGGAGGCAAGTTAAGCGCCGCCAGGCGCGGCCGGAGCTAAAACCGGCAGGCTTGGCAGGCAGGAATACGGAGAGTTGGCAGAGCGGTTGAATGCACCGGTCTTGAAAACCGGCAGGGCCTCACGGTCCTCGTGAGTTCGAATCTCACACTCTCCGCCACTAAGGCGTTTCGCCCCTCAGCGCGTCCGCCCAGCAGTTTGGGGTTTCGTACAGGCGCACGCGTTCCAGGCGCAGGCTGTCGCCGTACCGCGCCCTGTAGGCACGATCCAGAATCGCAAATGCCGTCTGCGCCAGATGCTCCGCAGTTGGCGGTGCATCGAACAACACGGTCTTGTGTCCCGGAATGCCGTCAAGGAAGCTGGTGACGGCCCGGTCATGCCGCCAGGCGAGGAAGGCGTGGTCCCAGGGATCCACGACCTGTTCCCGGGCGATGGCCTTGACCGCTGAAAAATCGATGACCATGCCTTCATCCGCCGCACCGGCGGTGGTCACCACCGGGCCACCCAGCGTGACCTCGAGGGCATAACGGTGGCCGTGCAGGTGGCGGCACTGGCTGGCGTGGTTGGGGATGCGGTGGCCGGCGTCGAATTCCAGCCTGCGGGTGATGCGCATGGGGCGCCGATTATAACAAGGCGCCCCGCGGCCTTACTTGCCGTTTTTCCTCTCGCGCAGCGCGGCGGCCTTCAGTTCCCGGTACAGCCCGGGCCGGGATTTTTTCAGGTGCTGGACCAGCAGGTGGTCGTCGCCCCGCACCTGGTTCAGTGGCACGCCCTCGATGTGCACGATGCGCAGCAGTTCACGCACCGGCGCGGGCATGCGGCGGCCGGTCTCGTAGCGGGAACCGCCGCTCTGGGTGACGCCGATCAGCGGCCAGAACTCCTGCTGGTTGAGGCCGCGTTTGCGGCGGATTTCCCGGGGGTCACTTGCAGTTTTTTTCAATGCCTTTCCTCCTGTCGAGTCCTTAGGATGCTCCCGGCAGGCATTGGTTCCGCGGGAAAATGGAGCGGTGCGGGATCCCGTTGGCGGGGAAACCTCGTTTTTCCCCTGAAAATCCAATAAAATACGACCCTTTTTGGTTCAGGCAGAACAGCAGCCATCATGGCTTTGATAGTCCAGAAATACGGCGGTACCTCGGTCGGCAGCCCCGAACGCATCAAGAATGTCGCCAAGCGCGTTGCGCGCTGGAAGGCGCAGGGACATGACGTGGTCGTGGTGGTGTCGGCGATGTCCGGCGAAACCAACCGGCTGATCGCGCTGGCCAAGGAAATCCAGGCCCAGCCCGATCCGCGCGAACTCGACGTGATGGTGTCCACCGGCGAGCAGGTGACCATTGCACTGCTGTCGATGGCGCTGATGGACATCGGCGTCCAGGCGCGCAGCTACACCGGCGGGCAGGTCAAGGTCCTGACCGACAACGCCCACACCAAGGCGCGCATCCTCAGCATTGACGAACACAACATGCGCGCGGACCTCAAGGCCGGCCGCGTGGTCGTGGTTGCCGGATTCCAGGGCGTCGACGAGGCCGGCAACATCACTACGCTGGGCCGCGGCGGTTCCGACACCACCGGTGTCGCGCTCGCCGCCGCGCTGAAGGCCGACGAGTGCCAGATCTACACCGATGTCGACGGCGTCTACACCACCGACCCGCGCATCGTGCCCGAGGCGCGCCGCCTGAAAACGGTGACCTTCGAGGAAATGCTCGAAATGGCGAGCCTGGGCTCCAAGGTGCTGCAGATCCGCTCGGTCGAATTTGCCGGCAAGTACAAGGTGCGTTTGCGCGTGCTGTCGAGCTTCGAGGACGAGGGTGAAGGCACGCTGATTACATTTGAGGAAGACAAGGACATGGAAAAAGCCGTCATCTCAGGCATCGCGTTCAACCGCGACGAGGCGAAGATCACCGTCCTCGGCGTGCCCGACCGCCCCGGCATCGCCTACCAGATTCTGGGCCCCGTCGGCGAGGCCAACATCGACGTCGACATGATCGTGCAGAACGTCGGCCACGACGGCCTCACCGACTTTTCGTTCACGGTCCACCGCAACGATTACCAGAAGGCGCTGAAGGTGCTGAAGCCGGTGCTGGAGCACACCAAGGCCCGCGGCATCCAGAGCGGCGACAAGATCGCCAAGGTCTCGGTGGTCGGCGTCGGCATGCGCTCCCATGCCGGCATCGCCAGCACCATGTTCCGCACGCTGGCCGAGGAGGGCATCAACATCGAGATGATTTCCACCTCGGAGATCAAGGTTTCGGTGGTCATCGACGAGAAATACACCGAGCTCGCGGTGCGGGTCCTGCACAAGGCTTTCGGCCTCGACCAGGCGGCGTAAGCAGCCGCGGCGCGGCGGGGGCTGTGATATCCTCCGCCGGTCTGCCTTGGCGCAAAGTTGTTGCGGCAGTTGCATGACAGATTTCAGGCAGCACGGAGAGATGGCCGAGTGGTCGAAGGCGCGCCCCTGCTAAGGGCGTATGGGGGCAAAACCCCCATCGAGGGTTCGAATCCCTCTCTCTCCGCCAGAATCACCCAAACCCCGCCCGCGAGCGGGGTTTTTATTTGCGGCGTTCCTCACCGGCAATGCGCGCGTTCGGATTACAATCCAAGCTCATTTCAACTGGCAGGAGACGCCCCAATGATCGCAGCAGGACAGAGCCTTCCCGCAGGCAAGCTGATGGAATCCACGGAATTCGACGCCGGCAACGGCTGCCCGATGCCGCCGAAGGAAGTGGATGTGCTGGAGGCCGCCAAGGGCAAAAAAATCGTCATCTTCGGCTTGCCTGGCGCCTACACGCCGACCTGCTCGGCAAAACATGTGCCGGGTTATGTGCAGAATTTCGACGCGCTGAAAGCCAAGGGTGTCAGCGAGATCTGGTGCCTTGCGGCGAACGACGCCTTCGTGATGGCGGCCTGGGGCCGCGACCAGAAGGTCAACGGCAAGGTCCGGATGCTCGCCGACGGCAGCGTCAATTTCACGAAGGCGCTGGGACTGGAACTCGACCTCACCGCGCGCGGCATGGGGGTGCGCACCAACCGCTTCGCGATGATCGTCGACAACGGTGTGGTCAAGCATGTCGCCGTCGAGGGCCCGGGCAAATTCGAGGTGTCTTCGGCCGAGGCGATTCTCGCCAAGCTGTAATCACCCGTTGGCCGTAATCGAACCGGGGCGGCGCAGGCGCGCGGCCCCGGTTTTTCTTTGTGGAGGCAGCGATGATCACCGGCATAGACCACATCACCATCGGCGTCGCCGACCTTGACGGGGGCAGTGCCTGTTACCGGCGCCTCGGTTTCAACGTGCAGCCCGGCGGCGTGCATGCCGGCCGCGGCACGCACAACGCGCTGGCCCGGAACAGCGCGGATTACCTCGAACTGCTGGCGATCCGCGATGAGGCCGAATACCGTGCTGTGAGCAGATCCGGCGGTGCTTTCGCGCGTTTTATCGCGGACGGCGGCGGTATCTATGCCATCGCGCTGGCGAGTGATGACCTTGTAGCCGACGTCGCGGCCATGCGCGCGCGCGGCGCCGCGATCAGCGATCCGGTCGACGGCGCGCGCACCACGCCCGAAGGCAGCGAACTGCGCTGGCGCTTTGCCGCGCTGGAAGCCGGGCAGGGCCTGCCGCTGGTGTTCATCGAACACCTCGGTACGCCCGCCAGCCGCCGCCCGGCTGCAACAACGCATCCCAACGCGGTGTTTGCGCTGGAGCGCGCCTACATCGTTGTTGAAGACGCTGCCGCCCGCGCCCGCGCGCTGGCCGGCATGCTCGGGATCGACGCGCCGCCGCTGCAGAAAGGCACCGTGATCATGTCGCATATGGCCATATTCCAGTTCGGCACGACCGGCCTCGGCATAGTCCAGCCCTATGCCGACGGCCCCGCGGCGCGCGCACTGTCGGGGCGCGGTCCCGGCGCCTTCCAGGCCCTGTACCGCACCTCGAGCATGGGGGCCGCGGCACGCTGGATGGCGGAGCAGGGACTGCCACCCCTCGAGCGCGGTGTGCGCAATACCGGAGAACACGCGATGCTCGCCACGCCGGCCGAAGCCTGCGGCGCCTACATCGGTTTTGTCGGACCGGAGTAGGCCGATGCGCAGCGCTTGCCGCGGCGGGCGTTGGCGCGGCGAAAATTGATAGACTGCAAACCCGCCCCCCGAACCTGCCTGTTGAATCTTTACCGGACATTCGCCTGACATGACTTCCCCCTTCCGCATTGCCTGCCTGCAGATCAACACCGGCAACGACCTTGCCGCAAACCTGGCCACGCTGAGCGACATGGTGGCTGAAGCGGCGAGGGGTGGCGCCCGATTCGTGCTGACGCCGGAATACAGCCTGATGATGGATGGCAGCGGTCGCGTGATGCGCGAGCGGGCGCTGCCGGAAGACGGCGGCGAGCCGCTGGCGCAGCTCCGGGCGCTCGCGCGCGAACAGCAGATCTGGCTGCTGCTGGGATCGCTGACCCTGAAAACCGGTGATGAACGCATTGCCAACCGGTCCCTGCTGATCGCCGATGACGGCAGGGTGGTCGCGGCGTACGACAAGATTCACATGTTCGACGTGACGCTGCCCGATGGCAAGGTGATCCGCGAGTCGTCGTCGTACCGTCCCGGAGAGCGGGCGGTGGTGGCGCCGACGCCCTGGGGCAGTCTCGGCATGACGGTCTGTTATGACCTGCGCTTCCCGCATCTTTTCCGCGCACTGGCGCAGCAGGGCGCGCAGTTCATTGCCGTGCCCTCATCCTTCCAGCGCCAGACCGGGAAGGTGCACTGGCATGCATTGCTCAAGGCGCGCGCGATCGAGAACGCCTGTTATATTTTTGCGCCGGCGATGTGCGGTGAGCATGCCGGCAACCGCCAGACCTATGGCCATGCGCTGATCGTTGATCCCTGGGGCGAGGTGCTCGCCGATGGCGGCGAGGCGCCGGGCATCGTATACGCCGACATTGATCCGGCGCGGGTCGCGAAGATCCGCAGCATGATGCCGTCACTGGAACACGACCGGCCCTATGTGATTGACCGGCTGTGATTAAAAAAGTATTTAAAAACAAATAGTTATATAAAATCTTCCGCTGTTCTGCGCGACAGCGGCCATGTCGGAGGGGCGCTGCATGAGCAATCCTGCCGGGTTGCGGGTGGCCGCGGCTGACATCCGCGTCGGTTCCGCGGTGCCGCGCCGCGGCTACGGCCTGCTGGCGCTGCTGGGACGTCTGGTGCTGTGGCTCATGCGCTGGCGTGCGGAAGGCCATTTCCCCGACAGTCCGCGGCTGGTGGTTGCCGTGGCGCCGCATTCTTCGAGTTGGGATTTTTTCATCGGCGCGGCCTTCCTGTTCGTGCTTGGACTGCGGGTGTCGTTCATTGCGAAACACACGCTGTTTTTCTGGCCGCTGGGTCCCTTCCTGCGCTGGCTGGGCGGAATTCCGGTGAACCGCGAGCGACCCGAAGACCTGGCCACCGTGATGGCGGGTGAATTCAGCCGGCGCGGGCAACTCTGGCTTGCGATCACTCCGGAGGGCACGCGCAGGGCGGGGGCGCGTTTCAAGTCAGGGTTCTACCGTATCGCACGCAGTGCCGGTGTGCCGATCCTGCCGGTGTATTTCAATTACCGGCACCGGGTCACCGGTTTTCTGCCACTGGTGCAGCCGGGCGAGGACATGACCGCCGGTGTCGAGGCGGTGCGGCAGCTGCTGCAGCAGCACGGTGCGCGGCGCGGCTAGTACGATTTCGGCAGCCCGAGCACACGCTCGGCGATATGGCAGAGGATCAGCTGCGGGCTGACCGGCGCAATGCGCGCGATCATCGCCTCGCGGAAATAGCGCTCGACGTGGAATTCCTTCGCGTAGCCCATGCCGCCATGGGTCAGCACCGCGGTTTCGCAGGCCTTGAAGCCGGCTTCGCCGGCGAAATATTTCGCGGCATTGGCTTCCGCGCCGCAGGGTTTGCCGGCATCGTAGAGGCTTGCGGCCCGGTAGGTGAGCAGGCGTGCCGCCTCCAGTTCGATCCAGCGCTGCGCCAGCGGGTGCTGGATGCCCTGGTTCTGGCCGATCGGCCGGTCAAACACGATGCGTTCATTGGCATAACGCGCCGCGCGCTCCAGCGCCGCGCGGCCCAGTCCGGCGGCTTCGGCGGCGACCAGGATGCGTTCGGGGTTGAGGCCGTCGAGGATGTAGCGGAAACCCTTGCCTTCCTCGCCGATGCGGTCGGCGGCCGGAACACGCATGCCGTCGATGAACACCTGGTTCGAATCCACCGCCTTGCGGCCCATCTTGTCGATCTCGCGGGCCTCGAAAGTGCTGCGGTCGATGTCGGCATAAAACAGCGTCAGGCCGTCGGCCGGATTCTTCGTCTCCTCCAGCGGCGTGGTGCGCGCCAGCAGCAGGATCTTGCTGGCGACCTGCGCCGTCGAGATCCACACCTTCTGTCCCGAGATCAGGTAATCGTCGCCGTCGCGCACTGCGCGGGTGTCCAGGCGGGTCGTGTTGAGTCCGGCGCCGGGTTCGGTGACGCCGAAGCAGGCCTTGTCCTGCCCGGCGATCAACGGCGGCAGCCAGCGTTTTTTCTGCTCGTCCGAGGCGTACACCACCACCGGATGCAGGCCGAAGATGTTCATGTGGACCGCGGAGGCGCCGGAGAATCCGGCGCCCGAGGCGGCGATGGTTTCCATCATCAGCGCAGCTTCGGTGATGCCGAGTCCGCTGCCCCCGTACTGTTCGGGCATGGCAATGCCGAGCCAGCCGTCGGCGGCGATGGCGGCATGGAATTCATGCGGGAAACCGCCGTCGCGGTCCTTTTTCAGCCAGTAATCCGCGCCGAAGCCGGCGCAGACCCGTTCTACCGCATCGCGTATCGCCCGCTGGTCATCGGAGAGTTCGAAATCCACGGCGGCGGTCCTTCAGTCCTGGATTACGGTTGCGCCGGCGGCGGCAAGGGCGCGGATTTCCTCGTCGCCGTAGCCGGCGGCACGCAGTAATTCGGCACTGTGTTCGCCCAGCCGCGGGGCGCCGCGCTGTGGGGCTGGGACTGTACGTGACCACTGCGTCGCGGCCGCCGTGGTGCGAAGCGGGCCTTCGGTGGGATGCTGCTCCTCGCGCACGAAACCGCTGGCACGGAGATGCGCGTCGTCGATGACCTGGTCGATCGAATTCATCGGCGCACAGGGAATGTCGGCCTCGTCCAGAGCCTGCAGCCATTCCGCGGTGCTGCGCTTGAGCATTTCCCCGGCCACGAAAGCGTTGGCCTCGGCAATGCGGGAAGAGCGGTTTTCGTGGCTGTTGAAGCGCGGATCGTCGCGGAACAGGTCTTCGCGCCCGATCAGGCGGAAAAAACCCTGCCATTGCTTGTCGTTGTACATCAGCACACACACATACCCGTCCAGGGTCCGGAAAGGCCTGCGCTCCGGCGCCAGCACCCGGGCATAGCCGGAGTTTCCGATCGGGGGTTCGAAACTGCGGCCTCCGAAATGGTCGCCGAGGATCATCTGGCTCATGCACTCGAACATCGGCACCTCGACGGCCTGGCCCTGGCCGGTGCGTTCGCGTTCATAGAGTGCGGTGGTGACCGCGTAGGCTGCGTGCAGGCCGACGATGCGGTCGGCCAGCGTTGCCGGGATGTAGCGGGGGTCGGCGGAGCCGGCCTGCTGTGCAAGCCAGGGCAGTCCGGTCATCGCCTGGATCAGGTCGTCGTACGCGGGTTTGGCCGCGTACGGGCCCTGCTGTCCGTAACCGTAGGCACCGACATAGATGATGCGCGGATTGACCGCGGCGACTTCGGCGTAACCCAGGCGCAGCCGCTGCATGGCCTGCGGCCGGATGTTGTAGATCAGCACATCGGCTTTGGCCGCAATGCGCAGCAGCGCATCGCGCCCGCCCGCCTGCTTGAGGTCGAGCACGATGCTTTTCTTGTTGCGGTTGAGGTGCAGGAACATGTGCCCCATGCCGCGGTTGCGCATGGGGCCGACATGGCGCACGTTGTCGCCGCCCGGAGCCTCGACCTTGATCACCTCGGCGCCGAGGTCGCCGAGGATCTGCGTTGCATAGGGGCCCATGACGACCGTGGTCAGGTCGACCACGGTGACCCCGGCCAGCGGTCCGGCCATCAGCCGCGCAGCTTGGGGGGGATCACGCAGCCGCCGGCGCGCAGCGCCTTGTCGACCCAGGCGCGATCGAGTTTCTTGCCGCTGCGGATGGCTTTCAGCAGGTCCGATTCCTTTTTCTCCTGCAGCTTCGCGAGCCTCAGCGTCTCCTCGATCATCGACTGCGGAATCGCGACCAGGCCGTCATCGTCGCCGACGATGATGTCGCCGGGATTGACCACCGCATCGCCGATCACCACCGGCACGTTGATTTCGCCGGGCCCGTTCTTGTAGGGGCCGCGATGGGTGATGCCGCGTGCATATACCGGGAACCTGGATTGCGCGAGCGCATCGGCATCGCGGATCGCTCCGTCGATGACCATGCCGGCGGCGCCGTTGCGTTCGGCGATGGCCGACATGATTTCGCCGATGATGGCCTGGGTGCAGACGCCGCCGGCATCGACAACGATGACATCTCCGGGGCGCACGATGTCGATCGCCTTGTGGACCATCAGGTTGTCGCCGGGACCGACCTTGACCGTCAGCGCGGTGCCGACCATGCGCCCGCCGCTGTGGCAGGGGAACAGGTCGGGGCCGATGGCATGCAGCCGGTGCATGTTGTCGCTGAGGTGGGCGCTGGCCGTTTTGCGCAGCGTGGAGATGATTTTCCGGGAAGGTTGCGCCGCGAAGGGCAGGATGCGGAATCCGATGGGAGCCATGACGTTGATCCGGTGGTTGATTGTTGGAGCGCGTATCCTAGCATCGGTCACGTCCCGGGCAGTGGCGCGTGTTAAAATCCGGGCTGCAATACAGGGACGACAGAACAGAACAACCGTCCGCGCAGCCGATGCCGGACTTCACTCAAAGCAGACCGAAACACCAGCGTGCGCATCCTGCTCAGCAACGATGACGGTTATTTCGCGCCGGGCCTGGCCGCCCTGGAGCAGGCGCTTTCGGCGCTGGGCACGGTGACGGTGGTGGCGCCCGAGCGGGACCGCAGCGGCGCCAGCAACTCGCTGACCTTGGATCGTCCGCTGTCGGTGCGGCGCGCCGGCAACGGTTATTACCATGTCAACGGAACACCGACTGACTGCGTGCATCTCGCTGTGACCGGGCTGCTGCCCGAACTGCCGGATATCGTCGTTTCAGGCATCAATCACGGCGCCAACATGGGCGACGACACCATCTACTCGGGGACCGTCGCGGCAGCCACCGAAGGATTCCTGCTCGGCATCCCGTCGATCGCGGTGTCGCTGGTCGCGTCCGGAAATGACCACTTCGCGACCGCCGGCCGTGTTGCGGCCGATCTCGTCGCGCGTTTCCTCGAGCAGCGTGTGGAGGGTTCCGTGCTGCTCAATGTCAATGTGCCTGATGTGCCCCACGCCGCGCTGGACGGCATCCAGGTCACCCGGCTCGGCAAGCGGCACAAGGCCGAGCCGGTGGTGAAGGCGAGTTCGCCGCGCGGAGAAACGGTGTACTGGGTCGGTGCCGCGGGCAGCGCGCAGGATGCCGGTGAAGGCACCGATTTTCATGCGGTGGCCTCGAACAGGGTGTCGGTGACGCCGCTGCAGATGGACCTCACGCGGTTTGCGCAGATGCAGGCCGTGCAGCAATGGCTCGGCATGCCGGTGGGCGCATGAACGCGGCGAATTCCGGCATCGGCATGACCTCGCAGCGCACGCGCCTGCGCATGGTCGAGCGCCTGCGCACCCAGGGCATACGCGACGAGGTCATTCTCGGCGCGATGGGCGAGGTGCCGCGGCACATCTTTGTCGATGAGGCGCTGGCGAGCCGGGCCTACGAGGACATCGCGCTGCCGCTGGGATTCGGCCAGACCATTTCGAGCCCGTACACCGTGGCGCGCATGCTGGAACTGCTGCGCGGCGGCGGCGCTGATCTCGGCAAGGTGCTTGAAATCGGCACCGGCTGCGGTTACCAGGCGGCGGTGCTGTCGCGGCTGGCGCGCGAGGTCTATTCGATCGAGCGGCTGGCGCCGTTGCTGGCCAAGGCGCGGCGCCACCTGCGCGATGCGCGCGCGCACAATGTGCGCGTCCGCAACGCCGACGGGCAGCTGGGCATGCCGGAACAGGCACCTTTTGACGGAATTGTTGTCGCAGCAGCTGCAAACCATGTGCCGCAGGCGCTGCGGGAGCAGCTGGCGGTGGGTGGTAAACTCGTGATTCCTTTGGCAAACCGCGACAAGCAGGCATTGCACGTCATTGAAAGAACCGCACAAGGTTATGTCGATCGCAAGGTGGAAGATGCCCGGTTCGTGCCGCTGCTTGCCGGACTCGGCTGATCGTACCGGCGGCCGGCTGCCAGACCATCCTGGCTTGAGCATTCGTCCTGCCCTGTATGGCGCACTGGCGCTGCTTCTCGCCGGTTGCGTGGCGACCCGCCCGGCGCCGGTCGCCGAGCGGCTGCCTCAGCAGCAGGCCAAGCCGCCCGCCAAACCCCAGGTGCGTGCAGCGCCGGCCCCGGAGCGTCCGCGTCCCGACTTCTACACCGTCAGGGCCGGCGACACGCTGTACAGCATCGCCCTCGAGTTCGGCCTGGATTACCGCGAGCTTGCCGCCTGGAACAGCATCGAGCCTGCGCGCATCCGGGTGGGGCAGCAGCTGCGGCTGTCGCCGCCCAAGGGGGTGGTGGCTTCGCCGCTGCGTGCGCCGCCGGGCGGCGTCGAAGCGCAGCCGCTCGGCAGCGGCGGGGCCGTCGCCGGCGGTGCCAGGACGGAACCCCGCGGCGTGCGTGTGCCGTATTCGGATCAGGCCTATGCGCAGATGTCGGGCATCAAGCCCGAACCCGCCGTTCCCGCAAAACCCGCGCCGCAGGAGCGTTCGCAGCGTGATGATGACATCGGCTGGATCTGGCCGGTCAGCGGAACGGTCGTCACGCCATTCAACGACAGTTCGAGCAAAGGCATCGCCATCGCCGGAAAAATGGGCCAGCCCGTGGTGGCTGCGGGATCAGGCCGGGTGATTTTCAGCGGCACCGGCATCCGCGGACTGGGCAAGCTGATCGTCATCAAGCACAACGACAAGTATCTCAGCGTGTACGCCCATAACCGGGAACTGCTGGTGAAGGAGGGGCAGTCGGTGGCGCGTGGCCAGAAAATCGCCGAGATGGGTGACAGCGACGCCGATCGGGTCAAGCTGCATTTCGAGATCCGTCTGCTCGGCAAGCCGGTGGATCCTGCAGGCCTGCTTCCGCCGGCCTGATATATCATAACTACTTGTTTTTATTGATATTTTTATGCCTTGAACGCGCGCGAGCGCCGTTCCAGCGCCTGCAGTGATCCGGAATCCGTTTCCCCTGCATAACGCAGGCCGACATAGAGTGTGGTGATGTCCTCGATGGCCGGCGCGAGGTCCGGCCGCTGCAGCGCCGCACGGGCTGCGTATACCCGGGGCCCTTCGGCGGCGCCGCGCGGCAATCCGCGCCGCGCGAGTTTGCGGCAGAAGCGGTCGTAGGCGGCCTTTGCTGCATCGGGCCGCGCCTGACGCAGGTCGCGCAGCGCCAGCGCGGCGCCGAACAGCACGGCGATGCCGGCGAAGATCATCAGCACCACGGACATGGTCTGCCAGGTTGCCTCGCTGAAGCCGAGATGGCTCAGGAAACGGCGCTGGCGTTCCGGCGTATAACCGAGCACCCACTGGTTCCAGGTGTAGGTGACCGAGTCCCAGGTCAGGCGCATGCGCTGCAGCATTGCAAAATCGCCGCGCACGAACATCGGCAGCGGATCGCTGCGCGGCAGCGCGGAGGCGATGCCGCGCTCGACTCGCAGCGGCGATACCGCGGCGGTCGGATCGACGCGCACCCAGCCGGTTTTTTCCAGCCAGATTTCCACCCAGGCATGGGCGTCCGCCTGGCGCACCAGGATGTAGCCGCCGACAGGGTTGATTTCGCCGCCCAGATAGCCGGTGACCACGCGCGCCGGAATCCCCGCGGCGCGCATCAGCACGGTGAACGCCGAAGCATAGTGCTCGCAGAATCCGCGGCGTGTGCCGAACAGGAATTCGTCGACCGGCTGTTCGCCAAGCAGCGGCGGCGACAGGGTGTAGACAAAGTTCTCGTTACGGAACATTGCCAGCACCGCCGCCACCAGGCTGCGGTCGTCGCCGTGCTTGCCGCGCAGTTCTGCGGCAAAGGCCGCGGTCCGCGGATTGCTGCCGGCGGGCAGCCGCAGGGCGCGTGACAGCACGGACTGGTCATCATCGGCACCGTAGGCGGCGCCGATGGAAGAGGTCATCTCGTAGCGCATGCGGCTGCGCACCGGCGTGAAGCTGAGCAGTTGCATGTCGCGCGTGGCCATCGAACGCGGCGGTTTCTGTCCGGGAAACTCGAGCGCGAACAGCCAGCGCTTGTTGTGCGGCTCCAGGGTTACCGTGTAATCGACGTTGCCGTCCGCGGGGAGTTCGTCGATGTTCTGCACCAGCCGCGGCGCCGTCCAGGTGCGGCCGTCGTAATCCCACAGCACCGGCCCGCGCCAGTAGAGATCCTTGGGATCGGGGGTGCGGCCGTCGCTGAATTCGGCGCGGAAGGCGACGGAATCGGACAGGATCAGGTTGTTGAGGCTGCCCGGACTCATGTTGTCGGACAGCCCGCTGAGCCCGGAATAGGCATCCTGCGGCAGGCCCCACAACGGTCCCTGCACCCGCGGGAACAGCAGGAACAGCACGGCCATCAGCGGCAGCGCCTGGGCGATCAGGATGCCGGCGCGTTTGACCGGCTGGCGCCAGCCCGGCCAGGGGCCGGTGTACTGCATGCCGATCAGCGTCGCGACCAGCAGCCATGCGCAGAGCAGCATGTAGAACGCCGTTGGAATGGTCTGCGAGTGCAGGAAATTGGTGACCAGCAGGAAACAGCCGAGGAAGCCGAGCAGCATGCCGTCCCGCCGGGTGTTGGTTTCCAGCAGTTTCAGCGCCAGCATGATCACCAGCATGGAGACGCCGGCCTCGCGTCCGAACAGGGTCCGGTACTGGAGCAGGATGCCGCCGGCGGCGGCCACCGCGACCAGCGCCAGCAGCCATTTTTTCGGCAGTGCGCCGCGCAGGCGGACCTGCAGCAGGCGGGCGCCCGCGATGCCGGCCACCAGCGCCGATATCCACAGCGGCATGCGCAGCAGGTGCGGCCCGGCCGCGAGCAGGAATACCACGGTCAGCCAGTGGATGTCGCGCGCGCCCAGGGGGCGCGAGCTAAGGCTGGTCGGCAGCGGCGTCATGCAGTGCCAGGGCGCGCAGGCAGTCGGTGCGGTGTGCGGCGCCGGAGTCGATCGGAACCACCGTTCCCGGCAGGCGCAGGCCGTAAGCGTGGCCGCTGGCGTCCGCGTCGATGACCCAGCGCGCCAGGTGTTCCAGCTTCTTCTCGGCGTCCATGTCCGGGGGAAGGGCATCCCAGGACAGCCACAGTTCGGCCGCGACGCGGCCGGCAAACTGCTTGGTCATCAGCACGTCGCTGCGGGCGATGGCTTTCCAGGCGAGATGGCGCGGCGAATCTCCGGGGCGGTAGGGTCGCAGTCCCGAAAATTCGTCCTGGCCCTGTCCTTGTGTTCCTCCCTTGTCGTTGCCGGCGCGCGGTTGCGGCAGCGGCAGGCCCGGAGAGGCGGGCGCCGGGTAGACCAGGCAGGTCATGTCGAGGTCGGCATAGGACCAGGCACGAAACAGGCCCACCGGGAAAAACGTGAACAGTGTCATCCGTCCGGGGCGCAGCCAGCCGCGGCGGAGAGCGGGAACCGGCACCGTGGCCGTGGTTTCACCGTCCGAGGGCACGTCGACATAGTCCGCGCTGATCCGGTCCCGGGTCACGCCGATGCTGTACCGCGGCATGGCCGCAGTGTTGGTGATGCGGATATGGAATTGCGCCTGTTCCCCTGCAAACACCGGCGAACTGCGGCCGGCCGAGATGCGCAGGTTCGCCAGGTTGCGGAAGGTATGCAGCATCGACTGGATGCCGGTCGCACCCAGCAGGAAGGACAGTATGAAGCCGAGTGACAGATCGTAGTTCACGGAACCCAGCAGCATCAGCAGGATGACGCCGGCGAACAGCAGGCCCTGCCGCGTCGGCAGTATGAACACGCGGCGCTGCACCAGGACGATGGTGCCGCGTTCGGGACCCCGCCACTGGAAAATCCAGTCGAGGATGCGGCCCTTCAGCGCGGCCAGCGAGGACAGGGTGGCATTCATTGCCGGCATCAGGGGATGGCGACCTCCTGCAGCAGCTGGGCGGCCAGCGAGTCGCGACTGCCGCCGGAGGTTTCGCCGGAGGGGCTCAGGCGGTGGGTGACGACCGCGGGCAGCACGGCCTGTATGTCCTCGGGCAGCAGGTGCCTGCGGTTGTCCATGTAGGCCCAGGCCCTGGCGCCTTGCAGCAGGGCAAGTGATGCCCTCGGCGACAGCCCGTGCGAGAAGACGGGGGAGCGGCGCGTGGTGTTGACCAGCGCCTGCAGGTAGTCGAGGAGTGCCGGCGAGGCATGCACCTGCTGGACCTCATGCTGCAGCCGGGTCAGGCCGTCGGGATCCAGCTGCGGCTGCAGGCGAAGCAGCATGTCGCGGCGGTTGTCGCCGTTCAGCAGCGCGCGTTCGGCCTGGGCATCGGGGTAGCCGAGCTCGATGCGCATCAGGAAGCGGTCGAGCTGGGACTCGGGCAGCGGGAAGGTGCCGATCTGGTAGGACGGATTCTGCGTGGCGATCACGAAGAAGGGCATCGGCAGTTGCCGGGTTTCGCCTTCGATGGTGACCTGGCTTTCCTCCATCGCTTCCAGCAACGCACTTTGCGCGCGCGGGGTTGCCCGGTTGACTTCGTCGGCCAGCACCACGTTGGTGAATACCGGCCCCGGGTGGAATTCGAAGCCGCCGGAGTCGCGGTTGTAGACGGAGACGCCGAGGATGTCGGCGGGCAGCAGGTCGCTGGTGAACTGGATGCGCTGGAAACGCAGGCCCAGCGATGTCGCGATGGCATGGGCCAGCGTTGTCTTGCCGACGCCGGGCACGTCCTCGATCAGCAGATGGCCGCGCGCGAGGAGGCAGGCGATGGCGAGCCTGATCTGCTGGGTCTTGCCGAGGATGATGCTGTTGATCTGTTCTGCGACTGCATTCAGTTGTGACGACATCGGGGAAGGGGCCTTCCTCGCCGGCAGGGGCGGACTGTGTGGGCAATGTGCCTGGACGGCATGCAATTAGACAAGGTTCAGTCGCAATTATAAGATGAACCTCCGCAATCCAGCCCCGCACCGGCCACATCGCGCTGCGCAGACCGTGAATCCCTCCCCCGTACTGGACAAAAGTCGCGCAGGATCCGCATTTCGCGGTTTTTTCAGGCGAATGCGCGCACCGCGGCTGCTGCTGGTTTCCGGGGCTGCCGTTCTGGGCCTGGCGATCATGATCGCAGCGGAAACAGTCATCCGCCAGGAAACAGCCGATGCCTTCAGCGCGACGCAGCGGCACGTCGAAACTCTGACCCGTTCGCTGCGTGACCAGATCGACGCGGAATTCGCCGCGATTGAAACACTGATGCGCGTGGCGGCGGCCGAGGCGCAACGCGAGGGCCTGGAAACCGCCGCGGTGCGCATGTCGAGAATGGTTGCCGCCCGCAGGGGCAAGGCTGCGGATTTTTTCATGCTGGATGCCGCCGGCAACCGGATCTGGGCCAGCCGGGAGGCAGGGCTTGATCCGGAAACGGTCACGGCGCACCTGCGGGCGCACGCGCGTGATCTGCCGCAGCTGCATGTGACGCCGCTGGGCCGCGGTCCGGAGCCGGGCGCGCTGACGATGCATTTCAGCTATCCGGTCACGGGCGGCGACGGCGAAGTCAGGGGCATTGTGATGGCTGCCATCAATGCGCTGCAATTTCAGCGCAGCTACGGCGAAATGAACCTCGGGCGCGGCGATGTGCTGAAATTGCTGGGCAGGGACGGCGTGCTGCTTGCCCGGGTGGCCGGCGACGCGGTCGACGGCGGGCAGGACATCGGCGGCAGCGATTGGTCGCAGCCGCAGCTTCGCGGCTGCACTGCAGGCGTCCTGCGCGACACCATCGACGGCAGCAGCCGCATGGGCAGCGTCTGCAGCATAGAGGCCGCGCCATTGCTGGTGGGCGTCGGCGTGGATGGCGCCGGTGCCATGGCCGGTGTTGATGCCAATTCCCGGCGTTACCGGATCATTGCGGTGCTGCTGGTCGGGCTTCTGGCCGGCGGTGCGATGGTCATGTTCGTGCTGCTGACCCGCCAGCAGCTCACCCAGGCCGCACTGCGCCGCAGCGAGTCGCGTTTCCGGGCGCTCAATGCACTGGGATCGGATTGGTACTGGGAGACCGATGCGAAATACCGGCTGAAACACGTGTCCGAGGGTTTCCACCGGATGTGCGGTTTGCCGCCGGAGAGCGTCTCCGGCAAGGCGCTGTGGGAGGTGGAGGGCATCATGCCCGTGGGTTCGGACTGGTCGGGGCACCAGGTCGGCGTCGCCCGGCGCGCGCCGTTCCGAGATCTTGCGCTGCGATTCACCAGCCCGCAGGCGGTGGTGGCCTACGGCAGCCTCAGCGGCGAGCCGGTGTTTGGCGAGGACGGGGAATTCGACGGTTACCGCGGCATCGGCAACGACATCACCGCGGAGGTCACCCTGCGCCGCCGCCTGCGCATGCAGCATGATGTGACGCGCATCCTCAGCCAGGGGCAGGATGGCGCCGCCACGGTGCGCGAGGTGATCGAGACGGTCTGCCGGACCATGGACTGGAAGTGGGGGGCGCGCCGCCATCTCGACCCCGGCACGCAGCTGCTGACCTGCCATGAATACTGGCTGGCGCCCGGATGTTCCGCCGGCGAGTTCATCGCGTTGTCGATGCAGCCCAAGCCCAGTGAACCCCGGTCGGGCACGGTGTCGCAGGCCATCCTGGAGGGGAAGATCGTCTGGCTTACGGATCATTCGCCGCTCAACCTGCGCCGCAGCAGGCTGGCGCGGGAGGCCGGCCTGCGGGGCGCGGTGTCGGTGCCGATACGCCGCAGCCGCGGCATCGAGGATGCGCTGGAGTTTTTCAGTGATCGTGTCGAGGCGCCGGACCAGGTGACGCTGGACACGCTCGACTCCATCAGCAGTGAAGTGGGGCAGTTCCTGGACCGCAGCGAGGCGCAGACCGCCAGCGGCCACCTGCAGCGCGAACTCCAGCACCTGCTGGGGCGGCTCGAACTGCAGCTGCAGCACATGCCGGTGGCCTGTTTTCTGCAGGACCAGAACTTCCGTCTCGTCTACTGCAATCCCGTGGCGGAGAAGGTGTTCGGTTATTCGCTGCAGGAGTTGCGGGGCCGTGATATCGCGGAACTGATCGTGCCGGAGCAGCTGCGATCGCGGGTCTGGGCGCGGCGCGCCCGGGTGCAGGCCGGCGACCTGGCGGTGTCCGGAACCAATGAAAACATCCGCAAGGACGGCACGCGGATCATCTGCGACTGGAGCAATACGCCGCTGAGCGATGAGGCCGGCGGATTTGCCGGTGTGCTGGCGACCGCGCAGGACGTCACGGAACGCATGAAAATGGTGGCTGCCCTCGAGGACAGCGAGCGGCGTTACCGCCTGATATTCGAGTCGGCGCCGCTGCCGATGTGGGTGGCGGAAACTGCCACGCCCAGGTTCCTGGCCGTCAATGATGCGATGGTGGCCAAATACGGCTACTCCCGGGAACAGCTGCTGCGGATGAGCGCGGTCGACCTGCAGGTACCCGAAGACCGCGAACGGGTGGGCCGCGAGCTGTTCAATCGCGATCCGGCGGCGACAGCCCATTTCGAGCGGCGCCACCTGACCCGGGACGGCCGGGTGCTGCTCGTCGAAATCACCGCGCAGCCGTTCGAGTTTGCCGGCAAACCGGCGCGCCTGGTGGTCGCCCTGGATGTCACTGACCGCCGCATGGCACAGGCCGCGCTGCAGGAGAGTGAAACTCGGTTCCGCGCGATATTCGAACAGGCCTCGGTCGGCATCGCGATCCGGGAGTTGACCGAAAGGCCGCGTTTCCTGCGCGTGAACCGGAAGCTTTGCGAGATCCTCGGCTACACGGAGAGCGAACTGCTGCAGAAAACCACCACCGACCTCACCGTCGAGGAAGATCTGGACAGCACCGTGCAGATGAACCGGCAGCTGATGAGCGGCGCAGTCACCAGCTATTCCCGCCGCAAGCGCTACCGGCGCAGGGACGGCACGCCGATCTGGGTGAATCTCTCCGTGTCCCGGCTGGCGGACAGCGGCGGGCCGGAGAAGACCGGCTACCTGATTTCGGTCATCGAGGACATTTCGGAGCAGGTGGCAAGCGAGGCCCGGGTGCTCGAAAGCGAGGCGCGTTACCGGCAACTTTTTGCGCTGACCCCGCTGCCGATGTACCTGCGCGACGAAGACAGCCTGGAATTCCTCGAGGTCAACGACGCCTGCTTGGCACTGTACGGCTATTCGCGCGACGAAATGCTGGCGATGACCCTGCTCGACATACAGACCCCGGAGAACCGTGAGCGTGGTCCCGGCACACTGAGCCGCCAGGCCGGGATCGTAGAGCATCTGCAGAAAAAGCATGTCGGCAAGGGCGGCAGGGCCTTTGACGTCGAAATCTATTCCTACCCGACGACACTCTCCGGCCGCAGGGTCAGGCTGGTGCTGGTGCGCGACATGACCGACCAGATGCGCATGGAGCGACTGCTGCGGGACAACGAGGCGCGCCTGAGGGCCATCGCCGACAATGTGCCGGCCGTGATCGCCTTTTTTGATGATGCCCGGCAGTTGCAGTATTCCAACATTGCGTTCGACCGGTGGTTCGGCACGGCGCAGGACGGCGATACGCGTTACCGCGAGCCGCTGCATCCCCTGCTGGAGAAGGCGCTGCGCGGCGACGATGTCGTCGATGAAATCATGCTGGACACGCTGGCCGGCAGGCGGGTGGTGCGCATGACCCTGATTCCGCATCGCAGGGAGGATGGTGCGGTCATTGGCGTGCACCTGATGGGTTATGACCTGACCGATTTCAGGCATGCCGAGGCTGAAGTGCACCAGCTCAACGCGGAACTGGAGCAGCGCGTCGAACAGCGCACGCGCGCACTTGCCGCGGCCAATCGTGAACTGGAGTCATTCTCCTATTCGGTGTCGCATGACCTGCGCGCGCCGCTGCGGACGATAGACGGCTTCAGCCAGATACTGCTCGACGAATATTCGGCCCGGCTCGACGAGACGGGCCGCGGCTATCTGGAGCGGGTCCGCGCCGGCAGCCAGCGCATGGCCAAGCTGATCGACGATCTGCTGGAACTCGCGCGCGTGACGCGCCGCGACCTTCAGATCGGCGATTGCGACCTCAGCGCCATGGCACTGGACATCGCGAGGGAACTGGCGCTTGCGGATCCCGGGCGCCGGGTGAAGGTGGATGTGGCGCAAGGCATGGTTGTTGCCGCCGACAGCGGGCTGCTGCGCATCGCGCTCGACAACCTGCTGCGCAATGCCTGGAAGTTCACCGGGCTCCGTCCTGACGCGGCGATCGAGGTCGGATGCGTGGCGGATGCGGCGGGAAAGACCTATTTCGTGCGCGACAACGGCGTGGGTTTCGACATGACTTACGCCAACAAGCTGTTCGGCGCGTTCCAGCGCCTGCACAGCGATTCGGAGTTCCAGGGCACCGGAATCGGACTCGCCCTGGTGCAGCGGGTCATCCGCCGCCATGGCGGCAATGTCTGGGCGGAGGCGCAACCGGGGGCGGGGGCAACGTTTTTCTTCACGCTGCCGGTGCAGTCCGCGCCTGTGGCGGCTGATGCACCGCCGGAGCCGGTCAGGGCAGGAGCATAGCGCCCAGCACGCGGCGGCCTTCGGCGGCGAGTATGTTGAAGGTGCGGCAGCCGGCGGGCGTGGCCATCACCTCAAAACCGGTGCCCGAGCCGGCAAGGGCGCGCAGCAGTTCCCGTTCCGGCGGCAGCTGCCGCGGCCCGGTGCCGAAAACGATGATCTCCGGCTTGTGCGCCAGCAGTGCCGCAGCATGGGCGGCCGACAGCGCGGCAAATGCCGCAACCGGCCATTCCTCCGGAGGGGTGTCCGGGGCGACCAGCAGGGAATGCTCATACCGGATGCCGTTGACTGCAAGGTAACCGGGGCCGTAAGCGGTGAAGGAATGGCCGTTCCGGGCATTTGCCAGATGCAGTTTCATAAGCCCATGATTTGCCGTGCATAATCTGCTTGGCTACAATTATACGTTTTCTGCCCGCCGGGCACCGATTTGCAGGACGCCCCGGTGCCGCAATGCCGCGGCTGGCCAATCCGGGCCCCTGCACGCGTCATTCTGGGATTCTTGGAATCAAATGGAAGATTTTCCGCGCATCAAACGCCTGCCGCCGTACGTGTTCAACGTCACCGGCGAGCTGAAACTCGCCGCGCGCCGGCGTGGCGAAGACATCATCGATTTCAGCATGGGCAATCCGGACCAGCCGACACCGCGGCATATCGTCGACAAGCTGGTCGAAACGGTGCAGCGCCCGGACACACACGGTTACTCGGTGTCGAAGGGCATCACCCGGCTGCGCAAGGCCATCTGCAACTGGTACAAGACGCGTTACGGCGTCGAGCTTGATCCCGATTCCGAGGCCATCGTCACCATCGGTTCGAAGGAGGGCATCGCGCACCTCGCGCTGGCGACGCTGGAGCGGGGCGACATCGTGCTGGTGCCCAATCCGAGCTATCCGATCCACATCTACGGTCCGGTGATTGCCGGCGCGGACATCCGCCACGTGCCGATGCACGCCGGCGTCGATTTCTTCGAGGCGCTGGAGCAGTCGATCCGGGACACCTACCCGAAACCGAAGATGCTGATCGTCAATTTTCCGAGCAATCCGACGACGCAGTGCGTGGATCTCGCGTTTTTCGAGCGCCTGATCGCGATCGCCCGCGAGCATGACATCTACGTGGTCCATGACCTGGCCTATGCCGACATCGTGTTCGACGGATACAAGGCGCCTTCGATCCTGCAGGTGCCCGGCGCGCGCGACATCGCGGTGGAGTTCTTCACGATGTCGAAGAGCTACAACATGGCGGGCTGGCGGGTGGGCTTCATGGTCGGCAACCGCGACCTGGTCAATGCGCTGGCGCGGATGAAGAGTTACCACGACTACGGCACCTTCACCCCGATCCAGGTGGCCTCGATCATCGCGCTGGAGGGGCCGCAGGACTGCGTCGAGAACGTGCGCCTCGTTTACCAGGGGCGGCGCGACGTGTTGTGGTCCGGCCTGAACGCGATGGGCTGGCAGGTCGACAAGCCGCAGGCGACGATGTACATCTGGGCGCCGATCCCCGAGCCCTACAAGGCGATGGGTTCACTCGAGTTCTCGAAAAAGCTGCTGCTGGAAGGCAAGGTCGCCGTGGCGCCGGGCACCGGCTTCGGCCACTACGGCGACAGCCATGTGCGTTTTGCGCTGATCGAGAACGAGGCCAGGACCCGCCAGGCGATCCGCACCATCAAGGAAATGTTCCGCAAGGACGGCCTGCTGAAATAGGCGGCCGCCGCAACCACGCAGAAAACAGGACGACAGCGAATCAATGAAACCGATCAATGTGGGGCTGCTGGGCATAGGCACGGTAGGCGGCGGCACTTTCCGCGTGCTCCGGCGCAACAGCGAGGAGATCTCCAGGCGGGCGGGTTGCGAAATCCGCATGACCGCGGTCGCCGACAAGGACGTCGCGCGCGCGAAATCGATAGTCGGTGACGCCGCGCGCGTGACCGGCGATGCGCTCGACGTGGTCAACGACACGGACATCGACATCGTGGTCGAGCTGATCGGCGGCTATGGCGTGGCGAGGGAGATGGTCCTCAAGGCGATTGCCGCCGGCAAGCACGTGGTCACCGCCAACAAGGCGTTGCTGGCGCTGCACGGCAACGAGATCTTTGCGGCGGCACGGGCAAAGGATGTCACGGTGTGCTTCGAGGCGGCGGTCGGCGGCGGCATTCCGATCATCAAGTCGCTGCGCGAGGGGCTCACCGCCAACCGCATCGAGTGGATTGCCGGCATCATCAACGGCACCAGCAATTTCATCCTGTCCGAGATGCGCGACAGGGGCGCCGCCTTCGCCGACGTGCTGAAGGAAGCGCAGCGCATGGGTTACGCGGAGGCCGATCCGACCTTCGACATCGAGGGCGTCGACGCCGCGCACAAGCTCTCGATCATGGCGGCGATCGGCTTCGGCATTCCGGTGCAGTTCGGCAAGGTGCATGTCGAGGGCATTTCGAAGCTGGCGCAGGAGGACATCCGCTACGCCGAGGAACTGGGCTACCGCATCAAGCTGCTGGGCATCGCCAAGCGCAAGGCCGCGGGCTTCGAACTGCGCGTGCATCCGACGCTGATCCCGGCGCGCCAGCTGATCGCCAATGTCGAGGGCGTCATGAACGCCGTCCTGGTGAAGGGCGATGCGGTCGGCCAGACCCTGTATTACGGCGCCGGCGCCGGCGCCGAACCCACCGCCTCGGCGGTGGTCGCCGATCTGGTGGATGTTGCGCGCATGCTGACGGCCGATCCCGAACACCGCGTGCCGCACCTGGCGTTCCAGCCCGACCGGCTTTCGGACGCGCCGATCCTGCCGATGGGGGATGTGGAGACCTCGTATTACATGCGCCTCAGGGTGGAGGACAAGGCCGGCGTGCTCGCCGACATCACCCGTATCCTGGCCGACCAGGGAATCTCGATCGAGGCGCTGGTGCAGAAGGAGCCGCCGGCCGGCGAAAAACAGGTCGACATCATCCTGCTGACCCATCTCGCGCAGGAGAAAAGGATCGATGCCGCGATTGCAGGCATCGAGGCGCTGCCGGTGGTGTCCGGGAAGATCACCCGCATCCGCATGGAAACCCTGCAGTGAGCGCGCCTGCCCCGAAAGTTGCCGCTGCGGCTTCGGCGGTGCGCTATGTCAGCACCCGCGGCCGCATGCCGGCTGCGCGCTTCTGCGACGTGCTGCTCGGCGGCCTGGCGCCGGACGGCGGACTGGTGGTGCCGCAGGCGTACCCGCGGCTCACGGCCGACGAACTGGCGGCGCTGCGTCCGCTGGCCTATCCCGATCTCGCCATCTCGATCATCAGCCGTTTTGTCGATGACATTCCGGCGGATGATCTGGCGCGGCTGGTGCGCCATGCCTACCGGGCTGACACCTTCGGTTCACCCGACATCACGCCGCTGCAGACGCTGGAGCCGGGGCTGCATCTGCTGAAATTGTCGAACGGTCCGACGCTCGCGTTCAAGGACGTGGCGATGCAACTGCTGGGGGAACTGTTCGAATACGTGCTGCGCCGCGAAGGACGCACGCTGAACATCCTCGGCGCCACCTCCGGCGACACCGGTTCGGCGGCCGAATACGCGATGCGCGGCCGCGAAGGCATCCGCGTGTTCATGCTCTCGCCGCACGGCAAGATGAGCGCCTTCCAGCGCGCGCAGATGTACTCGCTGCAGGACGCCAACATTTTCAACATCGCGATCCGCGGCGTGTTCGACGACTGCCAGGACATCGTCAAGGCGGTCAGCGGGGATGCGGCGTTCAAGAATGCGCACCGGATCGGCGCGGTCAATTCGATCAACTGGGCGCGCGTGGTGGCCCAGGTCGTCTATTACTTCAAGGGTTATTTCGCGGCGACGCGGAGCAACGACGAGCAGGTTTCCTTCGCGGTGCCCTCGGGCAACTTCGGCAACATCTTTGCCGGGCATATCGCGCGGATGATGGGCCTGCCGATCCGCCGCCTGATCCTGGCGTCCAACGAGAACGACGTGCTCGACGAATTTTTCCGCAGCGGCCGCTACCGCGTGCGTTCGGGCCGCGAAACCGCACAGACCTCGAGTCCGTCGATGGACATTTCGAAGGCCTCCAACTTCGAGCGTTTCGTGTTCGACCTCGTCGGGCGCGATCCGGCGATGGTGGCGCGGCTGTGGCGCGAAGTCGACGAGGCCGGCGGTTTCAATCTCGGCGAGACCGCGCACTGGCAGGGCATCGGCCAGTACGGCTTCGTTTCCGGACGCAGCACCCACGCCGACCGCATCGCCTGCATCCGCCGCATCCACGAGCGTTACGGCGTGACCGTCGATCCGCATACCGCGGACGGCATCAACGTCGGCCTTCGGCAGCGCGAGAAGGATGTGCCGCTGATCTGCCTGGAAACGGCATTGCCGGCGAAATTCGCGGACACCATCCGCGAGGCGCTGGGGCGGGATCCGGATGTGCCGCCCGGTTACGAAGGGCTGGAGAACCGCCTGCAGCGGGTTGCGGTGATGGACCCCGACGTCGAGGCGGTGAAGGCTTTCATCGCCGGGCGCACGAAATAAAATAGTTTAAAATCAAATAGTTACAATATTTCCCGTCTCAGGCGGGATCGAAGCGCATCGACAGGTCAATCGCCGCGACATCCTTGGTCAGCGCGCCGACCGAAATGCGGTCGACCCCGGTTTCCGCGATGGCGCGCACGTTGTCCAGCGTGATGCCGCCCGAGGCCTCAAGCGTTGCGCGTCCTGCGGTCCAGCGCACCGCTTCGCGCATCTGCTCGAGGGTCATGTTGTCGAGCAGGATCATTTTCGCGCCGTTGTCCACGGCCTCGCGCAGTTGATCCAGGGTTTCCACCTCGATCTGCACCCAGCTGGCGCGGCCGGCCAGCAGCGCCGCCGCCGCGAGGGCGGGCCGGATGCCGCCCGCCGCCGCGATGTGATTTTCCTTGATCAGGATGGCATCCCACAGGCCCATGCGGTGGTTGACGCCGCCGCCTGCGGTGACGGCATATTTCTGCGCGACACGCAGTCCGGGCAGGGTCTTGCGGGTGTCGAGGATGGCGGCGCGGGTGCCGGCGACACGATCGACATACTGGCGTGTGGCCGTGGCGACACCGGACAGCAGCTGCAGGAAATTGAGCGCGGTGCGCTCCGCGGTCAGCAGCGCGCGCGAGGCACCGGTGATGTTGCAGAGGCGGGCGCCGGCGGCCACGCGATCGCCATCCTGCGCCAGCCATTCGATCCGCGCCGCGGGATACAGCTTGCGGATGCAGGCGTCGAACCAGGCGGTGCCGCAGAGCACGGCTGCGCGCCTGCAGATGACCCGGGCGCGTGCATCCGGCCGGTCGGGTGCCAGTTGCGCGGTCAGGTCGCCGGAGGCGACATCCTCGGCCAGTGCGGCGGAAACGTTGTCTTCGATTGCGCGGGTCAGATCCATGGCGGGACGGGGTAGTATTTCGGAAACTGCTATATAGTGCGGCAGGGATTCTAACCGAGCGGCAGGGGGAGCGCGCATGGGCGATATCATGAGTGTGCTGTCATACGGCATCGGCACGGTGCTGGGCTTCCTGATCATCGGCGGGCTGATCTTCCTGATCATCCACGATGTGACGCAGAAGAAACACACGGTCCTGCGCAACTATCCCGTCATCGGGCGCCTGCGTTTCTTTTTCGAGGACCTCGGCGAATATTTCCGGCAGTACTTTTTCGCCAATGACCGCGAGGAGATGCCTTTCAACCGCGCGACCCGGGGCTGGGTCTACAAAAGCGCGAAGAACGAGGGTGGCATCATCGGCTTCGGCTCGACCAATGACCTCAGCAGTCCGGGATCGATCCTGTTCGTGAACCATCCCTATCCCGTGCTGGAGGAGGACAGGCTGCCGACGCCCTCGGTGCTGATCGGCGACGGTTACTGCGAGCAGCCCTTCGAGGCGAAATCCATCGTCAACATCAGCGGCATGAGTTTCGGCGCGATCTCGCAGCCCGCGGTGGAGGCATTGTCCCGCGGCGCGGCGCTGGCCGGCTGCTGGATGGATACCGGGGAGGGCGGTCTGTCCCCGTATCACATGACCGGCGGCTGCGACATCATCATGCAGATCGGCACGGCCAAGTACGGCATCCGTGAACTCGACGGCGGTTTTTCGCCGGCGAAGGCGAAGGAACTGGCGAAACACGTCAAGGCTTTCGAGATCAAGCTGTCCCAGGGTGCCAAGCCGGGCAAGGGCGGCGTGCTGCCCGGCGAGAAGGTCACCGCGGAAATCGCGCGCATCCGCGGCATACCGGAAGGGCAGGACTCGATCAGCCCCAACCGGCACCACGATATTGCCAGCGTCGATGACCTGCTCGACAAGATCGCGTACATCCGCAACCTGACCGGACGCCCCGTCGGCGTCAAAACCGCGATCGGCGGCTGGGCTTTCATGAATGACCTGTGCGAGGGGATACTGCGCCGCGGCCGGGAATTTGCGCCCGATTTCATTGCCATCGACGGTGGCGAGGGCGGCACCGGAGCCGCGCCGCAGACGCTGATGGACCACATGGCACTGCCGATCGCGGAAGCGCTGCCGCGGGTGGTCGATGCGCTGATCCAGGCCGACCTGCGCAGCCGCGTGCGCGTGATCGCCGCCGGCAAACTGGTGACCTCGGCCAAGGCGGCCTGGGCGCTGTGCGTCGGCGCCGACTTCGTCAATTCCGCGCGCGGCTTCATGTTCGCGCTGGGCTGCATCCAGGCGCTGCGCTGCCACCAGAACACCTGCCCGACGGGCATCACCACCCATAACAAGCGCCTGCAGCGCGGGCTGGTGGTGGCTGAAAAATACCTGCGGGTGGCGAACTACTGCAACAACATGAACAAGGAAATCGACATGATCGCCCACGCCTGCGGCTGCCGTCATGCGCGGGAACTCAAGCGCGAACATGTGCGCATCGTGCAGACCGCGAACCAGAGCATCGCGCTGAACATGCTCTATCCCTATCCGGAGGCGGGTTACCGGCGCAAGGCCGAGGGTGCTCAGCCCGGAATGGCGGCCTGACGGGCTGCGCCCGGCCACCTTGCGCCGCAGCATCGCCGGTCATGGCACCGGGCATTCCTGCTGATGTGTGCCCAAAAAACTTTTATGGCGGACGCCCCTTTACAAGGTGGTGCCGGCGTTACATGCTGAACAGCATGCGCCGGCCCGTCGGCGTGCACTCCGGGGGAGAAAAACAATGTCGGACAAAGTGACCGAACACAGGCATTCAGATTCCGGTATCGCAGTGACGCGCCGCGATTTCATCACGCGGGTCGCCGGCACCGGCGCCGCGGTGGCTGCAGGCACCGCGGGATTGGCCGGACTGGCGCAGGCCCAGGGCGCGGCGAAGCCCCAGGCGGCCGTGGCGCTCAAACCGCCGGCAGATCCGGCGGGCACCATCAGCAATGACGCGGTGAAGGCGGAGAAGGTGCCGGAGATGCAGTATCACTCCGACCGGCCGCTGACCGGCAGCGTGTCCGCCGAACACCACAATTATGCGGTGACGCCGACCGACCGTATGTTCGTGCGCAACAACCTGCTGACGCCCGACCTGTCCGAAGCGACGCACAAGCTGACCATCAAGGGCCTGGTGGACAGGGAACTGACGTTTTCGGTGGCGGAACTGAAAAAGGCCTTTCCCGCGGTCACGCTGCAGGGCATGGTGGAGTGCGCCGGCTCCGGCCGGCAGAACTTCGTGCCGACCGCGAGCGGCACGCGCTGGCTGCCGACCGGCGGCATGGGCTGTCCGCGCTGGACCGGTGTGCGCCTGCGCGACGTGCTGAATGCCGCCGGCCTCAAGTCAAGTGCCGTGCATGTTGCCGGCCAGGGCGGCGACTTCGGCGTCATCGCCACTGCAGCGCCTGTGATCCGCTCGATTCCGCTGGCCAAGGCCATGGATTCCGACACGCTGATTGCCTGGGGCATGAACGACGCGCCTCTGCCCAAGGTGCACGGTTTTCCGCTGCGCCTGGTCACGCCGGGATGGGTCGGTTCGGCCTCGACCAAGTGGCTGCATACGCTGACCGTGCTCGATGCGCCGTTCAAGGGCACTTACATGGACGGCAGCTACCGCATCCCGCGCCATCCGGTGCGTCCCGGTGAAAAAATGCCCAAGGACGCCGTCAGTACCGAGGCCTGGCCGGTCAAGTCGATGATCACCCATCCGGCGCCCAACGCCGCATTCAAGGTCGGGAGGCCGGTGCTGGTCGAAGGCCGGGCTTGGGTCGGCGAGGGCGACATCGACCGGGTCGAGGTGTCCTTCAATGAAGGCCAGACCTGGCAGCGCGCGATGATCAACTCCGGCGGCGACAAATATGCCTGGCGCATTTTCAGCTTCGAGTTCGTGCCGAAGAATCCCGGCTACACGACGGTGCTGGCGCGTGCCACCGACAGCCGCGGCAACGTCCAGCCGATGCAGTCGACCTGGAATCCACTGGGTTACTTCTGGAACGCCATCCACCGCGTGGGATTTGTCGTCGAAACATGATCATCAAGCGCAACTTTTTTCCGGCCGCGTTCGCCGCGGCCGTTTTTTTGGCGCATTCGGGCATGGCCATCGCCCCCCTGGCCGCCCAGGAGCAGGAGCCGCCGCGCACGCTGGTTCAGGGCAGGGGGGTGGAGCTGACGACGGCACGCTGCGTGATCTGCCATGATGCGCAGCACATTACGCGGGCGAAACTGTCACGTGATGAATGGGCCTTCAATGTCAAAAACATGATCGAGCGCGGCGCACCGATCACGCCGGAGGAGATTCCGCAGATCGTCGATTACCTCGCGACGTATTACAGCCGCGACTCCGCGCCGCCGGCGGAATCCGCGTCAGCGGAAGCGCCGGCGGCTGCGGCGGCCGAGGATCCCGCGCAGCGCTTGCTGACGGCCAATGCCTGCATCGCCTGCCATGCGGTCGACCGCCGGCTGGTGGGCCCGGGTTTCCGCGAGATTGCGCAGCGTTACCGCGGCGATTCCGCGGCTTCCGAACTGCTGGCCCGCAAGATCCGTGATGGCGGCGCAGGGGCTTGGGGCCAGGTGCCGATGCCGCCCCATCCGCAACTGACTGCGGCGGACCTGGGCGTGATGGTGTCCTGGATCATGAAGCAGTAAGCAGTCTGCGGTGGTGTTATTTGTAACTATTTGTTTTAATTGATATTTTTTGCATATCTCTGAGCGTGGCTCCGACCCTCATTGAAAACCGCCGCAGCCTGCCCCATGTCAGGAGTATTCGATTACCGGCATTGGGGCAAACATGCGCTTCGACAAGTTCACGACGAAATTCCAGCAGGCCTTCGCTGACGCGCAGAGCGCGGCGGTCGGCGGCGACCACGCGTACATAGAGCCGCAGCACCTGCTGCAGGCGCTGCTCAACCAGCAGGACGGCGGCACCGCGTCGCTGCTGCAGCGCGCCGGCGTCAACGTAGGCGGCCTGAAAGCCGCACTGAAGACCGCGATCGACCGCCTGCCGAAGGTGGAAGGGACCGGCGGCGAAGTCACCATTTCCCGAGAGCTCGGCAACCTGCTCAACCTGACCGACAAGGAAGCGCAGAAGCGCGGCGACCAGTACATCGCCTCCGAGATGTTCCTGCTGGCGCTGACCCAGGACAAGGGCGAGGCCGGGCGCCTGCTGAAGCAGCATGGCGGCGACCGCGCCCATGTCGAAAAGGCGGTTGAATCGCTGCGCGGCGGTGAAACGGTGGGCAGTCCGGAGGCCGAAGGCAGCCGCGAGGCACTGAAGAAATACACGCTGGACCTGACCGAGCGCGCGCGCTCCGGCAAACTGGATCCGGTGATCGGGCGTGATGACGAAATCCGCCGCGTGGTGCAGATCCTGCAGCGGCGCACCAAGAACAACCCGGTGCTTATCGGCGAGCCAGGCGTCGGCAAGACCGCGATCGTCGAAGGCCTGGCGCAGCGCATCGTCAACGGCGAGGTGCCGGAGACGCTGAAGAACAAGCGCGTGCTGTCACTGGACATGGCGGCGTTGCTGGCCGGCGCAAAATACCGCGGCGAGTTCGAGGAGCGCCTGAAATCGGTGCTGAAGGAAATCGCCCAGGATGCCGGTCAGACCATCGTTTTCATCGACGAGATCCACACCATGGTGGGCGCGGGCAAGGCCGAGGGTGCGATGGACGCCGGCAACATGCTGAAGCCGGCGCTGGCGCGGGGCGAGCTGCACTGCGTCGGCGCCACGACGCTGGACGAATACCGCAAGTACATCGAGAAGGATGCCGCGCTGGAGCGCCGTTTCCAGAAAGTCCTGGTCGACGAACCCTCGGTGGAGGCGACCATCGCCATCCTGCGCGGGCTGCAGGAAAAGTACGAGCTGCACCACGGCGTCGAGATCACCGACCCGGCGATCGTT
>VFQN01001470.1_pt1 | contig 39437 bp, 42 predicted proteins | sample 3512371 | NCBI WGS metagenome assembly VFQN01 (sample SAMN10412370, study PRJNA504923) | tailings metagenome | isolation source: Replicate 2 from Balatoc abandoned mine | place: Philippines: Itogon, Benguet | collected 2017-08-28
CTTTCCGTGCGAACGGTGGCGGGTGATCTGTTGTTCGACTCCATCACCGCCGCGGCAGCATCGTCCAATGCACGTCCCGTGCGCACCATCGCGTGGCGCGATCGCTGGCCGGGCGCCGGCGGTCAGCCGGTCGACGTCGTGCTCGGGCTGGACATCGGCGCCGACATCGCCCTGCTGCAGCGGGTGGCCTGGATCGTCATCGCGGCCTCGGTCGCCGCGGCGATGCTGTCGAGCCTGACCGGCTATGCGCTCGTTCGCCGGGGGCTGCGGCCGATCCGCGCGCTCGCCGTGGCACTCGACAGGATGACACCCTCCCAACCCGGTGCGCGCCTGCCCGACAGGGGGCAACCGGCCGAACTGGCGCCGCTGATCCAGCACTTCAACGCGCTGCTGGCGCGCACCGAAGAGGCCTACCGCCAGCTGGAGAGCTTCAACGCCGACGTCGCGCACGAGTTGCGCACGCCGCTGACGACGCTGATCGGCAGCAGCGAAGTGGCGCTGCGCCGCGGCCGGAACCCGGACGAACTTCGCGACGTGATCGCGGGCAACCTCGAGGACCTGCGCCGGCTCGCCTTCATCGTCAACGACATGCTGTTCCTGTCGCGCGCAGACCGCGGCGCCCGTGCGCGACGAGCGCCGGTGCCCAGCCTCGCGGCGACGCTCTCCGACATCGTGCAGTTCCATGAACCTGGCCTGGACGAACGACAGGTCGCGCTCGTGGTCGAGGGCGATGCCCGCGGCGACTTCGATGTGGCCCTGCTCCAGCGCGCCGTCGCCAACCTGCTGGGCAACGCATCGCGTCATGCGTTGCCGGGGACGACGGTTCGCGTGTGCATCGAGCCGACGACGGACCGCGTGCGGCTGTTCGTCGTCAATCGGGGTGCGCCGATCGACGAGGCCTGCCTCCCCAGACTGTTCGCCCGCTTCTATCGCGATGATCCGGCACGCGAGCGCGCCGATGCCACGCATCACGGCCTGGGTCTGGCCATCGTCGCGGCCATCGCGCGCATGCATGGCGGCACCGCGTTCGCCAAGTCACGCGACGGCCACAATGCGTTCGGCATCGAGTTGCCGGCCGGCGAACACGTCGCAGGTGCCGCGACGGTCGGCACCCGCCGGTGACCCGAGCGCACCGATACGCGCACCACCTTCAACCACCTGGCAGAGATCGTTGTTCGAGCGTCCACATCGTCTGATCGCGCTGGCCCTGGCCATGGGTGCCGGTACCGCGAGCGCCCACGACTTCCTCCTGCTGCCGTCGGCGTTCCGTGTCGATGGCACGCAGCCGATCACGCTGCAGGCCACGGTCGCGTCGAGCTTCCCCACGCCGGAGATCGCCGTGCCCGCCGAACGGACCGAGCGCCTGGCGGCCCTCGGACCCGGCCAGCCGCAGCTGCGCCTCACCGGGCCTGTCGACAAGGGGCTGGGGCTGGAGGTGCTCGGCGCCCAGGCCGGCATCCTGGTGGCCACCGCGGCCATCAAGCCGCGCGACGTCGACTATGCCGAGGACCGCATCCCGCTGATCCTGGGCGAGTACCGCGTCGCAGCTGCGGCCGCTGCCGCGGTCGAGGCTCTGCCGAGGCCCCGCACCTGGCAGGTGGTGTCGCGCCGCTTCGCCAAGGCCATGATGTGCGTGGCCGACTGCCGCGATCGGTCTGCAGCCGAGCGCCCGACGGCTGTGCCACTGGAAATCGTCGCGGCCGCCGGTGCCAGCGGGATCTTCGTGCTGCTGGCCGATGGCCAACCATTGACACGTTATCCGGTCGACCTGGTCGACCGGCAAGGCCATCGCGCGCACCTCACCACCGACGAGAAGGGCCAGGTGGATCTGGGCGAGGCTCCGCATGGCCCGTCGATGCTGTTTGCGGCACGTCTGCAGCCGCCGGCCGGGGCCGGGCGGTTTCTGCTCGACCTGGCCACCTTGGTGAAGGACAAGCGGTGAGCGTCAGGGTCGGAGGTGGCCACGCCACATGACAGGGATGTCATGAACCGGCCATCGTCCTGTTTGGAGGCGATGTCTAGAGTGAATTCACGGTGCAGTGAAGCACCGCAACGGGTGGAGCAGGCCTCGCCGCTCGGCCCAACAGCAAGGAGTTCACCATGCGTACCCATACCCCCTTGATGGCCCTCGCCGCGCTGATCAGCGCCATCGCCATGCCCGCCTTGGCCACCACCGGCACCACCTTCGTCGGTGGCGAGGCAGGCTTCAAGTCCCACCCCATGCCCACGGTCAAGACGCGCGCCCAGGTGCAGCAGGAACTGGCCGCGTGGCGCGCGAACCCGGTCACCGCCGACGGCTGGCGCGACGTGGGCGGCGAGGCCGGTGCGGTGTACGTCGGTACCGGCGCCGGCGGCAAGTCCCGAGCCGATGTGGTGAGTGACATGCGGCAGGCCAGGCGCAACCCGGTCGGTAGCGACGGGTGGTTGAACGTCGGCGGCGAAGCCGGCGCGCTGTTCGTCGGTGTCCATGTGCCGGACTCGGGGACCCAGCGGATGGCGCACCCGAGTGGCCAAGCCTGCGACCGCATCGTCGGCGGACTGAGCCGCAGCGGTCACATGGCCGCGGCTGCAGGCCGCAACTGCTGATTCCTGGGCGGCCTCACGGCCGCGGCGCCGCCTCCGCATCCGTGAGCCCGTCGATGATCGGGCAAGGGTGGACCTCGCCCGTGGTCAGGCACTGGTGAAGGAGGTGGGCCAGTGCCGCCTGCATGCGTGCCAGATCGGCCAGTTTGCCGTTGATCTGCGCCAGCCGTGCGGCGGTCACCGCCTGCACCCGGCGCCGGTTGCGACCGTCTGCGAGGTCGAGCAGCGGCCGATCTCCTCCAGCGTGAACCCAACCGACTGCGCCTTCTTGATGAAACGGATGCGCTGTACCAGCGCGGTCGGATAGAGGCGCACTGCCCCACCCGACGGCGGCACGGGCAAGAGCCCACGGCGCTGGTAGTAGCGGATGGTCTCGACCCCGACGTCCGACATCCGGGCCAGTTGCCCGATCGTGAGCGGGGGCGCACCCGTGTCGGTTCGACGTGGCTGGCGTCCCCTTCGAGGCGGCACGGCGTCATGGTTCATGGCGTCATGGTCCGTAGTCGGATACGCAACCGTGTTGACTTGCGTCAAATGTCCCACGGAACCCGCGCCTAGCATCCGAGTCGCTCCCTGAGCCCACCATGACACCGATCCGCCGACCCAGAACTCTGCGCCGCATCGCCACCGCGATGCTGCTGTTCTGGCTGTTTGCCATCGGCGCGTCATGGGCCAACGCCTGTGTCCTGCAGAACCAGCAGACCCATGCTCACGCCGATGCGGTCGAGGGTGATCACGCCTTCAGCACCGTGACGGCCGGGCATGGTGGCGCCGTGCCATCGCACGCTGACGATGGGGATGCCGGCGACCTGGTCTGCCTGGACCTCTGCGACGCGGCGTCGCAGTCCTGTGTGCAGCCTGACGGCGCACCAGGGGCGGTCGATCTCACCGACGGGCCTCCGCTGCTGCTGGCAGCGGCCTGGGCCCCAGTCGCCGCGCGCGTGGCCGACGTACCCGTCGTCGCCACGGCGCCGCTTCCTGACGCGGTTCCGCCGCGCACCCGGCTCTCCCGCCTGGCGCTCTAGCGCCTCATCCTCGCGCCCGACACGGGCCAAGGGCGGTGTGCGCACGCGTTCGCGCGTCCCGTCGCCCTGAGCACCCGGCCGGCGCCATCCGTCGTTCGGCCGCTTGACTCCGTACCCAGGTACGGCCATCAGACTGAGGCCGGTCACCGGTCCTCGCCCTTCACGATCCACTCGCATTCCACAGGAGCTTGACATGACATCCGTTCGCACGATCTCGATCCTCGCCGCGACCACGCTGGCCTTGCTGGCCGCCCCGGCCTTCGCCGCCGGCAACGACGAGCACGACGCCCATCACCCGGCCGCAGCGGCCGAACAGCGCGTCGCCCAGGCGCCGCAGGCCGCTCAAGGCATGGGCATGGGCAGCACCACCGCAGCGCCCTCCGGTGCGGCCGCGGCATCGGCCGGCTATGCGGAGCAGATGAAGGCCATGCAGGCGATGCACGACAAGATGCTCGCGGCCAAGACGCCGGAAGAGCGCAACGCGCTGATGGCCGAGCAGATGAAGCTGATGCAGGACGGCATGGCCATGATGGGCCGCATGGGCGGCGGCATGGGCATGGGCGGCGGCGCCATGATGGGCGGCAACCGCCCCGGCGCCGCGCCCGCCCAGCCCGGCGACATGGCCTCGCGCCAGCAGATGATGGAGCAGTGCATGGACATGATGCAGTCCATGATGCAGATGATGATGGACCGCATGGCGCCGGCCCCGGCCAGGAAGTGAGGGGCGGCGCATGAGCTACGGATTCCACTGCGATCTGCCCGGCCGCGACTTCGGCGCCGCCGTGGCGCACGTCACCGACGCGCTCAAGGCCGAGGGCTTCGGCGTGCTGACCGAGATCGACGTCCAGGCGACGATGAAGGCCAAGCTCGGCGTCGATGGCCGGCCCTACCGCATCCTCGGCGCCTGCAACCCGCCGCTGGCGCACCGCGTGCTGAGCGCGCAGCCCGACATCGGTCTGCTGCTGCCGTGCAACGTGGTCGTGCGCGAGGAGGCCGACGGCCACCTCGTCGCCGCCTTCATGGACCCGGTGGCGGTGCTGCAGCTCACCGACGACGCCGAGGTGGCCACGGTGGCCCATGAGGTGCGCACGCGGCTGCAGCGCGTGCGTGACGCGCTCGCGGCGCCGGCCCGGGGCTGAAGGAGATGCACATGTTCTACGACGGTGGATGGTTCATGGGGGGCATGCACCTCCTGTGGTGGATCTTCTGGGTGGGGATCGTTGCGGCCTTCGTCTGGGCGCTCTGGGGCCGGTCCGGGGAATCACGCGGCGGGCCGACGCGGCGCGAGACGCCGCTGGAACTGCTGCAGCGGCGCCTGGCCAGCGGCGAGTGCACGCCCGAGGAGTACGAGAAGCGCAAGGCACTGCTGGAACGCGACCGCACGCCAGGCCCTTGACCTTGACACGAGGTCAGGGTCGAAGCTGACCTCATGCGCTCGACGTCGACGCCGCATCACGAAAGGAGAACACCATGAGCACCCACGACCACACGCACGATCACCTGCAGGGCCCGGCTTCAAGGCCGCAGGACACGACCAGGCCCTCTGCGCTGCTGGGCCGGCCGCTGAAGACGGCGCTGGTGATGGTGGCGCTGGTGGGCGGCTTCTACCTGCTGCGCGAGCACTGGAATCACGTCGCCGGCAACTGGATCTACCTGCTGCTGCTGGCCTGCCCGCTGATGCACCTGTTCCACGGCCATGGGGGCCATGGTGGGCACGGAGGTCATGGGGGCCAGGGCTCCGGACCTCGCAACGACAACGACAAGGGTTGAGACCATGGACATGCCCCAACAACGCCACCGTGACCACGACAAGCGATCGACCGGACAGGTCGCGACCGATGCCGTGACGATCTACACCTGCCCGATGCACCCGGAGGTCGAGCAGGATGCCGCTGGCAAGTGCCCGAAGTGCGGCATGTTCCTCGTGCCGAAGGATCAGGCCTCGGCCGACAGCCATGCCGTTCATGGCCATGCAGGCCATGCGCACCATGACCACGCAGGTCATGGGCACCCTGGCCACGCGGGACACGAGCACCACGCACCGGCGGCGTCGATGCCTGCGAAGGCTGCCACGGCCGGCGCCTACGACAAGGTGCCGGCCGACTGGAGCGGCAGCGTCTACACCTGCCCGATGCACCCCGAGGTGCGCCAGACCGGGCCCGGCGCCTGCCCGCTGTGCGGCATGGGCCTGCAGCTCGAGGCCGGCTCGGCCGCGGCCGACGACGGCCCGAACCCGGAGCTGGTCGACTTCACGCGCCGGCTGTGGGTGGCCACCGTGCTGACGGTGCCGCTTCTCGTGCTGACGATGTCGCCGTTCCTGGGCATCACCGCCGTGCGCGACCTTTTCGGCGAGCACGCATCGATGTGGATCGAGCTCGCGCTGTCCGCGCCCGTGATCCTGTGGTCCGGCTGGCCCTTCTTCGAGCGCGGCTGGACCTCGTTTCGCACCTGGAACCTGAACATGTTCAGCCTCATCGGCATGGGCGTGGCGGCAGCGTTCATCTATTCGGTGGTGGCGCTGGTCGCGCCGGGCATCTTCCCGGCCGGCTTCCGCGACCCGTCCACCGGTGTCGTCGGCGTCTACTTCGAGGCGGCAGCGGTCATCGTCACCCTCGTGCTGCTCGGCCAGGTGATGGAGTTGCGCGCCCGCGAAGGCACGGGCAAGGCGATCCGCGCGCTGCTTGACCTCGCGGCCAAGACCGCGCGCGTGATCCGGCCCGACGGCAGCGAAGAAGAGATCCCGCTCGAGCAGGTGCAGGTCGGCGACCGGCTGCGCGTGCGCCCGGGCGACAAGGTGCCGGTCGACGGCACCGTCGTCGATGGCCGCTCCTCGATCGACGAGAGCATGATCACCGGCGAGCCGGTGCCGGTGGAGAAGGTGGCGGGCGACAAGCTCACCGGCGCCACCATCAACGGCACCGGCAGCCTGGTGATGGAAGCCACGCGCGTCGGCGCCGACACCCTGCTCGCGCAGATCGTCGACATGGTGGCCAGCGCGCAGAAGAGCCGGGCGCCGATCCAGAAGTGGGCCGACAGGGTGGCCGGCCGCTTCGTGCCCGCGGTGATGGGCGTGGCCGTTCTGGCCTTCATCGCCTGGGCGATCTGGGGCCCGGCGCCGGCGCTGGCCTATGCGCTGGTGTCGGCGGTGGCGGTGCTGATCATCGCCTGCCCCTGCGCGCTGGGGCTGGCCACGCCGATGTCGATCATGACCGCCACCGGCCGTGGCGCGCAGATGGGCGTGCTGATCAGGAATGCCGAGGCACTGGAGCGCTTCGAGAAGGTCGACACGCTGATCGTCGACAAGACCGGCACGCTCACCGAGGGCAAGCCCAGGCTGCTGGCCGTGATGCCCGAGCCGGGGCACGACGAGGCCGAGGTGCTGCGCCTGGCCGCGACGCTGGAGAAGGGTTCGGAGCACCCGCTGGCGGAAGCCATCGTGCGTGGCGCCGAGGAACGTGGCGTCAAGCTGGCCGACGCGCAGGACTTCGAGGCCGTCACCGGCAAGGGTGTCAAGGGCCGTGTCGACGGCAAGTCGGTGGCACTGGGCAACCTGAAGCTCGTGAAGGATCTCGGCCTGGACGGCGCCGGGCTGTCCGCCAAGGCCGACGCCGCACGCGACGAAGGCCAGACGGTCATGTTCGTGATGCTCGACGGCACGGTGGCCGGCCTGGTGGCGGTCGCCGACCCGGTCAAGGCCAGCACGCCCGAGGCGATCAAGGCCTTGCACGCGCTGGGCTTCCGCGTCGTGATGGCCACCGGCGACAACGAGCGCACGGCCAAGGCCGTCGCCGCGCGGCTGGGCATCGACGAGATCCGCGCCGACGTGCTGCCGGCCGACAAGGCGCGCATCATCCAGGAGCTGCAGGCCCAGGGCCGCAAGGTGGCGATGGCCGGCGATGGCGTCAACGACGCACCCGCGCTGGCGCAGGCCGACGTCGGCATCGCGATGGGCACCGGCGCCGACGTCGCGATCGAGAGCGCCGGCTTCACGCTCGTCAAGGGTGACCTGACCGGCATCGTGCGGGCGCGGCGCCTGGCCACCGCGACGATGCGAAACATCCGCCAGAACCTGTTTTTCGCGCTGGTCTACAACGCCGCCGGCGTGCCGATCGCCGCGGGGGTGCTGTACCCCTTCATCGGCCTGCTGATCGGGCCGATCTTCGCCGCCTTCGCGATGAGCGCCTCGTCGCTCTCGGTGGTGCTGAACGCGCTGCGCCTGCGCACGGCGCGGGTCTGAGGCCGGGCCGTGGACATCGTCGCGCACACGCTCTGGGCCGGCCTCGGCACCGCCTGGCTGGCGCGCCGGCGACGGGACGTCACGCGCAGGACCGTGGCGGCGACGATGGCGCTTGCCGCGCTGCCCGACGTGATCCAGATGCTGCCGGTGCTGGCGTGGTGGGCACTCGGCGGCGGCACCTGGGCTGCCGTGCAGGCCTTCGCCGTGGCGATGCCGGGCCAGGAGCCGGTCATGCCCGCCTGGGTGATGGAGACGTCGCACACGATCCACTGCGTCGCGCACAGCGCCGTGATCGCCGCCGCCGTCACATTGGCCATGTGGACGTGGCGGCGCACGCTGTGGCTGCCGCTGCTGGGCTGGTGGTCGCACATCGTGATCGACGTCTTCACGCACTCGGCGGACTACTACGCCTCGCCCGTGCTCTACCCCTTCACGCAGCGCGGCTTCGACGGCATTGCCTGGATCACGCCGTGGTTCATGGCGCTGAACTACGTGGCGCTGGCGATGGCGGGCGTCGCGCTGCTCGTGAGTGCGCGCAGACGGTCCCGATCCGGCCCGTTGCATCCGCCCATCGGTCCGACGGGGAGTTCGACATGAGCCCGACCGCCTTGAACTGGACGATCTTCGCGCTGTCGTTCGCCGTCTTCGGCATCTGGCTTGCCGCGTGGCTGCGCAGACGCAACGGTGGTGGCCATGACGGTGAGCGTGCCCACCCCCACCGTGCAGGCTCGCCCGGCGGGGATCCGCGATCGACACCTCCCGTCCGCACCCCGGACGTCGAGCCGGTGTCGGGCGTGCCGCTGGACATGACCACCGCGCTGCCCTGGTTCCATCGCGGAACCGTCTACTTCTTCGCCACCGAGGCATCGCGCGCTCGCTTCGTGGCGCGGACTTCGGCCCCTGCTTCTGCAAGACACCTCGAAGGCTGCCGATGAACCGGACCCATGCCAAGAGCCACCGCTCGTCCACCGCAAGACTCGCGCTGGCCTTGCTGACGCTGGCCGCGGCGTGGCCCAGCTGGGGCCAGCGCATCCGTGACCTGCCGCCCTCGGCGCTGGGCATCTCGGTGCCCACACTGTCGGCGCAGGCGGCCGCCGGCCAGAAGGCCTTCGACGCCAACTGCGCGTCGTGCCATGGCCGCTTCGGCACCGGCTCCGACAAGGGGCCGCCGCTGCTGCACGACATCTACAACCCGGGCCACCACGCCGACGAGGCCTTCCAGCGCGCCGCGCGCAACGGGGTGCAGCAGCACCATTGGCGATTCGGCGACATGCCGCCGCAGCCCCAGGTCAGCGACGAACAGCTGGTGCAGATCGTGCGCTACATGCGCGAGCTGCAGCAGGCCAACGGGGTTCAGTACAAGCCGCACCGGATGTAGGCTCGCAGGTGGGTTTCGTCACCTTCGCGAGTGGATTGCAGGGATGCTGGCAGATGCCGAAGTCACCTATGTGCTTCGGTGGCCTGAAACCGGCGGCTACCGACGGCGCGCCCCCTGCTTGTCCAGGTCTTCACGCCACCTTGGGACAAGGCGGCCACGCCGCCGTGCGATGCTCCATCGGGGTCAAGTTGCATCTGGCGGTGCTGGGGCGAAGGGAAACGCGGAAAGCAGTCGTTCTGGGTTGACCGCCTCATGGCCGAGCGGGACCGACGAGAGGTTCAGACTCGTTGGCCGAAACCAGTCCTTCAGGTGTTCGCCTCGGCCGAGATCAGGAGCCGGAGGCGACCGGCCGCTTGTTGGCCGGGTGGAGGCGACCGGCTTTCGCCGACGAACGGCCGGTGTACCTCAGGTTGCCGACCTTCGGAGTCGGACTGCGGCGCCGTCAGACCGCGGTGACGTTGAACCGATCACAGAGATCGTCCACCTGCCGAGCCTTGAGCTTCTCGGCTCGCAGCCTGCGCAGCCCGCTACGCTCGAAGATGGCGTAGGCGAACCCCTTGTTCATCTGCCGCGACATATACCGGATTCCATCCCATCGCGGACTCGCGCCGTGGATCGCCCGTGCCCAGGCCTGGCTCGCCGTGTAGTCGGAGGATGCGCTGATGTCGTTGTTCAGACCCAGGGCCTTGAGCGCTGCGCCGGTCAGGTCGGCCAGGACCAGCGTCTTGCGCCGTTCGCAGGCGAACTGCACGAGCGAGCGCTCGGTCAACTCCACGACAGGCACTTCGTAGCTGCCTCCGACGAACCGCCCGCACTCATGGATGACGCTTTCCGCGAAGGCGACCTCGACGGTGCTGGCGGTGTAGCAGGTGCCGAACGCGCCGTCACCGCCGGGACCCGGATCATCAAAGCGGTAGACCCCAGCTGACCAGTACGGCTCGGTGGCAGGATGCCTGCTCAAACGCACGAGCGAGGCGACTTCGACTCTGACCGGTCGAAGCAGATCCTCGAAGGAACCGGGATCAGGCGGCCGCAGAACCACGCTAGGCGCCTCGCTCGCGTGCCCATGCCGCGGCCAGGCGCTCCACCTTGGCCAAGGCGGCCCCCGCCTCCAGCGCAGCGGCCACGCCTTTTCCTGCGAGGGCGCCGTGCTCGCGCAGCCAGAAGGTCAGTTTCTCGCTGGGGCCGAGGTCACCGAGCGCGCGGCAGATGACTGCAACGGCTTCGCGGTCCATGCCAAGGAATGCCTGCGGGTAGTACAGCCGGTTGCCAACCTTCACCGCGAAGATTTCACCCCGGTCTGCAGCCGGTGCCAAGGCCTGGCGGGTGAGCCCCCAGGCTTGCGCGAGTTGCTCGCCCGGCACGACGAGGCCATCCTTGACCCACTGGACACGTGCCGCCTCGCCGCGCGCGGTGGCGCCCGCCAGGCCGCCGGCGGCTGAAGCATGCGGCATGACCTCGGCCGTGGTGTCGTCCGTCGCGACCCGGGTTCGAGCGCCTCGCGTGGTGGGCAGTTTGAGCCCTTGCTTGCTGACCGCTGAGCGAAGGGCGCCAAGGTCTTCGCTGAGGCGCCCGACGGTGACTTCGAGCTGCGCGACGCGGCGCAGAAGGACGGGGGTGCTGATATCGGTGCCCATGAACGCGATTCTAAGCAAGTTCGGACAATAGAGCAAATGAAGCAAATGGAGCCCGTTTGCACGCCCAACAGGTCGCGGCTGCGGCGCCCAGCGCCTGGTGACCAAAAGGGCGAGCCGAGCCTGGATTCGGCGACGCAAGTCCGAAAAGGTGAACTCTTGTCACTGCTATGCCGATAACTAACCTTAGCGGCATAGCGCTGTCAGCGGCGTAAACTGCTCGCTGTGAAAACGGGCCAGTCTGTAACATCAACGCTGGTGTCGCTGCCTGACGCGGCGGCGCTGGCAGCGCTGCGGGGCTGGCACGAGGGTCTGTCGTCGAAGGACGCAGTAGCGCGGTACCTCAGCGAAGCCCGAGCGCCTGGTCAAACCTCGCGCGGCCTCATCGGGGCGATCCGCCGTGACATCGCGGCTTTCGCCAGGTCACGCCACCGCGATGACCTTGCGCAGCTCTTCACTGGAGCCGCACGCAAAGGCCCCGCGGCTGCGCGCGCCGTGGCCGCCGCCGTCGAACAGCTCCGTAGCGCATCCGTTCCCGTCCCCCTGATCGGCGATGGCGTCGACGACTGGCTCGAACCCCGCGTCGCCGCAGCACTGCGCAAGGCCGGCATCAAGACCTTGGCCGACCTCACTCTTCGAGTACCGCGCCGCAGGCGTTGGTGGGTGGGCATCGATGGCCTCGGCGCCGCCGGTGCACGCCGGATCGAAGCGCTCTTTGCCGCGCATGAGGATCTGACTGACCGTGCTCGCTCGCTGCTGGCTACCACGGCGTCATCGGATGTGGTCCCCTGGGAGAGGCTCGTCGTACCACAGGAAGTCGACGGCAGCATGGGCCTGCATCGTGCGCCGCGGGCGTCGTGCGTCCTGCGGGCGAACAACGACTATGAGGCGGTCCAGGCTTGGCTGTCGCTGCACGAAGCGCCTGCAACGCAGCGGGCCTACCGCAAGGAAGCCGAACGGCTGATCCTGTGGGCCATCGTCGAGCGCGGCGTCGCACTGTCTTCGCTGGCCACCGAGGATGCAGTGGTGTATCGGGCCTTCCTGCGACAGCCCTCTCCCAGGCATCGTTGGGTGGGGCCGGCGGTGCCGCGCACCTCGGCCGAGTGGCGGCCGTTCGCCGGCGGGCTGTCCACGCGCTCCAGGGCGTATGGGCTGTCCGTGCTGAGCTCGATGTTCCGGTGGCTGATCGAGCAGCGGTACGTGCTGGCCAACCCCTTCGCCGGCATCAAGGTGCGCGGCGCAAGGCAGGTGACCCTGGACACGAAGAGATCCTTCTCCGAGGGGGAATGGAAGCTCGTGAGAACGGTCGCCGATGGGCTGGAGTGGTCGTACGGCTGGCAGCTGGGCGCTGCCCAGAGGCTTCGCTTCCTGCTCGACTTCAGCTACAGCACCGGGCTGCGTGCTAGCGAACTGGTGCACGCCACGCTTGGATCCATCGAGGTCGACGCGCACGGCGATCACTGGCTGCACGTGGTCGGCAAAGGCAGCAAGGCCGGCAAGGTGGTGCTGCCGGGGCTGGCGCGCGGGGTTCTGGACAGGCACCTGGCTCAGCGCGGCCTTCCTGTGACGCCAGCGAAGTGGAACCCCGTCACGCCGCTACTCGGCAGCCTTGAGGGTGAGGCTGGCATCACGCCCAAGCGGCTCTGGGCAATCGTGAAGAGATTCTTCGACACGGCGGCCGACGTCCTCGGTGACACGACCCCGGCGCTGGCCGAGAAGCTGCGGCGAGCCACGCCACACTGGATGCGCCACACGCACGCGACCCATGCGCTTCAGCGCGGAGCTGAGCTGACCACCGTGCGCGACAACCTGAGGCACGCGTCCTTGTCGACCACGTCCACGTACCTGCACTCGGACGACCTTCGCCGGGCGAAGCAGATCGGCGGGGCATTCGAGGCGCCGGCTGCGTGATAGGCCGGGGCAGGTCGAAGCGTGTCAATCTGCACCGAAAGCACGACAGGTCCGCGAGAGGCGGTTTTGCAAGTGCTTGTCGCGGCGAGAGTTTTTCCGGGCCAGCGTGTCATTCTGCAGAGTAAATACGATTACCCCTAGCCGCGGCACCGACACGAGGAGTGGCTGAAGTTCCTGCGCCTGATCGACCGCAAGACGCCAAGGGGGCTGACGCTGCACCTGGTCGTGGACAACCACGCCACGCATAGCCACCCCGAGGTTCAGGCCTGGCTGGCCAAGCACCCGCGCTTCGTCATGCACTTCACCCCAACCGGCGCGTCATGGCTGAACATGGTTGAGCGCTTCTTCCGCGACATCACCGACAAGCGCAATCCGTGGGTTGGCTACCACCGTGCATCTATCCGTCGTGGAAGCTGCCTCGCTCTAGTTGCGCAGGTTGCCCGTGGGCCTTCTGTCCATAGTGTGGTTGAGGGTTCTTCCTACCGTGATCCGTGCCGCATCACCGCAGGCCGCTTGCCGATGGTTCTCATTGGACCGTGTGCTGCGCCTGGCGGGCAATCGCCCAGACAAATCCGGCCAGTTCTCGCGCCACGGCTACGCAGATCTTGTTGGCATGCGGCCCTCGCGACGACAGTTGGCTGTAGCGCGCGCTCAGTCTCAGCTGCGCCTTCCAGGCGTGGTTGCGCACCGGCTCGGGTAGCGATGAGCTGCGCGCTCGCAGTGTCGTGCTCATTCGCGGCGGGAAGCGGTAGTTCCACGCCGCCTCCGTCAGCAGCCTTCGCGCGTGGCCGTTGCCGGTCTTGGTGATCGATCCCCGGCGCACGCTGTTGCCGCTCGAATGCTCGGAGGGCACCAGACCGAGGTAGCCCATCAGCTGCCGCGGGGAAGCAAAGCGATCGATGTCGCCGATCTCGGCGATGAGGCCCGCGGCGCTGACCGTATCGATGCCGCGCAGCGCGCGCAGTGCAGCCACGGCCGGCTCGAAGCGCCAGCCCTTGATGGCTTCTTCAAGCGCGCGCGTCAGCCGCAGCACTCGCTCCTCGCTCGACTGCACGGCCAGCTGATACTCGCCCAGGGCGATCTCCCCAAGGTGCTCGAAGCGCTGCTCGGCGATCCAGTGGAGATGGCTCTTGGTCCACGACGTCTTGCCCGGGTAGATGCGCCCGTTGCGCAGCAGGAACGCCTTGAGCTGCTGACGTGCCTTCAGCCGCATGCCAACCGCGTCCTCGCGCGCTCGGCACAGATCACGCATCGCCTCGTGGGCCTCGTCGGGTATCCAGATCGGACGCAGTTCACCAGACCGAGACAACTCCGCCAAGCGCGAGCAGTCGCGCCGATCGTTCTTGATTCGCTCTCCTGGCCGCTTGGGGATCAGCGAAGGCGCCACGATGTCGCACGGGTAGCCACGACGACGCAGTTCCCTGCGCAGCCCGAACCCCGTCGGGCCGGCTTCGTAGACGACGCTGACCTGGCTGGGCGGGCCGGCTTTTGCCAGAACCTTCAGCAAACCGCTGATGTCGGGCTTGAGGCAGCCGACGAATCGCGCCGGCTCACGGCTGGCGTCGCAAGCCGCAACGCTGATGCTGTCCTTGTGAGCATCCAACCCGACGAAGAACTTGATACGCTCGTCCATGGCTCGTCTCCTGCTCCTGCGGCTGGCCCGTCCAGCCGCATGTGGCTCGGCACACCCTCGATGCGCAACCCACGATACGGGAGACGAGCCCCTGCAGCGGTCAACGAGCGACCATGATGTCTAGGTGTGCTGTCGGCATCGATTGGTAGCGCCGCGACCGTTGCGGCGCGTGATCGCCCCCTGGCGCGGCGCTGCGTTTGGCACACAGGCGCGCATCAAGACGCTTCTCCGCCGGAATCAGTGTGAGTCGTGCGTCGAACTCAGCCATCGCTGGGCACGGTCGACCAAGGCCAGCTCCGCCTTGCGAAAGCCATCAAGCCGGCGGACTGCCTGCGCGGTGAGATCCCGGGCTGCGGCCAGTTGACGCTGCGCCATAGCCTCCACCTCTTCAGGCGCGGCACCGCCCGACGCGGTACGCGTCGCCACGATGGCACGCGGGTCGAGGGCCTGGGCAAGCTCAGTGGCGTCCAGCGCAAATGGCCCCATACCCAGTGAAGCCGCGGCTGAGTCGATGTCATCCGGCCGGATGTCGATGCCACGCAGGCCGCGGCGGCTGGCAGACTTCACGGTCTCGCCGGTGATACGGTAGGCACTTCGGTAGTCAATGTCGGCCTGCAGCATGATGTGTTCGGCCAGGTCAGTGGACTGACTGAATCCTGCCTCGAGCACCTGCCACATGCGTTCAGCATTGACCGACATAGTGGCGACAACGCCACGCATCAGGCGGCCAACCTTGGTCGCAAACTCCAGTGCGCGCGGCACCTCGCCGTAGGCGAAGATGAGATTGTCGCTGCGAGCCGATGGCGTCTTTACAACCGCCAAGAAACCGGTGAGTCGACCTATGAGTACGCCACAACCCCCGCGCACGATTGACAAGGCATACGGGTTGCGCTTCTGCGGCATCAGCACCGATGCGCGTGTGTAGGGCCCGGCGAGATCCACGTAGTTGAACTCCTGGCTCGACCAGATCTCCAGGTCCTCAGCAAGCTTCGATTGGTTGGCCATCACGCTGGTGGCGGCTGCCAGCACGTCGACGATTGGATCAATCTGCCACATGGCGTCGCGCGTGTGCTCGATGACGCCGTCAAACCCCAGCAACTCTGCGATGTAGGCTCGATCGCCCAGCAGGCGACTGCCGTTGACGCAGCCTGCACCGCCGGCGCTCATGTTGATGTGCGCCAACGCCGCTAGCAGCCGCTCGCCGTCCCTGAGGGCCGGCGGGACAAAGCCGAGCAAGTAGTGCCCAAAAGTGGATGGCTGCGCCTGCTGCAAGTACGTCTGATCAGCCATCAGTACATGGCGGTGGCGCAGCGCCACGTCGGCAGTAGTCTCGGCAAACACTGCCGTGGCCTGCAGCAACTCGGCTGTCAGCCGGCGCAACTCGACCCGCAGGGCCACACGTGCTGCTTCGCGCCGCGGGCGTCCGGCATGCAGCCAGCCGGCCGCATCCCCGATGCGCCCAACGAAGTGGCGTTCACGAGAGTTGTACGGCTCGCCGTAGCGTGCGTCGTAGGGGAACTCCGACGCTGGCGTCGCGTGTGCTTCGAGCAGCACTGTCAGTAACGCGCGCGCTGCGGAGTCGGGCATCTGGCCACGGTGATGCAGATCCATCACATGGCCGATGTCAGCGACGTTCAGGCCGTGGTGCAGACAAGGTGCATCGGCGATCTCCCAGGCGAACGCGGCGTCGATGAGTTCGGGTGCTGGCGCGTCCGAGGAGGGACCTTCTACGCGACGCTGTTTGGCGGAATCAGGATTGGTGCTCATTGAATTGACGAGTGAGGTGAGGTGAAGGCATCGGCCTCGAGAAGACGATCGACGACGCCGAAGATCCCGCCGGTATGCCAGTACACGACGTTGCCGCGCAGGCCGCTCGCTGACTCGCGCATCCAGCGCAACGCCTTCGCGTTGTAGGTGGCGTCCACGAGAAAGCAGGTCTCGCGCTCGATCTGGTGGATGAGTTGACGATCTGTCGAGTCCACCTCGCCGAACCCTGCGCCACGACCGTCGACGATCCGCCAGCACATCGAAGAAGACGGCGTCCGGGACCTGAGCGGGCAGGCTGTAGCGATGCGGTGGACCGTGGCGCTCATCTCTTGGGCGGGTCGCGAGACGCTGACGCCCACCAGTTCGATCTGGATCTCGGTGGTTGCCCCTTCTCCCTGGCTCCACCCCACGACCAACCCCGCAAGAGTTCCTCCAGAACCAACCGGGAGCACAACCGTCGCGGTGCGCAGGCCAAGGCTTCGCAACTGTTCGGCCAACTCAGTGGCCGCATGGGCATAGCCGAGTGCTCCGACCGGCGTAGCCCCGCCGCGCGGTAGGAGATATGGCCGTTGTCCCTCTCGCAGCAGGCGCGCTGCAATCGTCTCGGCCATTGCCTCCGTGCTGGAGCGGTCTTCAGAGGCCGTGAAGTGGTAGGTCGTACCGCAACGTACCCCCACGCTCATCGCCGCAGGCACACGTCGCGGCGCGTTCCCATATGACACTTGGTGCAGCGCCAACCCATGCTGAGCACAGGCCGCCGCCATCAGCGCGGCAAAGTTGGAAGTCACGCCGCCGCAAAGCACAACGGCGTCGGCTCGCTGCTGCAGCGCTTCGCCGAGCAAGAACTCGATCGTCCGGATCTTGTTTCCTCCCCACGAGTAGCCGATCAGGTCGTCGCGCTTCACGTACAGGGGGCCGCAGCCCAGCACGGCTTGGAGCTCCGGTGCCTTGACGCAAGGTGTGGGGTAGCACCCGAGCGGCACGCGTGGCACTGACGCTGCGGCTACCATGCAGCCCCCGCGCCCACCCCCGCACGCCGGGCCACTGACGCAGCACGGACACTCTCCACCGCGTCCACCGATGCGCCCAAACCGATCTGGTCCAACAGCGCCAGTTCCGACCCTGTGGCCAAGCCTTCGAGCGCCTGCGCCAACGGAAGCTGGGACTCCCGCGCGCGCCGGAAGGCTTCATGCAATGCCGCCTGAGCCGCGTGCTTCCCAATACGCGCGGACATCGCACTGAGGATTCGCTCGGAGGATGCCGTCTCGTCCAGATTCAGGCGCATCCGCTCCGCATGAACCTCAAGCCCCTGAACCAGTTCGCGAGCCATGGCCGACGCAGCCAGCAGCATGTGGCAGAGCTCGGGGAACACTGCCCACTCGGCCTTCCAGCCCCTTGCGTCGCGCTCGTGCTCCTGCACCAGCGTTTCTGTGAGCAACGCCGCGTGCGATCGCGCGATGCGGGCCAGCACCACGATCTGCTCGCTCGACTCCGGATTGCGCTTGTGCGGCATCGTGATGCTGCCGACCGTGCTCGCACGCGAGCGCTCGGCAAGTTCACCGATCTCGCGGCGCTGCAACGCATAGACCTCGTTGGCCATGCGCGCCAGCCCACTGACACCCGTAGCTACGACCTGCGCAAACTCCGCCAGCCTGTCGCGGCAGCTCAGCCAGGACATGGCTGGGACGCCCAGGTCCAACTCGCGGCAGAAGGCCCTGCGCAAGGCCACGCCGCGGTCACCGAAAAATGCAAGGGTTCCCACCGCGCCGCCCAGTTGACCGACGAGCCAGCGCTGGCGGCCTTGCGCCAGACGTTCCAGGCTGCGCCCGAGTTCATCGGCCCACGAGGCAACCTTGTAGCCGAACGAGATGGGGGCGCCGGGCTGTCCGTGGGTCCGCCCGACCATGGGCGTTGCGCGGTGCTCACCAGCCAGCTCCAGGAGATAGTCCTCGATCGCGTGCCAGTCACGCCAGAGCAAGGCACCCACCGCGCGCAGTTCGAGCACGGCCGAGGTGTCTGTCACATCCTGCACGGTCGCGCCGTAGTAAACATGCTCAGCCGCCGTGGCAGGCAGCCGCTCGCGCAAGACCTGGATCAGGCCCAGCGTCGAGTGAGAGGTCTCCCGCGTTCGGGCAGCTATCTCGTCCAGCGGCAGCTCCGCGGCCTTCAGGCGCGAGATGGCCAATGCCGACTCCGGCGGCAGCAGCCCGACTGCGGACTGGGCTCGAGCCAGTGCGGCGATGACGTCCAGCCAGCGCTGCAGGCGCTGCTGCTCTCCGAACAGTTCCCGGCTTTCCTCGGTGCTCCATTGGTGGCCGAACATGCGCGAGTCGATCAGGTGGGCGTCCACGCCGGCTTCTCCTTGCGAACAATGGCCTCGATGGCCTGGTGGACTTCGTCCAGCGATGCGCCCCAGGGTACGAACATGCCGTGGCGGCGGTCCTCGATGCCTTCCTGTAACAGGCAGCAACGCGTCAGCAGCGGCCCGTCGGCGGCGGCGCCTGCGGCAAAGCGCACCGGGCAGACGTCCACCGAGCGCGGCGCGCTGCCGTAGAACCAGCGATGGATCTGGTGAGAGCGCTCGCAGCCCAACAGCGTCCAGTCGGCCCCATCGGGGAGCGCAGGGCGCTCGTCGAGATAGGAAACCTCGGTGTCCGGCAGGTCGATGCCGGATCCGCGGCAGGGCACGAGCACCCGCTCGCGTGGCACCTGGGCTGCCATCAACTCCTCGCGGCTGTCCACGAGATGCGGTAGCGCCACGATGGGCGGTAGATGCTCGGCATCGGCGAGCACCCGCTCGACCTGATCGAGCAACTTCGACGGAAACGGCGGAACGATGTCGAGGACCCGCAGTTGCAAGGGCGCCGGGTTGAGGATGAAGCTGACATGCGAGTACCTACCCTCGACGACGACACAGCGTGCGCCGCGCGAACGCCACGCCGCGGCCGCGAGCTGCGAGGGCACACCGCAGTCGATATCGGGGTCTTCGATGTACTGGCATTCGGACGGCAGCGCCAGCACTCGGACCGCCTCTACCGCCGAGAACAGCTTGCTACTGTTCGGACGGTCGACCTCGACCAACGCTGTCTCGTCCCCTTTTCGCGCGACGATGAAGCGCGTGCGCATATAGGCCTCGCGTCCCTTGAAGTGACGCTCGAGATCCTCGGCTCGCAACGATGGAACGTGGCTTGCGATTGCAACCTGGCGATAGCGCGAAGGCAGGACGTTCGGCGCACCGGCGTCAAACTCGAACATGCCAGTTCTCCATACGATGCAGGTCCTGCCCGACGCCGAAAGCGCCTAAGGTATCTGCGCGCAACCCGAGTCGGAGCGTCTCAAGCCCCATGACGTCGTCCAGTGCGATGTTGCCCAGGTTGACCTCGTTTCCAAGCGAACGCAGCAGCTCTGCCTGCTGCTGGCGCTGCGGGGCCTCGAAGATGATACGGGCGGCCAAGGGACTTGCCTTCAGTGCGCGCAGCAGTGGTTCCCGTATCGCGCCGGAACTCTGATAGAGGCCGACCGTCCCGCTTTCCCTCCCCTCGGCCACCAACCATGTGGCACCGGCCGCGAGGTCACCGGCCATCTCGTCCAACCACTCCTCGGCCCTCGCAGACTTGGCAGGATCCTTGCTCCCCGCTTCTGCCAACACCGTGAAGCCTCGCGCACGGGCCCGCACGATGAGCTCGCGCTTCTCGGCAAGAGGCAGGGTAGTCGCGCCATTGGAGACCTCCACGCATTCGAATCCGGCACCGGACGCGAAATCGAAGAAGGCCTCGACACGGCCCTGCAACCAGGCAATCTCCAAGAGCGTGCCACCGGTACATGCCGCAACTCCCGCGCGCCGCAACGCGCTGAGCTTTTCGATCAATTGCGGATCGACGTAAGCGACTCCCCATCCAAACTTCCAGATGTCGATCCAATCGCCGACGCTGCGCAGGAGTTCATGCGTGGCGGCGAGCGTCGAGCCCTTGTCCAGAACGTGCGTGATGCCAGCCGAGCGCGGCTTGGCCGAACGGTTCGGCAGGTGCAGGAAGCCGGCGGTATGGCATGCCATCGAGTGAACTCCCGATCGATCGTTTGCAGTCTCGAGTGTGTACATCATAGTAGATGCGCAATCGTATAAGATATAGTTCGTATCGCATCGTGGATGACCCTAAGACATGCACAGCCTGCCGAATCGACTGGATGTTCTGCGTGCGCGGTGGCTCGACTGCGAACGTGCCTTGTTCTCATCGGTGCTGACCGATCCGGGCCAGTACGAGGCGGCCATCGAGGCCGTGCGTGTCGTGGCGTCGCACCTGGCTGAGGCAGATTGCGCCGGCGTGCTGGATGGCGACTGGCAACTGGCCGAGGAACTGGCAGTTGCTGCCTTCAAAAGGCTAGGTGACGTGTCCATAGGACTGTCGGCGCGACTTGTTGCCGGCGCCTCGTTCGCCATTCGGGACCGGGAACTGCGCGCAACAGTTGAACGCCGAAGAAGGCTGAGTGAAGTGCGCGCAGGTGCGGCTGCCGGTCGATCCTGGGTCCAAATCGAAGCAGCGCCTGTGGCTCCACTAGCCGGGATGTCGCGCCAGTGGGAGGAAATCCACATCCGGAGTGGCAAGGCTCTGGTGTGCTCGCTTGAGCCCGACCTATCCACCGGAAGTGCCGTCCTCGTGATCTGCGAGGTGGCCATGAACCTTGACTCCGGCGGCCTAGTTGCCGCACAGGATCCGCAGGAGGACTTGCGCGCATCGGACCCGTCGACGATCGAATCTGTACTCGCCCTGGCTCGACGCCGGATCGAACTAGCGGCTAGCCGCAACGCCGCCTGACAACTAACCGCTGCTGGTTCTCCGCGACTGCGTGCAAGTACCTATACGCCGTCATCGTGTCGTATGCGACATATACAAGTCTCATACGATACAACGCGCAGGGCTAGGACGGACGCCCAGGGTGCCTCGCCCCGTCTGCCTCGCCCCGTGTCACTGCCGGAGACGCCCTATGCACGCAAAAGCACCTCTGCCTTCTTGCTCACTTCCGCACGGCGCCTCGTTAGCCCACACCGAACCGTGGGCCAACGCGAGCGTGAGCCTGGACTCGCCGGCCGTTGAAGTCATGACCGACCTGACACGCGTCAAGGCAGCCACCATCGTTCCATGCGCACCGTTGAAGCAGGCGGAGCAGTACATGGCCTATCTGGGCGTGCACATGCTGTTCGTCGTGTCGGAAATGCCGCGGTTGGATGGCCTCATCACGAGTACCGATCTGCAGAGCGAACGGCCACAACTGGTGCAGCAAAGCCGGGGCGTGCGATTCGAGGATCTGCAGATCGTCGATGTGATGACGCCGCTGGAGAAGATCGAAGTGATCGCGTTCGAGTCACTCGGCGAGGCCCGCGTGAGCAACGTCATTGCGACACTGCAGGATCGGGCAAGAAACCACCTGCTGATCGTTGACCAGGCACCGCGTATCCCTAAGCGCGTGGACGGCGTGGTCGAGTTCGACTTCGACTTCGACTTCGAACAGAACCCGGTCGCACCGATGCGCGTGCGGGGGGTGATCTCACGCTCGCAGGTCGAACGCCAGTTGGGTCGCAAGATCCCGGTCGAGGTGACGGCACGCAATTTCGCTGAGGTCACGCGCATGCTGTCCTGAAGCGAAATGAACCCCACCGTTGCCGACCCTTCAGAGCTCGTTCACGTAAACTGTCCAGGCACATCAGGAGCGGATTGATTGGCAACCCGGAAAGTAAGGCAAGCGGGCGCAGACGAGCCGGACTCGGCTCCCCAGGCCGTTGACGAGATCGTCAGCAAGGTCGGCGAGAAACTCCTGAAGCTGCGGGCGGCCGAGGGGCTCTCACTTCAGCAGCTTGCCCAGCGCAGTGATGTCTCGGCCGCCGCCATCAACAAGATCGAGCACAGCAGCATGGTTCCGACCATCACAACGCTGCTGAAACTCAGCGCGGCGCTCGGTGTGCCGGTCGGCCATTTTGTCGAGGAGGAAGCGCCCGATCCGGAGCCGGTGCACTTCACCAGCGCGGGCGATCGGCCGGAGATCTATACCTCGCACAGAGGTCTTAGTCTTCACGGCGTGACGGGCTCGTACGGGCAGTTCAAGACTGCCGCCGCTGTGGCGCGCGTCGCAGCGGGGGCGACCAGCGGCAAGAAGGCGCTGAAGCATGTTGGCGAGGAGCTGGTCCACGTGCTCTCCGGCGAAATGGTCTTCCGCGTCGGGCGGCAGACCTTTCACCTCGGAGTCGGCGACTCTCTGCACTTCAGCGGGAGCCTTCCTCACTACTGGGAAAACCCCGGCAAGCGGCCTGCGGACCTTGTTTGGGTGGCGCTTCGCAACGGCACTTGAGACATCACGGGGCATCATCAATCCATGTTGCCGCGACGGGGCTCCGCTTGAGTTGTTTGCATTGCGGAAACGACGGCGTCCAGTGCACGCACACAGTCTTCGCGCGTGAATGCACCGCCAAGACAGAGCCTCAGCGCATCGGGCGGACCATTTCTCGTACAGAACGCTGACGCTGCAACGGCCGCGACGCCGAGGGCCCGAAGGTCAGTGGCTAGCTGGTCTGAGCGGGGCGCCGTCGGAAGCCACGCGTGGAATCCGTGCGGGCTGAGCCGCACGCCCAGAGGAGCAAGTCGCTGGCGCGCCAAGTCACTGCGGAACGCACACTCGTTGCGCACGGCATCGAGAACTTGCGTCGCGAGTCCCATCTCGAACCAGTGCGACACGACCGCGTTGACGAACGGTGACGCCATCACCGTCGTAGCGCGCAAAGCGCCTGCTGTACGCAGCCGGGTGGCAGCATTCGGTGTCACTACGTAGGACGTGCGTAATCCCGCACCCAACCACTTCGACAGACCAGTCACGAAGTAAGTAATGTCCGGTGCGAGATCAGCCAACGGAGGTGGCGTTGCCGGTGGCAGCATGCCATAGGCATCGTCCTCGATTATCGGAACCTGGTGGCGCCGAGCGACCGTGATGAGGGCCTCGCGACGCTCGATCGACATCGTGGTGGTCGTCGGGTTGTGCACATTGGGACAAATGTAGAGCGCCCCGACGGCAGTCCTCCGGCATGCCGAGTCGAAATCGTCCGGATCGACGCCGCAACCGTCCATGGTCAGCGGGAGCAACGGCACTCCCAGCTGGGTTGCGATCGCCTTGATGCCGGGGTAGGAGAGCTCCTCCACGCACAGCCGTCTTCCGTTGGTGACCAGCATGGAGACAAGCGCCAGGAGTGCCGCGTGGATCCCGGGCGCCACGAGAAGTCGCTCGGGGAGAACGTCGGGCAGCCACTGCCGTATCCACTCCGCGGCCATCACTCTGTCCCTTTCCGTGCCACCGAAGTCCTGGTAACGCATCAGGTCGTGCAGCGGAGCGGTGCCAACAACGTGCGCTGCGCCTTCTTGCAGCAAGTGAACGACGGGATGATCTTCGACTTCCGGCGGCAGGTTCATCGTCATCTCGACGCCTGCGCCGCTGCGCAAGGGCAACCCGATCGAGGTGCCGCGGATGTAGGTGCCCATCCCCGGCCGGGATGCAACCAGACCCCTCTGGCTCGCCTCGGCGATACCACGGACCATCGTGGTGTAGTTGATCCCGACACACTCAGCCAGCACTCGAAGCGGCGGCAGTCGGTCGCGCGGCGCTAGTCGACCCTGGCGTAGATCGTCTGCGATCAGTTCGGGAACCTCCAGATAGGCCGGCATGGCCGAACTCTTGAGGAGTCGCGCCCAGTGATCGAAATCAGCTGGTGTCCGTTCTGCTGACATTGAGTATCCCGAACATGTACGAAGTGTGCCTATGACACCGCACTTACTCCACATGGTTCTTACGTACGTCGGTTCCCTTCTAAGGTGCATTGGTTGCAGATTGATTGGAGGGAGATCGGCTGCGTTGCCCATGATCGACCTTTGATCGGACCGACCGTTTGCCGGCTCGTGGACTGGTCGACTAAGGTTCGCGCGCACACCGACAGAGACAAGGGCTCGTGAAGCCCTGGGAATGGAGACATGAAAGCCACTCGCGAACTGCTGACCGAACTGCAAACCCGGGGCATGAGGCTGACGGATCCGACGGCTGGCGCGGCCAGTCGCCGGGGCGGCGCCGGCCCGTCCGACCACAAGGCGGTAACCGTCGACGGCGTGACGTTGATGATCCCCGTGCACACAGCCGGCGCGTTCGAATCGCCATTCATGCTCGATGCGCCCGGCTCCAACGGCCAGGCCACGCTGCGCCGCGGCAGCATCCCGATCGCTCAGATCTCCTTCCCCCGGCAGCCGCGCTTCTACGAACGGCAGACGGCAGACGGTATTCCGTACTCCCACATCGCCACGCTGCACGGCACCGACGTGTTGGCGACCACCATCCTGCAGACCTGCATCCGCTACGAAAGCCGGCGCAAAGCGTGCCGCTTCTGCGCGATCGGGCAGTCGCTGGCTGCCGGCCGCACGGTCGCGCACAAGACTCCCGCGCAGCTGGCGGAGGTGGCGAAGGTGGCTGTCGAACTCGACGGGGTCAAGCACATGGTGATGACCACCGGCACGCCACCAACCACCGATCGCGGCGCCAAGGTGCTGTGCGACAGCGCCGAGGCCATTCGCGCCGCGGTGGACCTGCCGCTTCAGGGTCAGTGCGAACCACCCGACACCGATGCGTGGTTCCAGCGCATGAAGGACGCCGGCATCGACACCTTGGGCATGCACCTGGAGGTGGTCGGCGATGAACTACGCCGGGAGATCCTGCCCGGCAAGAGCGACGTGCCGATGAACAGGTACTGGGAGGCCTTCGAGGCCGCTGTCGCCGTGTTCGGACGGGGCCAGGTCAGCACCTATCTGCTGGCTGGCCTGGGCGACAGCGCCGAACTACTGCTGGCTACGAGCCGGCGGCTGCTCGATGTTGGCGTGTATCCCTTCGTGGTGCCCTTCGTGCCGATCAGTGGGACGCCGTTGGAGGATCATCCTGCTCCTAGCGCCGCATTCATGCAGCGCGTGCTAGAGCCGCTGGGAATCATGGTCGCCGAAGCAGGCCTGCGCGCCGCCGACATCAAGGCTGGCTGCGGCAAGTGCGCGGCTTGCTCGACGCTGTCCACCTACGAGAACGCTGCCGCTACGGCATGAGCTGCAATCCCGAGGTAGCAGCATGAGCATGCAACTCTTGTCAGTCGGCGCCGAGCCACGACACGCCACGACGGTCAAGTCAGGCGAGTTCCGCATCCAATGGGCCGACGGTGCCTGGATGACGACACAGGCCAAGACACTTCGGCACGACGTGTTCTGTGTCGAACAAGGCCTGTTCGGTGGAGGAACCGGTAACGACCAAGACGATATCGACCGCGACAACCCGACCACGCGCTTGCTGGTCGCAATGTCTTGCTGCTGCGGTCACCCCGACGAGGTCCTAGGCACCGTGCGCATCCATGAGGCCGCGCCTGGCCTCTGGTGGGGATCTCGCTTAGCAGTCCGCCGAGCTTGGCGCGGCGACGCGCAGCTGGGCACCGGACTCATTCGCTTGGCCGTAAGCAGCGCACATGCCCTCGGCTGCACCGAGTTTCTCGCTCACGTGCAGGCGCAGAACGTGCCGTTGTTCGAGCGCTTGCATTGGAAGGTCCTGGAGAACCTGGATCTGCACAGCCGCCCCCACGCTCTGATGCGCGCCGACCTGCGCTACTACGCGCCATGTCACACGCCCTTTCAGGGCTTCGTTCTCTTCAAGAGGTAGGCGCAGTGATCGCCAACTTGGCCACGCTCGTACAGCGCCTTCGGGAGAGTCCGGGCTTCTACCATAAGCGTGACATTGCGACGGTGCTGGAGCGACTGGGACCTAGCGTCAGCGGGCCCACGGACGTCCCGAACGGGGACGACTGCGCCGTCCTTCCTTCGCCTGGCGGCGGCCACCTGCTGCTAGCCATCGAGGGACTCGTGCACAACTTCGTGAAGTGCATGCCGTGGTTCGCGGGATACAGCTCGGTCATGGTGAACGTGAGCGACATCGCTGCGATGGGGGGGCGGCCGCTGGCTGTAGTCGACGCGTTGTGGGCTGCTGACGCCGGAGCGGCCGAGGAGGTCATTGCCGGCATGCGCAGCGCCGCGGAGCGCTACGGCGTACCGTTGGTGGGCGGGCACACAAACCTTCGCGCAGACAAGACTCAACTGGCCGTTGCTGTGCTCGGCCGCGCGAGCCGCCTCATCAGCAGTTTCGCTGCCACACCGGGCGATCGACTGCTTGTGGCTCTCGACCTGCGCGGCCGCTGGATGGATCCCTTTCCGTTCTGGAACGCGTCGACGGACGCACCGGCCGAAAGGCTGCGAGGCGATATCGACGTGCTGCCTCAACTGGCCGAGGCTGGCCTTTGCAGGGCCGGCAAGGACATCAGCAACGCCGGCGTACTTGGCACGACCCTGATGCTGCTGGAGTGCTCCGGTGTTGGCGCCCGCGTCGCGCTCGACCGGCTGCCTGTCCCGCCGGCCGGACTGGCCGACGACATGGCGTGGCTACGCTGGATCAGCTCGTTCCCGAGCTTTGGTTACGTCCTAGCCGTGGCGCCTCAGCACGTCGCAGAAACACAGCGCCGCTTCTCCGAACGGGAGATTGCTTGCGAGGACGTTGGGGAAGTCGTGTCGGGACACAACCTGCACGTGACGACTTCCGGCCAAGGACGAGATCAGTTGCTGTGGGATCTCGGCGCCCTACCCTTCATCGGGGCGACCAGCACCTGAGGCGCCAACGCGATCCACCATATGCCGATCGTCCAGTACACCCTTTGCTGGCCAGATGGTCAACGCAGCGAGTGCGCATCACCTTCGGTTGTGATCCGGGACTTCCTGGAAGTTGGGCATGAATACCCACTCGACGACTTCGTGGAGCGCGTCAAGAAGGCCACGGCAGCCGCCAACGAACGCGTTCAGGCAAGGTATGGCTTCGTTTGCTGGTCGGCAATGGAACACCTGGGGCACATCCAGGACAAGGCCCGGCAACTGCACGGCAAGGGCCTTGTACGGGTCCTCTCGCTCACTGTAGAAGCCAGCTGACCTCGTATGCCCGGCCGTCAGCCATGCAAGCCTGACGTGGCGCACTCCGCGGCGAGTCCGATTCCCACCAGCAGCGCTTGCCCAGAAGATCCACCGATGCCTGCCACGCGGCCGGCCGCCTTCTGGAACGCATCGAGGCTGTGTTGCTGCCCAGCGCCGGCCCAGGCCGCGGCGGCGTCCAACATAACATGTACCGGCTCGATGCTCTGACCCAGGGCGGCCCAGCGGAGAAAGGCGCGGCTCAGATCCGTCGTGGCTGCGGCCTGGGCGACGGCCATCGGACGGCTGGACTCCGGATGGCACCAATGATCGACCAGCAGCAGACCGGCCAGTACGTCATCTCCGGTTGGCGTCAAGCCGCCGCCCAAGCCCTCAAGCATGGCACGTGCAGTTCCAAAGTCATCCTCCTGAAGCGCACGCCGCAGAGCTTGCCAACGCCCTGCCACATCCGCAGGCACCGGTACCATCGCCTGCAGTTCAACCAGGGCCCGCAACGCTCCGCCTCGGATGCCTGCGGGCGGCAAGGTTGGTTCCCAAGGCGTCGCGGAGCGAAGGTCGACCGCGACGGCACCGGCCGACAAGCCGCCATTGACCACGCACACCGCATCGCCTTCCGCTGGGAACTGATCTATCTCATCCAGCACCAGGTGAAGCGGGCCAGGGAAGATGCGCGTGCGCCCCACGGCGAACAAATGCTCCCTCGCCAGGACGTAGAAACCGGCCGAGAACACCCCGACGACCCTGGCCGATCCACCGGGAGCCAACTCCGGTGAGCCGCACGCCTCGATTGCCGCAGAGCCGATCCAGCGCGCCGTGTGCGCGTGCGCGCTCAGCGCAGGCGCCGGTCCAGATCCAGCAGCGCTTCGGTGAAACATGCGATCGGTGCCCATGCAACACCGGCACCGACCTGCCCGGTACCTTCAGTGGCATGAATGATGCCGGTGTTGACCGCCGGCGTGATGGCCAGTTCCACCACGCGACGTACATCCACGCCGACCGGCGTGCCGACATGGTCCAGGATGGGCAGTCGGAACTTCGTACTTTCTCCCGCGCAAATGCGTTGCATGCTTCGCGTGGCAGCAATCGCGTCCGACATGTGCCCGCCCAGAAAGCCGGCGACGGCAGGAGAGTTGGCCGCTGCAGGCCCGCCGAGCCCGATGAGTTCCAGTACCGCGCTGTCGCCGATGTCGGGCGCGCTGGTCTCCGGCCCGTAGCCGGGGTAGTAAAGCGCGTTCTGGATCGGCGGCGACTGCGTGATGAACCAGGGACGGTCGGCACCGGTGAGCCGGATGCCATAGGTGCTGCCGTTGCGGGCCATTGTGGTGACGATGCTGGCGTTCTCGACCGATGCTGCGGCGTCGACCAGCGACTTGGCTGCGGCCATCGCCACGTTGAGGAACATGAGATGGTTCCCACTGAGGAACGTGGCAGCCTGGTGCAGCCGCTGGTGCGTGCTTCGAACCAGAAACGGCAGCAGGTCGCGCAGGAACAGGTTCGTGGTGGCCTGAACTCGCATGTGAACGTCATCACCCATGGGCACGCCTTGCCCCGCCAGCGCCAGCACGTCGATCGGCCCCTTGCCTGCCAACGCCTCCGCGAGCACTGGGCCGACCGTATCGCGCACGAAGCGAAGTCGATCGATGGCGGCACCGCTGTCAACGCCGAACCACTGCACCGCACCCGATCCCTGGTTGACGCTCGAATAAGCCACCGTTCCGCCATGCGCATTCTCGACAACGTACACCGGCGCCGATGGACCGATGGAGGTCGCCATCGGCACCACGGTGGCGTGCTCGTTAGCCGGCTCAAGTTGGATTTCCCCCGAAACGACCAGTTTCGCAGCGGCGTCGACGTCCCTTGCCCACCCTTCCGCCACGATGGCCGCCTTGATCGACCGCTGAAGCGGATTGCACATGTCGCGCCACTCGATGGCAGGACCGCAGTGCAGCACCGTGCGCTCACCCATCCCCGGCACGACAGCACCGGCACGGTCGATCCCCTTCAGCATCGGGACGCCATCGTTCAAGCGGGAGACCACCTCATCGTTGGCCTTGTCGATGAGCTTGCTCTTCGGCCCCATCAGCCTTGCCAGCGCGGCCACGACGTCCCCGACGCCACCACCTGGAATGCGCCAGTCCACGCCGACGGCGTTGGTTGCTTGGGCGAGGACGGCCTCCTCGAAAAGAGGCAAGCCGATGTTGATGACGTTCACCGAGGATGGCAGAGAGACCACGGGGTGCGCATTCATAGTAGGCACTTTCGGTTGTTGATTGACGTTTACTATACGATTCAATCTTGCCGACATCAATGCCAAGGATCGGCATCAGGGAAAGCGATAGGTCCATTTCGCACTAACGAAGAGTCCTCCTGATTCAGTGAACTCACGAGTGAATACCTAGGCAAATCACAACGCCTCAACACACGGCCGAGTCCGATCAGATGCTCTTGTCTCCGATCGTGCATTGCGTTTACTATCCTATACGTGACGTGCCGATTGGCGCGAAGGGCAGATGAACGCAAGGAGCGAGCAGTGGGCAAGATTGCAGTGGTGGCCCTTGGGGGCAACGCGCTCACGCGCGAAGGGCAGCGAGGCACGCAGGACGAGCAGTACGCCAATGCACTGGCGATGGCGCGTTCGGTACGTTCGCTAGTTCGCAAGGGCTGGGGCATCGTCATCGTGCACGGCAACGGGCCGCAGGTTGGCAATCTCGCGATCCAGCACGAAGAGGGCGCGAAGCTGGTACCAGCGCAACCCCTGTTCGCCCTCGGGGCCATGACACAGGGCGCGCTGGGCAGCCTGATCACGCTGGCGCTGCACGAGATCTGCCGCGATGAGATCGCCGGCGTAGCCACCGTCGTCACGCACGTGCTGGTGGACGCGGCTGACGGAGCTTTCGCCAACCCGACGAAGCCCATCGGCCCGTTCTTCTCGGAGGAGCAGGCGCGTGAGCTGTCGGCTTCGCGGGGCTGGTCGATGGTGCCGGACTCGGGTCGCGGCTGGCGCCGCGTGGTGCCGTCGCCGCAACCCCGGGCAACGCTGGAATCGCAGGCTATCTCCACACTGATCTCGTCGGGCTGCATCGTCGTCGCCTGCGGCGGCGGCGGCATTCCCGTGATCAGGAACGAGGGCGTCTACCGCGGCGTGGATGCCGTCGTCGACAAGGACTTCGCGGCCGAGCGCATCGCCGATGCCGCCGATGCGGACGCGCTGGTGCTGGTTACCGGGGTTCCCACCGTCAAGCTTGACTTCGGAAAGCCAACCGAGCGCGCAGTCGAGCAGTTCACACTGGAAGAGGCTCGCCAGCACTTGGCCGACGGGCAATTTCCCGCTGGAAGCATGGGCCCGAAGATGGCCGCGGCCATCCGCTTCGCCGAGGGGCAGAGCCGCCACGGGGACAGGCGCACGGCGGTCATCACCACACCCGAGTTGGTCTACGCCACGTTGGACGAATCACACGGAGTCGTCGAAGGCGGGCGCGGCACGCTCGTGCTGGGCGAGATCGCCGACGCCGACACCACCGTCGCAACCACTGAAATCAAGAGGGCCGCCTGATGCCTCACCAGCTCATTTCCATCCGTCCCAACGCCTACAAGGACAGCATCCGCCTGCTGGAGGCCACGCGTGCCGTACTCGGCTCGCCCGGCGTGACCTGGGGCTGGGCGCTCATGGCCACGCCCGCCAACCTGGCAACACTCGCAGAAAAGGGCTTCACGCAGGGCCTGGGCAAGGCGGGCGCAAACGATCTCGTACTCGCCGTGGAAGCTGGTGACGAAGTCATGGCCAAGGCCGCGCTCGAGATAGCCACGCAGACCCTTTTCGGTGCCACAGCGGCCACCGCGAAGGACCAGCGGACGGAGGCCGTGGATCTCCGAGCAGCACTTCAAGAAGCGCCCCAGAGCAACGTCGCCATCATCTCCGTGCCAGGCCCTTTCGCTGCGCTGGAGGCGCACAAAGCGCTGTCCGCCGGCCTGCATGTACTGCTCTTCAGCGACAACGTACCCCTCGAGGACGAGATCGCGCTCAAGCAGCGCGCCCAGGAACTCGGCTTGCTCATCATGGGCCCGGGCGCGGGCACCGCGATGCTGGGAGGCACGGGCCTGGGCTTCTCCAACCGCGTGAGCCCCGGCCCTGTCGGCATCCTCGCGGCCGCCGGCACCGGAGCGCAGGAAGTGATGAGCCTGCTCGAACGCTGGGGCGCGGGGGTCTCGCAGGTTATCGGCCTGGGCGGCCGCGACCTGTCGCCGGAGGTCGGCGGGCGCATGGCCGAGTCCGCAATACGCGCCCTCGACGCGGATCCACAGACGCAGGCGATTCTGCTGGTGTCCAAACCACCCTCACCGCAGGTAGCGGCGCGCTTGCTGGCTCTGCCCCGCAAGCCCATGGTTGCTGCGCTGATCGGCTTACGCGAGCCCGTGGACGCGCCCGCGCACGTGAAGGTCTGCAACACGCTGGAGCAAGGCGCGCTGTTGACCTTGCAGACGCTGGGTAAGCAGCGCCCTGACGTCGTCGGAGCGCTGCGATCGCAACTGCAGGACGCGCTGCAGCGGCTGAAACCGACGCGCACACGCCTCGTCGGCTTGTTCAGCGGCGGCACGCTGTGCTACGAGGCGATGACGATCGCCACCCCGCACATCGGGCCGATCCACTCGAACACGCCTCTGGACAAGCGCTTGACGGTTGAGGCCGCCGGCCCGGGGTCGCACGTCTGCCTGGACCTGGGCGAAGAGGAGTACACCAAGGGACGACCGCATCCAATGATTGACACCGAGGCGCGCATGGGCTGGCTGCGCGACCAGGCAAAAGACGCGACCGTTGCCGTCGTACTGCTGGACGTGGTGATTGGAGACGGTGCCCACGCCGACCCCGCGGGTGTCATTGCGCCTGTGGCCGCCGAGGTCGTGCGCTCTGGCGCGCAGGTGGTGGCCTACGTGCTAGGCACCGGCCTCGATCCGCAGGGCCTGCAAGCACAGCGCCAAGCGCTAGCAGCAGCCGGCTGCATCGTCACCGAGTCGGCGGCGCGGGCCGCTCTCGCGGCCTGCGCCCTGATCCGTCGCAAGACCGATCTGGTGAGCGTCGAACTCGTAGGCCCCGCGGCCGCGGCGGCCGTCTAGCGCTGTCGCAGGACTCAAGATGCCAACACTGCAACCTCATGTGCCGCGGGTGGCGCTGACCACCTACTCCGTCAAGCCGCGCGGCGGTGTCGTCCACACGCTAGAGCTGGCCGAAGAGCTACGGCGCGAAGGGGTCGATGTCACGATCGTCGCGATGGGGGACCCGGACCAGGGCTTCTTCCGCAGCGTCGATGCGCCGGTTCGCATCGTCGAGGCACCGTCCTGGGGCGACACCCTCGAGCAACGGGTCTTCAGCTGGATCGACGCGATGACGCAGGGACTGCAGCAGATGAGCGGCGACTTCGACATCGTGCACAGCCAGGACTGCATATCGGCGCGCGCCGCGGCGCGCGTGCGCGACGCCGGCGCGAAGTTCAAGTTGCTGCGCACCGTCCATCACGTCGACGACTTCACCACGCAGGCGCTCATCGACTGCCAGCGCAACGCCATCCTAGAGCCGGACCGCGTCCTGGTGGTCAGCCGCCTGTGGCAGCAGCGGCTGCGCGCGGAGTACGGCGTCGATGCCGACATCGTCACCAACGGCGTTCGCACCGACCGCTTCGCGGCTGGTGTCAGTGTCGAGCGCCGTAGGCAGCTGCGCAACAAGATTGGCGTCGGCGATCGCTTCCTATACCTCACCATCGGAGGCATCGAGCCCCGAAAAGGAAGCCGGCACCTCATTGATGCGATGGGGTTGCTGAAGCGGGAGCGGCGCGACGCGCCTGCGCTGGCCATCATTGGAGGCCACTCCTTCCAGGATTACCGCGAGTACCGGGAACAAGCCCTGAATTCACTCCCTGCGCTGGGGCTCGAGCTCAATAAGGACCTCATCCTGCTGGGCACCGTACCGGAGCAGGAGATGGCGGAGTGGATGGCCGCAGCCGACGGGTTCGCCTTCCCATCGGTCAACGAAGGCTTCGGTCTCGTCATCCTCGAAGCCGCCAGCGCGGGCTTGCCGGTCGTCGCCTCCGATATTCCGGTCTTCCATGAGTTTCTGGCCCACGATGACGACGCCATTCTCACCAGCACCGGCGACGCCACCTCGCTCGCCGCCGGCATGGCTCGCCTTCTGGACGAACCGCAGACGCGCCAGCGCCTGGCTGCTCATGGGCCCGCGCTGGCGGGCCGCTACCCATGGAGCCGAACTGCTTCGCAGCACACGGCGATCTACCGCCAGATGAGTAGCGCTCATGAATGACACGTGGAGCGTTCGCTCATGACGGCCAACGCTTCTCCGGCGCTCGTACGCAAGGTTCAAGGTGTCTGGCGTGAGGGTATGCGCTGCGACGTGACGGCGGGCTCGTTTCACCTCGTGGTCGATGAGCCTGTGGAGTTCGGCGGGACCAATGCAGGTCCGCAACCCACTGACCTACTTCTGGCCTCGGTGGCCTCCTGCTTCGCCCTCTCGTTGGCATTCAGCGCGCGTAAGCGGGGCGTCGAGCTTAAGGGGCAGACTGTGGATGTCACCGGCGTGTACGAGGGACCCCGCTTTCGATCTATCCAAGTCAAGGCTCGACTGGACTGCGAGCCGTCTGAGGTCGAGGCCTTGCTCGGAGCGGCTCAGCGAGTCTGCTACGTGACCAATACCTTGAAGTCCGATGTCCCCATCGCGTTCTCCGCCGAGGCGGTTGCAACGGACTGACCGGCACCCAGGCGCCGGGCATGAGCACGGTTCATCTGCCACGGGATGGCGATGCCTTCGTCCCCTACCCATTTGCCAAGGTGCGACACGCACGGCATGGGCCACTTGCCGGGCTGCGCTTCGCCGTCAAGGACGTCTTCGATGTCCGCGGCTACCCCACAGGCGCTGGCAATCCCGAACTCACCGCCGAAGCTCCTGCGGCCACGACAACTGCTACAGCTGTGCAGTGCCTGCTCGACGCAGGTGCCGAGTTCTGCGGCAAGACAGTCACCGACGAGTTCGCGTTCTCGCTCGACGGACGTCACGCGGCGCTTGGTGCACCGCTCAACCCTGCGGCGCCAGACAGATTGGCCGGCGGTTCGTCGTCCGGCTCGGCCAGCGCAGTGGCCAGCGGTGCGGTGGACTTCGCGCTGGCGAGCGACACGGCGGGCTCAACCCGCCTTCCCGCCTGCCAGTGCGGCGTATATGGTCTTCGCTCGAGTTACGGCCGGGCCTCGGTTGATGGCATGCAGCCACTCGCTCCCACATTCGACGCATGCGGGTGGCTCGGGCGCGATATCGGCACTCTGGAGCGCGTGTGCGCAGTCGCCCTAGGCCAAACCGACGGCCAGTCTCCGCTACCGGCCCTGCTCTCATTCGACGAAGCGTGGCATGCGTGCGCGCCCGTTGACGATCCGACTCGCCACGCCGCCGCGCTGCTGGCGCAACGCCGAGGCGGCTGCCATCGCCTGACCCTTCCGGGCGATCAGGTCGCACGAGCTACTGACCACTTCATGGCCGTGCTCGGGCACGAAGCCGCCTGCAGCGTCGCCGTTCTCGCCGGACGCGTTCGACGCCCTCTCGATTCACTGACGGCAAGCCGTCTTGCCTGGGCGCGCGGCATCACGCCCGATCGTGCGCGAGTCGCCACACGCGCATTGAAGGACTTCCGCGATCACTGGATGTCTCTGACGGGCACCAACTCAGTTGTCATGTTGCCCACTGTGCCAACCGGAGGACCGCGGCGAGGCGCCACCGAGCGCGAACTGCGCGAGAGACGCAAGGCGGTCTTGCCGTGGCTGTGCATCGCCGCAGTGGTTGGTTGTCCTCAGCTGAGCATTCCCGTCGGCTCTCTCGACGGCGTGCCGCGAGGTCTTTCGCTACTCGGCCCAGTCGGAAGCGAAGTACAGCTACTGGCGATGGCACGACTGCTCGAGGCATCGGGCAAACCATGAGTGGCTGCCCGATTGACAGCACCTCCACATCGTATCTACTATGCGATACGTGTGTAGCGTTTGCGATATACAACCTAAAAACATGAGGAAGACAAACGTGAAGATTGTTGTGATCGGCGGTGGTCCCGCCGGAATCGGAGCGGCGGGTGCAGCCCTGGGAACTGACCCCACGGCGCAGATGGACGTCTTTACGGAGTTTGAGGACGCCGCCTACAGCCCGTGCGGCATCCCCTTCGTCCACGGCAAGGAGATCGACTCTTTCCAGCGGCTCTTCCTTGCGACGAAGGAGCAGTACGACGCGCAGGGGATCAAGATCCACTACGAGACGACGGTCGACTCCATCGACACGCGCGGACACACGATCAGCGTGCGCGGACGCGGCAAAGTGCCGTACGACCGTTTGGTCATCGGCACGGGCTGGAACTACGCGGCACCCGGCCCTGATCGGCGCGGGCTGAACGGCATCTACGAGGTGAAGAACATTCGCCGCGCGATGGAGTGGGACAAGTACCTCGACAACGTCAAGGAGGCTGTCGTTGTCGAGTGCGGACCCATTGCGCTTGAGATGGTTTCGGCGTTGACGCACCGCGGCATCAAGACCACCGTCGTTGATCCCGGTCCCTGGCCAATGGCTGGCGTCGTGGATCCGGACATCATTGACCCGATCACCAAGGACTGGGCCAGCAAGGGCGTTGTCGCCATGTGGGGCGAGCGCGTGACTGCCTTTGGCGGCAACGGGACGTTGGAATACGTCGAAACTTCCGCGGGCCGCGTCACGGCGCAGTTGGCGATCATCGGCACGCGCAAGATCCCCAACGTGGCGCTGGCTGAGGCCGCTGGCGTCAAACTCGGCAGCACCGGCGCAGTGATCGTCGATGCTCGCATGCAGACCTCGATCGCCGACGTCTTCGCCGCCGGCGACTGCGTGGAACTTCCGCACGGAGTGACCGACATCCCCCTGCAGGGCCTCTCCGGCAGCCATGCCTATGCGCAAGGGAAGGTGGCAGGAATCAACGCCGCTGGCGGTGAGCGCACCTATCAGCCTGTATACGTCCCATGGGGAATGCTCGCCGGCGAATGGATGATCGGCGGCATCTCCTTCGGCGAGACGAATGCGCGCGCAGTGGGAATCCCGCACGTCTGCGGCGTGGCCAAAGGCATCACGCGCGCCCGCTACTACCCGGGTGTGCGGCCGATCACGGTGAAGTTGTTGGCTGATCCGAAGACGCACTTGCTGGTCGGCGCCCAGATGGTCGGCGGCGAGGGCGTCAAAGAGCGCGCCGACTTCCTGGGCGTGGCCATCCGCTCCGGTATCACCATCGACACGTTGGCCACGATGGAGAACGTGTACTCGCCCGCGATCGGCGCGCTCAACGAGCCCATCCAGATGGCTGCCGCGGAAACCCTCAAGAAGATGCCGAGGTGAGCGATGTCGTTCGCTAAATGGCTTCGCTCCAACTCCGAGTACTACCTGATGCGCGATGCACAGAACCGCACAGCCCGCTCGCTCGGATTGCATTCCACAGTCCCCGTCCGCGGCCTCAAGGAGGCGTTCTGGAGGTGGCTGTTCGTCCCGATCTATCGCTCGATCCCATGGGGCATGCGTCGCACGGTGATGCGCATGCTGCCCGGCAGCCACAGGCAAGACTGGCCGAAGAAGATTTGGCGACACCCTGGCAATTGACAACGCAGAGTTCGTGCGGAGCGCTGGCGCTCCGGTTGAACGCTAACCCGCAACCACGAAGGAGACTCAGATGCCCAAGACCGTGACCATCAACCCGCCCAAGACCGGTGACGTCCTGTTCAACGTCGAGGAAAAGGTCTTCCCCGACCACAAGGCAAAGCCCGGCGACAAGGCGTACATCTTCATGCACACCATGCCCTTCGAGGCTTCGGTGGGCCTAGTCAACATGCTCACGGCCACGCGCATGGTGCGAAAGGGCTTCGACCTCTCTTTCGTTCTGTTCGGACCCGGCGTGCTCATGGCTTCTGCGGCGCGGGGCTATCCCGCCGTTGGCACGGAGGGCTTCCCGGGCAACCTTGGCTATAACAAGCAGCTCAAGACTCTCATGGACGAAGGCGCAAAGGTCTATGCGTGCCGCTTCGCCATGGGTGCCTTGTATGGGATGCGCGAGGATGACCTCATCCCGGGCATCAAAGCCATCAATCCGCTCGACGTGCTGGACATCAACATCCAGGCCTATCAGGAGCGGGCGATCGTGATGACGACCTGGATCTGAATCTCGCAAGTGCCTGCGTCGTTCCACGCGAACCACCGCGTGGCGCATCCAGCACCAAGGGCGTCCAGCGAGCATTCAAGTTGAGGACTGTTTCGGTCGACGTAGGCGACTTGGCAGATCAAGTTGTCTTCCTTAGCGAGGCGGTCTAGGACTCGGAAATTCAGAGATCACAGACAACAGAAGGAAGAGACAACACATGACAAGGAAAGTCAAAGTCGCTGCGGTCCAGCTGAACCCGGATCTCGACACTGCTACCGGAACAGTCGACCGCGTCATCGCGGCAATTGGCAAAGCCGCGTCGCAAGGTGCCAAGCTCGTCGTTTTTCCCGAAACGGTGGTCCCCTACTATCCGTACTTCTCGTTCGTCCAGTCGCCCATGGCCAGCGGCGCCGAGCACATGCGGCTCTACGAGAACGCGGTGGTGGTGCCCGGGCCTGTGACAGATCTCGTATCCGCCGCCGCACGACAGCACGGCGTCGTCGTCATGCTCGGAGTCAACGAGCGCGACCACGGCACCCTGTACTGCACCCAATTGCTTTGGGATTCGGACGGCACCCTGGTGCTGCGCCGGCGCAAGACAATCCCCACGTTCCATGAGCGCATGATCTGGGGTCGAGGAGACGGATCGGGCTTCAAGGTCGTCGACACCGCAGTCGGTCGCGTCGGCGCGCTCGCATGCTGGGAGAACTTCAACCCGCTCAACCGGTACGCACTGCAGGCCCAGCACGAGGAGATCCACCTCGCGCACTTTCCCGGCTCCCTGGTCGGGAAGATGTTCGCCGATCAGGTTGAGGCCCTCATTCGCCATCAGGCGGCCGAGGGCGCCTCCTTCGTCATCTGCGCCACGGCCTGGCTCACCGAGGAACAGATCGCCAAGGTTTCGCCCGACGAGGGTCTGCGCCGCGGCCTGCGCGGCGGATGCATGACTGCGATCGTCTCGCCGGAAGGTCAGCACCTCGTCCCGCCGCTCACAGAAGGCGAAGGTATCCTGGTTGCCGAACTCGACATGAGCCTGATCACCAAGCGCAAGCGGATGTTCGACTCGGTCGGCCACTACTCGCGCCCGGAACTGATCTCCTTGCTACTCAACGACACGCCGACTGCGCCGGTCCACCGAGCCTTTCCAACCCCGAAGGTTCCCGCCTTCTCTGTCAACGGCGACGGCGCCGACGCTGAGGCGGAGTTGACCGCGCGATCCGGCTCCTGACAGCCGAAGCCTGTGGTGATCGTTGGACCACGGTCAAGCGCGGGGCTGAATCGCGTCAGCCGAACTTCCGAAGGCGGCCTGGCCGCCTTCGTTGTTTCCGGGCGCTCCTGCTTTCGATGTTGCGCCCAACCGTGTTCTCCAAGTTCGCTGTGGCGACACTACCGACGACCGAGCGCTGTCTAGCTGCGTGCCCGGGCCACGATCTGTATCCGTCCGGCCAACACACCTGGACGGATTTGCAATCCGTTGATCTGGCGCTGTGCTACTGGGAGGCGGGCGGCGACCACCGGTGCGGCAGCAACTCTTCGATGCGGCGGGCCGGATGTGTCGGCAGCCGCTCCAACACGTCCTTGAGGTACGCATAGGGCTCATGCCCGTTGATGCGCCGAGTGCAACAAGCTCATGATCGCCGCGGCCCGTTTGCCCGCGCGCAGGCTGCCGGCGAACAGCCAGTTCGACCTGCCGATGGCAATCGGCCTGATGTGGTTCTCCACCCAGTTGTTGGAGATCTCACACCCAGCGGTCCCAGCGAAAGGCACTGATAGGTACCTCTCAATCGCCTAGGCCGATTGGTGCAGGAGCTCGATTGAGAATTCGCTTGAAGAGAGGCCTGTAGCCATCTTCTGGCTCGTGCCCGGTGAGAGGATCCTTGTTCGCCTCGAAGGCCACGTCCAACTTGGCCCAATCATCTGGTTTGAGTTGTTCGAGCGCGGCGGGAAGCACATCGGCCTCTTCAATCGCCATGTGCCGAAGATAGCCCTCAACATACCGATTTAGGGGTGATCGTACTTTTCGTGCAAATTGGTGCGCTTTCGCCTGAGACCCAGCAT
>VFQN01001471.1_pt1 | contig 39419 bp, 57 predicted proteins | sample 3512371 | NCBI WGS metagenome assembly VFQN01 (sample SAMN10412370, study PRJNA504923) | tailings metagenome | isolation source: Replicate 2 from Balatoc abandoned mine | place: Philippines: Itogon, Benguet | collected 2017-08-28
CTGCTACTGTATCTGGCTTTTCTGGCCTACACCCTGCACCGCACCCGCTACACACGCGTGCCAGCTGGTGCCTGCATGCACACACAGCTCCGGTATGCACTGCTGCAGCAAGGCGACCCAGATACCATCGGTACATCCCGCTCTCTGACGAGTTACCACGCGTATGTGAATTACCAGTACATACAGCAAGCGGCCCCCTTGCTGTGCTGATCAAACATGTGCGGGTTAACGGCAATCAGTCGCACGCACGGTGCTTCCCTCACATACAGTTCAGCCAGGGCCGATGCAGTTGGATACTGCGCACACATGTGCGCCTTAGGACGGTCCCGGCTAAGAGTGTTCCGCCGTGCCCACGCCAACACGTGCCACCGCGCCGCGCTGCCGCCTTGCTGCCTGCGCGCCCCACAACCGTCGCAGGACACCTCCACGACCTCTCACGTGATGCTGCTCCCTTTTCCCTCACCCCCCAACGCGCGTGTGCCTTCCGCAGCCGCGATCAGGGCCGTCCACGGTTGTACGACAGGCCCTACGTAGGCCTCCATGACACCTGACGTGGCACCTGCCGAGTACGGCATCTCCGTCTCCCCGCCTCAAGACGTGGCTGTGTCGCACACCCGCAACGCAACCAATGTCGGTTCCCCGTCCCACCTACCCAACAGGGCGGCACGTGCACTTGGACACGCGCCAGGGCCGCGCATTTGCGCCCGTCGGCGCTGGCACTAGAACGCAGTGCGTGCACGAGGCACACCCAAAGGGGCATCGCGTCCGATCCACAACCCTGCATCAGCTACGGGCTCCACACTCCTTCACTACGCAGTCATCCCGCCGGCCTTGTCCCGCACTGCATTGCCAGTTCCCTAACTCTACAGCCGTACCGTCACGACAGTCTTTTGGTGACAGGATCGTGTGGCCACACCACCTGGAATGTAACATAAAATGTCAAATGACACACTGCCGTGCTCAGTTCACTCTGACTTGGGGGCGGGGGCACCCGCGGCATGCCCGTTCTGCCCCTGGCCCGCCGTGACGGCCTGTGCCGCGGACTGGCCGGAGGACAACACGGGAGGGGGGGCCGTACGCGGCAGGTGGCAGCGCTCGTCGTACAGCAGCGAGTCAGCCACGTGCTCGGCCTCCTCGTCGTTCTTGCGGGCCGCGTACTCCTTCCACCAGCTGTGGTGAAAGGGGAGAGGTGGTGGGGGAGGTTGCTCAGTGGTGCATGTTTCACATTACACACGCCGTAATCAACTCATTCTGTTAGGGGTGTGTTATGCTTCCAGCGATGGTCGTGCATGCGGCGGGGGAGCGGCGGAGGGGTAGGCTACGCGGGTGAAGGGTTCGTCTACTCCTGTGCGTGACTCCACTCGCCCGATACAGCTGCAGGTGACCCAATTAATTGTATGACATCGTGAGCGCTTTGCCGTGCTGCGCCGTCCCAGGGATAGCAACACCCGCAACATCGTCGCTGCCAGAAGTGCTTCACACAACGCCACATACCTGCCAAGTGACTTGTCCAGTTGCTTATGTTTCTCCTCTTCAGTCAGTTCGCCCCGGATTTGCCGTAGAATATGGTCTGGAAGCGTTGACGACATGGCCCGCACCTATGCAGCACGCGTGTGCCTAGCCTAGCTTCTTGTTCAACTATTGCACTTACAACTTGTATTAGGTACTCCAACTACGTATAAAAACGCGCTTCACTGCCTACCGACACGACGCAAGAACTGGAGAAGTAGAATGTTCTGTATGCAGGTGCTACAAGGTGCACAAAGCAGCAATAACGGACGTGATTGAAGCTATAAGTGCTTTCACAGATTCACGTTAGTCTCAAGACTGCTGCATTAGGGCCCACGTCGTCACGGAGACAACGATGGACCCGGATGGCGCCGACCGCCGAGTGATCTGCAAGGTGTAGGTAGCGAGCCCTGTAACTGCTGCTGCAGTTCGCGCATATCTTCGAGAGGGTTCCTCGCTGTCGCCGCGTCTGCTGACACGTCCATCCTCGCCTTTCCCGCGCTGCCACCAGTTGCCTCCGCCAGTACGCCCGCTACACATGCCCCCGCTGCAACTTGGCCTACTGCTCCCTGCCCTGCTACAAGCAGCATGGGGAGCAGTGCACAGAGTCATTCTACAGGTCAGTGGTACCCCAGGGGCCCAGCTCCTAGCCGCTACCCTCTGGGACTCCATTGTTGGGGGCAGGCGCAGGCGGGCTGCGTCCCCTTGTGCACCTGCTCCCACACTGCCTTTCCCAATCTACGCGCAACTTGCAGTATATGGCTTCCCCTGCTAATCGTTAGCCCTCTTCTATGCGCTGCAGGGACCAGGCTCTGGGTGAGCTTCAGGGCCGTACGGCAGACGGCGAGCAGCGGCGAAAGGTGTTGGACATCCTGGCGCGGCAGCAGCAGCAGCAGCTGGAGGACGAGGAGATGCAGGCACAGCTTCTCTCAGGTGTCGGAGGCATGAAGCTGCGGGAAGCTGGCGGGCAGCAGGGGGAAGCTGAGGAGGAGCTGGAGGAGGAGGGCGAGGAAGAGGAGGAAGAGGACGGGGAGGAGGGGGAGGAGGAGGAGGAGGGGCTGGGGGGTCCGGGGGCTGCCATGTTGTCGGCGTTGGGAGGGGTGCTGTCGGAGGCGACGCTGGAGCGGCTGCTGCACAAGGCTGCCAGCAGGCCCAGCGATGAGTGGGAGGTGGAGGAGGAGGACCTCACCCCCGAGGAGTGGAGGGCGTTCCAGAGGGCGGTGGCCCTGGGCAAGGTGGGTGGACCAGAACTTGCCTGCCGCGGTGGCATAGGGGCACGGCGCGGTGGGCAAGGTGGGCCTGGAGGGCATGCAAGGCAGCAGAGTTGTGTGGTGCATTAGGCAAGGTGGCAGGCACGCTTTACATGCATGTAAATCAGCGCCGGGGCGCGGTAGAGTGACAACCCGCACAGGTCTACGTCAGTCAATACCTGGCAACATGGAGCATATGCTGCACCGGCAGGCAGCACCTACCAGCGCTGCAAGGCTTGTGCACTTTGAGCCAGCGCCGCATCCCCTGTCTTGCCGAGATGGAAGCGTGTAACGCTCATTCCGCAGTCCGCAGCGCTGACCTGCGGCGTCCGCTCCAACTGCCGTCCCCACAGCTGGGCGACGCCCCCTCAGCAGGCACCCGCAGCACGGGCGGGGCCGGGATCACGCCGGGCGCAGCAGCTTCCGGCAGCTTCACCCCCTGGTGGGAGCTGCAGGAAGCCAGGGAGCTCACCCTCGGACCCACGGGTCAGCGCCTGGTGGTGGAGCTGCGGGAAGCTGCCCTCGCCGCCGCCACCGCAGCAGCGGTGCTGCTGCCGGCGGCGCCGGAGGCTCCCCTGCCGCCGCTGTCATCGCTCACCAAGGCTGCGCCGTCGCCGCTTCTGGCGTGGCACCTGCTGGAGGTGCTGTTCGCGTACTGCTACACTGTACGGCGGTTTCGGGGCAGCTGGGCGGGGCAGGAGGGTTCGGCGGCGGCCGTGATGCTGGCGCTGACGGACGTGCTGGCGGCGGCGGCGGCGGGGTCCAGGGGTGGCAGGGGCCAGGGTGGCGGCGGTGGAGGGGAGGCGGAGGAGGAGGGCGGAGCGGCGCGGCTGCCGGAGACGGCTGCGCAGGCATGCCTGCACGTGCTCGAGCGGGCGTGCGGGCCACCGGTGGGCACAGCCCAGGTGGGTTGGGCTTTTCTGGTAAAATGCTATGGGGGCAAGGGTGGGGGGTGAACTGCGAGCGTGAAGGCTCGGGGCACGTGTAAGGGTGGGTGAACCCTGGATGCGGGGGGTTGTCCACAGCGTACCGAGTGGGGGTGGGCGAGCGCTGGTCCGGATCTGTGGAACGGCCATGACAGCTTTTCTCGTTAGGGCGGGGGTTGCTGCAAACGCACGATACGCCTCGTGCAGTGTTGCCCATGGGCAGCAGCTGAGCGCAGTTAGTGCGTGGGTTCAAGGCAGCGCAAGGCCCTGCGCTTTCGCAGCCGCCGTGCAGCAGCGTCACCCTAAGCCGCACAGACACACCCAGTGGCCGCTGCTGCATTGCTTCCAAGGTAACGCCGCGGCCCACACGCCTTCCACCTCCCCTGCATCTGTTCCCCCGTTTCCTTAACAGGACCGCGCCTACGCCGTTGCCGTACTGTACGATACTGCCGTACTGCTGCAAAACGGACGAGCCAACGTTGTACTGGCGCTCGCTGACGCGCACCGGCTCGTGCGGTCGGCCCTGGCGCCTCCCACGGCACCTGCCAGCACCCTAGCAGAACCCACTTCCGGTGCTACTGCAGCTGCAGTTGCGGGTGCGAGCAAGGTCAGCTCCTCTGCGGTAACACGGCCAGGCACCTCCCCCGCGCACCAGGGTCGAGTGGGAACCGCTGGTCAGGGAGCAGGTGCACACGTGGCAGCTGCTGGGGCAACAGGCAGGACTAAGGCTGGGGCCGGGGCAGGTGCGGGGCTGAGCAAGGCGCAGCGGGCGCAGCTGGGGGCGGTGGAGCGGAAGCTGTTTTTCCTGTCGGTGTGGGCTAACGGGCTGGGGGAGGAGGAGGTGGAGCAGGTGGGGGCGGCGGTGATGGGCGAGTGGGGCGTGCAGCATGATGCGGTGGCGGCGGGGCGGGGCGGCAGGGGGCGCGTGGTGACACGGTGAGGCGCTGCACGGCTAGGGCGTGCAGGGCGCCTGACGTGGTGGCGAGCCTTGGCAAGCAGCTTACCGTACTGCGGTCGCACCAGTATTGTGTGTTGCAAGCGGGAACGGGTATTGTGGGAGGCTGGGGGCTACGGACCCGTTGGAGGCTTGGCGGGCAAGCAGTCGACGGGCTGTCTTTGTCAGTTGGCATTTGTGTTACATTCCAGGTGGTGTGGGCACACAAACAAGCAATGAGGCTTTGTGCAGGAGTGCTGTGCTGCAACGTCCGGGTGCCGAGCTGCTGGTGCATAGCCACTGGTAGGGGGGGGGGCGGCTGGGCTAGGCTGGCACCACTTACCGGTGCCATGCACGCGTGTGGCAAGTTGTACTGCATCCCTCACGCAACGGGGTGCTGCAACGCACGAAAGTGCAGGGTGTGGTGCGGCAGGTTGCGGCTTCAGCGCGCTTTCGGTCAGGCTATGGCGTAGCAAACGGGCAACAAATTGTGGCCATGGGTGTGTCTGAACTCTGCAGGGATCTCCTTTGCGGAGAGGTCCCTTGCTGTGTAACAGTGATTGGGTCGTGGATCCCTTCTGTGCAACATCTGGGCTGCCCAAACAGACGACTGCCGCACCCAGACGCCAGTAATTGGCCCTGGAAATTACAGCAATGCAGCGAACCTGAGCGAACGTAGGGAACAGGAGCTGCTTGCTCTCGTCTCGTGTTTGTTACATCGTGGGTGGCTGGGTGCCAATCACTCTTGACACGGCAGACCGCCAGCAGCGACTCTCAAGGCACTGACAAAGCATGGCAAACAACATAAACGTGCATTCATGCATCCGCACGCCCTCTGGTAGCCTGTCGCACAACAATAGCTTCCAGAGTATTACTCGAAACACTGAGTGCCAACTGCGAAGGAGCTTCAAAACGGGCCCAACTCGGCGTATCGTCTTGCCTTCCCCATCATCTTGCCTTCTGCGCATGCACGCTCGATAGGCGCACAGCGCCAGTCCAAACAATGCTTGATAACGAATACGTCCAAACACGCCGACACACTACACCAGTAAGCAGACACACTACACCAGTAAGCAAAACCCCACGCTACACTCCTGCCGTGTGCAATGTGTCAACCTGAACAAAGGCAGATGGCAACCGCTTGTTCCAGATTCGAAGCGCACAAGTGGAAACTCAGAACTCTTGTCACGTCTCGTCAAGACTCGTCCAACAACCATCAGCAGCGCACACGGCGGGCACACGCTCACGACTCCCGCACGTGTGTTTGGGCTCCCGTGCTAAACGCGTGCGCCGATGACACGTGTCAACCGAGGCCGCCCATGCTCGTGGCGGCCGTGACACACTCAGCACCTCTTCCGCGCCCTGCTTTTCAGTTCTAAGTATGCATTCAAGGGTAGCGCGCCATGCCGTCTGCAAGGGAGACTGTTCCACCCCCCGGTCACTAAAAAGGTTTCTTTTCTCCACGCGTCTGTCCTATATACAAATTGTCCACACCGGCACACCGCACAACAGGGAAACGACAGGTCCTATGCCACCGCCACCAGTACGCCTTGAGTCAAAACAATACGAATGCGGCACCGCAGGTGACATTGCGTGTAGTGCACATGTCGCCAACACGCTACCTACAGCACGCCGCGAATGTTTCCGCGCTCACTGGTGTGGTCACAGCCGGTCTTGCGCGGCAGCCATGACCAAAGAAGAGGCTCTGTCAAGCCAGTTCTATCGCACTACATACCGTAAAGAGACACGCCTCAGTCTCAGCGAATGCAGTCCCATCTAGATACCCGTATTCCGGGCCCGTGAGCTGAAGCACTACAAACGTACACCCCGCAACCAACACGCCACCAGCCAACCATAAAACCAGCCCGCCCAACCAACCAGTCGACGCACCCCCTCTCCTGCACCACAAAGCAATACATGCAGCCCTGCACAACCAGAACCCGCAAGACCCTGCATAGATCAAGCAGACTCGTCGTAGCTCCTTTCGCCCACCATGTTGAATGCCGTTACAGGAAAGCACCCCCGTTTCACTCGTTGCTCCTGCTGATGCTGCTACCATAGCTGCTCCCAAACATCGCCTCCCACACCACACCGCCTACCAGGTCCCGCACATCCGCCGCCACCCGGCAGTGCAGGCAGCTGCCCGCCCTCTCCATCCCCATGGCCACGCCATGCCCTGCTAGCTGCTCTCCCCTCTGCTCCGCCACCAGCCCAGTCGGCCCCTCCACAGCCGCAGCCTCCATGGCAACCCGGTGGTAGTAGCACTTGAAGTACGACGTCGAAGCCGCGTGGCAGCATACGCCTGGCTGCACGGCGCAATCACGGCCGCCATGGCAGCCGCAAGCGGCCCCCTCATCGCACGCTTCCGCGCACACGACCGCCGCCGCCTTCGCCGCCGGCCCGTCCACCGCCACCTCCCCCATCTCCGTATCGCTCTGCTGCCGCCCCAGCCCCCCGAAACCAGCACCCTCACCCTCACTCCCCTCCTCCATGCGCCCAGCCACGTCACAGGCCTTGGGCTCCTGGCCCTTGCCTTGCGGCCCCACGTGCACCAACACCTCCACCACCACATCCCCATCTCCGCCCTCCACCTCCCCCTGCTCCTTCTCCAGGTGCCGCTGCTGCCCCTCCTCCTCCTTCACCTCCTCCCCCGCCCACCGCTGCCCCGCCGCCGCGACAGCTGCAGCAATGGATGCCGCCAGCTGCCGCGCAATGGCCGCCTCCTGCTCCAGCTCCCCAGACAGCGACCCCGAGGGGTGCAGCTCCTGGGAGCGCAGCCCCACCAGCATCTCCCCATCAGCAAGCGGGAACGCATGCTCCTGCTCCTGCTCCTGCTGCTGCTCCTCCTCCTCCTGCTCCTGGGGGGCCAGCTGCGCGGACAGGCTGCCGCTCCGCCGCCGCTCCTCCTCTATAAACGCAGCCAGTGGGTCGCGGCCGCCGCACAGCTTGTTGACGTAATAGTCGTCCAGGTCCTCGTCGTCCTCCTCGTCCGCCCAGGAGCCGTGCCATGACGTACCGCCCGCCGCCGTCCCGCTGCTAGGAATGGCGGCGCCGCCAGCGTCCTGGTCCTGCGCGGCCGCGGCGAAGGGGGAGGCCTGCGGCCGCCAGCTGTTGGACGAGGTGGAGATGGGGTCGGAGGGCTGCGTGGGGCTGGCCGCGTTGGGGTGCGGGAAGAGGCTGGAGGCGGAGGAGGGGTTCTGGTAGGGGTCCGCTAGGTCGCCGTCGTCGTCGGGGGTGCAGTGCCCCCGGGAGAGCATGCTGCTCACGTTGGCGGCGGCCACCATGGAGATGGTCCTGTGGTTGGTGGAGGGGACGGGAGGCAGGGGCGGGAGGGTGCGGGGCCAGGTGAGACATTTCGGAGGGGATTGGGAGGGGCGGGGTACCCCGCGGGACGAGGTGTACTGTGTGTTGGGCGGTGTGATCGCAGGCGGGCCTGTGATTAAGGTATGCCGACCTGCTAGCATACGCGTGCAAGCGCGTCGGTACAGGTAGCAACAATCGTGGTGTTCTGGGACGAGTCAGCTCGCGAGCGGGCGTACCTGGGGGTGTGCTGGCGCTTGAGCGGAAGCGGCGGCAGCCCGCGAGGCTGGCCCGCCTGCCAGATGCGGCTGGATGCCAGGTTGAACGCTGGAAGCCGTAGCGGGCTGGACGCGGCTGGTGCGTCGTCGTGGGGCGCTGGCTGCTTCCAGCTGCCCTTGAGCCGACGCCATGATGACGGCATCAGCACCGCCATCGCGGCCTCGGGTAGCGGCGCCCCTGCTGGAGACCCGTAGCAAGGTAGCTGCAGGCCTGCGCTGTCGCGGGGGCTTTCAATGGCCTCCACGGCCCCGTCGCTCGTCCTCGTCAGCGCCGGTGACCTGGCCTCGGGCGTGGTACTGAGAGCCCTAGAGCTGTGCCAGTCCTGCCCGTCTACTTCTGCTTTCACAGCCACGCTCTTTTCGAGCGCTACGCTCAATAGGCTGACCGGCTGCGCTGGTCGCGACAGCGGCGATTGACGGTCGCGTTGGGGCCCGGCAGCTTCCGATAAGCCCGCAGCCACGTTGCCCCATCGCAAGGGCACTTGCGGAGATATTGTGGGTGCGTAGGTAATTTGCTGCTCAGGCGGCGTCGCCGGCGCAAATTCCGCCGGAGCTGATGCAGCACGAGACCCAAACGGCGAGCCGGACAAGGGAGACGGCGACCAAGACTTTTGCTGCTGCTGCTGTACAAGCCGGAAGTCCGCTCCCAAAGGTGAACCGACGGAGCTACTGAGCAGCAACCGCTCTTGAGCAGGTGCGTCAAAGTGGGCCCTTTTGCATTGACGCTTTGCATGATACTGTTCAAGCTGGGTGAGTCCTTGGCCATGCTGCGCGGCTGAGGGCCAGGAACCCGGATATGACCCATGGTCGCCGCCAGCGTGTGAAGGCTTGTCAAGGACAGCCATTGTTATGGGTATGTGAGCTTGTGTAACGAGTAGCTGCGGGGATAGCTGGCTGCAGTAATGAGCAAGAAAGAGAAAGTTGGACTGTAACGTGCGAGTTGATAGCCAAAAGCGTGGTACTCGTTGATAGTCGTTCAAAGCTAAGGTTGATAATTAGGCTAGAGGGAAGAAGAAAGATTGCTGCTCGTTGTGTTCTCCCGCACCTTCCCTTCATTCCCCATCCCGTACGGCAAATCTGGGTCAGTTCGCTGGGCTCCAGTTTGCCCCGCGTCTGATGCCGTTGCTTGTAGTTGACTTGTAAGTACTTTGATAGCGCACTACAAGACCCAGAGAAAAGCTGAGGTGGTCCGCATCCAAGCAACGTTGCGTGTACCCACGTTGCACGGTTGCGCCCCGTTTGACTGCAAGCCCTACGCATGAGGACTGTGTGCCATAGTCTACACTCTGTAATGCCGGTTGAAACCAGCATGCGCGCTTCGCGAGCAAGGGAAGGGTCACAGCTGGGTTTGCCAAGGGCACGTCACGCGGGTGCAAGTCCAGTCCCCCAGTGGAGCAGCAGAGGAAAGATGAAGGGGCGACACGATCTCCACGTGGCCTGATCACCTCCTGCTGACCCGTTGCTGGATGAGAGACGGGGTGCACACAAAGAGGGCTGACCACGCAGACCCCCGCCTGCCAAGTGCTGAGCTGCTGAGCTGCTGACCCTGGGGGGCCCGAACAGGAGCGAGGCACGCTGAGGACCGCATGCATGCGCAGGGGCACAATTCGCTGCATCTTAATCACGAACATGTCAATGACCGATCAAATGCTATCTACATTGCGGGCACTCGACAGGGGACTTGCGTGGTGGCGGCCTGGCGGGGTAGCCCTTCCAGTCTGGTGAGGTGTGGGCCATACCGCATGGCACGTGCCATCCTGCCCTGTTCGTTACGCATGGTGACGTACCGTACCCTGTGGGTACTGTGACAGCGCATGCGTGCGCCCCTTCAGCTGGCCGGCACCCTGCTCGTCTGTCGCGCCAGCAGCAGACACCGAGGGCCGGCGCAACGTGCCTTCCTCGGCGCCGCAGCAGCTAGTGGGCTTAGGCCTTCTTGTGCGGTACGATGCAACAGTTCGAGGTTGCTGCAAAGCAAGCGCAGCTGTGCACAGGGAACTCCCCTGGCCGTGCACGTGTGCCGAGGTGCTCGAGGGTTGGTGGCCTCGGCCTGCCTCGGGGCTCGGCCACGCCGGCTCCAAATGCGACGACAGGCTGCATGAACTACCACATCCATGTTGCAATATGGCCATGGGAGCTCCTTTCACCCTGGCTGCGTGGCTGGCCTGGGCTGCCACGTCGGGCACTCTGGGACATGCCTTTTTCTTTTACTTCGTGAGAGGGTTCCGGGGGTCTTGAAATTCGATCCTGGGCAAGCGCATCCTTGGCTGGCATGGGAGCTGCCTGGTATCCCTGGTGCACTACTTCAGGGCAACTGTATACGATTTTTTTTTACGATACGATACGATGGTGTACCTCCCCAGCAAAGGAGATACCGCCACAGGACGCGGTCAACACAGCGTTGCTGGGCGCCGCCCGAGGGGAGGTTCGTGTGTGCTGCATCGGGGGCAGGGTTCATGCGCTGTTCGTGTGCTGATCAAGGGCAAACCCTACACCCCTAGACGTTGCCACAAGCCGGCGAGATATCTGCGTAACCCCGACCGTATAGCCAACTGGCGTCTAAGTTGCTGCTTTGCTGCACTGCACAGCACCTGGCAGCACCAAACCACTGAACACGGCAGGCAGGGGTACGCCGTTACGGCACGGGAGGCTAGCCGACACTTGACCCTGACCTGGGCAAGCAGCAGGGGAGGTGGTCATGCGCACGTGCACATCGTCAAGGGCCAGGCCTAGCTCTGCAGATTCATGAGCGTGTTTCTGTCAGCGATATGTTTACAACCAGCGATCGACGTTTGGAGGCCGGAACTTTAGGTCTTTTGGCGTATCGTACGGCTGGGTAAAGTTAGGGAAAGCGCGTCCGCGTCAGTGAGCTTCAAACTCTGCGTGCGTTCACAAGCTGCCGTTGCCCTGACGTGTTGATCTGCGCATCACATTGTATTGTACCAAGTGCATCGCAACTGTCATCTTGCTCTCGGGACATCAGACACCCTGAACGATGGCCGCTCTTCAAGCACGCGTTTCTGATCGCTGTATGGCGTCCGGCAGACGGATGCGGAGCTTTTGTCCTCCATCTCTGGGCGGTGCTCCGGTCATCCGCCCCTGTGCGCTGTTCGCCGGGGTATTGCACATGGGACGCCAGGCAGCTCCGCTTCCAGCCGCGCGCGGACGGCAGTCAACTGTCAGCTGCAAAGCCACAGCTTTGACGGCACATGACTCGGACGGTGAGGGCATTTTGCGCCGTGGCACCCTTTCGCACCCTCGGTAGCGCAATCCCGACAGCAGAGGACCGCTTGCAAGCCTGTACCGGCACAAACCATGATCCAGTTGGACTACGGCGCAGATGTGCGTCTTTTATGAGTCGCGTCGTCGCTTCTTGGCTCGCCTATTGAGGACTTGCCCGTACCCACGCTTGTCGCACCACGCCATGACCAACACCAAAACGGCACGCCCCGACCCGTAACGCAGGCCGGAGTGAATGGGCCCAGACGGCCATGCTCGGGGCGCTCTTTGCGTCCTGGTATGCAGCCAATATCGCGTTTAACCTCTACAACAAGCAGGTGCTGAAGGTGTTCGCCTACCCCATCACCGTCACACAGGTGCAGGTGCGCCCCGTAATGCACATGCACAACAACTCGACCAGAACAGCCCCGCCCAGGAAAGGCATGAAACCTAGGCCTTGTAAGAAGCCAAGAACCGCCCAAAGAGCCATGTTCCTTTGGCGGCATGGATGACAAGGGCGGGCGAGGGGAGCGGGGAGGCGAGGGGCTTGCAGCTGCCGCCGTCCTGCCCAGCGCCTCCACCCCAGCCGCCGCAGCTCACTGCGCAGGGCAACCTGCTCCCACCTTGCTACCCTCCCACCTGACCTGCTGCTGCCCATTCTTTGCCGGCCGTGAGCTTCTCTGCTGCGCTCCATTGCCCTCGAGCGCCGTCTTCCCCCACGCCCCACAGTTCCTAGTGGGCTCGCTAACAACGCTGCTGGCGTGGGGCACTGGGCTGCTCAAGGTGCCCAGGGTCACACTCACCACGGTGCGTGGGGTCAGCGGTACCAAATACGATGAAAGCCGGGGTGCGTTGGGAAGCATGTGGCGAGAAGCGCCTGCTCACAGACAAGCACTAGCACAAACGGCAGCCCTACATCCTCTTGACCTCCGTTCCGCGGCGGTTCCTTTCAGCCCTCTGCTTCCTCGTCTCCAATACTACCCAACAGCTTTTTCACCGCTTTCCGCTGCGTCCAGCGTGCCCCGCAACCCATGCCTCCTGGTCACCACTCGGCTGCCTTGCCTCCCCGCAGGTCAAGAACATCCTGCCGCTGGCCTGCGTGCACACGCTGGGCAACCTGCTGACCAACATGTCGCTGGGCGCAGTGGCAGTGTCCTTCACGCACACCATCAAGGTACGGTACGGTAGGGGCGGAGCAGGTGGAATGGGCCGCGAGGTAGGGCGGGGTTGCGCACGGTGGCCTTGGCGCGGCCCTGCGCGTTTGCTGCAATGCGCGGCTGGTCTACGCCGCAAGCTCCGTGAAAGTGGGGACTGGAGTGGGGTACGCGTGAAACGCGAGAAACCGGGGTGGGGTGCAGCGGGCGCGTTTTGGTGCGGGGCCCTCCCTGCCACCGCCAGGGACACCGAACGAGCTCACGGTACTGTAGCCGGATAGCGCACATGGAAGGTGGCTAGGTGAGGTGGCAGCCATGGGTTGCAGCTCCCACATGAGCGCTGGGCCAGGCACGGGCTAACGTCGCGGGCCAGGTAGCCTGCTACATGCCGCCCCATGCCCTCTGCGCCCGCATCCCCGACCTTGCACCCCAACCGTACGCTCTGCCGTGACCCACCCATGCGCTTGGCACCATGGTACCGTCACCCCGTCTTTGCCCTGCTGTCATGCATCGCTCCTGCCCTACGGAGCCGCCCTTCTCGGAAGTCCTGTCCGCCTTCTTTCCCCTGGCGCCCTTGCTGTCCACCAACCTGCGCACACGTGTATTAACACCTGTGTTTTAACTCGCGCGCCCCCTCTCACCAGGCCATGGAGCCGTTCTTCTCCGTGGTGCTGTCGTCCATCTTCCTGGGCGACAAGCCCTCGCCCCTGGTGCTGGCCACACTGCTGCCCATCGTGGGAGGCGTGGGCATTGCGTCCATGACAGAGGTGGGCCGCCCTCGCGGCTGGTTATATGAGTCGTGAAGCCTGCACAAATGCACGCTGTTGTTAGCCGCTCGGATTGGTTGCAAGGGGTGCTAACGCAGTGCCATGACGGAGGTGGGTGCTTTTGGCGGCGGAGGTCGCCCTCACGGCTACTTCTATGTAACCTTATTCCTGAACATTTTTACACTTGACTAGTGTTTGCAAGGGGTTAGGAAAGGGGGCTAACAAGGTGCTACCCTTATAGGTTGAAGCATTGCGGCAGGCACCTCCTGGCGCCACGTGGACCGCCGCCCTAGGTCCACGTTCAGCTCCCGCACGCTGGTTCATACAGAAACTCACCTCATGGCCGAAGCCGCGCCTCCTTACATCCGTTTCGTTTTAAATGGGTGCTTTCCCGCAGCCGTCTTTTAACTGGGTGGGCTTCGCGTCCGCCATGGGCTCCAACCTCACGTTCCAGAGCCGAAACGTGCTGTCCAAGAAGCTGATGCAGTCCAAGGCGCAGGCTGACAAGCTGGACAACATATCGCTCTTCTGCCTCATCACGCTGGCCAGCTCGGTGCTGCTGCTGCCATTCTGCCTGCTCATAGAGGGCTGGCGCGTGACGCCCGCGGGACTGGCGGCCATGGTAGGTTTCAAGATCAATTTCTGTACACAACTGTACGACTACCTACCTAGTGTGGTGGAGTCCTCATGTGGGTCGGAGGGTGGCAGCGCGTGACGCCCGCGGGACTGGCGGCCATGGAGGGTTGGGTGTTGCAGGTTAAAGGGCGCTTGCGTGTGGGTCTGTGTTGGTGGGGTGTGTGTAGGTTGGCGGCCATTGATAGGTTTTGGATCATCCTCAATAAACAACCGCGCGATTACCCATCTTGTGTAGTGGAGTCTTGATGTGGGTCGGAGGACGGCAGCGGGGATGCCTCAAGTGCTGTGGAGGTGTGGGTTGGGATGTAAGTTAGGGCGGTGCTTGCGAATGGTAGGGCGGGTCCGGAGGGGCTGGGTGAGTGTCAAGTGCCAACGCCCGCGGGCCTGCGGCCATGGTGGGTTGGGGGTCTGTCCACTCCATGCATACAATTCCACTATTGCCTTTCTAGTTTAGTGGAGTCCTGATGTGGGTCGGGGCTGTGAGTGCTATTGCCTTTCTAGTTTAGTGGAGTCCTGATGTGGGTCGGGGCTGTGAGTGGAGAAGGGCAGCGGGGGTGTCTGCGGTGCTCTGAAGGTGTGGGTTAAGGTTATACAGGGGTGGCGAATGAGAACGTTTAGGCGGTAGGGAGGGGCCGGGGGAGGGTTGCTTGAGGGCTGGCGCGTGACGCCCGCGGGACTGGCGGCCATGAATGATTTGGGGCAAAGCGGGTAGTGGGCCTGCTGGAGGCGCGGCCTCGTGTGGGTTCATGCTAGGGCTGTGGGTGACGGTTTGCTGCAACGCCCCTTGCTGCCCCTCCTTTTGCCTTTTCCCCCAATCCCAGGGCATCGTGGACCCCAACCAGGTGTTCATGTGGATGGGCATGGCGGGCCTGTGCTTCCACGCATACCAGCAGGTGCGAGTGGTAGGACCCTGCCTTTCTGTGACGATAAGTACCAATCCACAGGATGGACTTGCAGGCAGACTCCGGCGGAGCTGATCCGCCTTGGCTACATGCCAAGCCATTAAGGCTTCCTGCTTCCGCACGTGCGGTACGACCCACTTATTGCTCCATCGCCAGCAGTGCACAACCATATCAGTGCATATGGGTATTGGTAACTGGCCCATGCCAAGCCCTGGGCTGCGTCCTGAGCCGCCCTCGCTCACTGCCATTTCTAATTACCCCTGCCGTACACAGGTGTCGTACATGATCCTGCAGCGCGTGTCGCCTGTGACGCACTCGATCGGCAACTGCGTCAAGCGGGTGGTGGTCATCGCCGCATCCGTCGTCTTCTTCCGCAACCCCGTGTCCTTGCAAAACGCGCTGGGTGAGTGTGCAGCATTGCGCGTACAATGCGGACTTGCACGTTGCGGCAACAGGAACGCAGAATTCGTAAGAACCTATGTTAGGTTACGGGCAGCGTTGACTCGTGTTTTGGAACTGTCTCATGGCCGAGTGGCATCATGCACGATACGGCAGCGGTTGAATTAAAAGAGTGTTGGTCACGACCGCCACCGTGATAACGCACAGCCCCTCCACACCTGCACGCACTCCTGCCACTCCGTGCCTCCTTACCGGGCAAGACCTTAACCACGTCCAACGCTGCCAGCCGTCTGCCTTGGACCCCGTCACCCGCACTCACATTCTCTCTTTCTGGCACACACAATTATCCACGTGCTACCGCACCGTTGCACTCGCTCCCGCTGCTGCTCATGTCCGCTGCCGCTCCCTCCCGCTGCCGCTCATAATACGCTCGCAGGCACGGCTGTGGCGCTGGCGGGCGTGTTCGCGTACGGCCAGGTGAAGCGCGCCAGCGCCAAGGCCAGCAGCAAGGCGCAGTAGGGGCCTCGCAGGGGGGGCATCCTATTCGCAGTTGCCCGTTGGCAGGAAAACCAATGAGTGGCCGAACTGCGACTCACCTGGGACGAGGGCAGGCGCCGCTGCGTGGAGGCGGGCTAGCAAGAGCCCCCGGAGCTCGGGCGGCATGGAGAACACCAAGCAAAGGCCTTCAAAGGTTGCCTAGGATGTGCAGGCGGGTTGGTCGCTAGCGGAGGGTTCTGTCGGTCCCGGGGGGTGCAGGCTTATGCGCAAATTGCAGGTGTATGTGCTGATGTGGCATGTGTGAGCATGGGCCGCATCTGGACACGTGCACGGTGGGAATGAGAGGTGAACGCAGGGGTTCTTGCAGTTTAGGTGGAGGCGTGTCAGGGGCGTGCGCAGGGGGGCTCGAGGAGCGAAGGGGCAGAGGGCTGGACTGGTACTATAGAGGGGCGCATGTACAGCATCGTTTAGCAAGCAATGCAAGTGCATTTTGTGCTGTTACGGGTTAGGCATACTGGTTGGGAACGATGCGCAGCATGCATGGCTGTGTTGTGAACGTCTTGGTTCCCTCGACTATCGCCAGTGCGGCGTTAGCCTTCAACTGTACTGGTGAGCCCTTGTTTGTGCTTTCACTGCAACGTCATGTTCTGTATGGCTTTGCGTGCTGCCAAGTGCGCACGTGGCATCCTGACTTCGGCTGTGTGTTACGAAATGATTGTGGGTTTTAGACGTGGGTTTGAGGATGTGGGTTGTACGGTAGCATTCGTGCTGAGGCGTGCATAAGCACTGTGTGGACAGGTGGGCGTGCACGCTCTTGCCATGCGCACCTGCATAGCCTCTGAGCCCACGTGGGGCGCCGTCTTGGTTCTATGCCTTGGTACTGCATCCTTGTTATGATTGCGGTTTCGGTTACACTCGGCCTTGCCCTCTGTGCCTACGGCTGCCTAGCCAGGTGGCCTATGGCTTTGAAGCGTGTGTAAGTAAGGGGATCATTTCCTAGACCAGGGGCGTGCGGACATGTGAGAACTCGTAAAGCGGCATGACTTTGATTGGCTGGTCATAAGGGCTGCGTTTGTTGGTGGCTTTCGAAGATGTTTTGCAGTCGCTAGCAGTCGCCCATGTCAAGTAGGGTGTATTTGTCGGGCTAAGCTAAGGAAGGTGTAGGGAGTTGAGCAATAGGAATGCACACAGGCATGCTAGCTGTTGTTCAAGGCCAATGGCGTGCAAGGGCGATGATAGTTTGCCCATCAGACCAACGTGAATGGGCAATAGCGTGCCGCTGCTGTAAGCCATAGCTCCGTGACTCGTTTGTCTACAGATTTTCCTGACCTCGATCGGTCGTGCAGACGTCCACACGTGCGGCCGGACCCTTACAGAACGACCTAACGACATCACAAAGACAAGCACAGTCTCTACACCTGCGCGAGTACCTCTTTCGACGTAGGGCACATATGAAGTTCCATTTCACTAGAAACGCGGCGTGGTCGTGCGGACTTCCCCAGGGGAACTCCCTTGGTCTCCGTGAGTACCGAATGCGCCGTAACGCCTCCGGCCACTGTCCTACAAAGCCGCGTCAGCCCGTAACACCCAGCATAGCATATAGCTTCGTGTGTTGGCCAGTTTTGGTCACTGCCTGCCACACGGCTGCGCAGCTTCTCACCGTCAGCCTGCACTCGTCATACCGGCACCCAGGGGCGTGGTCCAGCCCCTCCTTGCGCTCTGATAAAAGTGCCTCGCCAGTTGACAGCCGGGATCGTTATTCTTTAGCCACAACACGACGGCGTGCTTGGACAAACAGCGAGCAGCCCTGTTCGCGGTCCGAAAACAGCACACTGGCAGGGACCCTCCGAAATCATCAGTATCCACTTCATCATAGCTGACATACAGTAGCACATATGATACAAACAGGGGACACCACTGCTGCGGACCAACACGGCCTTCCCACAGAGCACACCTGTCCACGGCCTGACCTGGCAAGGCTACCCCGACACGCAATTCAGGAGTATGCCCTCAGCGAGCATCTCCACTGTACATACACGATGCACCCCGTTGGCGCCTGACGAACACCTTGTCCGGTGTACACGCCACCTTGCGTACTGGGTTACGTCCCACAATACATGGTCCTATCCACCTGTCGCGCTGCCCTGCCTTAAGCTTAGCCACAGTGAGCTCGCTCCCTGTAGCCTAAAACCACATATTAGCGCCTACCTACCATTACCAAGGGCCCACCTCCTGCGTTGCACGAAGCGCCCCTGTACCTACTACCCGTACTACTTCATTTCCTCCCCTTCTTGCCCTTCCCCTTCTTCCTATGCCCGTGCCCATGCCCTGCCCCGGTGCCATTACCTTGCCCTTGCTGCACAACCCGCTGCGGCGCACTACCACCGTTCCCCCCTTCCTTCACCACCACCGCCGCCGCCTCAGGCCGCACCGCCGCTGCGCCCACCGACACCCCGGCCCCAGCAGCCTCCCCCTGCCCATCCGCCCTGTCCTCCACCTCATCCTCCCCGACCTCCTGCGCAACCGCCTCCACGTCTCCCTCCTCCTGCACCGCCAATCCACGCACAGCAGCTGCCACCCCATCGTGCACCGTCACCTCCCCTGCCACCTGCGTAGGGCTGCCAAGACCCGTGGGCATCCCCGCCGCCTCATCCACACCGCCAGCCGTCTCCGCGCCCTCCTGCTGCCCCCGCACCTGCTCCCCGTTTGCGAGCAGTGCAGCACGCAACGCGCCCGGGCCGCCCGCCGCCGCCGGCCAATCCAAGCTGATACGTGGCCACGACGGCTGCGCGCCTTGCTGCACCGGACTGGTGTGCGTGTGGAAAAAGCCACGCAACGACGGCATGTCAAGGTGAGCCAACGTACCGCCGTCCCCGTCGCCCTGCTGCTTCTGCTGCTTCTGCTGCTGCTGGTGGCGGTCCTGAGAGGTCTGCGCCTCCACCTGAATCGGAAGGCCGGTCGTTGTGAAGCTCCGCACCGAAGCGAGAACCGCCCGAGCGTGTCGCCTGCCCTCACGGTCCTTCACCTCCTCCTCCATCCGTTCGTTGCCAGCATCGCTGCCCCCGTCCCGACTTGCAGCGGCACGTGCCAACGCCCCTGGACGCACATGGCAGCTAAACGACGGCAAGCTGTCCGCCAGCAACCTCGGCTGCGCCGGCGCGCTGGACGATGTCGCCGTCGCCGCCACCGGCGCCGCGGCCGCCGCCACAGCCCGGCTAGCGGTGGTACGGCTGCCGTACACCGCTGCCCCCGCAGCCGTCGGCCGCTGCGGCGCCGCCCACGACGTCGCTGCCGCCAAACTGTCGAGCCTCGACCCGACGCTGGCGCTGGCGCCGCCGCCGCCGCCAGCGCTGCCGGCGGCGGCGATGAGATTGCCATGGGAGGCCCTCCCGCCCCCCAGCGGCACCTTGTAGAACGCGTCGGACTGCCCCTGCGGCGCCCGGCGGATGGGCTGCGGCAGCGACGGCGGCACCAGCCGGCTGCGGAACGCTGGCGGCGGCAGCTTGCTCTCCCCGCCGCCGCCGCCGCCGCCAGATGACACCGTCATGCTGCGGCCCGCGCCGCCGCCGCAGAAAGACGCCGACAGGTAGCCGCTCGAGGCGCTGCCGCCGCCGCCGCCGCCGCCAAGGGCGCCGAGGCTGCTGGATAGCGACCTCGACCCATGGGTCGGCGTCCCCGGGCCGCTGCCGCAACCGTTGGCTCCGCCGTCCGCCAGCAGCTGCAGCTGCTGGTAGCTGCTGCGCCCGTGGCCGCGGCCCTCGGACGCAGGGTCTGACAGCAGCAGCAGCGCGTCGGTCGGCAGCGACGGTGCAGTGTTCGTACGGCGGATGGACGAGGACGAACGGCCCAGCATGCCTGACCCACGGGTCTTTGGCTGGGGTTCGCCGCCGCCGCCGCCGCCGCCAGTCTGCGACGTCGACCAGCCCGCCAGGCGCGACCAGGAGCCTCCCTTGGAACCGCCGCCGCCGCCCCCAAGTGCCCGTGCAACCAGCTGTGCCGCCCACGCACCCAGGCCGCTCGATGACGCCGGCGCTGACTCCGCCTCCGCATCAACCTGCTCGCCCAAGTTCTTCGACTGCCGTACGGCAGCCGTATGCCGTACAGGCCGGCTGCCCGGCCGCTCAGGCGGGCTGCCCGACGTCGCCGCCGCCCAGACGTCCTCCCACCCGGAGTCCTCGCTGCTACCGCTGCTACGCGCGGGGCCTGTGTGCGCCGCTGGCGCCACCGCCGCCGCCGCCGCTGCAATCGGCGCCTGCGGAGAGGGGCTCCTGCTCCGAGAGGACATCCCCTGTCCCCCCGCCCATGCCGCTGTCCCCGAGCCCGTCACTAGCTCGTGGCCTAGCAGTCCGTGAATTGGGGACACCGGCTGGCTGGACCCGGGGCTGGCGGCGCTTGGCGGGCCCTGCCGCACACCACCCGCCGCTGCTGCCGCCGCCGCAATGCTGATCGCTGACAACGGGTGGTTGTGGTGCTGCCGCCCCTCGGCTGGATCCGCCTCGCTGGTGGGCAATCTCCCACAGTCCGTGCTGGCACACCCCGGCCCCGACACCGCTGAACGGATGTGCGAACCGTGGTGTGCCGCTGCCTCCTCGCCGTACAGTGCGGACCCCATGCTGCTGCCGCCCAGGCGTTGTACGGGATAGCCGTTCTGAACCACAGGACTGTGGGGGCTGCTGCCGTGGGCGTAGCTGCTGCCGCCGGCCTCGCTGTGGTGGTGGTGGCTGTGGTACGTGTGCGACTGCTGGTGGGTTCCGGAGCTGCCGTACACGTTCGTCGAGTGGCCAGCAGACACGTGCTGCGACGACCTGCCGTACAACCCGTGCCCATGCTCCCCCTGCAGCGACTGCCTCCGTTGACCTTGACTTTGACCAGCCCCCATGTAGCCGCTGCTGTCCCGCACGTGCCCGCCGCCGCCAACCGCCGCCGCCGCTGCCGTAACGGTGCTGCTGTACGGCAGATTACTGCCGTACGAGCTGCCGCGGCCGCGCATGCTGTGCATATCGGCGGCGGAGGGCTCGGCGGATCGGGGCAGCGGGGAGGGGCACTGGGCGTGGGAGTCGGAGGGGGAGAGGACTCCCCTGGACATGGAACGGATGTGGCGGCCGACGGTTGACACCAGTTGGTAGTTGGACGGCACGTGGCTGATGGCGCCCTCGTCCACGCCTGGGAGGCGGGTTACGAGGGACACACAAGACCTTTTAAGATGGAAAAACTTGAGGGCAAAACGTATTTTAGCTGCACTGGCCTTCGCCCTTCCCCTTGCCCTTCCCCGTCCACCCGTCCCCTTAGCCATACAGAACCACACCGACAAGAGTGGCGCCGCATCCCGCATCCCGCCTGTCGCCCTGTCCGGGTAACCCCAGCCGCCACAGCCATGCCTACAATCGAACCCATGTACGCCTTCCTCACCCTGGTTGCCGAATATGAAATCCAGCACGTTCAGGTACTTGGACCGGAACACGTCCCTGTCCGCCCCGCAGCCATCGCTGTAGCAGTGCATGATGGCCCCGCACCCCAGGCTGAACATCAGCACATCCGCCCGCCGCAGCAGCCCCACCACCAGCCCCAGCCACCCCCCGTGCCCGCCCGCCGCCGCCGCCGCCGCCTCAGCCGCCCGCCGTAACGCCGACGGCCGTGGCGGCGTCGCGCGCAGCGCAGCCGTCGGCGGCCGCGGCGGCAGCCGCGGCCGCCCGCCACCTAGCCCGTGTACGGCACCGCCCCCCGCCCGCCGCCGCCGCGCCCACAGGCTGCAGCAGCGTATGAATGCCTCCAGGGCTCGTGCCGCGCAGTACTGCGCAAGCTCCATGCGTCGGGACTTCTTCTCTACCAAGGTGGCCAGGCCGCCCGCCCACACGCTGCCAGCGATCACGGCACCGGTGTTAGTGCCCGTCAGGTTGAAGCCCGCGCAGGCACCTGTGATAAGCGCACGTAACAGTATGCAAAGAGCGTGTACTGATAGCACGCTGGTGGGTGTGGACGTGGGGGGTTACCAGCTGGCGGGTGCATGTTATGGTGCTTATCACATGTGCCGTATGCAGCGAACGAGGTATTGGGTTTCGCAAATGAGCAGCGGTGCCAAACGGCGTGTTGCTGTTGGGGTTTGTAGCTCGCACGCTGCCGTGCAGCAATCCCCACCTGCAGACCACAGTCTCCGCCACCAGCTCTCAACAGACGGACCCCCTGGCGACAGCACTCAACGACTCACCTCCGAAGGCCGCCGCTATGTAGAGTGAAAGGAAGGCTGACGACCGCAGCACTGCCGCCAGCAGCTTGGGCAGCAGCTCCCCCGGCCGCTGCAGCAGCGCCTGGCGGTGCACCAGCACACTGGACACCAGGTAGAAGGGCAGGTACACGGACACGGACGTGGCGTAGGCCTGAGGGTGTGTATTAACGGTGGGGAAGGGTGTGTGTGTTAGGGTGCAGGGGGAGGTAAGGTGGTGCACCAGGACGCTGGACACCAGGTGAAGATGCAAGGTACACGGACACGGACGTGGCCGAGCCTGAGTGTGCGTCATGTGTGTTATGAAGAGGGGCTGGTACGTTAGTTAGGAGATACGTGCATCACGACGGAAATGACGCAAGAGCAATTGCCAGCTGCGCGTTACAACAGCGACCTGTTACGCATACATCACGTTGATGGTTTCAGGTTAAATCGCATCAGCTGTTGGCCAGCCCATAGCCAAACCATGGCCGATGCCCTGCGCCATGACCCGGCCCCATTCCCCAGCAGCCACCGCCCACCAGCTCACAACCCACCTGCCTCCACTCAGTCCTACTTGCTCACCTGCGGCACTATCGACACCGCGTGCCCCCCGCAGCCCTGGCCGTGGTGGAAGAACTCGCAGGGGGTGCGCTGCAGCCGCCCCGGCCGCGTGTTGAGGTAGGCCAGCGGCGTGCCAGCCAGCGCGGACAGCGGGCCGGGGGGGAGGCCGGCGCCATTGCGCAGCGCGTGTTCCTGATTTGGGTCGGCATGCAGCGGCCGTGTTTCTTGGTTACTGATTGAGGCAAAAGGCGGGAACTTGCCGACATGGGTTCCTGATTTGGGTTATTGCGTACGGCAGGGTCGTCCCCCTTCCTGCTGCGGCATGTGTACGGCAATACCAATGGCGGCACAGGGCGGCGCTGGACACGCGTGGGCCCACACGTGCCACGGCCACGCACGCACCCGTATGGCGGCCCTTGCTGTGCCCCCTCCTCTGCCAGAACCTGCTTTGCTATCTGCAATGGTCACCATGCAACTGCATCGCTACGCACCCGAATGGCGGCCCACACGTAAGTGTCCTTGCCCCCCATGCGGTTGATGAAGCGGACGTAGGTGGGCGGCAGCGTAGAGGGCTCCATGATGAAGCTGCGTGGGTGAGGGGAGGCATTAGGCGTTCATACTAACGTCCATTGTTATACCTTATCACTGCCAGAGAGGGACAACAAGGGAAAGTGCGCGGGTGGGCAGCAGGGTGGCGGAAGGGCTCTGTGATTAAGCTGCACGCGTGAGGGGGTAACGGACGAAAGCTGGGTTGGTATAGCCCATTCAGGGAAAACCAACGTACGGTGCCGACGTAGTACAAGACGGGAAGGGAAGGGATGCCTCCTCGTACCACACCCAACATCAGCTCCAGCATACCCCTAACTCCTCGCCCTGCACCTATACACCGTAACGCTTGCTAGCCCGCACCTGTACAGGATCTGGCTGGCTGCTGCGCACATGAGCAGCGTGTCGCCGTGCGCAAGGCGGGTGGGCCGGAGCAGAGCGCGCAGCGCTGGGGGGGCGCTGGGGGGCGCAGGAAGCAGAGTTGGATGAACATCAGTGCGGCGCCGTTCTTTTCTTGTACGCAACACACGCAGTAGATAAAGCTTGCTTTGCACGGGAAAGTGACGTGCACGCTGGGCTCATGTTGGTCTGACCCGAAGAGCACGCCCACGAGGCACACTGCGCCCCACTGGAGCCGAAGACGGACATGTCAGCAACGCCGGCAAGACCGAGTTCCGTTCTAGGCGCCTCGGCTTGTGTTTTTCGTCTGTGTAAACTGCGCCCCACTGGAGCCTTACATGCTTCACTCGGGACCCAACCCCACGCCCCCACCTGGGCTTGTTGCCTGTGCGCACCAGTAGCGTCAGGCCGCGCAGCAGGATGTAGGTGGCCAGGCTGTAGTGGCGCTGGTTGGAGCTGGCGGAAGGTGCGTGGGGGGTAGCGGGAAGGTGCGGGAAGGTGGTCACTGCAGGTGCTAGACCACGCTGGCATTACCGTGCGGGCAAATGTGTTCACTCATCAAGTCAGCAAGCCACCTCCACTGCGCAAGAGGCTCAGGGTCGTGGCAGAGCAAGCAGCATCGGAAGGCATCGGATCCCTGCCCTCACCCTGTTATGTGCATGGTCTGCCCCGCTATGAGTCCAGCCACCAGCGCCCGCCACCGCCGAGTCCTGCGGCGCAAAGGGAGATGGCGTTTACACACTTACAATTTCCTTCGGGGACACTACGACAATCGCCTGGCATATGCTTATGTGAGCTGATTACATAGCCAAGGTAGCCGTCCCTATATAAGGGAGGGCGCAGGCGCGCAAGTAGCCCGTATGGGCCCGCAGCACGGGCAGGGGAGGTGCTGGGGGTAAGCTTCCGAGGGCAGCGTAGTTTGTATGACTGGACGCGAGCGTTTACCCACCGCTCCTTGCCGAGCACGAGCGCGAGCCCCTCATCCACGGCGGTGTATGTGGAGCCAAGCGCGGCGAAGAACGCGGTGTGCACGATGGTGTCGCGGAGGACATCGGCAAGCGAAATGGCCCGCTGCCTGCCCTTGCCGCCCCGCAGCTTGCCGAGGAGGTACATGATGAATGTTAGGGTGTGGAGACCGCCCTTAATAAGCACGCCCGCCGCGGCCCCGCGCGTTGCTGAGGTGAGTATCCTGTCTCTTATTCGGTATAGGTCCGGCGACGAAAGCAGACGCTCGAGGGTGTCCAGGATATCTTTGGGAGTGTCGTCTTCTTCTTCCGCTGGAGGTGGGCCTAATCGGCGTTTGGGGGGCGCGTACAGCGCGCCAGGGTCCAGGTCGCCCGAGTGCCTCCCGGGACGGCCCCCGATTAGCTCTCCCGCCATGACGACAACCGCCGCTGCTTACAGCTACAGTTGACTGCAAGTTGGAGGGATTTCAGTTATCGGCCAAGGCAAGAAGTGGTCAGGATGTGCAGGCTAACCGCGTCATCTCTGCCTGTCGGCGTTCAGCTAGGGTTTGGGGTGCAGTGTTACATAGTACTTAAAGCTCTACACATGGGGACCTTATGAACTACCGTAGCGGTGTTCCAAGCCCAAGGGCCACACACCAACTAAAGCGCAAGTGCATGGGGCGACTGACGGGGACAGCCCCCTGACGGTTGGCAGTGCTTGGTAACGCACCCGTGTGTTGAACCAGTGCTTTAAGCTGTGCACAAGTACCAATATCGACATTGGTCTTGCTCCTCCCCCACCCCAGACCCACACTCAAGCGCTCTCTCGTCTCCTAGCCCCTTTACACTTGCGCAGAAAGGCAAAATGCTCGCCAGCAAGATCCCTCAATGCGCTTGTCTTCCATCGAGCAGGCGCGCTCCTGCGTTCCGTTCGTCGGGCGCCCGGCGACCATACTCTGTGCATGTGCGCGCGAACGCCACGCAAACTGCAGCGGACACAGCGACGTGCTTCTCCAACCTGGATGTCGTAACGACGAACTACAAGCGGGCGCCATTTAGCATGGTGGGTGGTGTCCAGGCAGCTACATAAGTGTGTGGCGCTGGCGAGGAGCCACCGTTCCCCAAGCCCAAGCCACGCCGTCTCACTGCCAAGCGCCCCCCCCCCTGATGGGTGGACCAATGGCGCACACGCGCACGCACACTCTAGTACCCGTTGCTCCTCCCAACTCCTTCTGAACTGTCACCCGAACAGAACCGGTTTCAACCACCCCAATCCCCACATCACGTTGCCTGAATCACGTTGCCACACACGCACAATACCCTCCGTCGCAGGACAGGGGAACTGATGAGTAGCACCACATCCACAACCTCGAAACATGCACGCTTAGAGCTTACCGGTACCCTTTAAGCTGGCCACACTCACCGAACCCCCTCCTCCTGTCGACCTGTCCCCTCCCTTCCGCCTCCGCCCCCCATGCTGCCACATCCCCGTCCTTTTCTGCCGTCTGCGCACCCAATACGTTGGCCTCCACCTGTCTCGCACTACCCAAATCACAAACAACGCCTCGGCTTTTCGTGTAGCGCTTGAATTATACATTTTCACTCTGCTCTCCCCCCTTGCCAGCGCATCGAGTATGCCGGCCCAGTGCTGGAGGCGTATCAGGACCTCAAGGCCGCGGGCGCGGTGCCCAAGTGGGGCGTGGCCGTTAGCGATGCGCTGCGGCGGAGGAACGTGTTCGTGGGGGAGCTGAGGCAGGTGGGTCCATGACCGGCCACTGGGTAGGGACAGGGGGCGTAACGAAGGCAACCGCTGAGCGGAGAAACCGCTTCATGTGAATGTACTGTAGTGATGGCAGCGGTTATCTGCAGGCGTTGACTTCGCCGCTTGTGGCGGGGCTTAGGCGGGTCATTTGGGGTATGGGTGCCGTGTGGGGGTTACGGTATGGTGGGTACGGTAGCGGGGCAGGGCGCTGAAAGCACTCCCTGCTCGCGGCACAGCAGCTGCCGTCACACGTTGCAGCGGGCGCGCCACGTGCGCACTCAACACGACATGAACGCTGCGTTATGTTGTTCACCATGCAGGTTGGCATCAAGGTGCCGGAGAAGATTGCGGTGCCTTCAGTGCGCAACGATGCCGCCTTCCTGTTCAGCGTCGTGGGTAAGTGGGGAGGGAGGCTGGGAGGTACGGGACGGTTCACGTTGAGGTACAGTACATTCCAACGTGGGGGGAAGCGTAGGAAGGATAGTCGCCCACGCACGGGAGTGGGACGTTGAGACACGTGGCACGAGCCGTGGCAGGGGCAGGGGCATGGGTGAGGCGGGTGAAGAGAGGGGCATGGGAGGGGAGCAGTGGGAAGCCGGCGTGGGGCGTGGGCCGTGCGGGGGCCAGGGGAGCTGGCGCGCATGCCACAATACACAAGGCACCCCAATTCGGTGCTGTAGTCCCGAGCGCAGGCCACCCGCGTGGTGCCGAACCCTCGTGTACACTGAGTGTCTCGAGCCATCATAAGCCAGCTGCCTCCTACAGACGACCTTCCACACCCACACAGCCGTCACCCCCTTCCTCTCCGTCCCGGCTGGCCAGGCTCCAATCGATTGGACCGTCTTCCCAACCTACTCCCCGCCTTGTCTGCATCCCTAACACACCCCTGACCTCATATCGCCCCCAAGCCCCACCTCCTTGCCCGACCCAGCCGCCTCCGTGCACCCACACAACCCCACCCCACGTTCACCTTGACTGCTGTACTCCACAGTCTACCCACCCCACCATCCCGCTCCCACGCACCCTCCCACAGCCTCCACCCCGTTCCCTGCGATCCTGGTCGGCCAGCTCCCATGCGACTGGGGCCTCCTCCCAAACTCCTTTCCGGCCCGGCTTAAAGTCCTAATGCACACCCTAGCGCCCCCAGTGCCCGCCATCTTTACCTGCCGTGCCGCCTTGCGCCCACGCCACGCCACCACACCCCACGTCGCACCCTAACGCCCCGCCCCTACACACCCACGCAGCCTCCACCTCGGTCCTGGCGGTGCTGGCCGGCCAGCTGCCCGGCGACTGGGGCCACTTCTCAGCACTTTTCAGCTTTTTGAATCATACCCTAGCGCACCAATTATTGTGTTCTTTCGTGCCGCCTGGCGCCCACGCCACCCCACCTCGACACCCACGACTCACAATCTCCGCTCCCCCACCTCCGCGCTCTCACACACCCTCGCACAGCGTCCACCTCGGTCCTGGCAGTCCTGGCCGGCCAGCTGCCCGGCGACTGGGGCTTCTTCTCCTCCTACCTCATCGGGGGCATCACGCTGGCGGTGCTGGCCGTGGGCTCCACCGCCCCGGGGCTGCTGGCGGTGGCCATCGACAAGTTCTCGCAGGTGTTCCCAGACTACAAGGTGAGGACAGCACCACCAGCACCACCACCAGCACCAGCACCAGCAGCAGGGGTATCGTGCCTGAGCATGTCCGCGTGATCGTGTCTGAAGTTGCGTCGGGGCAGTCTACCGGTACACATGAAGGAGTGCGTGCTGAAGCATGAGGCTGAGGCCTGCACCCGAGTGTGCACCAAGCAGCACCAGGAGCATGTGTGTTAGCTCTCAACCCACGCGCTGTAACCCACGGCCGCTGCCCCTGCAGGAGTGCGTGCTACCTACATGCGCACCTAGTGGCAATAGTAGCATGTGTCGCATGCCCTGAACACATGCGCGATAAAACAAGCCCGCTGCACCCGCAGGAGCGCGTGCTGCACCACAAGGCTGCAGTCTACCTGCATGTGCACCTCGTCGTGAGCTCCTAACCCACACCCTTAACCCACGCCTGCTGCACCCGCAGGAGCGCGTGCTGCACCACGAGGCCGCCCACTTCCTGGTGGGCTACCTGCTGGGCGTGCCGGTCACCGGATACAGCGTGGAGCTGGGCCGGGAGCACACCGAGTTCGCGGAAGCCAAGCTGCAGCAGGTGGGCTAACACACACACCCAGGAGGTCTGCACCCCGCTGCACCACATCCTGCTATACGCAGCAAAAGGTTGTTAGGAGGCCACTGGCCTGAGGGGGCCTCTGTGGGCGCTGGAGGGAGCAGCCGTGAGACAAGGGAGCGCCAAGATACCGTGCCGAGCCTATACGGTGGTTTTTCATCGTGGTTTGTCCCCTCGCTCTCCATGTCTGCTCGCAGCGCATCATCGAGCGGCAGCTGTCGGACGAGGAGATTGACCAGCTGGCCCTGGTGGCGGTGGCGGGCATGGCGGCGGAGGGCCGCAAGTACGAGGAGGTGCGTTGGGTGATGCGATGCGGAGTGGGATGTATAGAATCCCTGACAAGCAGACACACTAGGAAAGGAGGTGCGCAAATACAACGAGGTGCGTGCATGGGTGTGTGGGCCGGCGGGGTAGGGGTATCCGACCTCACGGGGGCGTACCGTACATCGGGGAGCTGCATGCGGCGCTGTGGTATGGGGCTCGTGTAGAGGAGTACGGCAGGCGGGCCGTACGCGGGGTCAGGGGAGCGCTGGGGCTCGCGTCAGTGCTGAGCATCTAGCTGGAACGCGGCGGGGAAGTGACGGGCGAGCAAGCTCGGGCGCTGCCTCTAGCCGTGCCCAATGGGCCGTGTGGCGTACCTGACCTGTCGTACCGCTTACTCCGCAGGCCAGGGCCCGACCGCCGACCTGTCCGGCCTGCAACTGCCGCCCTGACAGCTACAAACCCCTAACGGCGATCCCGCCGGACCCGCCGGACCCGCTCTCCTCCCCAGGTGATGGGCCAGACCGCCGACCTGTCGGACCTGCAGCGCCTGCTGCTGCGCTCCAAGTCCAAGCTCAGCGACGCGCAGCAGCAGAACGCCACGCGCTGGGCGGTGTGGAGCTCCGCCGCCATGCTGCGTACCTACGCCAAGGAGCACGCGGCGCTGGTTGAGGCCATGGGCCGCGGGGCGTCCATGGCGGAGTGTATTAAGGCCATCGAGGGCGCCGGGCCCGTGCCGGCGGACGCCTAGAGTTCGCGGGGTGGGGTACGATACGGTACCAAGGGGGGCCGGGGGGTTATGGAGTGTGGAGAGGGGTGGTGGGGGAGGTGGGTACGGATGCGGAGGGCGTGTGGGGGTGTTGCGGTGGCGCGGCGGGGAGCTGGGGCAGGGGGATGGCGAGGGGAGGTGTGGAAACTGGAAAGGTTGGAGGGAGTTGGGTTGGGTTCAGGAGCAGGGGTGTGCGCAAGGGGAAGTGCTCAGCCCCCGCAGGGCCAAGCGCGTGTTCAGGCGTAAATGGTAACGCGAGCTTGTGAGAGATGTGGGAAAGCGCGTGGAGAGGAGAATGCGCCTGGATGTGTACAAGTCCTGTTGCACCGGGGTGAGGTGTTGAGCCGGCCAATTTTCAACGCTAGGCTGGTAGGCTGCATGCCGAGGAGGGATTGGCACATACCCATGGACGCCTGGAGCATCGTCCTGCATTGGCTGCATATTGAGCGTGATAAGCGACATATCACGTTTGAAAGTGACACCCCTGGGGACGCGAGACACGCTGTGATGTTAACGGTTAGGTATGCCCAAGACGCGTGGAAGCTGTGTAAGGTGTCAGGGAGTCACGGAAACGCTGCTACGGTTGCATGGGTGCACGCGGAGACGCATGGCGTGGTGTGGGGAGCTGGGTGGGGACTGCGGTCAACACGGAAGCAAAGTGCAGCATAAGGAGATGGCCGGCACTTTGCTCCGTAACCACTCGGTCGAGTTGCAGGTGCTCGCGCATTGAGGCGCATTGTCTGCGCTGGTCTGTGTCAACCGCAACACGTCTTGCCTACCTGTGCCTACCGATATCACCAGCGCCGCGATCAGGACGTATCACCAGGTCCCAATAACCCAATACCTTGCGTACGCACAATGGACAGCAAGGGCGTGAAAAGGGCCTGCACCTTGGCCTGCACCAGCCGAGAACTACCGCCAGATCCTACATACTATGACCCCTGATTGTGACACGGCGTATAATGACGGTTGGTCGGTTGCGATAGGCCCACAGGGTAGACCAGGGGTAGGGTTTGTACCGTGGGGCCCCTGCCCCACAGGGGTCGCTGCCGTAGGGTCCCTGGAAGCAGCAATGGGACCCCGCTCTGCTGCGCCCTACACATAGAGCAGCAGGCAAAGGTAGCAGCAGCACCAGCACCAGCAGAAGGAAAAGCAAAAGCAGCAGCAGCACCGGCGATGCCCACCTGCACCCCAGCTTCCGGTTGTCGTTCACGGGCAGAGGGCGCTGACGAGGACGAGGACACCCTTTTCGCGAGTCATGCAGTACACCGGACACGCCAGCACTTACCGTTATTCGAAAGCGGGCAACACAACCTGTGTACCTATGGCTTTTGCCACCCAGGATTGGCGCGTTGTGAACTTATGCAATCTTGTTACTAACGGTGGTAGTAAGGCAAGGCATATTCGATATGAAGCGTGCTGCGTCCTCTAGCGCTTGCTTTCACCCGAACAAAAAGAGCGCAACGCCTGGCCTTGCTGGTTCATTGGACACCAGGTCTCCGGTGCAAAGTTGGAGTCGTGCTTCCTGTTGCCGGGAAACCGTAACCCCAACGTACATGAACTGGATCGTGCCTGGGCCATGTTCGCAGAGCCCCGGTGTTGTTCGCCATGACAAGTTTCAACGGTTCGGGATATGAACGACCTTCAACCTCCACTGGCTTGCCCGACCCTACCATGTACGGGCTGTCCAAGCTGCAGGCAGGCAGCGCTGGCACTTGGGCGGGCCCTGCGGCGCAGCTGCTGTCCTGGGCAGGCTGTTGCCCCTTGCTTCTGAGCAAGCTTGGATAACATATTACCGCCAACAGTGGCAACCCTTACGCACGTACAGATAGCTGTCCATGCCGTCAAGGCGCGAGCTGGCGCGAGGGCGTCGCCCTTAAGGGGGCCAGAAGTCGGGTGTCCCCTGGTTCCTTGAACCGTGCCGACCGTACAAGCCTCCTGACAACCCTTACATAACGAGAGAGAACTACAAGGGAAGAGCACTCTTGCCCAGCAGTGCTCAAAACAGAACATAGCGAGTTTGCTCAGGGAGCGCTCCCCTCTGTGTGTGGTGCCTTGCTGAGGGTGTTCCCAAGAAGCTCCTTGCATGTCCCTGCATCTCCGCATGCTGCTGTCAAGCCTGCGAATGGGGAGCCTTCTGAAGCAGTGTACTGCACCTGCTTGCAAGTCCTGGGGCGATGTGCCTAAGGGGTGTGGTGAGCGGGAGTCACATGCTAGGTGTTCGGTACCCGCCCCCCACCCCTGATTCAATGTGCCCAGCAGGGGGGGGGGGTTCAGGGGCAAGGGGAGGGGGCAAAGGGGGGGGCCGCCGTGGGGGCAGCAGGGGCGAGGGGGGCGCGCCGTGGGGACAGCAGGGGCGAGGGCGAGGGCAGGGGCAGGGGCAGGGGCGAGAGGACCCTTTATGCTGAGGTAAGCATGGGGTTTTTGTGCATGCAGGCGACTGTCCCTTGGCTACGATCCACACCAAACAGCAGGGCCGGACAGTAGCCCAGGCCCTGTGCAGGCCAGCCACCAAAAAGAAGCCACCAGAGCCTGGCTAGCAGCTGCCAGCAAGAGCAGGACCGCCGAGCAAGGGCCAGTGGCCAGGTGCGGTATGTGCAGATGCTTCGGCGGTGTCACTCCCTACCAAACCCTTCCTCTCCTACCCATAGCATACCAACGCTTCCCCGGTACATCGTCCAGCAAGCTAGCGCAGGCTTGGGGAGGACATACGCCAAAGAGGCCCACGTGCGTGTTGCCAGCCCAGCGTGCCGCGATCCTCGTCAAGCTGTTGACTGCTTGTAAGTTGTGCTTATTGCATGTCAGCCAAGTCTTGTGTAGGTTGACAAGGACGGGATGGCGTGCAACTGTAGGCAACGGCGGGTCGAGGCAACAATAGCTGCGCCTGAGGGCTTGCCGATAGCTAACAGAATATCACAAAAGGTTAGGAAGCCATGGTTACCGCGACACAGATGCCAGTTGCGCTGACAAGTTGGCGCGCGGGCAGTTTCGGAGCGTGGCGCTCGGTGGACAGAGCGTGGCGCTCGGATAGAGCATGCAACGAAGATGTTAGACACTATATATCTAGTATTTATTAAGTAGGACGGCGTGGCGCTGCCCGAAGAGACCAGGCCTCGTTGCCTAAGTAGTAGGCAGCGCCCGCAGGGGGCAATCCAGCAGGACGACAACACAAGGCAAGTGATATACTAGTGTGCATGACCGCATAGCTTGTGCAAGAAGGTCACGCGCTTCTCAATCGAACTAGCTTCACCAAGCGCAACGCTCCTGTCCCTGCCAGGCTCGATCGACCTCACTTTGTTTTTATTTTCAGCCATCATTAATGCTGGAAGTATCACAAGGCGGAACGTAGCGCAGATGCTCCCATCACTCTCGGGCACGAGGAGGACGGAGAACGCGACCAACACCTGCTCATGTGGGGAAACTTCGACGGCGCCCGCGATATCGTTGCTAGTGAGGTACTTACTAGTACCTTGCAACGTTACCGGGTAGCTTTGGATGAGCCCGCGGCGCAGCAGCCCCCATCGCTTCCAGGGCACCGCGTTCAGCCGCCGCTTGTCAACGCGTGCGTCCTGCTGAAGGTAAGGGACGAAACTAGTAGGCATCTGGGTTGCGCGGCAAGAGGGTTTTCGCACCTTCAACGCGGTCAACAAGGTGATGTCCCCTTTCCTGCACAAGCGGCCACCTCAGGCATGTAGCCTGCTAGCAACTGCACTTACAAACCTCGGAAATCGATTTCGGACATGGTTTGTCCCTCCTTCTTGTCAACTGGCCTGTCGTCGCGTGGTGACAGACGGGAGTCTTGCACAAAACCAGCTGCACAGTCTGTAGCTTTTGCTTGTGTACCTAATGAACTATCATGCCACATAGATCAAAGCCGCACACTCGACTCACGGAAGGTATTCCTTGCCAGAAACGGGGAACCATCCGTGACTGGCAGCCACAACGGTGGATATGAGAGCGTCAATTTTGTGCACTAGCGACATTAGCTTCTATATGATTTGTGCGCGGGTCTCGCTGCTCACCCCGACAACGGCTGTTGCACCGACCCCCCCTGTCCTCGTCTCCCGCGCAGCTCCTATGCTCCAACCTTGCTGCGGGGGCCATAATCGGGAGGGAGGGATGCAACAGAGACGTCCTCATGGCGATCTCAGGCGCCCGTGTGCAGCTGTCACGGCCAAACGAGTTCTATCCGGGCACAGAGGACCGTGTGCTGGTAGGTCGGGAGGGGTGTGGCACGGCTGACTTGCATCCATCGAACCAGCCGGGCAAAGCACCCAGCACTACACGATGGACCTACCGAAGTCCAGCCTCTCCGCAACCCCTCGCTTGCCCTTCGCCATCGCCTGCACCAGAGCAGCATCTGTCCCTTACAGCAGCCAGCTGACTAAGACGCCCTCCCGCAGACACCGTGCAGGGTCGACCTTGCAGACACCATGCAGCTCGTACCTCCGTCCTGAGTTCCAACACGCGCACGCACGATTTTTCATTGTTCCCGTATGTCCATGTACACTCATGGGTGTCCTTCCCGGCATGAGCCGGCAGCAATCCAATTGCCCACCTCACACCGCCTCCTGCCGTACCACGCCATGCACGCCTGGACCCCTTTGGCTGCGCGTTCGATGTACCCTCCTTGTAATTGAGCTTCAAAGCGTTGGAGCATTGGCAATGCTGGTGCTTGACCGTGCTGGCTGGACTTATTAGTCCCACTGTCCTGCCCGATCCCGTCCTTTGTCTGTGACGCCTCCCATTGGAGGACAGACCTGTCCCTTCCTGCCATCCTCACCCCGAATGGTTCCCAACCGAAAAAGCTTCCATCCCCGTACACCCGCCCACCAACGCCGCGCATCCGCAGGTGCTGACGGGCACCCTTCCGGCCTGCCTGACTGCCATCTTCGTGTGCGCGGTAAAGCTCATCGGCGGGGTGGACAAGCTACCCATCCAGGTGCTCAACGCAGGGGGCGTGACCCACTTCAAGCTGCTGCTGCCGCGCCGCGTGTGCGGCTACCTCATCGGCCCGGGCGGGCAGACCATCCGGGCCATGTGCGTCGAGTCGGGTGCGGAGCTGTACGTGTCGGAGGTGGAGGACGACGAGGAGGGTGGCGCGGCAGCTGGCGGAAGCTACCGGCGCGGCCGCCGGGCGCCTCCCCTGGAACCGGGGGTGCCCGAGCTGGAGGAGCGCCAGCTCACCGTGCGGGGCGGGATCGTGCAGTGCCTCAAGGGCATCGGCCTGGTGATGCACCAGGTGGGCGCCTGTACCATTGTGCTGCGTGACAGGCTTCCACCTCGATGCACCTGTTTGGGGCTCACGCGGCTGAAATCCTCGTTCCTGCGCCTCATTCGCGGCTGAAATCCTCGTTCCCGCGCCTCACGCACAGCTACGTGCCTAACTTGAAGCCGCTGACTGGTCGTTTCTGCTTCCACACTCCCTGCAGCTGCTGCTCCGGCCGTACGTCGAGCCTGACGCCATGCCCTTCGTGGGGCAGTTCCCGCACGGGCGGCTGACGCTGACGGCCATGACGGGCTGGGTGCCCAACCCGCCCTCGGGGCTGTTCCAGGTCCCCTCCTACCTGGTGCAGCACCTGCTCTTCAACATGCCGCACCCGCTGCAGCACCCCACGCTGGGGCAGATCCACCTGCAGCAGCCGTCCCTGCAGGAGGGCCCCCTGCCGCACGCGCAGCAGCAGCAGCAGCAGGCCCAGGGGCACCAGCCGCAGTCGCAGCCGCTGCACTACCAGGCCGCCAGCATGCTGGCCCCCGGCGCGGGCACGGCCCTGTACCCGCCCCCTGGCTCCGCCGCCGCACCGGGTGCCAGGGCCCTGTACTACGTGCCGTTCCAGGCGGCGCCTGCCCCTTTCGTGCCGCTGGCTGCCGCGGCACTGCCCACCGTGTCTCAGCCCATGGCCATCCCGCCCCTGCCCAGCGTAGCCCTGGGGGACATCACCGCCGCCACGATGCCCGTTGCGGCGCCGTCGGCGCTGGGGATGGGCGCGCTGGGGACGATGCTCCGCGGGGAGGGCGTGTCGGGCGGGGCTAGCTTGCCGGGTGTAGGGGGAGAGCCCGAGGGGCCAGGCGGCCCTGCGGGTGCGCCAGGGGTGCCGGACGTACCTCCTGGCGTGGTGCAGCCGGAGGGGGCGGACCACTACCTGGAGGTGGAGCTGCTGGTCAGCGACAGCCGCGTCGGGAAGCTACTCGGTGGGTCCGTCGTTCCCTTGCGCTGTCCTTGCCCTGCGTTGCTTCACTTGCGATTATGTCCTGGCGCCTTGCTGCGTGCCTTTTGTGTGCAGGATGCAAGGTGCTTTATCCTGACAGCTGCGGGCCTCAGTCAAACGATACAGGCAAAGGTCAAGGTGAAAGCTAAGAAACCCACATCCGTGTTCCTGGCCCTTCATACAGGTCCGCGCGGCGAGACGCTGAGCCAGCTGCGCAACATCATGGGCTGCAACGTGCAGATCCACCCGCGCACGGCGCAGGCGTTCCAGCGCCGCGTCACCCTCTCGGGCCGGGCGTCGGGGGTGCGCCTGGCGCAGCAGAGCATCCTGCTGCGCCTGGGGGCGGACAGCGTCACAGTGGTGCCCCAGACCCCGGTCGGGGAGGGCGTCGGGGGCGGCGGCGGTGGTCCCGAAGAAGGCCTGCTGCACCAAGCCCCCTCGCTGGTGGGGCCGGGCAGCGGAGGTGGAGGGCCAGGTGCCCCACGGGGCTCCCAGGGCGGCGTTCGTCGGCATGGGGACGAGGGAGGGGCTGGTCCCAGCGGCCTGTTCCACAGCGGGGCTGGCGGCAGAGGCGGAGGCGGGGGCGGCTACCGTTCTGCAGGCTTCAGGGCGGCACCTGAAGGCGGTGAGAGGGCCGGGCCCGGTGGGTCGCCCAGCCAGCCGCCTGGACGGCCCGAGTCCGTCCGGGGGCACAGTGGGAGCGGGAGCGCGAGCACGCGTGGTTCCCGCGGATGAGCTGTTGTGGCGCAGGCGGGTAGGCGGCAGTGGCGGCAGGAGCAGCCTGTGCCACCTAGCGGCGGTGCGTCGGGGAAGTCCAATTCAGTGAGATTCTCATCCGACAACAGGAGGCACCTCAGCAAAGCGCTCAACACACAATTACGGTCATGCAAGCAACGCATGAAAGAGAGAAGGGGAAGCACTGTATACGGCTGTCTGGTACTGAACCGGGAGCGAGGGGCGCCTCTGCGCCCACAGCGGCTGTGGCGTCGTCGCTACGGCATGCGGGGCGCGGGCGTTCGCTGCAGCTGGCTACGGCCCTGCTTACCTGGCAAGGCAGGACACCCGGCCTTGCCGTGCGGCATGGTACAGGTGGGCCCGGGTAAAGCGCCTTTTTGTCGGGTGACCAGGAGCTTAATGGAAGGGGTGCTCGTGTGCTATTCGACATTTGGCACCGCACAGCTCGAGTTGCTGAGCGGGACAGCAATATACGCCAGTGACGCATTGGAGAGCGTAATGAGCACTGAAGGGTTGCTGCTGCGGTAGAAAGAATGAGGGCGGCTGGCCGTCGGTTCGTGCGGTGCTGGTGGCATCCGGCTGTGCGTTGCTGTGTCTTGGGCATGGAACGTGGAGTTTCGAAATGTAAGGGGGCTGGCTTTTTATGTTAAGACACCGGGGCATAGGGGCTTTTGGCGTGCGGCTAAAGAGTTGCCGCATGACGTGCGAGGGGGTGTGGGGGTATGACGCTGTTGTGGTCATGTCGATAGCATGCATGACGTGGGGATGAAGGGGCCTCGGGGTGTGGACCCATGGCACAGCGACCTACGCCATGGCGCCTGCTCCTTGAGCGGTTGGACTTGCCAGCAGGGCTTTTTATCATCATGTTTGGTCATGTCACCTGTCATATCATATAATGGACGCAGGACCGCAACAGCAGCGTTGCAGCAGCTCAGTGAGTCGCGTGGGCCCTTTCTTGCTCGGTGCGCTGGCCGGTTGACTGCCCGGCACACATTTTTGCGCGTAGCTCTGAACCGAGACGTGCTTGAGTAGCAGTTATGTGCGACATGCGGTAGACGGGGTGGGTGACGCAAGTAGGGGCTACCGGTGACCAGTAGGGTATCTCAATGTGGTTGCTCAGCACTGTGCTACACTGCGCACAACTTGGCTTTGTTAGTCGTACCTTCCCAGTTACGCCTGTGGGGAACTGTTGTTCAACTGCGGCCTGATGTTCAAAAATGCTCGATTTCTGGACTGTGGAGATGGCTGGCGTTTGTTAGTGGTTTCGGACGCGGTGGGCAGAGGCGCGAGGAACCAATGTGGATATGGGATGCTGGTTAGTTCACTTGAGCTGGGGTTGCCTGCTGCTTCCCCCAATTGCTACTGCTGCTGCTGCTGCCGCTGCTGCTGTTTGTTGTTGTGCTGCTAGGGCGTCACACACGTCCGTCCTTTCTTCACTGTGAACTGCTATCATATCACGACACTTGTGCGCAAGCCATGCGCAGTAGTACAATTCAGATCATTTTTGGCTTCGTGTTCAATCATCCTTTATTGGATTGGCTCTTGTGCATTTAGTTGCATGCTGCCAACGGTACGTGCCTGCAATCAGTGCCACGGCCAATCCATGTCTGAGCGTTGTGCCTGTCTGCGCGCATGTTCCTGCTGTTCATGGTCAATGAGCGACGTGCTCTGGTGTATCATATGCTTGCCTCATTTTAGGATAGCCATCATGCCCCCGGACCTCGTGAGGCCGGGGAGATTCAGCCCTCGACTGTTGCTCATGTGTATCGCCTGATAGCCTGCGGAACGCTACGTGCTGCTGCCCTTGGTGAGGCAGGAGGGCAGGGTCGGCGTCGGTTGCTGGTTGCTGGTGGAACATCATCCCGAAAACTAGGAGGCGGGTGGTTGCAACGAAGATTTCGTGGGACCCATCGCTGCTGATGCTCATGTATGAGTTGCCAGGTGCATTCTGTTGACTGGAGGCTACTGCGGGGGCAAGGGTTGCTTGCCAAGAGCCTGGCGTGTCAACGGGTTTCATAAAAGGACTGGGTCGGTGGGGGCCGGGATCATGCATGTTTACCGCACTCCAGCGCTTTGTGCTTCCTGGGATAAGGCAGGCGTTGCCTTGGGTGTCGTTGATTGAACCCGACGTTGTCAGACACTGCGTACATTCTGGAGCAGAGAGTGGCGCCCATGGGGCTGCCGGTCGTGCGGAGGGCACCTTCGTGGTAGCCGTGCGCGGTTAGCGACTTCACATTCTGTGTGTATCCGTGACAGAGGCGAGCCTTGAGGGCAGCGTGGCAGCTGGGGAGGGACCGCCGGTCCAGAAGGCTTTCATGTGTTGGTTCACGTAGGTGTATGTCACTTTTGCAACTTTTGAGCTGTCCATTCATTTGCCAGGCCGGGTGCAGTACCCCAGATGGATGCAACGCGCTCGTCTTGTGCTTGCCCCTATCATTCCAGGCTTTCATTTCACGCCAAACTGTAACCTTCATGTCATGGAAGCGCCTGCTGGACCCTCCCCGCGACATTTATGGGGCGCATCGTGCACGAGAGCGTGGCCGTCCAGAACAACGATCACATATGGCGGCAGGGGACTCACCTACCAGGGGGTACCTCCACCGTGTGCTCCATCTTGCATGACCTGATACCACCGAGCCCAAGCATGCAGGTAGTACTTGTTGCACGGTAGTGGGCTGATATGGAAGTTATTGCACGGCCGGACGAGGGGAGACCACTATAGAGCTACAGGTCGTACGCCTTCCGCACTCAAACCACAGTTCCTACCGTATCACTAACCAAAGCGTGGCTGCACGCTGCAGGTTTCTAGGAAGGACAAGCAACGCATCTTAGTGATCGCCGCCCGGCACTGCCAGCAGCAACAGCCGAGCGGCATTCTGGGGCTCCATGCATGCCTCAAGGGCGCCTCAGGGTTGGTCAGAAGGCACAGGTCGGGTTGGACACGGTTGGGCAACCAGTATTTCAGGGCTTCAGCGTCAGTGCCAGCGATGTGTCATGCCTAGGAGAACTGACGGCCCGCTCGTCGTGGCCTATCCTTTGACGGAGCTGGTTGCT
>VFQN01001472.1_pt1 | contig 39410 bp, 35 predicted proteins | sample 3512371 | NCBI WGS metagenome assembly VFQN01 (sample SAMN10412370, study PRJNA504923) | tailings metagenome | isolation source: Replicate 2 from Balatoc abandoned mine | place: Philippines: Itogon, Benguet | collected 2017-08-28
CCTGGGCGGCCTTCCTCCGATCAGCCGCCTGTCAACAACGTGGTGAGCGACTACACCTAGAACAGGGGCGGGTAGCGCTCCAGGAGGTCCGCGTGGCGGCGGGCGCGCTCGCGTTCGGCGACCACCGACGCGTCGCCCGCCTCCTCCTTGAGACGGCGCAGCGTGGCCAGGATCTCGCGCCGGCGCTCCTCGCGCTGCCGCTCCTCGCGCTCGGCCCGCCGCACGGCCCGGCGGTACGACGAGTTGTCGTCGGCGAAGAGCGGGGGCGAGGGCATCCGGGGGAGGGTAGCGGAGCCGCGCGGCGCGGCGGGCCCTGCCGACAGTGGCGGCGGAGGGGTCGGGGCGGTACGGTGGTCGCCGAGCTCGGGCGCGCCCCGGCGTGTCCTGGCGCCCGTGCGCTCTTCGGCTAGAATCCCGCGCTTTGCAGGGCCGCTCGCGGCCGCACACATCCAGGGGGAGGCGACCGATCGGCTTCTGGAGCTACCTGACCGGTTTCGGCGGCCGGGACATGGCGGTGGACCTCGGCACGGCGAACACGCTCGTCTACGTGCGCGGACGCGGCATCGTGCTGTCCGAGCCGTCGGTGGTCGCGATCGACCAGCGGTCGGGCGAGGTGCACGCCGTGGGCATCGAGGCGAAGCGGATGCTCGGGCGAACGCCGGGCAACATCAGCGCCATCCGGCCGCTGAAGGACGGCGTGATCGCCGACTTCGACGTCACCGAGCAGATGCTGCGGCACTTCATCCAGAAGGTGCACCAGAACCGGTGGGCGCACCCGCGCGTGGTGGTCTGCGTCCCCTCGGGCGTCACGGGCGTCGAGAAGCGGGCGGTCGAGGAGGCGACGCTGTCGGCCGGCGCCCGCAGCGCCTTCCTGATCGAGGAGCCGATGGCGGCCGCGATCGGCGCCGGCCTGCCCGTCGCCGAGCCGACCGGGAACATGGTCGTGGACATCGGCGGCGGCACCACCGAGGTCGCGGTCATCTCCCTCGGCGGCATCGTCGTCGCGCAGTCGATCCGCGTCGGCGGGGACGAGCTCGACGAGGCGATCATCAGCTGGGTCAAGAAGGAGTACAAGCTGATGATCGGCAGCCAGACCGCGGAGGAGGTCAAGCTCGAGATCGGGTCGGCCTACCCCCTGCGCGAGGAGGTCCAGGCCGAGATCCGCGGGCGCGACATGATCACGGGACTCCCGAAGACGGTCGTGCTGTCATCCGAGGACGTTCGCGAGGCCCTCGAGGAGCCGATGCTCCAGATCATCGACGCCGTCAAGAGCACCCTGGACAAGACCCCGCCGGAGCTGGCATCGGACATCATGGACCGCGGGATCATGCTGGCCGGGGGCGGCTCGCTGCTGCAGGGGCTCGACGAGCGCCTGCGCCGCGAGACCGAGATGCCGATCCACGTCGCGGAGTCGCCGCTCACCTGCGTCGCCGTGGGATCGGGCCGATCGCTCGAGGAGTTCGAGGTCATGCAGAAGGCCTCCTCCAACGGCCGACACCGGAAGCGCTACTGAGAAGGCCCATCTGATGTCGGCGACCGGGAGCACCGGGATCGCGCGCCGCCGGACGACCCTGCGGCGCGGCGTCATCGCGGCCCTCGTCATCGCCTGCCTCGCGTTGTTCACCGGGTACTTCCGCGAGTCGTCGGGCGGTCCGCTCCACGGGATGCAGTCGGCTGCGGCGAGCGTCGTCTCGCCGGTGCAGGAGGTCGCGACGCGCGCGGTGGAGCCCTTCCGCGACGCCTGGGGGTGGATCACCAGCCTGAGGGACGCGCGCGACCGGGCCGCGACCCTCCAGGTGGAGGTCGACGAGCTGCGCGGGCGCCTCGTCGCCGACGCGGTCGACCGGCAGCGCCTGATCGAGCTCGAGTCGCTCCTGGGCGTCGAGCGCCTGCTGGGCAGCGACGAGGGCCTCGGCGGGTACCGGGCCGAGGTCGCGCTTGTCACGACCCGCTCGATCACCGACTGGTACCGGTCGGCCCGGGTGGCCAAGGGCTCCAACGACGGCATCGTGCGCAACTCGCCGGTGCTCGCGGGGACCGGCCAGGGGGCGGCGCTGGTGGGCGTCGTGACCTCGGTGTCGCCGAACTCCGCCGACGTCGCCTTCATCACCGACGGGCGCACCGAGGTGGGGGCCACCGTGCCCGAGGCCGGCGCCTATCCGGGCCTCGTGCGCTCCACCAGCCCGGGGCAGCTGAGCCTGACCGACATCCCCCGCGAGGCGCCGGTCAAGGCGCTCCAGGCCGTGGTCACGCGCGGGTTCGCGGGCGGCGGCCTGCCGTCGATCTACCCGCCGGGCCTGCCGATCGGACAGATCACGAGCGTCGGGCGGCAGGAGGTGGACGTCGCCTTCACGGTCCAGGTGACGCCCTACGTCGACCCGCGCCAGCTCGCCTTCCTCGCCGTCCTCGTGCCCGAGAGCCCGCAGGCCAAGCGCCGTGCGGAGGGCCGGTGACGACGGACGCCCCCACGCGGGCCGTCGGCCCCGCCACCCCGCGCCCCGCCGCCCGCCCCCGCGGCGCCGGCCTCGGGTGGATCGCGGCGATGGTGGTGGGCGCGGTGCTGGTGCAGATCTCGGTCATGCCCTACATCAACCTCGCCGACGGCATCCCCGACCTGATCGCCCCGACCGTCGTGGTGGTCGCGCTGCTGCGGGGCACCCTCGTCGGCGCCGTCACCGGCTTCTCGGCCGGGCTGCTCGTGGAGCTGACGGCGCCCGTCGGCACCCTCGGGGTGCTCGCGCTGCTCTACCTGGTGGTCGGCGCCTGGTGCGGCCGCTACTGCGAGCGCGAGGAGGCGTCCGGGCTGCTCGCGCCGCTCGCCCTGTCGGTGGTGGCCGCCCTGACGGTCCAATTGGGCTTCATGCTCTTCCAGATCCTGCTGGGCAACCGGATGCCCGCGTCCGACTTCGTCGCCGAGGTGCTCTTCCCGACGGTCGCGCTCACGGCCCTGCTCTCGCCGCCCGTGCTGCTCGTGGGGCGCCGCCTGCTCGGCACCCCGCGGGTCATCGACTTCTACGGGATGTCCACGTGACGACCAGCGCGCGACGCGGGCCCGCCGCCCGCCGCGGCGCCGGCCGGGGCGGATGGGCGCCCGCCCTCACGCCGCACACGGCCGTGCGCATCGCCATCCTCGGCGGCATCGCCATGGCGCTGCTCGGGGTGCTGCTGGTGCGCCTGTGGTTCCTCCAGGTCATCAGCGGGGAGCAGTACGCCGAGCGGGCCGACGGCAACCGGCTGCGCGAGGTGGTCACCGAGCCGCCGCGCGGCAACATCCTCGACCGCAACGGCGTCGCGCTCGTCACCAACCGGCGCGGTGAGAACGTGACCGCGCGGCCGCGCGAGCTCACCGGCGATCGGCGTCGGCAGGTGCTGGCGCGCCTGGCGCCGCTGCTCGGCGTGCCGCCTGCCCAGCTGATGGCGCAGATGAAGGCCGGCGACGAGCGCCCGCTCGAGCCGGTCGTGCTCGCGCGCAACGTCGACGGGCCGCTCTACCGCTACCTGGCGGAGTACCGCCGCGACTTCCCCGGCATCTCGCTCGACCCGACCTACCTGCGCGCCTACCCCCAGGGCACCACGGCCGCGCAGGTGCTCGGCTCCACGGGGCGCATCACGCCCGAGCAGATCGCCGACTACCGCGGCCGCGGCTACTCGGGCAACGAGACGATCGGCGTCGACGGCATCGAGCAGCAGTACGAGCGCTTCCTCGCCGGCGATCCGGGTCGCGCGGTGGTGGAGGTCGACGCGTCCGGCGAGCCGCGCGGGCGCGAGTACGTGTCGCTCGACAGCCCGGTCCCGGGCCGCGACATCCAGCTCGCCATCGACCTGCCCACCCAGAAGGCCCTGGAGCAGGCGATCGCCGCGGCCGCGGACAAGCAGGGCGCGCCGGGCGCCGCGGGGGTCGCCCTCGATCCCAACACCGGCGAGGTGCTGGCGCTCGCCTCGTACCCCACCTACTCGCCCGACGTGTTCGTGAAGCGCGACACCAAGCGCATCGCGGCCCTGACGAAGGACGAGCGCCGGCCGCTGCTCAACCGGGCCGTCGGAGGCACCTATCCGGCGGCGTCCACGTTCAAGCCGATCACGGCGGCCGCCGCCCTCCAGGCCGGCCTGCTCAGCGTGGGGGAGCAGATCGACTCGCCGCCGACCCTCGAGCTCTACGAGCAGGAGTTCGACAACTTCCGCGGCAACTCGCACGGCCTCGTGACGCTGCCGAGGGCGCTCGAGGTCTCGAGCGACACCTACTTCTACGAGGTCGCCGACCGGCTCTACCGTGCCCAGAGCGAGCGCGACAAGGTCTATCCGCTGATGGCCGAGGCGCGCGCCTTCGGGCTCGACCGGGAGACGGGGATCGACATCCCCGGCGAGGCCTCGGGGCTCGTGCCCGACCCGGACTGGCGCCGCAGGGCGCTCGCGCCGCCCGCGACGGATCCGGTCACGGGCAAGCCCTACACCGACTTCGACCGCTCGTGGCTCGCCGGCTTCACGATCCAGCTCGGCATCGGCCAGGGCGACCTGCTCGTGACGCCGCTGCAGATGGCCGTCGCGTACGCGGCGATCGCCAACGGCGGCACGGTCGTGACCCCGAGCGTCGCCCGCCGCGTGCAGGACCCGAACGGCCGCGTGCTCCAGGAGCTCGCCGCGGGGCGGCCGACGCGCCAGCTCGACCTCCGTCCGGAGAACCTGAGCGCGATCCGCGAGGGCCTGTTCCTCGCCTCGAACGGCGCCGATGGCACGGCGAGCACGGTCTTCGGCAGCCTGCCCGAGGGCAAGAAGGTGGCGGGGAAGACCGGCACGGCCGAGCAGAAGACCGGCCCCGACACCCGCGACCACTCCTGGTTCGTCGGCTACGCGCCCTACGACGACCCGGAGATCGTCGTCGCCGTGGTGATCGAGCGCGGCGGCACCGGCGCGAGCGCGTCCGCCCCCGCCGTCTGCACGACGATCGGCGCCTACATCGACTACTCGCCCGACCTCTGCGGCGTCCCCGTCGAGGAGACCAATTGACCACCATCGCCCCGCCGCGCACCACCCGATCGGGGATCCTCGACCGCGTCCGCTCGGCCGCCGCGGGGCTCGACTGGGTGCTCCTCGGCGCCGTCGCCGTGATCACCGCCTTCTCGCTGTTCGTGATCGCGCACGCGACCGAGAACGACATCCCCGGCGACCCGCGCTACTTCCTCGACCGCCAGATCCTGTTCGTCACGATCGGCACGGTGCTGATGCTCGTGGCGATGCGGCTCAACCTCGAGTGGCTCTCGCGATGGGCCTGGGGGTTGTGGGGCGGCCTCCTCGGGCTGCTCGCGGTCGTCTTCGTGATCGGGGACGCGGTCAACGGCTCGAACCGGTGGATCAGCATCGGCCCGCTCAACATCCAGCCGTCCGAGCTCGGCAAGGTCGGCCTGGCCGTGATCCTGGCCGGCATCGCGATCGAGCGCATGGAGACCGTGGGCACGACGCGCTTCACGCTGCTGCTTACGGGCGTCGCGCTCGTGCCGGCCGTCGTCGTCTTCCTGCAGCCCGACCTCGGCACCGCGCTCGTCTACTTCGCCGTGCTGGCGGCCGTCCTGTTCCTCGTGGGCGTGCCCTGGTCGCACTTCGCGGTGGCCGGCTCGCTGCTGGCCATCTTCGTCCTCGCGGTGCTCTGGGTGCTGCCCACCGCGGGCGTGAAGGTGCTCCAGGACTACCAGGTGGAGCGCCTGACGGCGTTCATCGGGGCCGAGCGGGACAGCAGCGACGCCGGCTACCAGCTCGACCAGAGCAAGGTGGCGATCGGATCGGGGGGCGCGATCGGCAAGGGGCCGGAGGAGGCGACCCAGGCGACGGGCGACTTCATCCCCGAGCACCACACCGACTTCATCTTCGCCGCGACCGCCGAGATGTTCGGCTTCGTCGGCGGCGCGCTGCTGATCCTGACCTTCGCGCTGGTGCTCTGGAGGGGGTTGCGCACGATGGCGCGCGCCTCCAGTCAGGTCGACATGCTGGTCGCGGGGGCCATCGTCGCCATGATCGGCTTCCAGGTGTTCGTTAACATCGGGATGACCGTGGGAATCATGCCGATCACCGGAATCCCCCTGCCGCTCATGAGCTACGGGGGGAGCCACACGCTCTCCACCATGATCGCCGTGGGCCTCCTCCTCGGCATCCATCGACGCCGCTCCGCCGTCCCGGGTTAGGCGCCTGCGTGGGAGCCCTCGGCCTGGCCTCGCGCGGCGCGAAGGCCATACGACCCGTGGCGGAGGCCGTCCGCGCGGCCGACGCCCTGTCGCAGGACGGGGGGCACATCGCCGTCATCCCCGGCGATCCCGCCTCGACGCGCCGCCTGCGCGAGATCCTCGGGACCCCTCCGGCCGTCCCGAGCGAGGACGCCCTCGCGGTCGCGGCCCTGACCCCCTCCTCCAGCACCGACGGGCCCGGGGCCGCGCTCGCCCACCGGCGCCGCTCGGGGGGCGGTGCGCTGGCGGTGCTGGTGGGGGAGGCCTCCGCGCGGGACGCCCTCGAGGGGCGCCTGCTGGACGGTCACCGCCTGGAGCCCTCCAACGTGGTCCACGTGCCCGCCCTCGACGAGGAGGGCTCCGACCGCGTGGTCGAGGCGGTGCTCGGCGCACTGGGGGACGAGCTCATCGCCGCAGGGCGGCGCAACCCCGCCCTGCGCCCCGCGATCGGCCGGCGCCTGGTGCGCACGGCGTCGCGGCGCTCGGCAGCGATCGGCGCGCTGCCCCTTCCCGGCGTGGACATGCCCGTCCTCGTCCTGATCCAGGTGCGCCTGGTGGCCGAGCTCGCGGCGCTGCACGACCGCGCCTTCGGCCCCGAGCGGACCGTCGAGGCGCTCGCCATCGTGGGCGCCGGCTTCGGCTGGCGCGCCGTGGGGCGGAGCGCCGCCGGTGCCATCCCCCTGGCCGGCTGGGCCGTCCAGGGCACGATCGCCTACGGCGCGACCCGCGCCATCGGCGAGGCGGCGCTCGCGCGCCTCTCCGCCGGACACGACCTCATCGAGGGGGTGCCCGTCGAGAGGGCGCGCCCCCTGATCGACCGCGTTACCGCGCTCGTGCGCCGGTGACGCCACATTTCGAGGGGAGACTCTCCTGACGAAGAAGATCCTGGTCTCGGTCGACCGCGCCGAGACGCGCGTCGCGATCCTGGAGGACGGTCGCGCGGCCGAGTGCTACATCGAGCGCCGCGGCCAGCGCTCGGTCGTCGGCCACGTGTGGAAGGGCCGCGTCGAGAACGTCCTCGCCGGCATGGAGGCCGCCTTCATCGAGATCGGCCTGGAGAAGAACGGCTTCCTCCACGTCGACGAGGTCGTCGCGATGGGGGTGCCGAAGCGCAAGCGCCAGATCGCCGACCTGCTCAAGCGGGGCGATCAGGTGCTCGTCCAGGCCACCAAGGACCCCATGGGGACCAAGGGCGTGCGCCTGACGATGCAGCTGTCGCTGGCGGGCCGGTTCGTGGTCTACGTCCCGTTCGGCGACGGGGTCGGCGTGAGCAAGCGCCTGCCCGACGACGAGCGCGTGCGACTGCGCTCGATCTGCGGGGCCCTGCCCCTGGAGACCGGCGGCCTGATCGTGCGGACGGCGGCCGCCGGCGCGTCGGCCCGCGAGATCGCCCGCGACCTCGCCTTCCTGAAGCGCCTCTGGCAGACGCTCCAGGAGCGGGGCGAGCTCGCCACCGCGCCCACGCTCCTCTACTCCGAGGCCGACATCTCCCTGCGCGTCATCCGCGACCTGCTGAACGCGGAGGTCGACGAGGTGATGGTCGACGACGAGGCCCAGTTCGAGCGCATCACCGGCTTCCTGCGCCGCACCTCGCCGGAGATGGCCGACCGGGTGCGCCACTGGACCGGCGAGCAGGCCCTCTTCGACGCCCACGGGGTCGAGGCCGCCGTCCGCTCCACGATGGACCGGCGCGTGCCGTTGTCCTCGGGCGGCTACCTCGTGATCGACGACACCGAGGCGATGACGGTCATCGACGTCAACAGCGGCCGCAACGTGGGCCGGGGGGGCTCGCGGCTCGAGGACACGATCACCAAGACCAACCTCGAGGCGGCGACCGAGGTCGTGCGCCAGCTGCGCCTGCGCGACATCGGCGGCATCATCATCATCGACTTCATCGACATGGACGACGAGCGCAACCGCCGCGCGGTGAAGCAGGCGCTCGACGACGCGCTGGCCAAGGACCGCACGCGCACCTTCGTCGTCGACATCTCGCCGCTCGGCCTGGTGGAGATGACGCGCCAGAACATCTCCGACGGGCCGCGGGAGATCATGACCGAGGTCTGCCCGACCTGCGTCGGCGTCGGCGTGGTGCCGAGCGACGAGACGCACGCGATCACCATCGAGCGCGAGCTGCGGCGCACCCTCGCGGGGCGCAGCGGGTCGGTGGCCGTCACGGTCCACCCGCGGGTCGCCGACGTGCTGCTCGGCGAGGACGGCGAGCGCCTGGCCGCCCTCCAGGCCGAGGTGCCGGTGACGATCCGGCTGGAGCGCGACGGCTCCATGGGCCACGACGCCGTGCGCGTCCGGGCCCAGGACGACCCAGGCGCCGCTCCGCCCGCCGTCTCCGCCGGCGAGGCGCCCGCGCCGCGCCCGGGGTCGCGGCGCCGCGTGAGCTCCCGCTCCTCCTCCTGACCGCCGGCCGGCCGCGGCGCCCCCGGCGCCGCGGCCGGCGCGGCCTGGGCGTCAGGGGACCTGCGCCCGCATCCAGAGGAAGCCGTAGAGCTGGTGGCCCACGTAGCCCTGCACCCGGCGCGTGAGCAGATCGGTGCGCAGCGTGTTGGCGAAGGGCGCCCACGGCGCGCGGCGGGCGACCGCCCGGTCGACGTCGCGCCAGATGCTCAGGCGGGCCGCCTCGTCCCACGTCGATGAGGCGCGGGCGATCAGTCGGTCGAGGGCGGGGTCGGCGAGCAGGGCGTAGTTCAGGGTGCCGCCGGTGCGGATGGCGCCGCTCGACAGAAGCAGCGGGTACCAGTCGGCGGCGTCGGGGAAGTCCTGGCGCCAGCGCGCGTAGCCGATGTGGCTGGCGGCGCCGGGGTCGGCGAGCGTCGCCAGCATCGTGCTGCGCTCCCAGAGGCGCGAGCGCGCCTCCAGCCCGATCGCCTGGAGCGTCCGGGCGAGGCGGCTGGTGATGGCGGGGGAGGGCTCGTTGGTGTGGCCCCACACGTCGACCGTCGCCCCGGTCGCCCCGGCCTCGGCCACGAGGCGGCGGGCCTCGGCGAGGTCGGGCTCGGGCGCGCCGGGCACCGCCCGGCGGCCGGGCACGCCCGGCGGGAGCACCTGGGCCGTCGGCAGGGCCCCGCGCGGCCCGAACGCACGGGCGAGGGCCCGCCGGTCGAGCGCGATGCCCACGGCGCGCCGCACGCGCACGTCGTCGAAGGGCGGCCGTCGCGTGTTCATGAAGAAGTAGTAGGTCGTCCCCTCGGGGTGGCGTCGCACGACGGCCCCCGCGGCCGCGCCCGTGGCCGCGACGTCGGCGGCCGACGGGCGCGCCTGGACGTAGTCCGCATCGCCGGCGCGCACCATCGCCGCCCCCCGGGCGGCCGAGACGCCGAGCACCACGCGGATCGCGTCGGGCCCGGCCGGGGCGCCCGCGTCGACCGGGCCGGGCCGGTGCCCGCGGTTGCGCACCAGCGAGATGCCGCCGCCCGGCGTGTACGAGGCGATCCGGTAGGGGCCCGCCGAGGGGAGCGACTGCGGCGCCTGCTCGGCCGCGGGCGTCCCGGCGGGCAGCGCGAAGGCGAACGGCAGCGCGAGCACGCGCAGGATCGCCGGATCGGGGCGCGTCAGGCGCACCTCCACCTCGCCCCGGGCGTCCCGCGCCACGATCCCCAGGATCCCCCCGCTGCGCGTCTGCTCGAACCGGGCGGCGCCGGAGATCGTGCGGAACAGGCCCCTCCCCGGCGAGCCCGCCAGGAAGAGGCGCTCGATGCTCGCCTTGACGTCGCTCGGCCGGACCGGGCGGTCGGCGGGCGGTCCGAAGCGGGCGTCCCCACGCAGCCGGAACGTCAGGCGCCGCCCGTCGGCCGACACGGACGGCATGGCGCGCGCGAGGGCCGGCATCACGCGCGCCCCGGCCTCCCCGGGCGCCCGGCGGTAGGCCAGCAGCCCCTCGCCGGCGTTGACGAGCACCTGCCAGCTCTCGGTGTCGTACGCGAGCGCGGGGTCCAGGCTGTCCGGGTCGCCCTCGGCGGCGACGACGAGGGTGCCCGCCGAGGCGGACGGCGCCAGGGCGCAGGCGATGGCCGCGACGAGGGCGGCGGCGAGGGGTGTGCGCCACACGGGATCCCGGTTCTACAGGCCGCGGCGCAGGCGTCAACGCCGCCCGGTGCGTGGAATCCGGCCCCCGCGACCGCTATCATCCGCCGTCGCTCGTCAACCGGTCAGGACAGGAACGTGCCGAACTACGCCGTCATCGCCCTCGGGGGCAAGCAGTACCGTGTGCGCCAGGGGGAGACCCTCCTCGTCGACCGCCTCGCCGAGGACGAGGGCGCCACGTTCGCCCCGCGGGTCCTGGCCACGGGCGACGACGACGGCATCGCCGACGGCGGCACGGTGACGGCGACCGTCGAGGAGCACGTGCTCGGCGCGAAGCTGCGCGTCTTCACCTACAAGCCGAAGCGCAACTCGCGCCGGTCGCGCGGGCACCGCTCGCGCCTGTCGCGGGTCCGCATCGAGTCGATCACCGCCGGCTGAGGGAGGGCCTGGAGAGATGGCACACAAGAAGGGTGGCGGCTCCAGCCGCAACGGGCGCGACTCCAAGCCGAAGATGCTCGGCGTGAAGGCGTTCGGCGGCCAGGTCGTGCCGGCCGGCTCGATCATCGTCCGCCAGCGCGGCACCCGGTTCCGTCCGGGCCCCGGCACGGGGATCGGCCGCGACCACACCATCTTCGCCACGGTCACGGGCCGCATCGAGTTCACCACCGGCCGCAAGGGCCGGCTCATCGCGGTGCACCCCGAGGAGCCTGCGGCCGTCTGACGGCGGGCGCGCCGCACGCGGTGCCCTTCACCGATAGAGCGCAGATCAACGTGGAGGGTGGCCACGGGGGCAACGGCTGCATGTCGTTCCGCCGCGAGCCGAAGATCCCCCGCGGCGGCCCCGACGGCGGCAACGGCGGCCGTGGCGGCCGTGTGCTGCTGACCGCCGACGAGCAGGTCACGGACCTCTCGCGCTTCCGCCACGCGGTCCACCACCGCGCGGGCAACGGGGCGCACGGCGAGGGCAAGAACCGCCACGGGCACGCCGGGGCCGACCTTGTCGTGCCGGTCCCGCCGGGGACCCGGGTGATCCGCGACGGCCACCAGATCGCCTGGCTCGCCGCGCCCGGCGACACCGTGCCGGTCGCCCGGGGGGGCGACGGGGGCGTCGGCAACCGCGCCTTCCGCAGCTCGACCCGGCAGGCCCCGCGCGAGACCGTCCCGGGCGGGCCGGGGGAGGAGGCCTGGCTCACCCTGGAGCTGCGCCTCCCGGTCGACGTCGCGCTCGTCGGCCTGCCGAACTCCGGCAAGAGCGCGCTCCTGGTGGCCCTGACCGGCGCCGCCGCGACCGTCGCCGCCTGGCCGCAGTCGACCCGCGACCCGGCCTTCGGGCCGCTCGAGGACGAGGACGGCGAGATCGTGCTCGTCGCCGACCTGCCCGGGCTCGCCGCCGACGGGTGGCCGCGCCCCGACGCCCGGCTCGGCCAGCTCGAGCGCGCGCGGGTGGTGCTCCACTGCGTCGACGCGTCCGACCCGGAGCCGGCCGCCGACCGCATCGCCCGTGCCGAGGCGGGCCTCGAGGGGCTCGTCCCCGAGGGGGCCGCGCGGCTGCTCGTCGCCACCCACGCCGACGTGCCGGGGGCCGACGCGTCGTTCGCCGACGTCGCCGTGGACACGGTCACCGGCACCGGGATCGACGCCCTGCGTGCACGCATCCTCGACCTGCTGGGCTAGGGCGATGGCCGTCATCGTGGTGAAGCTCGGCTCGTCGACGCTGGTCGACGACGCCGGGGAGCTGCGGCACCAGGTGCTGGAGGCGCGGGTGCGCGACCTCGTGCGCGTCCGCCGTCAGGGCCACCACCCGGTGCTCGTGACGAGCGGTGCCATCGCCTGCGGCCTCGGCCGGCTGGGCATCCGCGAGCGGCCGTCGGCGCTGCCCGACCTCCAGGCCGCGTCGGCCGTCGGCCAGGGCGTGCTCTTCCAGCGCTACGCGGAGGCCTTCGCGCCCCACGGCGTCGTCCCGGCCCAGGTGCTGCTGACCTCGGGCGACCTCGCGGCCCGCGCCTCGTACCTCAACGCGCGCGTGACGCTGCGGCGCCTCGTGGAGCTCGGGACGGTGCCGGTGGTCAACGAGAACGACACGACGGCGACGGACGAGCTGACCTTCGGCGACAACGACATCCTCGCGGCCCAGGTCGCCCTGCTGCTCGGGGCCACCTGGCTCGTGCTGCTGACCGACCGCGACGGGCTGTACGCGCCCGGGCCCGACGGGCCGGAGCTGCTCGGCGACGTCCCGGCGGGCACGCGGCCGGACGAGGTCCCGCTGGCCGTCATGGGATCCTCGGGGCGCGGCCGCGGCGGCATTGCGAGCAAGGTGGCGTCGGCCAGCATGGCGACCGGGGGAGGGGTGACCTGCGTGATCGCCTCCGGCACCGCGGACGGCGTGATCCCCGGCGTCGCCTCGGGGCACCACGTGGGGACCCGCTTCGGCCCGGCGTCGCGACCGGAGCCGGCCTTCAAGCTGTGGCTGCGGCACGCGAAGCCGACGCTCGGGCGCGTGAGGGTCGACGCCGGCGCCGTGACGGCGCTGCGCGAGCGCGGCACGTCGCTCCTGGCCGTGGGCGTGGTCGGGAGCGAGGGGTCCTTCACGGCGGGCGACGCCGTCGAGGTCGTCGGGCCGGATGAGGGCGTGGTGGGGAAGGGGATCTCGGCGATGTCGGCCGAGGAGGTCCGGCTGGTCGCGGGCCTGAAGTCCGACGACGTCCGCCGCCGCGTGCCGGATGCGGCCCCGCAGGTGATCCACCGCGACGAGTTCGTGCTGGCCGAGCCGCGTCCCGGCGCGGCGGGTGGTTCAATGGGCGCACCGTGACGATGCTCGAGCGAGTGGTCGGCGACGTGCGCGACGCCGGCAGGGTCCTGGCGCGGATGCCGGGGCACCACCGCGACGCCGTCCTGCGGGAGATGGCCGACGCCCTCGAGCGCCGCTCGGGCGAGATCCTGCGCGAGAACCGCCTCGACGTGGAGGCGGCCAAGCGCGCGCGCACGGCCCCCGCGCTGATCGACCGGCTGCTCCTCGACGAGGATCGCGTGGCGGACATGGCGAACGGCCTGCGCGCCGTGGCCGCCCTGCCCGACCCGGTGGGCGTGGTCGACGGGGGGCGGCGCCTGCCGAACGGGCTCGACATCGTGCGCCGCCGGGTGCCCCTCGGCGTCGTCGCCGTGATCTACGAGGGCCGCCCCAACGTCACCGCGGACGCCGTGGGCCTCTGCCTGAAGAGCGGCAACGCCGTCATCCTGCGCGGCAGCCGCCTGGCCAACCGCTCCAACCTGATCATCGCCGAGGTGCTGACCGGCGCGCTGATCGAGGCCGACGCGCCCCGCTGGGCGGTGGCGCTGCTCGGCCCCGACCGCGAGGAGATGCGGCGGCTGGTGCAGATGGAGGACGTCGTCGACCTCGTCATCCCCCGCGGCGGGGAGGAGTTGAAGCGCTTCCTGCGCGAGCACGCGCGGGTGCCCGTCATCTACGCGGCATCCGGGAACAACCACGTCTACGTGCACGCCGACGCCGACGTGGAGATGGCGGTGAAGATCGCCGTCAACGCCAAGGTGCAGCGCCCGGGGGTCTGCAACGCCGCCGAGACGCTGCTCGTGCACCGCGACGCCGCGCCGGCGGTCCTGCCCGAGGCCGCCGAGCGGCTGGCCCAGGCCGGGGTCGAGCTGCGGGTCGACCGCGCCGGGCTCGACCTGCTCGGCGCCGGCGCCGAGGGGCTGGGCGAGGCGACCGAGGACGACTACGCGACCGAGTTCCTGTCGCTGGTGATGGCCGTCCGCGTCGTGAACTCCCTCGAGGAGGCCGTCGCGCACATCGGCCGCTTCGGGTCGGGGCACTCCGAGGCCATCGTCACGGGCTCGATCGCCGCGGCGCAGGAGTTCCAGGAGTCGGTCGACGCCGCGGTCGTCTACGTCAACGCCTCGACCCGCTTCACCGACGGCGGCGAGTTCGGGATGGGGGCGGAGATCGGCATCTCCACGCAGAAGCTGCACGCGCGGGGCCCGATCGGCCTGCAGGAGCTGACCAGCTACACCTACCTCGTCACCGGTCACGGCCACCTCCGCTGAGCCCCGCCGGATCGGGGTGCTCGGGGGCACCTTCGACCCGCCGCACATCGGTCACCTGATCGTCGCCTGCGAGGCCCGCTGGCAGCTCGGGCTCGACGAGGTGCGCCTGGTGCCGGCGCGCCACCCGCCGCACAAGGGCCGGGACGCCGTCGCCCCCGCCGAGCGGCGCGCCGCGTGGCTGGAGGAGGCCGTGGCGGGGCGCGAGGGACTCGTCGTCTCGCGCTGCGAGATCGCCCGGGAGGGGCCGAGCTACACGGCGGACACACTGGAGGCGATGGCGGCGGAGGACCCGGGCGCACGGCTCTGGTTCGTCCTCGGCGCCGACCAGCTCGCGGGGTTCCCGGGCTGGCACGACCCGGCCCGCATCCTGCGCCTGGCCCGCCTCGCCGTCGTGGCCCGCGGCGACACCGGATCGGCCGCCGTGGCGGCGCTCGCCGAGCGGGTCGCCCCCGGCCGCGCCGACGTCGTGGACGTGCCCGCGATCGACGTCTCGGCCAGCATGATCCGCGCCCGGATCGCCGCCGGGATCCCGGTGGGGCACCTGCTGCCCCCGGCCGTGGAGCAGGCTCTCGCCCGGGAGGGTCTGGTACCCTCGCCGTCAATCGAACGACGGAAGGACCCCCCGCGGAACCCCTCGAACTGACCCTCGCCGCCGCCGCCATCGCGGAGTCCAAGGGCGCCAGGGACATCGTGATCCTCGACATGCGAGGGCTCGTCTCGTACACGGACTACGTCGTGGTCTGCACGGGGCGCACGCCGCGCCAGACGAAGGCCATCGCCGAGGAGCTCCGGACGCGGATGAAGCAGGACCACGGGATCATCCCGCGCACGGTCGAGGGCCTTCGCGAGGGCGAGTGGATCCTCGTCGACCTCCTCGACGCGGTCGTCCACGTCTTCACCCCGGAGGCCCGCGACTTCTACCGCCTCGACCGCCTCTGGCGGGAGGCCCCGCGACAGGAGTACGCGGCCGCAGCGTCCTGAGGGCGGCGCGGCCGCGAGCCGCGGGGGTCGCCCCGGGGACCCGTGCGACGGGCCCCCGGAGCGCCGAGCCGACTCAGCCGCGCCGGTTGCGGACGACGAAGGCCCGGGTGCGCGTGACGGTCTTGCCGTTGCGGAGCACGACGCGGACCGTCAGGCGGTGCCGCCCGTTGGAAACCACGCGGCTGTTCCAGCCGCCGCCCTTGCCGGTGAAGACGTATGGCGCGCGCCTGTCCGCCCACCGCCGCTTGCCGTCGACCAGGAAGTCGACGCGCTTCACGGACAGGCCGGTGGTCTTTGCGGACCACCGCACGCGTCCGCTGACGGTCGCCCCGCGCTTCGGGCCCCCCAGCACGATGCGCTTCGCCGCGCGCCGCCCGGGCTTCGTCGTGGTCCCGGGGCGGGTCGGGGTCGCCGGGGTCGTGATGGAGGGCGGCGTCGTGGTGCCGACGCCGGGGCCGGGGCGCCCGGCCTGTCCGGGCGCGAGCACCCGGAACGCCGAGGCGGGGATCGGCCGCGCGGTGAACGCGTAGTACCCGGCGGCGCTCGGGCCGATCAGCCCGGGCCACGGGTCCGGCTGGCCGATCCCGGTGAAGCTGTTGGGATGCCAGAGCTGGAAGGTCAGGGCCGGCGCGTTGGTGACGACGATCGCCCCGTACCGCTGGAGCGTACGCGCGATCAGCTTGCCGAAGCGCCGGTTCTCGGACGTTCCCTGCCACGGAAGGCTCTCGATGTCGAGTGCCGGATCGATGAAGATCTTCTGGCCCATGTACAGCGCCTGCGGCGACGTGCTGTTCCCACGCGCCGTGATCGCCGGCGAGACGAAGGTCGTCGCGTGGGTCGTGCCGTAGCCGACCGAGAGGGCGTGTCCGAGATCGCCGTCGTTGCCCATCGCGATGCCCCGGCGGACATCGTCCGGGTGGATGAGACCGGCCAGCTGCGAGATCCCGGACTCACGACCACCGGCGGCGTTCGCCAGGTTGGCACCGTTCCCGGAGAGCGGCGCCAGCCCTGCCCAACTCGCCCACCACGTCCCGTCCGCCCGGGGTCCGAGCTCGGCCTGGTAGAGGCTGATGACGACCCCCTCGGCGGGGATGACGATCGTGAGATGCCCGTCGGAATCGTCGCTGGGCCGTGCCGAGGCCGGTATCCTCACACGCCTGTTGTGCACGGGGTTGTTCCCCCACGAGCCCTGGTTCCTGAGCTTGAGCGTGTACAAGGGCTGATCGGCGGCGGACGTGTAGACGGCCGGTGCGTACTCCTGGTAGTTGACCGATCGACCGGAGTTGCCGACCCCTGCCCCGTTGGTCGCGACGTTCGGGGACGCCGGGAGGAGCTGGTTGAACGGGCTGGTGGGGGCGAACGGCGGATCGAAGGCGGCGGCGGTCGCCGGGGCGATGGCGACGGCCACCGCACCCGCCGCCACGGCCAGCAACGTCCGGAGATGGGCAAGGGCTGTCGTCACTATCGGACCTCCGTAAGGCGGTCGACGCAGGGCACTGGCGTCGGGCGGCGCCAGTGTCGCGCCCCGCGTAGCGCCTGAGCACGGGCCTCACAATATGCTTACGCCGGTCGCGGGCGAACCGATCCCCCGGGAACTCGCTTCGGCGGCGAACTCGGAGGTCGTCAGCCCGTCCCGCGCCAGGCCGGAGGCTCTGACCCGGAGATCTCGTCATGCGGGACTCCGGCGTGCGGACGTCGGCGCGCTCGCACGCGGGCCTCGCGCACGTCGGGCTCAGGTCGCTGCCACGACCCGGAGCCTCGACCACGGGATGCCCGTCGTCTCGTCACGCGCGAGGCCGTCGCCGGGCGTGTATCGATCCCGGAGGATCCAGCCGTAGCTGCCCCAGTACTGATCGCCGGCGATGTCGCCCCATGGGGCGGTCGCCTGGTTCTCCATGTAGACCGTGATCGCGTCGGGCCCTGCGCCGTCGAGCATGACGATGCCGTACTCCTGCATCGCGCGGCAGACCATGCGCAGGAACCGGGTCTCGCGGTGCGACTCCGTCCGGCCCGGCAGGCGGGGCGCCGTCCGCGCGTCGCAGTCGACGGCGGGGTCGAGCTGGAGGCGCATGCCCATGTCCATCCGTCGTGACGCGGGCGTCGACGTGGTGCTCGCCGCGCAGGCCGGGTGCGGCTGGTCGGTGCGGGTCGCCGGGGCGCGGAAGGCGGAGGAGCTGTCGTTGCAGGCGTACGCGATCCGGATGGCGTGCCGGATCTCACCGGCCTGGACCTCCTCGGGCCGGATCATGCCCGCGAGGTAGGAGAGGCCCGAGCCCGTGCCGATCCCGAGGAAGGGCGTCGAGACGCTCCGGCTGCCGTTCGGATTCAGGATGGCCCCGTCGTTGTTGTAGTGGAAGAGGCCGGTCCCGCCGCCGGAGATCGTCCGGGCGCCGGTGTCGATCGTCGCCTGCCAGACGCGCAGCTCCACGTCCCGTCCGTGGTCGGGGTGTGCCGGGTCCAGGATGATGAGGGGGTGGTCCGAGCCGGTGCCGGCCACCGCGCCCGCGGGAACGCGGAAGCGCGTCGAGCGGCCGCCGACGGAGACGGTGTAGAAGGGGTCGGTGGAGGAGGCGACGTAGACGGGCGGCGTCTCCCCGGCCGCGGTGACGCTGACCTTGCGGACGCGCGTGTTCGCGACGAACTCGGCGACGACGTCGGCGGAGCGCGGGTCGGCGGGCGCAGAGTGCGGAATCGGCTGATTGAAGAGCGCCGAGGGGTCGTATGGGTGCTCGGTGGCGACCAGGCCCGTGGGCGCAGGCGCGCTCGGCGGCGGCGCCGGAGCGGGGTCGGGCATCGGGAGGGGATCGGAGGGCGCGGGCGCGGGCTCCGGCACGAGCTCGGGCGCGGGCTCCGGCGCGGGTGCGGGCTCCGGCGCCGGAGCGGGCTCCGGCGCGGGCGCGGGCTCCGGCGCGGGCGCGGGCTCCGGAGCGGGCACGGGGTCCGCGGCCGTCGTCAGGGACAGCAGATCGACGAGGAAGGCGTCCCCGGCGCCCGCCCGGACGTGGCTCACCCGGAGGTCCAGGCGGTTGCCTGCCGCGGTGGGCGTCAGGCGTATCGATATCCCACGGAAGGTGGCCGTCAGGCCCGTCTGGTCGCTCGACCACTGGCGCACGAGCCGGCCCCCCGGGGTGTACTCGCGCACCCGCACCGAGATCGGCTTGCCGAGCGAGCTGGTGCTCCCCGCACGCACGCGTGCGCTCGCCGTGTAGACCACCTTCCGGGTGGAGGCGATGACGGGGGCGACATCGTCGATCGTGAAAGAGGTGCCGCCCGATCGCGTGACCTTCGCGACGTACTCGCCCCCCGGGGCGTTACCCAGCTCCAGGCGCGTGAGCTTGGCGTTCCATCCGGCCCAACCGGTCAGCGACGACTCGAAGGACGCGTTCGATGCCGCCGTGGCGCTCGCGTCCGCGAGGCCACCGGCGACCGCAAGGGCGCATGCCGCGCCCGCGACGTGCGCGAGGGCTCGGCGACGGCATCGGGACATGGCGTCTCCTCCGGTCTTCATCGACGCGGTCAACGAGCCCCGGCATCCTTCCGGGGTTCGCGGCGTCTGCATCGGATGATCGTCATGTGGGGCGGGGGACTTGATGCCCGGAAGACGATCGGCCGGAACGGCGCCGTACCCCGCTCAGGCCGAGGCGACCACCGGCACGACCGTGGTCACGTGGCCGGGATCGACCGTCGTCATGACGGCCGTCGCCCGCCGGGTGCGCGCGCCCGCGGTCAGAGGACTCCTACAGGCCGACGCGACGGACGCAGCGCCGGAGGGTGCGGAGGATGAGGCGGAGATCCCATCCGACGCTGCGGTCGGACAGGTACCGGATGTCCAGGCGGACCCGGTCGGCGAACTCGAGATCCTCGGAGTTGGGCGTCGTCTGCCAGAGGCCGGTGAGGCCGGGCCGCCCTTCCAGGCGGGCGGTCTGCCACAGCATGTAGTCGGAGGGCGGGGCCGTGGTCGGCCGGGGCCCGACGATGCTCATGTCGCCCTTCAGGACGTTCAGCAACTGCGGCAGCTCGTCGAGGAACGAGCGCCTGAGGTACCGGCCGGTCCTCGTCAGCCGGGGATCGTTCTTGATCTTGAAGACGGGGTAGGAGACGACGCTGAGCCGGGCCAGCTCGGCCTTGAGGGCCTCGGCGTTCGGGACCATGGTGCGGAACTTGAACATCCGGAAGCGCTTGCCGTCGCGCCCCGTCCGCTCCTGCACGAAGATCACAGGCCCGCCGTCCACGACCTTGATGGTCAGCGCCACCAGCGCCCCCGCAACGAGCGCCAGAGGCGCGATGAGCACGCACACGGCGATGTCGAGGACGCGGCTGGCGCGCTCGGCGCGCCGCCCGGCCCGCCTCGCGGCCGCGGCGCGCGCGAGCGCGGCCTCACGTCCGGACATCAGCAGGAGGTGGCCGGCGAGCGCCGGCACGTCGTGGTGCACGATGGCCTCTCGGCCGCGGTCCGGATGCGTCTCGGGGCGGGTGACCTCGACGGGCGTCTCCAGGGCCAGCGTCGCCTCGCCCATGTCGTCGGAGGGGTTCGCCGCGGCTGCGGTGCTCATAGGTCGGCGGCCTCCAGGAGAGCTTCGAAGGTCAGGGCGTCGTCGGGGAAGGTCGCCCACCGCACGGCGCCCGCCGGGTCGTCGTCTCCCGTGAGGCGGCGTGCGAGATCGGCGATGCCCTCGCCGGACGTCTCCGGGGCGATGACGACGAGCCGGCCACCGGGCGCGCGGACGACGAGGTCCGTCAACCGGCACGAGAACGCCGGATCCGCCGGCACCGCCTCCCGCGGGAGGGAGACGATCGAGAGGCTCCGGCTGTGGCGGCGGGCTCGCGCGATCTCGAGGGCGAGGAGCGGCTTGACCGCGTCGAGGGTCGGCAGCGTCGCGACCGACGCCGCGTCGGTGGCCTGGCGTCGGCCTCGGCGCCGGGTGAGGAAGGGGATGGGATGCCGCGAGATCATTCGCCCTGAAGTAGGCCAGCGCGCGATGTTCTCTCGGAACCCCTAAAAGTTTAGTTTTGGGTGCTTGAAGCAGGCCTCGACGGTCTATACGGGGGAGGGGTTCCCTCCGGCGGCGGCGAGGATGATCGACGCCGTGGCGCGGATCATCGTGATCGGCGGCCCGGCGGTCATTCGGCGCACGGTGTGGGCGACGCACAACTAGACGACCGGCGGTTCCTCCCGTCTGCGCACGTGGCTAACCTTTCGCGCCATGACCGTCGTCGAACCGGGTCCGCCGGCGGCTGCGCGCAGGGCCGAACCACCTGCCGTGCGGACATCCCCGCCCCGACGCGCGTGGCGCGCCTGGTCGGCCCACGGGCGAGGTCGGCTCACGGTGCTGATGTACCACCGCATCGCGCGGGAGGACGATCCGGGTTTCGTCGGGGATCCTGCGGTCATCTCCGCGGCGCCGGAGGTGTTCGAGCGGCAGATCCGGCTCGTGCAGCGATGGTTCTCGCCGATCTCGCTGCACGATCTCCTCGAGTTCGTCGTGGATCGCCGACCGTTGCCGAGCCGGCCGGCCCTCATCACCTTCGACGACGGCTACCTCGACAACTACACCGCCGCCTTCCCCGTGTTGCGGCGAGCCGGCGTTCCGGCCGTCGTCTTCCTGATGACCTCGTTCATGGGCACGGGCCGCCGACCCTGGTGGGACATGCTCGATCACCTCTTCCGCGGCACCCGGCAGCCGTGGGCCGACATCCCCGTGATCGGCCGGAGACCGCTCGGAACCCATCGGGAGAGGCGGGCGGCTCTGCGGGAGTTCGCAGAGGAACTCAAGAACCTGCCCGGCGACGAGATGTCGGGCGCGATCGACGGGGCCGCGTCGGCGCTCGAGGTCGCACCCGTGCCGGACGGGCCGCGGCTGTTCATGAACTGGGACGAGATCCGCACGATGGCGGCAGAGGGCATCTCCTTCCAGCCGCACACGCACACCCACCCGATCCTCAGCCGGGTCAGCGAGGAGCAGGTGCATGCGGAGGTCGCCGAGTCGGTCCGCCAGGTCGCAGAGAATCTCGGGAGCCCCCCGGTGGCCTTCGCCTACCCCAACGGCCGCCCCAAGGATTACGGGGAGGTCGCCCGCCGCGCGCTCCGGGAGGCCGGGATCCCCCTCGCCTTCGCCACGACCCCCGGTCCGGTCCGTCTGCAGGCGGTGCGTGAGGCGCCGCTCGACATCCCCAGGGTCGGCGTCTACCGCGGGGACCGGTCCGCGCGATTCGCCGTCAAGGTGGCCGGCCTCGCCGCCCTGGCCCAGGGCCGTCACCGATGAGCGCATTCGATCCCCGGAGCCGCCGGGCCTCGCGGCGGTCGCACCGTCGGCGGTCCGCCACCGGACCTGCCCGAGCATGGAGCAACAACGTGTTCAATGACGTCGGCGCCTCACGGCGCTCCCTCGTGATCATCGCCAGCGTCGTCGTCGCACTGGCGACGCTCGCGGCGGGCCTCGCCGCGACGGCGCTGCGATCGGCGAGCTACGCGTCGACGGCGGAGATCCTCATCGCGCCCGTCGGCGACTCCGTGGAGACCACCGCAAGCAGCTCGGACACCCTGAGCCGCGGAACCATCGTGTCGACGTTCGCCCAGGCCTACGGCAGCAGCGGGATCGCGAACCGGGCGATGACGGAGGCCGGCATCACCCCCGCCGACCGCGCGAGGGTGACGCTCGCCAGCCAGGTCATCGCCGGCACGTCGATCGTGTCGGTCACCGCGAACGCCGAGACCCCGGAGCTGGCGGTCCGTGCCGCGGCCGCGATCTCGGGCTTCGTCCCCGAGCTCGCCGGCTACTCCACCGCGTTCCGGCCCCAGGTCATCGAGCCGGCGTCGCCCGCCGAGCTCTCGGGGCCGTCGGGGACGGCGATGGTCGCCGCCTCCCTTCTGCTCGCGCTCGTCGCCGGGAGCCTGACCGCGTGGGTTCTGAACAGGGAGGTCCGCCGCCGGCGCCTGCGTGGGCGGGTCGCCGTCGAGCCGGTCCCCGCCGCGGACGACGAGCGGGAGTACGAGGCGCCGGCGCGGGTCCGGTGACGCCCTGACGGGCGTCACCCCCCGCGGCGTCGCGGTCGCGGCGGCTCTTGCGGCCGGGCTTCCGGCCCTGGCGTTCGCCGCGCTCCTCGCCGCGGGCGACACGGGCGGAGACCTCGCGGCGGTCGCCGTCGTGGCGGCGCCGGTCCTGCTCGGCGTCGCGATCCTCCGGCCCGACCTGGCGTTCGCCGCCCTCTTCGCGCTGGTGGTCGTCAACGCGGGGCTCGTCCTCGGCGCCGAATACGGCATCCCCAACGTCGAGCGCGCACTGCTCCTGGTCGTCGGGGTGATCGTCGCCATCCGTCCGGAGCGGGCGCTGGCCGCGCTGCGAGGCAACCCGATCCTCATCGCCGCCGCGGCATTCGCCGCCACGAGGATCCTCTCCGCCCTGCTCGCACCCGGTGCCGACGCCTACGACGTGACCAAGGAGCTCGTGTTCGGCCTCCTCCTGCTCGTCGTCGTGTCCGCAGCGGGGGGCGTCTCGCCCGTCGTGGTGAGGCGGGCGGCCATGGCGGTCGTCTCCGCGGCGTCCCTGATGGTCCTCCTGGGCGAGCTGAAGCTGGCGGGGGTGGGGGGCACGTGGGCGGGCTTCGCGGCCGACGTCTCGCTCACCCCCCAGGCGCGGGAGCTCGCACTGCGCAGCCTCGAGCCGGCCTCCATCAACTCCGAGCGCGTCTCCGGTCCGCTCGGCGACCCGAACTTCTGGGCACAGGCCCTCGTGCTCGTGCTGCCGCTCGCGCTGTGGCTCTGGCGTGACGGCTGGTCACGGGTGTCATCGTTCGTCGGCATCGTCGGGACCGGGCTGATCGTCCTCGGCATCTTCCAGACCGGTTCACGGGGCGGCATCCTTGCGCTCGCCGTGGCGTTCTCGGTCTGGCTCTGGCTGAGCGGTGGCAGGTTGCGGAGGCTGGTCGTGGTCGTCCCGATCCTGCTCGCGATCGGCGTCGTGGCGTCGGGAGCGGGCGAGCGCTTCGGCGCGATCCCTGACGTGCTGCGGCCCCAGGAGGCTCGCGACGCGTCGATCCGCGGTCGCGCGAGCGAGGCGCTCGTCGCGGTCGACATGTTCCGGGACCATCCGATCACGGGGATCGGAGCGGGTGAGTACTCGCGGAACTACGCGGTCTACGCGCCGCGGATCGGCCTCGATGAGCGTCCGGTACGCGAGCCGCACAACAGCTATCTCGAGATGGCGGCCGAGAGCGGCATCCTCGGGGCCGGCGCCTTCGCGCTGCTGGTCGGCGCCGGCATTGCGAGCGGGCTCTCGGCGCGGCGTCGTCTCGTGGACGCCGGTCGGCACATCGATGCCGGTCTCGCCGCAGCCGCGGTCTCCGGACTCGCCGGATACGCGCTGGCCGCCATCTTCCTCCATCAGGGCTTCCCGCAGTACCTCTGGCTCGTCTTGGGGCTGATCGGGGCGACCGTCGCCCTCTCGCGCCAACCCGATACGGGCGCGCCCGATGGGTGACGATCGCGGGGACCCGTTCCGCGCTCAGGGCCAGGCGGCAGGAGGGATGGGGGGCGTCCCCCGTTCTGCGGGCTGTGCCGTCCGGCGGCCTCCCGGTCCGGTGGCGCCAGAGGACCCGTCCGCGTACGCCCCGGCCATCCGTCGCTCGCCGGGGCCGCGTGTCGTCGTCCAGGTGACACGGCTGGTGGCGGTGTGCGCGTGCGCCCTGGGCGCCTTCGCAGGCGTGGCGCATGCCCAGGGGCCGTCGCTCCCGCCTCCGGACCGTCCGCCGCCCGCGCCGGCGGCGCCCTCGCCCGACCCGCCGCCCGCGCCGTCGCCGCAACCGCCGTCCGCGGCACCGGAACCCGCCCCCGAGGCGCCTTCGCCGACCCCCGCCTCGCCGGCCGAGGACGGTCCGCCCCAGCCGTCGGCGGCCGAGCTCGCCGAGCGCCGCCGCGCCGCCGCCGCGGCCCGCGCCCGGGAGGCCCGCGCCCGAGCGGCCCGGGTCGCCCGGGCACGGGCCGAGCGTCGCGTCGCGGCGGAGGTCCGTGACGTCGGAGGCGCCGTCCAGCACGTTGGGAGGGAGGCCGACCTGGTCGCCAGGGCCGCGACGCCCGGTGGCGACGGATCGTCCCGGTCGCTGCTGCTCGTCGTCGCCGTCCTCGCCGGGGTGCTGGCCGTGGCGGTCGGCCTCGCCGCCGTCCTCCGGTTCCCCGGGCGCCGGGGCCGGGGGCGATACGGTCCGGCCCGCCCGCGGATCCCCGCCCTGGTGCTCGTCGTGGCCGTGGCCATGTCGCTCGTGTTCGTCGGCCTCGCCGTGGCCGCTCTGGGCTCCCCCTGATCGGTCGCGGGCCCTGTCGGCACCGCCCCTTGGGCCGGTGCCGGGCGTTCCCTATAGTTCGTCTCGCGGGGGATTAGCTCAGCTGGGAGAGCGCTACGCTGGCAGCGTAGAGGTCACCGGTTCGATCCCGGTATCCTCCATCACGAGCCCCGCCCACCAGCGGGGCTCGCGTCGTTCCGGCCCCCGACGTGACCCCGCGCCCGCCGCCGGGACGTCGCCGCGCGGGCCCGGCAGGTGCGAAGAATCTGTGAAACGGGAGCCCCCTCCGGACGCGTACTTGCGAAATCAGCACCTTCGCCGCTGGCGCGAGGAGGACCGTGCTATTGAGTCGAACGGGGATACCCGTGGTCCTGTGAGCGGAGGTCTCATGTACGAGCTGAGCGATGCGAAGAGCCGGCGCAACCAGGCGGCGCGCCAGCGCCGGCTGGCGGTGCAGATGATCCGCTCCGGAGAGTCCCTCGACTCGGTCGCGACCCGCCTCGGGGTGACGCGCTCGGTCGCGCGGCAGATGGTCAACAGGGAGGCTCGCGACTTCGCGCACCACACGGCGGCCGAAGACCGCCGCATGGTGCACGTGGAGGCTCTCATGGCCCTGTGGCGGGTCCTGTACACCCCGGCCTGCCGCGGCGACCTCGAGGTGGTCGATCGCTTCCTGCGCGTCGAGGAGCGTCTGTCGCGGTTGCTGGCGCTCGATCTTGCGGACCAGCTCGACATCGGCGATGCCGGCGAGGAGTCCGACCCCGGCGACGACGGCGATGGATCCGGCACGGCGGCGGGGAGCGGCCCGCGCTTCGTTCGCGGATGATCAGTCGTCCAGGATGGCGAGCAGTCGGTCGACGTGGGCGTGGTACGTGAACCTGGTGCGCACGGCTTCCCGCGCGGCGGCCCCGAGTGCGGCCGCCCGTGGAGCACCGTCCGGTCCGAGGAGACCCGTGAGTGCGGCCACGTACCCGTCCCGTGACCCGTCGCAGATCACTCCCGTGCGGCCGTCGTCGATGTAGCCTCGTACGCCCGCGGCGTCGGCCACGACCACCGCCTTGCCCATCGCCATGGCGTTCAGGTACGTCTGCTGACCTGCACCACGGACGAGTCCCGGCCGGAGCGCCACCACCACGATGTGCGCCGAGCGCATCATCTCGACGAAGCGGGCGTGGGTCACGAGACCGGCTTCGACATTGTGCGGCAGGCGCACGTCCGCCAGCCGATCCGTCGCGAGCACGAAGTGCGTGTCCGGGAAATGACGTGCCGCGTCGATGAGCGGGCGGTAATCGCGGTGGGAGTTCCCGCCGGCGAACACGTGCGTGCCGGCGACGGCGTGGTCGAGGGACGTCGCGTCCATCGTCGCGAAGTACGGACAGAAGCGCATCTTCGCCGGATCCAGGCCCCAGGTCGCAGGGAACGAGATCATCTCGTCGTCCGTCTGGAGCGCATAGCGGACGATGCTGCGGTCGGCGAGCCGAACCAGTAGCGCCTCGACGGATCCGCGGATGCCTCGCGACCGGGACCACATGCACCCCATGAGGACTATCCGTGGACGGTACCGAGCAGGGAGAAGGCCGAGCAGGGCAGCGGCGGCGACGTCCGGGTGCAGCGATCCGGCCGAACTGTCCAGCAGCAGGAGGCGGTGACGGGTCGCCGCGCCGAGGATGTCCTTCAGCGCCCTGAGCTGGATCAGGACGCCACCGTCTCCGTACGAGGGATCGGTGATCCTTCGCGCGCGCCGCTCGAACTCGGCGTGATCGGCGTAGTCGACCGTGGTTGCGAACGATGCCGCCATCGCCTGGCCCGTCCTCCCTCGTTCCGGTGGCGACGTGGGTCGCGCGTCGGATCCGCGAGGATCAGCGACGTCCGTCAGGGGCGGGGTGTGGTCCCGTCCGCCGTCATGGGTCGCGCGAGCCGCGCTCACGAGCCTCCGCGCCGCCGCACGACCGGCACCCCGCGCGAGAAGGGCGGCCGCGCGAGGGGTCGACCGCCAGAGCGTGACCCGGACGTCCCCGCGAGCGCCCGTGGCCAGGCGGGTCTTGAACCCATGGTCGCCACGGAGCAGATCGAACTCCCGAAGGTCCTCCTCGGCGGCGTCCACCGCGGTCAGGCCGAGGAGCGTTCGGCCGGGGCTCCCCTCGGCTTCCGGGTCGAATCCGAGTGCGTAGTAGAAGAGGCGCTGATCATGGAGGAGGGCGTAGAGCAGCGCGGCATCGCGACCGGACTGCTCGAGCGCGTAGATCCGCGCCGCCCCGTCGATGGCGAGGCGCCCGCCCACCGCGAGGTGGAAGGCGCGTCTCTCGGCGGTGGCGAAGACCTTGGACGCCGCACCGAAGCGCGCATTGTGCATGCGCATCAGCTCGACGAGCAGGCGCTGGACCTCGGCGGGCTCGCGGACCACCCGGAATCCACCCCCGGTCCGCTCGGCCATGCGCAATCCACGCCGCACCTGCTGACGAAGGCCGGAGCTGCGGATGACCGACGTCCCGGGCTCTGGTCGCAGGTCGACGACGGGGCACGGTGAGGCCACGACGCGGCGGCGCAGCGTGCGCGGCATCCCCGGGCCGCCCTCCAGGGCCCGTGCGAGCGACGCCGTCGGGCTCAGGGCGTCGAGGTCGAGTACGTCCCACTGAACCTCACGCGCGAGGGCCTGCGCGATGGCCCGTGCCACCTCATCCGCGTCATCCGGCCGGGCGACGATGTCCATGTGGTCCGTGCCGAGCCAGTCGCCTCCCGGGATTCGGAGAGTGAGCGTTCCGAGCTTCTCCCGCCGCCGCTCCAATGGGAGCAGCCCGACGACCGCGCCGTCCTTGATCGCGGCGAGGGCGAACAGGTCACCGGCCGCGTTCGACTGCCTCAGCTCGTCGAACCATGCCCAGAGACCGAAGGGGCCGGCGAGCCCCGCGCGCTCGAGGCGGGGCCACGCCTCGGCGATCAGGCGGTTCCCCGGCTCGAGCACTTGAACGGACACGGCAGAGATGGCGGCAGTCTCCTTGCTTGCGATGCGGTGGCGGCGCTGTCGGTTGTGGCAGGGCCGGCACCGGGTCCCCCTTTCTACCGGCGAGGTCACCGCGGATTCCATGCTCGAGGCGCCAAGCCGCTCGAATGGGGGGGTACAGCTATCCCATCGGGCGACGCAAGACCCCTTAAGCTCACCCGGAATGATCACGGGTCAGCTCGGTGACGCCGGAGGGGGGACGGGGCTCCACGGCGTCGATCCCGCTGCCAGCTGCGACACACGGCCATGGACAACGACGACGCGCCCATCGCCCCCACTTCCGACACAGCCCGGCGGCTTCGCGCGCGGTGGTGAACACGTCGCCGCCGGCCCGAGCACCGACGGAGCCTGCCGCAAGTCCGTCGACCTCGGCCCGGGCCGCGCGACACACGCGCCCTCCGCCGTGATCAGGATGAGGGCGATCGCCATCGGGTGGGCCGATGTCAACGATTCGCCCGGTGCCGCGGCCGATCCGAGGGGTCTCAGGTGAGTTCCACCTCCGGGGACGCCGCGCCCACCCAGCGCGCAGGGGTGAAGTCGGCCCTCTTCTGGCTCTACCTCTCGTCGTACGGGGGCAAGCTCCTCGTCTTCATCTCGGTCCTGATCCTCGCGCGCGTCCTCTCACCCGAGGACTTCGCGCTCGTCGCCCTGGTCCTCGCGATCCTCATCTTCCTGGACGTCGTCGACGTCGGCGTCGGCGGCGCGCTGATCTGGCTGGATCGCGACGAGGCCGATCGAAGCCGCTCGGTCGTGTTCACCCTGAACGTCCTGGTCGTGACGATCCTGATCATCGGGCTGAACCTCATCGCTCCGTGGATCGCCGAGCTCGCGAACGACGACCCGCGGACGACCGGGGTCCTGCGCCTGCTCTCGCTCGCGGTCCTGGTGAAGGCGCTCGGACAGACGCACGACGCGCTGCTGGCGCGCGACCTCAACTTCCGCCGCCGCCTCTTCCCCGACCTCGCCGGCGGCCTCGTGAAGGGCGTGGTCGGCGTCGTCCTGGCCCTCGCCGGAGCAGGCGTGTGGAGCCTCGTCTTCGGGCAGCTCGCGGGCGTCATCGTGCGCACCGGGCTCCTGTGGGTGTTCGTCCCGTTCCGGCCTCACTTCGACCTCGGCCTCGACGGCCGGGCCCGGCGGCTGATGCACTACGGAGGGCCGGTGATCCTCACGGCGGTGATCGCGAACAGCTCCGCGGCGATCGACTACATCCTCGTCGGTCACTACCTCGGCCTGCTCGCGCTCGGCTACTACGTCATCGCCTTCCGGCTGCCGGAGCTGATCATCCAGCAGGCGCTGGCCAACATCCACACGGTCCTCTTCCCCTTCTACTCCCGCGTGCGCGAGGAGGGGGGCAACCTCGACAGGCAGTACCTGACGACGCTGCGGATCGCGAGCCTCGTCGTGGCCCCGATCCCCACGACGCTGACCGTCCTGGCCGTGCCGATCATCGCCGTGGTCTTCGGAGAGAACTGGGCGCCCGCCGCGGGCGTGATGCCGGGCATCGCCATCGGGATGACCTTCTTCGTGATCGGCGGGATCCCGGGGGACCTCTTCAAGGCTCGGGGCAAGCCCTGGATCCAGCTCACGCTCGCCTCGGCCTACCTGGCGCTGTGGATCCCCGGCCTGATCCTGATGGCGCCGCGAGGCATCGAGGCGGTCGCCTGGCTGTTCGCCGCGCTCGCCGGCCTCCACGCGCTCGCCAGCTGGATCTTCGCAACCCGCGTCCTCGGCCAGTCGCTGAGGCTCCAGGCAGCCGCCGTCGCGCCCGCGCTGATCGCCGCGTTGACGGGGGGTCTCCTCGCCTTCGCGGCCACCAGGACGCTCGACCCGGTTCCCGCCCTGCTCGTCGGGTTGCCGGTGCTCTGGATCACGTACGCCGCGTGTGTCCTCGCGCTGGATGCGGGATCGCGCGCGCTCGCCCTGCGGCTGCTCCGGACGGGCGCGAGCGGGCGCACCGCGGCCGGTCCGGCGAATCCCTGACCGTGCGACCACACCGGCGACCCCCGTCGGCGTCGCGGCGCAGCCCCACCGCGCGTCCCGTGCGCGCGTATGATCGCCGACGCATCTCGTGGCCCCCAGCATCCTGACCAGACCGGCGCGGCGCGTCTCCGCGCTCCTCTCCCTGTGGCGGGAGGCCCGAGAGCGCCACGGCGCCCGCGCCGCGACGGTGGCGGTGATCGATGAGCTCGGCCGCCGCTCCATCGGTCTCACGGTGAACGAGGTGGTGACGCTCGAGGTGGGGGACGTGAACGTCGCCCGGCCCGCTCCCGCGGGTTTCGAGTTCCGTTTCCTGGACGCCGATGAGGTCGCACGCTTCGAGGCCGATCCCTCGAACGAGCTCGAGGGCATGGCGGAGCGGGCCCGGGCGGGGCACGACCTGTGCTTCGGGGCCCTCGATGGCGCCCTGCTCGCGGCATACGGCTGGTACGCCCTCGGCTCCGTCGAGGGCGAGCACTGCGACGGCGTCGCGCTGTCGTTCCCACCGGACGTCGCCTACATGTACAAGGGCTTCACCCACCCCGACTACCGTGGCAAGCGCCTGCACGGCTACGTCATGGGACTCGCACTGGAGGCGCTTCACGAGGAGCGTGGCGTCGAGCGCCTCGTCTCGACGATCAGCTGGGCGAACAACGCCTCTCTCAAGAGCTCCTACCGGCTCGGCTACCACACCCGGGGACGCCTGTTCGCCATCCGGCGGTTCGCTCACCTCGCCTCCGCGCCGCGCGCCGCGCGCCGCATGGGTCTCCGGACCGGTAGGCACGCCGACCTCGGCTCGCGGCGCCAACCTCGCGGTCCCGCTCTCGACGGGCGCTCCGTCGGCGGTGGAGTCGATCCACCCTCCGGGCCGCACTAGCTCAGAAGGCCGTCCGCACGCCGCTGCCGCCGTCACGTCTCGAACGAGGCGGACGCCGCGCGTTCACCGGTGGTCGTCCGCCGGGGACCCGTCAGGTCGGCGCGGATCCCCCGTCCGATCCGTCCCCGGCGCCCCGTCGGCGCGCGGGACGACGAAGGCGCCGACCCGTGCGGCTTCGGCGTCGAGTGTGAGCGCGCGCGCCCGTGCGACCCCCGCAGCACTCAGACGCGAACGGAGGTTCGCATCGTCGTCGAGGCGGACGACGGCATCGACGATGGCGCTGACGTCCGCTGGGGGGATCATCAGCGCGAGCCGGCCCTCGTCGAGGCCCGCCCTCACACCCCCGACATCGGTTGCCACGATCGGCAGGCCGGCGGCGAGCGCTTCCATGAGCACCTGGGGGAAGCCCTCGGTGAGCGCCACATGGACCAGGATGTCCGCCGCCCGGTAGCGCGCCAGCAGGTCCGGTCCGAACGGGACGTGGCCCGTCAGCGTGACCGCGTCGCCGAGCCCCAGCTCGTCGACGCGCCTCCTGACGTCGTCCTCGAGGGACCCGCCACCCATCCACTCCAGCACGTACCGCCCGGGGTGGTCGGTGTTGAGGCGATGCATCGCCTCGATCAGGGCGAACGGGTTCTTCTCGGGGTCCAGCCGGCCCACGGTCAGGAGCCGCACGGGTGCCCGCAGCAGGGCCTGGCGGGATCCCGTGGCGATGTCGGCGTCACGGATCAGGGTCACCGTCATGGAGAGGACGCCGGGCCTCGGTGCGCCGTAGGCGTCCGCAAGGCGCTCGCCGACGACGGTCACCGGGAGCCGACGCGCGGCCAGGCGGAACGCCCGATCGAGGAGCCACGCGGGCGCGAGGGCGGGCAGCCACCGGCGGCTCGGGAGCCGCGATCGGAAGTAGGCGAGCGAGTCCTGGCGCACACCGAGGACGATCCGCCGCCGCCGGATGCGCGCGAGGGCCACGAGCAGGAGACCGAAGGGATTCGGGCCGAACACCCACACCGTGTCCACGTGGTCCAGGCCACGCCACATCGCGCGGGCGGAGCCCACGGTCGCCCCGGCGAGTCCCCGGATGTCCCTCAGGCTCCGGTAGTGGGGGAGGGCGACCAGCTCCGAGGGCACGGGCATCGGGTGGTCCGCCGCACGTTCCCCGGTCGCGCGGCGCCCGAAGACGATCAGGCGGTCCGCGTGGCCCCCGACCTCGTGGACGAAGCGGAGGAAGGGCGCCCCGTTCCCGTTGGTCGCGAGGCGGGGGCCCTCGGGTGTCGGGACGGTCGCATAGACGCCCTCGACGAACACCCCCAGCGCACGGCGCGTGCTCACACCGTGCCGTCGCCGGGAGCGGGGTTCGCCCCGATCGCCCTCTCGAGGGTTCGCTCGAGCGCATGCGCGCGCTCCGTCCAGCTGTGGCGGGGGGCGGCTGTGGCGGCCGCCCGGCCCAGACGGCTCCGGGCGGTGTCGTCGGCCACGAGAGATCCCAGCGCGGCGGCGAGCGCGTTCACGTCGTCGCGGGCGAAGAGCATCACCTCGGCGTCGCTGACCACCTCCCGGATGGCCTCCTGATCCGGGGCGACGATGGCGAGGCCGAGTGCGAGGTACTCGTACAGCTTCATCGGGTCGCCGTAGTCGTTGGTCGCCGCGAGCACGGCGACATCCGCCAGGCCGAGCTGCGCGGCGACCTGGGCGTTCGGCACCGCCCCCGTCATCGTGACTCGGGTGCCCACGCCGAGATCGGCGATGGCCGCCCGGCACTCGTCGGCGGAGCCGCCGTCGCCGATCAGGAGGAGGTGCGTCGGGCGGCCCTCTGGGAGACGGGCGAAGGCCTCGATCAGCATCGGTACGCGGTGGAACGGCTGGAAGCTGCCGACGTACCCGATCACGACCGCGTCCTCGGCGATGCCCAGCCGGGCGCGGGACATCGGACGGCCGCCGCGGGGTGCGAAGGAGGCGTCGAAGCCGTTCGGGACGACGGCGATCTTCTCGGGAGGCACCCCGTCGTCGATCAGCACCCTCCGGATCGGGCCGTTGACGGCGATCACGAACCGGGCGGCGTCGGCGACGCGGCCGTGGATGCGCCGAGCGGTGCCCTTGAGGCCGGCGCCGTAGTAGACGTCCTCCTCCCAGGATGGAGCGAAGTCGTCGACGACCAGCGGGATCCCGGTCGCGCGGGCGGCGAGCACGCCGGAGAGGCTGAAGGCGACGTGGGTCTCGAGGATCACGTCCGGCCTCGCGGCCTCTGCGTCGGCGATGATGCGAGCGCCGTGGCGGCGTCCGTGCACCACGCGTCCGGCGTCCCGGAGGCGGAGAGCCGCGGCGCGGGGGATCATCCGGCGGACGACCTGCCGGTACGCGCCGACCGCGGCGCGAGCGGTCGTCGCCCCGCCGGCCTCGACACGCAGGATCTCGTGCCCTCGTTCCTCGAGTGCATCGAGGAGGCGGGTCGCCCGGACCACGTGTCCGTCGGCGCCGTCGAGCGCGTCCGCCGGATGGGGGAGGCTGTAGAGGATCCTCACCGGGCGAGCACCCGGCGGTAGAGGTCGGCGGTCGCCCGCGCCTGCTCCGAGAGCGAGAACCGCGCCTCGGCCCGGGAGCGCGCGGCGGATCCCATCGCGCGCGCGGCGTCGCCGTGCTGGAGCAGGTACGCGAGCCGGTCCGCGAGCATCTCGTCGTCGTCCCGCCCGACCAGGAACCCGGTCCGCCCCTCGGCGACGACCTCCGAGCACCCCCCGACGTCGGTCGCGACGACCGGCAGGCCGGCCGCGGCCGCCTCGATGAGGACGATCGGAAGCCCTTCGGCGCGTGACGGGAGGACGAGGGCGTCGCTTGCCCAGAGCGCGGTCGGGAGCGTCTCGTAGAGCTGCCCGGTGAACTCGACCGCGTCGCCGAGGTGAGCCGCCTGGCGCCGGAGGTCCTCCTCCATCTCGCCGCCTCCGACGATCTTGACCACGACGCGCGGGATGCTGGCCCGCAGTCGCGGGATCGCGCGGAAGAGCAGATCGTGGCCCTTGCCCTGGCGGAGCACCGAGACCATGACCACCGTGGGGCGGGCCGTGTCCCACCCCAGCGCCTCACGCGCCTCGTCCCGGGTCATCGCCGGTGTGAACCGCTCCAGCGCGATGCCCGTGCGGATCGTGGTCAGATGGTCACGCGGCAGGGCGGCCCTCCGCGCGAACGACCGTCCGACCGCGTCCGCAACCGTGATCACATGGTCGGACCCGAATCGGGCGGCGGGGAACACGAGGCGGGAGCGCATGAACAGCTTCCACGTGGCCGTCTCATCTGCGAGCACGTTGCGGGTCATGACGACCGCTCGACCGACGCGCCGGCGGACCAGCGCGGCCACGACGTTCGAGTCGACGTCGTGGCTGTGGATGACATCGATGCGCTGATCGAGGACGAGCTGCTCCAGGCGACGCCAGGCGCCCCGGTCGAGCATGCGTCGGGCCCCCAGGTCGTACCGTGCGATCCCGGTCCTGGCGACGACGTCCGCCAGGACGGTGTCCCGCGCCGTGGTCAACGTGCACAGCGCAGGTTCGACGCCGTAGCGGGACAGGAACGGCAGGAAGCCGACGACGTTCGTCTCGCCGCCCCCCATCTGCAGGCAGCTCATCATCACCAGCGCGCGGACCGGCCGTCCGCTCGCCTCCGCGCCCGGCCCGGAGGCCTGTGTCGACGGGATGGTCGGCGTCATCGCGTCGCCTCGCTCGCCGACTCGCCACGGTCGGGCACCCACACATCCTCGCGCGCCCCGCTGAGGAGCTTCCACACCGCGACCACCGACGCCACGTTGACCATCGCGAAGTACGCGGGCAGCGCGAGCAGTCTGGATCGCCCTGCCGGGTGTCCCCTCAGGAGCCACCCGGCGAGTCCCGCGCCGTACAGGCCGGTCTGCAGCAGCGCCGCGACGCGGTAGAGGCCGCCCGCGGTGCGTGCCCGCAGCGACGCCGCGTAGAGCGCGACGAGGGGGAACGCCATCAGTCGCCGCAGACCCTTGTGCGTCAGGAGTTGGACGGCGAAGAACCCGTGTGTGCGCGGATCCAGCGCGCGGCGGACCGAGAGGACCCCCCTCAGGCCGGTGCTGATGATCCGGACCTTGCGCTGGAACTCCGCCGCCTGGGTCACAGCGATCGGCCCGTAGGCGACGGACCGTGACTCGAACACCAGGCGCTTGCCCCCGGCGGGCACCTGCACCGAGGTGTAGAAGTCGTCGGAGACACCCGAGGGGATCGGCCGGAACAGGCTCCGGCGGATGGCGAAGATCCCCCCGCCGGCGGACGTCATCGTGCCCGAGCGGGCCTGGAGCTGCCTCAGGCGGCGGTCGAAGCTCCAGTAGGCGCCCTCCCCGGCGCTCCGGCCCTCGCCGTCGGTGTGGCGGTAGTCGCCGCCGACGCCTCCGACCTCCGGATCGCTGAAGCACCGCACGAGCATGGACAGGGCATCCGGCTCCAGCATCGTATCCGCGTCGGTGAAGAGCAGGATCTCACCATCGGCCCGATCGACCGCGGCGTTGAGGGTGGCGTTCTTCCCGGCCCTCGGGAGCTCCATGACGATCACGCGCCCGCTCTCGACCGAGCGCGCGACCGCCACCGTGTCGTCGTCAGATCCGTCCGACGCCACGATGATCGTCAGCCGGTCCGCGGGGTAGTCGAGGGTGAGCGAGTTCTCGATCTTGCGCGCGATCACCGCCTCCTCGTTGTGCGCGGCGACGACCAGGGTCACCGGCGGCTGGTCCGGACCCTCGGCGACCGGTCGCGGGAAGAGGAGCGCACGCAGCGCGACGAGCAGGGGGAAGCCCGCGTAGGTGTAGCCGATGAGGCCCGCCGCCCCCCAGAACAGGAGGCGTCCGCGGGGTCGCTCTCTCATGTGGTGACCCCGCTTTCGGTGGACTCCGCGAGGAGCCGTCCCTCCGGACGACAGCCGCAAGCATGCCGGAGCTCCGGGGGCGAGGAGGGGGTCGGGCCGACCATCGCCGGCCCGCGCGGCCATCGGCGCGGCCGGGTGGTGTCCGGCGGAGGGGATGAGCCCGCCCGCCGCGGCGCATGCGTCCCGGACGGCGCGTGTGCGCGGGCTGGTTGCAGCTACCGTCCCGAGCGGATGAAGGCCGTCAGGCCGTACGAGGTGACGGGGACCATGCCGAGGCGACGGTAGAAGCCCTCGGCGCCGCGCTCGGCAACCAGCACCTGATGGTGGAAGCGGTCCATCGGGTAGTGGTCGAGGATCGCGCCCGCGAGGGACCGGCCGATGCCCTGCCGCTGCCGGTCCGGGCTGACCAGGATGTCGGCGATGTAGACGGCGAACGCCTCGTCGGACATGGCGCGGGCGAAGCCGACGACCGTGTCGCCCTCCATCGCCACGACCGCGTATGAGCTGTGCTCGATGGCCGTCCGCAGCCGCGCGGGGTCGCCCGCGTGCGTCCAGCCGTGGGCGTGGTACAGGCCGATGATCCCCACGAAGTGCTCGGCGACGTCCGCCTCGCGGATCAGGACCGGTGGTCGTGTGGTGGTCATGGGGCCCCTGAGCGGTCTGCGATACTCGCGCCGATGACGACGCCCGCGCGAATCCTGCCGGAACGGTACGACCCCGCGCCCGTCGAGTCCAAGTGGCAGGCCACGTGGGAGCGGGAGGACGCCTTTCGGGCCGAGCCCGTGTCGCGGGACGGCGAGACGCCCGACCTGCACGCGCGCCCGAAGGCGTACGTGCTCGAGATGCTGCCGTACCCCTCGGGCGAGATCCACATGGGCCACGTCAAGAACTACACGATGGGCGACGTCGTGGCGCACCATCGCCGCCGCACCGGCAGCGAGGTGTTCCACCCCATGGGGTACGACTCGTTCGGGCTCCCGGCCGAGAACGCGGCGATCCGCACCGGCGAGGCGCCCGCCGCCCTGACGGCGCGCAACATCGCCCGCATCCGCCAGCAGCTCAAGCGGCTCGGGGTGGCCATCGACTGGAACACCGAGATCGCGACGAGCGATCCGGCCTACTACCGCTGGACGCAGTGGATCTTCCTGCGCTTCCTGGAGCGGGGGCTCGCCGAGCGGCGCGAGGCGGCGGTCAACTGGTGCCCGAACGACCAGACCGTGCTGGCCAACGAGCAGGTCGTCGACGGGCGCTGCGAGCGGTGCGGCCACGAGGTCGAGCTGCGACAGCTCACCCAGTGGTTCCTGCGCATCACCGACTACGCCCAGGCGCTGCTCGACGACATGGACCAGCTCGTCGACTGGCCCGAGCGCGTGCTGACGATGCAGCGCAACTGGATCGGGCGCTCCGAGGGCGCGCGGGTCATGTTCCGCCTGGAGGGCGGCGACGAGGAGATCGCGGTCTTCACCACCCGCCCGGACACCCTCTTCGGGGCCACCTTCTTCATCCTCGCGCCCGAGCACCCGGCGGTCCCGCGGCTGGTCGCGGGGCGGCCCGAGGAGGGTGCGGTCCGCGAGTACGTCGCGGCCGCGGCCCGCGCCGGCGCAGCCGAGCGCGGGGACGCCGACAGGCCGAAGACGGGGGTCGACACCGGCCGCCGGGTGGTCAACCCGGTCACCGGCGAGCCGATCCCGGTCTGGGTGGCCGACTACGTGCTGATGGACTACGGCACCGGGGCGATCATGGCGGTGCCCGGCCACGACGAGCGTGACTTCGCCTTCGCGCGGGCGCACGGCCTGCCGGTGACGCGGGTGATCGCACCGGAGGGGACCGATCCGGCCGAGCCGCTGGAGGAGGCGTGGACCGGCGCGGGGCGCCTGGTCAACTCGGGCTTCCTCGACGGCATGGAGGTCGCCGAGGCGACGGGGGCGATCGCCGCCTGGCTGGTAGAGCGCGGCCTCGGCGAGGCGACCGTGGGCTACCGGCTGCGCGACTGGCTGATCTCCCGGCAGCGCTACTGGGGCGCGCCGATCCCCGTCGTCCACTGCGACGACTGCGGCGTTGTGCCGGTCCCCGACGACCAGCTCCCGGTGCTCCTGCCCGACCTCGAGGACTACGCGCCGCAGGGGCGCAGCCCGCTGGCCGCCAGCGAGGAGTTCGTGAGCACGTCCTGCCCGTCGTGCGGCGGTCCCGGCCGGCGCGAGACGGACACGATGGACACGTTCGTCGACTCGTCCTGGTACTTCCTGCGCTATACCGCGCCGCACCTCACCTCGGCGCCGTTCGAGCGGGAGGTCCTCGACTACTGGCTCCCGGTCGACCAGTACATCGGCGGCGTCGAGCACGCCGTGCTGCACCTCCTCTACGCCCGGTTCTTCACGAAGGTGCTGCACGACGCGGGGCTCCTCGGCGTGCGCGAGCCCTTCGCGCGCCTCTTCACCCAGGGGATGATCCACCGCGACGGCGCCAAGATGAGCAAGAGCAAGGGCAACGTGGTGGCGCCCGACGAGATCGTCGACCGCTACGGGGCGGACACCCTGCGCCTGTACGTCCTCTTCATGGGGCCCGCGGCCGACGACATCGAGTGGAGCGACCGCGGCGTCGAGGGCCAGCGCCGCTTCATCGACCGGCTCTGGCGCCTCGTGGGGGGGCTGGAGGAGGGGCCGCTCGCCGAGCGGCCCGCGCCCGGCACGCTCGACGACGACCCGGTCGCCCTCGAGCTCGTCCGCAAGGCCGAGGCCACGATCGTCAAGGTCGGGGAGGACATCGGCGAGCGCTTCTCCTTCCACACGGCGATCTCGGCCGTGCAGGAGCTGGTCAACCTGGCCACCAAGGCTGTCGCGGAGGATGCGATCTCCGGCGATCGCGGCGCCGCGGCGCTGCGCTACGCGGCCCAGACGGCGGTCTCCCTGCTCTTCCCGTTCGCCCCGCACGTCACCAGCGAGCTGTGGGAGGCCCTCGGGGGCGCGGACCTCTGGCGGCAGCCCTGGCCGGTCGCCGACCCGGCCTACCTGCGGCGCGACAGCGTGACGATCGTGGTGCAGGTCAACGGCAAGCTCCGCGACCGGGTCGAGGTCGCGGCGGGCTCGGACGACGCCGCGGTGCTGGCGCTCGCCCGGGCGCTCCCGAAGGTTGCGGCGGCGGTGGACGGCAAGGAGGTCGTGCGCGAGATCGTCGTTCCCGGGCGGCTGGTGAACCTCGTCGTGAGATAGGCGTGCCGCGGTCCGGCACGCCCCGGGCCGGCATCCGGCACGGAGCGGTGCTGATCGTCGCGGGGATCCGCGCCTAGCCTCGGCGCATGGATCGGCTGCTCCCCTGGCTGCGGAACTCGGGATGGGCCTACGTCGCTGTGGCGCTCGCGCTGGCGCTGGTGGCCTGGCGGGTGGGGCCGGGCGCGGGGGGCGGGGGAGGGCAGCCGCCGGCCGGCGCCCCGGCCGTCACGGCGCAGGAGGCGACCGACGCGCCCGCGGCGCCGGGCGCGGTCGTGCACGTCGCGGGGGAGGTGCGCAGCCCCGGGGTCTACGACGTCCCCGCGGGCGCCCGGGTGATCGAGGCGATCCGCCGCGCGGGCGGGCCCACCCGGCGGGCCGACCTCTCGGCGCTGAACCTGGCGGCCGCGGTGACCGACGGGCAGCAGGTGCGCGTGGCCCGCCGCGCGCCGGCGGCGGGTTCGGCCGGCGCGCCGGGGGCGGAGCCCGCGGGGGGCGGGCCCGCGGCCGGGCCGATCTCGCTCTCGTCGGCGACGGCCGACCAGCTCGACGCGCTCGACGGGATCGGCCCGACGATCGCGGGGCGCATCATCGCCTGGCGCGACGCGCGTGGCGGCGTGGCATCGGTCGACCAGCTGCTGGAGGTGCCGGGCATCGGCCCCGTCCGCCTCGAGGCGCTGCGGCCCCACGTCGTCCCGTGACCTCCGACGCCCGTGGCTCCCCGTGCTCCCCGGGGGGGCCGCCGGGAGGGCGTGGACCGCGGTGCCGGGCCGTGGGCTCCCCGGGTCGGGGTGGTCTATCCTCGACAGAGGGCGCGGGACAGACCGGCGCCCCGCGACCCGACGGGGGCGACACTGAAGCGGTTCCTCAAGAGCGCGGCGTTCCCGATCCTGATCGTGATCCTGCTGGTGTTCGTG
>VFQN01001473.1_pt1 | contig 39398 bp, 33 predicted proteins | sample 3512371 | NCBI WGS metagenome assembly VFQN01 (sample SAMN10412370, study PRJNA504923) | tailings metagenome | isolation source: Replicate 2 from Balatoc abandoned mine | place: Philippines: Itogon, Benguet | collected 2017-08-28
GACGCACGACGACGCCGTGGCCGGCGGGTCGCCCGGATCGGACTCCCCTTTCAACCAGGCCATCTGCTCGGCCGTGAGCGTCGCGCCGCGTGCGTACGTGAGGAGACGGTCGGTGGCGCCGGCGATGTGTCGCAGGTGGAAGCCAATCGATCCGGCGCCGCCGGGCCTGGCCCAGAGTTCCTCTGGCGAGAGATCGGCAGCGTGACGTTCCACCTCCTCGCGCACCTGCAGGAGCGCGTGGACGATGGGCTGCAGTTGGGGTGCGTAGCCCTCGACAGGGCCGCGCAGCCACACCTCGAGCGGTTCCTTGGCTGACATGTCGCCAAGTCTATGCCGCGGCGCGAGGGAGGCGGGCCGTGCGTCGCGGCGCGCTCGTGCGCACGCGGGTTCCCGGAGGCATGTGGTGTCGAATCAGGGCGCGAGGCGGTCGCGCTGCCACGTGCCGTCTGGCTGGAGACGGTACGCGATGCGATCGTGAAGCCTGGACGGGCGCCCCTGCCAGAACTCCCAGTAGTCGGGCACGAGACGGTAGCCGCCCCAGTGCGGCGGACGCGGCGGGTGCAGGCCGTGCCTGACGCCGTACTCGGCCGCGCGCGCAACGAGGACGGCGCGATTGGCGATCACCTGACTTTGGGGAGACGCCCACGCACCGATGCGGCTGGCCAGCGGACGTGTCGCGTAGTAGGCGTCCGACTCCTCGGCCGACACGCGCTCGACATGCCCCTCGATGCGCACGACACGCTCGAGCTCCACCCAGTGGAACTGCAGCGCAGCCACGGGGTTGGCAGCCAGATCCCTGCCCTTGCGACTGTCGTAGTTCGTGTACCAGACGATGCCGCGCTCGTCGATGTCCTTCACGAGGACCGGACGACACGACGGCCGGCCGTCGCCCCCGACCGTCGCCAGGGTCATGGCATTGGGCTCGGGCACGCCCACGTCGAGCGCGTGCGTGAACCACTCGCGGAACAGGTCGAGCGGCACGTTGGCCGCCTGGTGGTCGTCGAGCGTGCCTCGCGCGTAGTCCTTCCGCAGGTGCGAGATCTTCGGAGAATCGCTCATGCGCGCGGTTCGATGCGCTCGACACCACCCATGTACGGGATCAGCGCCTCGGGAATCCGCACGCTGCCGTCGGCCTCCTGGTAGTTCTCCAGGACCGCGATGAGCGTACGCCCGACCGCAAGACCCGACCCGTTGAGGGTGTGCACGTGCGCGAGCTTGCCCCCGCCCGACGGACGGTAGCGGATGTTGGCGCGCCGGGCCTGGAAGGCCTCGGTGTTGCTGCACGACGAGATCTCGCGATAGGTGCCCTGGCTCGGCAGCCAGACCTCGATGTCGTAGGTCTTGGCCGAGGCAAACCCCATGTCGCCGGTGCACAGCAGCATCGTGCGGTACGGGAGGCCCAGCAGCTGCAGCACCTTCTCGGCGCACCCCGTGAGCCGCTCGAGTTCGTCGAACGACTGCTCCGGCGCCGCAAACGACATGAGCTCCACCTTGTCGAACTGGTGCTGCCGAATCAGGCCGCGCACGTCGGCGCCGTAGCTCCCGGCTTCGCTGCGGAAGCAGGGCGTGTACGCCGCATAACGCCGGGGCAGTTCGGCGTCCTCGAGGGTCTCCTCGCGGTGGAGGTTGGTGAGCGGCACTTCGGCGGTGGGGATCAGGAACAGGTCCCACTCCCCCGCAATCGCAAACAGGTCCTGCTCGAACTTGGGCAGGTTGCCCGTGCCGGTGAGCGCCGCGCGGTTGACCAGGAAGGGCGGTTCGACCTCCGTGTAGCCATGCTCGCGTGTGTGCAGATCGAGCATGAACGCGATGAGCGCCCGTGAGAGCCGCGCGCCCTCGCGCAGCAGCACGGCGAAGCGGGCCCCCGACATGCGGGCGGCACGCTCGAAGTCGAGGATGCCCAGCTCCGGACCCAGGTCCCAGTGCGCCCTGGGCTCGAAGGCGAACGTCCGCGGCGTGCCCCATCGGCGCACCTCGACGTTGTCGTCGGCGCTCCTGCCCACCGGCACGCTTTCGTGCGGCAGGTTCGGCAATGCGAGCAACAGAGGCGCGCGCTCGCCCTCGAGGTCGGCCAGTTCCGCGTCGAGCGCCTTGATCTCTTCGGCGCGAACCCGGCTCTCCTCGAGGATCGCCGAGGCGTCCTCGCCGGCGCGCTTGGCCCTGGCGATGGCCTCACCCATCCTGTTCCGCTCGGCCTTCAGGCTCTCCACACGGGGCAGCAACTCACGCCTGCGGCGATCGAGCTCCTGCAGTCGGTCGAGCACGGGGTCTGCCCCGCTGCCCCTGGTCTGCAGGCGACGCCGGGTCTCGTCGAAGGCATCTCTCAGTTGCGCGGTGTCGAGCATGCTGAGGGCAATTGTACGGTCTGACGGTGGTCGGCGACCGGGCCGCAATGGGACGCCGTGTGCTAACGTGTGCCCGTCTCCCACACACAGGTGTCTGCGTGAAGCTCAGCGTCAGGACGGCCGTATTCCCGGCGGCCGGGCTCGGCACCCGGTTCCTTCCGGCCACCAAGACGATGCCGAAGGAAATGCTCCCGCTCGTCGACAAGCCGATCATCCAGTACGCCGTCGAGGAAGCCGTGGCGGCCGGGATCGAGCAGATCGTCCTCGTGACGGCCCGTGGCAAGACCGCCATGGTCGATCACTTCGACACCGACGTGGAGCTCGAGACCCTGCTCGAGGACCGCGGCAAGATCGACCAGCTCGCGGCGGTCCGTCAGGTCTCGGCCGTCGGCCGCGTCGCGGCCATCAGGCAGGGTCCGCCCCTCGGCCTTGGCCACGCCGTGCTGATCACGAGGGACCTGGTCTGCAACCAACCCTTCGCCGTGGTCCTCGCCGACGATGTGATCGACGCCACGCCCCCGGCGATTCGTCAGTTGATGGAGGTGTTCGCGCAGGTCCAGAGTCCCGTGCTGGCCGTCGAACGCGTCCCGATGACCGAGGTGAGCCGCTACGGGATCGTCGAGGCCGAACCCCTCGACGGCGGCATCTACCGCATCACGGACCTCGTCGAGAAGCCGACGCGGGAACGCGCGCCATCGGACCTGGCCATCATCGGCCGCTACGTGCTCACGCCCGACATCTTCGACGTGCTGTCGCACGTCCGCGAAGACCGCACGGGTGAGATCCAGCTCACGAGCGGCCTGCGGGAACTGCTGCGCCGCCGTCCGCTCTACGCCTGCGAGGTGAAGGGCACCCGGCACGACACGGGCACCAAGCTCGGGTTCCTGAAGGCGGCGATGTATTTTGCGATGAAGCGGGAGGACCTGCGGCAGGACCTCGCGACGTACGTGCGAGGCCTGCTCGGAGAAGACGCCTGATCCGGGTCGCTCACGAACCCGTCGTGGTGCCGGCGGGCTTCGACGTCTCGGACTTGGCGGCACCGTCCGACGACGAACCTGCCGCAGGCTTGTCCGACGTCGCATCGCCCTTGGACGCCCCACCGGTTGGCGAATTCTTCCGGGCGTAGTCGGTGATGTACCAACCCGAGCCCTTGAACTGGATGGCTGGCGATGACAGCAGCTTGCGGACCGCCCCCTGACACTTGGGACACTCCAGCAGAGGGGCATCCGAGAACTTCTGGATGACCTCGAAGCGGTGGCCGCAGTTGTCGCATTCGTACTCGTAGAGTGGCATGTCGAGACGTACTCCAGCCCGTAAGTATAACGTGGACAAAGGTTAGGTGGGGACCGGGTACCGGGGGCCGGGGGCCGGGTACGGGGGCCGGGTACGGGGTACCGAGCGTCGGGGGCCGCGTCGGCTCCCGACTCCCGCCTGTCGCCGTCCTCAGGACAGCACGACGCCATCGTCGGCGTCGGCGAGCATGGTCTTGCGCAGCATGCCGAAGGGCAGCAGGCCCTGACCGAGGAAGTCGTCGTGGAACCGGCGCAGGTCGAAGCCGGCGCCAAGCCTCGTCTCCACGTCGCGGCGCAGCTTCAGCAGCATCAGCTTGCCGAGGGCATAGATGACGTAGCCCGGGTCGAAGGCGCCGCGCTCGGCTTCGCGGCGCGCGCTGCCCTCTTCGAGCATCGCCTCTTCCCTGAACATCCGGACGCCCTGCTCCACCGAAAGATCCTCCGCGTGGAGCCGGAGGCCGACGACGAGCCGGCAGAGGCGCACCAGGCTCTCAGCCAGTTGACCGAGCTCGACGGCCGGATCCTTGCGGGCGAAGCCCTGCTCGACGACGAGGTGCTCGGCGTAGTGAGCCCAGCCCTCGATGACCGACAAGGGGGCGAGCGTGAGGGCCTTGCGCCACGGCGAGGCGACCTTCCGCAGGTGCTCGAAGTGCAGGAAGTGCCCCGGCAGGGCCTCGTGCATCGAGATGGCCCAGAGCACGGCGTCGTTCATGTCGCGGAGGTGTTCCTCCTGGCGCTCCTGGGGCCAGGTCGGGTCGGCCTCGGTGATGTAGTAGAACGAACGCTGCGGCCGGGCCTCGAGTGGCCCAGGCGCCCACAGGCTCGCGAAGGTCCATCGGTAGAACGGCGGCGTCGGCGCGATGACGAGGGCGTCGGCGTCGGGCACCGTGACGAGGGACGAATCGCGCAGGAAGGTGTACAGGGCGGCGCATTGCCCGCGCACGCGTGTGACCAGGCCGCCGGGCTCGACGTGCGACGCCTTCACCTTGGCCCAGACCTGCTCGGCCGACCCCTTGCCCAACTTGGCGGCGACGGCGGCGAAGCGCTCGCGCGTCGTGGCCAGTTCGCGCTCCGCGATGCGCAGCAAAGCGTCGGCGTCGAGGGTGACACCGTCCTCCAGCTTCAGTTTCTGCTCCAGGCGATCCTTCCCGAGGCGGAACGTGGCCTTGGCCCGCGGCGCCAGGTCCTCCTCGAGATCTCGCAGGTAGCGCTCGATGGCCGTTCGTGCCAGCGTGGCCGCATCGTCCAGGTCGGCCAGCAGCGACAGGTCGTCCACCTCGCGCAACGCCCGCGGCAGGTCACGGTTCAGGAAGGTAATCACGCCGCGGAGGGTCTCGACGGCGGTCTTGATGAAGATGCCGGCCGGATCCTTGACGTTGGTGCGGGCGGCGTCGAGGACGCCGGCCACCTGGCGCAGCTTCGACAGAAGACGCCGAGCGCGTTCGGCCGCAGGCGCGTAGGTGAAGATGGCCTGCGACGCGAGACTCGTGGCGATGGTGTCGGCGTAGAGCTGCGGGTCGCGCTCCCACGTGCGGATGGCCTCGAGCTCGTGGAGACGGGCCTGGGTGTTGGCCGTGAGAGCCGCGTGGTCGGCGCGTTCGGCTTCCGGAATTCCGTCGATGGGCATCGCGGCCAGTCGGCGCGCGAAGCCGTTCAGGTCGCGGATCTGGCGGTCGATGGCGGCCCGGCTGAAGTCCTCCAGGAGGTCGTCGTGCAGGTGCACGCCGTCGAAGGTGGCCGCGGTGGGTTGCACCTCGTGGCGCCACGCCAGGTAGTCAGCGGCAAAGTGCGGAAGAGTTTCAGCAGAACGCATGCGCTCGCACGGTAAAGGAGTGTTGGCCGATGGGGCCGGCGTGGCCCAATCTCCCAATGTACAATATTTGCCGTGCTCCCCCGGCCGTCGCCCGGACGGTTGTACGTCGTGGCGACCCCCATCGGCAACCTCGAGGACATCTCCCTGCGAGCCCTCCGTGTCCTCCGCGAGGTCGGCGTCATTGCGGCCGAGGACACTCGGCGGACGGCCAAGCTGCTGGCCCACACCGGGATTCAGACGCCCATGATCAGCGTCCACGCGCACAACGAGGCGGCCAGGTTGCCGGGACTCCTGGATCGCCTGCGCGACGGGGGGACGGTCGCCCTGGTGACCGACGCCGGCACCCCCTTGCTCTCGGACCCGGGCGACCAGTTGGTGCGCTCGGCGCTCGACGAGGGTATCCCGGTCGAACCCGTGCCGGGGGCGAGTGCCGTCCTCGCGGCACTCACGATGAGCGGCATTCCGGCGAGCCAGTTCACATTCCTAGGGTTTCCACCCGTAAAGCAGGGTCCACGCCGAAGGTGGTGCGAGGAGGCTGCGGCATTCCAGCACCCGGTGGTGTTCTTCGAGGCCCCGCATCGGATTGGTCAGACGCTGGCGCTTCTGGCCGACGTCGCGGGGCGCTCGCGGCAGGTGGCCGTGTGCAGGGAGATCACCAAGAAGCACGAAGAACTCATCCGTGGGTCTCTGGAAGAGGTCATCGCGCACCCGTCCGTCCGGCAACCGGTTGGAGAGTTCACCTGCATCCTCCAGCCACGCCCCCTGGAAGAGGCTTCGACGCCAGGGGACGAGGCGGCAATGCTCGCAGAATTCGACCGAATGACAGAAGATGTATCGGTCGAGCGTCGCGCCGCCATGAGCGCAGTGGCGAGACGGCTGCATGTCCGCACGCGGGACGTGTTTGCCGCCCTGGAGCGACGCAAGGCTTCCGAGAGGCAGGAACCACGGTGAGCACCCACCCGGTCACCGTCGTCGTGCTGGCTGGTGGACGTGGGTTGCGGATGGGAACCCGGCAGCCGAAGGTGTTGCTGCCGCTCGCCGGCCAACCGCTGCTGGAGTGGGTCCTCCGCGCGGCGAGCGGAGTCGAGGGCAGCTCGATTGCCGCAGTTCTTGGTTATTCAGCAGAAAGAGTGTCGGCCGTCATTGGCGATCGGGACATCCGGGTCATCGCCAAGGAACCGTTGCTCGGTCCGATTCACGCGCTGACGGCCCTGAACGATGACCTCGAAGGCACCGTGGTCGTGTTTCCGGCCGACGTGCCCATGCTGAGGCCCGCCACGCTGCGGATGCTCGTCACGCACCGACAGCAGGCGACCTCGGCCCTCACGCTGGTGGCCGCGGTGTCGGAGCGCCCCTATGGCCTGCTGCGGGTGCTTCGTACCGAGACGGGCCAGGTCGTCGGCTTGGTGTCCGAGAAGGACGCCTCCCGCCAGCAGCGGGCGATCCGGGAGTGCACGAGCGGCGTTTTCGGGTGTTCAGCCGATGCCCTGCGTGAGGGGCTCGCCAGCTTCGATTGGGACGGTGTCGAGCGAGAGCGAACGCTCGCCGAATTCGTCGCCGCCCTGCGCAGGCTCGGCCACGAGATCGATGCCGTGGCCCCCGCCGTGCCACACGAGATTCGCGGGATCAACAGCCAGACCGAACTGGCAGAGGCCAGCGCCATGATGCGACAAGCCAAGTGCGAGGAACTCATGTCCGCGGGGGTCACCATCATCGACCCCGCCACGACCTACGTCGGACCCGACGTCGAGGTGGGACACGACACGGTCCTCCACCCGAACGTGTACCTCGAGGGGCGGACGCGGATCGGTGCCGCCTGCGAGATCCACGCGGGGTCACGACTGGTCGACGCCACGCTCGACGACCACGTCGTCGTCCTCAACTACTGCGTCATCACCGATTCCCACGTTCACGCGCAGGCGCAGGTTGGGCCGTTTGCCCACATACGTCCGGGGAGTGAGGTCGGCCAGGACGCGCGCGTCGGCAACTACGTCGAGCTCAAGAAGACGTCTCTCGGCCCGCGCTCGAAGGCGAGTCATCTCACGTACCTGGGCGACGCGACGATTGGGGAAGGCGTGAACGTGGGGGCCGGCGTGATCACGTGCAACTACGACGGCACCCACAAGCACCCCACCGTCATCGGCGACGGCGCGTTCATCGGGAGCGACTCGCAGTTGGTGGCTCCCGTGACGATCGGCAAGGGCGCGTTCGTGGCGGCCGGCTCCTCCATCACCCGCGACGTACCCGAGGAGGCGCTGGGCATCGCGCGGAGCCGCCAGGAGAACAAGGACGGCTGGGCCCGGAAGCGCCGGCCAAACGACTAGCCCCTCAGAGCAGTTCAGAATTCAGAATTCAGAATGCAGGTGCGGCGGAGGGCGGTCGGGCCGCCCATTCTGAACTCTGAACTCTGAATCGCTCGGGACAGCGGCACGGGCGGAGTAGGAGCGACCCATGTGCGGCATCATCGGTTACGTCGGCCGGCAGGAAGTCGTGCCGGTGGTGCTCGACGGCTTGCGTCGACTCGAGTACCGGGGCTACGACTCCGCAGGCATCGCGGTGGTCGGATCGCACGGGATCGAGGTCCGCCGGAGCGCCGGCAAGCTGTCCAACCTCGAGGCGGCCCTGCGCGATCATCCGGTGACCGGCTCCTACGGCATCGGGCACACCCGCTGGGCCACGCACGGTCGCCCCACCGAGGAGAACGCCCACCCGCATCGCGACCAGAGCGGCCGCGTGGTTCTCGTCCACAACGGCATCATCGAGAACTATCTCGAACTGAAGCGTGAGCTGCAGGGCCGGGGCATCACGTTCCACACCGAGACCGACACCGAGGTGGTGGCGCATCTGGTCGGCCTGGAACTGCGCGACGACGGCCTGCACGCCGCCGTGGCCCGCACGCTGTCGCGCCTGCGCGGCCTGTTCGCACTCGTCGTCGTCTCCCATGCCGATCCCGGCACCATCGTGGCCGTGCGCAACGGCCCTCCACTGGTCGTCGGCATCGGCGACGGGGAGTTCCTGGTCGCCTCCGACGTGCCGGCCATCCTCGCGCACACGCGCGACGTGGTGTTCCTCGAGGACGGGCAGCTCGCCGTGCTCCGCGCCGATGGCGTCCGGTTCTTCGATGCCGACGGCCGCGCCATCGATCGCACGACCCAGCGGATCACGTGGGACCCGGTGATGGCGGAGAAGGCCGGGTTCAAGCACTTCATGCTCAAGGAGATCTTCGAGCAGCCCTGGGCCATCAAGGAAACGCTCGTCGGACGCCTGTCGATGGAGCAGGGCGACGTACACCTGCCGGAGATCGCGCTGGACGACGCCGCCCTTGCGGGCCTGGGTCGCGCGGTGCTCGTGGCATGCGGCACGTCGTGGCACGCCGCGCTGGTGGGCAAGTTCCTCATCGAGCAGATGGCCAGGATGCCGGTCGAGGTGGACTACGGCTCGGAGTACCGGTACCGGCAGCCGATCGTCGCGTCCACCGATCTCGTCGTCGCCATCACCCAGTCGGGCGAAACGGCCGACACGCTCGCCGCGCTGCGCGAGGCCAGGCGCCAGGGAGCGCGCAGCCTCGCCATCTGCAACGTCGTGGGCAGCATGGCCACGCGCGAGGCCGAAGGCACGATACAGACGCACGCGGGCCCGGAGATTGGCGTGGCCTCGACCAAGGCCTTCACGACCCAGTTGGTCGCGCTCGCACTCCTCGCCGTGCGGCTGGGCCGCGCAAGGGGCACGCTGTCGACCGACGACGCCAGGCCCATCCTCCAGGCCCTGACCGAACTGCCGCGCCACGTCGAGCAGGTCCTGTCGTGCGCACCCTACCTCGAGGATGTCGCCCGCCGCTTCTACCAGTGCTCGGACTTCCTCTTCCTCGGGCGCGGCATGCACTACCCGATCGCACTCGAGGGTGCGTTGAAGCTGAAGGAGATCTCCTACATCCACGCCGAGGGCTACCCGGCCGGCGAGATGAAGCACGGCCCGATTGCGCTCATCGACGAGGCGCTCCCCGTGGTGGCGCTCGCGCCTCGCGACCACGTCTTCGAGAAGATGCTGGGCAACGTCCAGGAGGTGAAGGCCAGAGGGGGCTCGGTGATTGCGATCACGGAAGAGGGTGAGCCGCACCTGTGGTCGCTGCTCGATCCGCAGCGCGACGCGCGCCTCGTGCTGCCACCGGTCCACCGGCTGATGTCGCCGATCACGATGACGGTGCCCCTGCAGTTGCTCGCGTACCACGTCGCCGTGCGGCGTGGCTGCGACGTGGACCAGCCGAGGAACCTCGCCAAGAGCGTGACAGTGGAGTAGCGTCCCGTATAATCGGACGGGTCCCGCCCCGCGGTTGACGGATCCGCGGTGTCAGGCGCGCACGGATGCGCCAGACGCTGCGCCATTGTCCACCAGTCACGCCCGCGAGCATCGATGACGCCCGCTCCACGACCACCGACGGCCAACGGCCGAACGACCCCGGCCGACGACTTCCTGTCCTCGCTGAACCCCGAACAGCGCGAGGCCGTGCTGCACACCGAGGGCCCCCTGCTCATCCTCGCCGGCGCCGGATCGGGGAAGACGAGGGTCATCGCGTACAGAATCGCTTACCTGATTGGGAGCGCGCTCGCCCGCCCGCACGAGGTCCTCGCCGTCACCTTCACCAACAAGGCGGCCGAGGAGATGCGCGAGCGGGTCTCGGCGCTCATCGGCGACGATGCGCGCGACGTCTGGGTGTCGACGTTCCACTCGCTCTGCGCGCGCCTGCTGCGCCGCGAGGCGCCGGCCATCGGCCTGTCGCGCGACTTCGTGATCTACGACAGCAGCGACCAGCAGGTGGCCGTGAAGCAGGTGATGCGCGAGCTGCAGATCGACGACAAGCTGATCCAGCCGCGCCAGGTGCTCGGCCGCATCAGCCAGGCGAAGAACCGGATGGAGGCGCCCGACAAGGTCGGCAACGGGGGATATCGCGACGAGCAGATTGCGAAGATCTACGACGGCTACGTGAAGGCCCTCGAACGCGCCAATGCGCTGGACTTCGACGACCTCCTCCTCAAGACGGTCGAGTTGTTCGAGCACGAAGGCGTGCGCGCGAAGTACCAGCGGCAGTTCCGCTACGTGATGATCGACGAGTATCAGGACACCAACCGTCCGCAGTACCTGTTGATCAAGCACCTCGTGGGCGACCGGCACAACCTCGCCGTGGTGGGCGATCCCGATCAGTCGATCTACAAGTGGCGCGGGGCCGACCTGCGCAACATCCTCGACTTCGAGCACGACTTCCCCGAGGCCGTCACGGTCCGACTCGAGCGCAACTACCGCTCGACGCAGAACATCCTCGACGCCGCGTCCGCGGTCATCGCCAACAACGCCGACCGGAAGGAGAAGCGGCTCTGGACCGAGCAGGGCCGGGGCGACCTCATCACGTACTTCCGGGGCGAGGACGAGCTCGAGGAGGCGTCGTTCATCGCGCGTGAGCTGCGCAAGGAACTCACCGCGCGGCGCGACGCGACGGTGGCGATCCTCTACCGCCTCAACTCCCAGTCGCGCGCACTCGAAGATCAGCTGATGCGCGACGGCACGCCGTATCGCATCGTCGGCGGCCTCCGCTTCTACGAGCGCAAGGAAGTGAAGGACGCGCTGTCGTACCTGAAGCTGATCATCAACCCGCACGACGACGTGAGCTTCAGGCGGGTGGTGAACGTGCCCTCGCGCGGCATCGGGAAGGCCGTGATGGACGCGCTCGAGCGCGAGGACGGCGGGTCGGCTGCAAGCGCGGCACCGCCGATGATGGCGGCCGGCCTGTTCGAGGTGACCGCGTCGCGCTCGCTCTGGGCCCGCGCCACCCACCTGCTGGCGGCACGCACGTTGCCCGGACGCAGCCATGGCGCCCTCAAGCAGTTCGTCGAGTTGATCGACGCCCTGGTCGCGCAGGCGCGACACGAGCCGGTGTCGGTGCTGATTGCCAAGATGCTCGATCAGTCGGGCTACCTGAAGGCACTGCGCGACGAGAACACGGAAGAGGCGGAGGCGAGGGCGCAGAACCTCGCCGAGTTCGTCAACACCGCACGGGAGTACGAGGAGCGCGAGGCAGATGCCTCGATTGGCGGGTTCGTCGATCGGCTGTCGCTGCTGTCGGAGGCCGACGAGTCACAGGGCGCCAGCCATGCGCGCGTGTGGCTGATGACCATGCACGCCGCCAAGGGACTGGAGTTCCCCGTGGTGGCGATCGCGGGCCTGGAGGAGGGGCTGTTCCCGCACTCCCGCGCCGACAAGGATCAGGATCAGATCGAGGAGGAGCGACGCCTCTGCTACGTGGGCATGACCCGCGCACAGTCGAGGCTGCTGCTCACCAGCGCCGCGCGACGACGGGTGTTCGGCGAGTACCAGGGGACGCAGCCGTCGCGGTTCCTCGCCGAGATTCCCCAGGAGTTGGTGCTCGAAGTGCCGTCGTACACGCGGGCGCGCCCAGCCGGGACGGCGTCGTACGGGGGGCGAGCCTCGTACCACAGCGCGCCGAATCCGTACGCGCGCCGCTCACCGGCACGTGAGGATGCGCCGCCGGTCTATCGCTACGAGGACGAGGACCAGTCGGCCGACGGCCTTCGGCCGAAACCAGGTCAGAAGGTGCGCCACGCACAGTTCGGCGTGGGTACCGTGCGAGAGGTCGATGGGCGCGGCGACGAGATGAAGCTCACCGTCCACTTCGCGACGGTGGGCACCAAGAAGCTGATTGCCAAGTACGCCCGCCTGCAGCCGGCGTAAGGACCAGACGGACGGCTGGGACAGCCGTCCCTACCTGATCGGCCGGCCCTACCTTACCCGCCGGCGCTGTCTCACTCGTCGTCGGTGACGTCGTCTTCCGGTTCCTCGAGCGGTTCGTCGAGGGGTTCCTCGACGGCGCCCTCGGTCTCGAGCGGTGCGACGACCTCCGACGAGTCGACGGGCACGTCGGCGATGTCGAGCCTCGCGATGGCCTCCACGCGGTCGTCGTCCTCGAGCCTGATCAGGCGGACTCCCTGCGTATTCCGACCGATCGGGCGCAGTGGGGCGACCGCCATCCGGATGACCATGCCCTGCGAGGTGATGATCAGGACCTGGTTGTCGTCGGCCACGTGGGTGATGCCGACGACCGGGCCGTTGCGGTCCGACGGCTGGATGTTGCGTATGCCGAACCCGCCACGCCCCTGGATGCGGTACTCGGAGAGCGGCGTCCGCTTGCCGTAGCCATTGGCCGTCACCGTGAGCATGGCTCCGGTTTCGTCCACGACCTCCATCGCGACCACCTCGTCGCCATCGCGCAGCGAGATGGCGCGGACGCCGTAGGCGGTGCGGCCCATGGTGCGGACGCGGTCTTCCGGGAACCGGATCGCCACACCACCACGCGTGCCGATGAAGATCTGATTCGAGCCGCTCGAGAGCTGCACGGCGATGATCTCGTCGTCGTCGTCGACGCCCATCGCGATGATGCCGCCTACGCGAGGGTTCGAGTACGCCTTGAGATCGGTCTTCTTGATCACGCCGCGCCGCGTCCCCATGACGACGAAGCGCTCCCCTTCGGCCGCCGGGAAGTCGCGGACCGCCACGACGTCGGCCACCTTCTCGCCCGACGCCATCTGCACCAGGTTGGCGATCGACTTGCCGCGCGCGTCGCGGCCGGCATCCGGGATCTCGTGCACGCGCAGCCAGTACGCCCGGCCGCGATCGGAGAAGACGATGAGGTACGCGTGCGTCGATGCGACGAACAGGTGGTGCACGTAGTCGTCGTCGGGGAGCCGCATGCCGATGGTGCCGGCCCCCCCGCGGCCCTGGAAGCGGTACTCGTCGAGCGACGTGCGCTTGATGTAGCCCTTGTGGCTCACCGTGATCGCCATGTCCTCGTCGGCGATCAGGTCGAGCACGTTGATGTCGCTCGTGTCCTCGACGATCTCGGTGCGACGCGCGTCGCCGAACCTGTCGCGCGCCTCCTTGAGCTCGCCGACGACGATCTCCATCACCAGCCGCTCGCTGCCGAGAATCGTGCGCAGCCGCTCGATCTCCTTCAGCAGCTCCGCCAGCTCGTCGAGAATCTTCTGCCGCTCGAGGCCCGTGAGGCGCTGGAGCTGCATGTCGAGGATGGCCTGCGCCTGCAGCTGCGAGAGGCCGAAGTTCGTCATGAGGCCTTCGCGGGCCTCCGCCGGATTGCGTGCCGACCGGATGAGCGCGATCACCGCATCGAGATGGTCGAGCGCGATGCGCAACCCTTCGAGGATGTGCGCCCGGGCCTCGGCCTTGCGGAGCTCGAACTCGGTCCGCCGGCGCACCACCTCACGACGGAACTCGACGAACCGCTCGACGAGCTCGAGCAGCGGCAGCACGCGTGGCCGGCCGTCGACGATCGCCAGCATGATGATGCCGAACGAGGACTGCAGCGGCGTGTGCTTGTAGAGGTTGTTGAGGACGACCTCCGGCATCTCGCCGCGCTTCAGCTCGATGACGACGCGGATGCCGTGGCGGTCCGATTCGTCGCGGATGTCGGAGATGCCCTCGATCGTCTTGTCGCGCACCAGGTCGGCGATGCGCTCGATCAGCTTCGCCTTGTTGACCTGGTAGGGGATCTCGGTGACGACGATGGCCTGGCGATCGCCCCCGCGCCCGATCGCCTCGAACTCCGAGCGGGCGCGCACGATGACCGTGCCACGGCCCGTGGCGTACGCCGACGCGATGCCGGCACGACCGACGAGGATGCCGCCGGTGGGGAAGTCGGGACCGAGCACGTGCTGTGCGAGGCGGCGGCGCTTCTCGTCGCGCGTGAGCGGCCGGGGACGGCCGTCCTCGTCCGTCTCGAAGGCCGTGTCGGGATCGGCGATGGCGATGATCCCGTTGACCACCTCGGTGAGGTTGTGCGGCGGGATGTTGGTCGCCATGCCGACGGCGATGCCGGCCGAGCCGTTCACGAGCAGGTTCGGGATCGGCGTCGGCAGGACCGACGGCTCCGTGGTCGTCTCGTCGAAGTTCGGGACGAAGTCGACGGCGTCCTTGTCGAGATCGGCCATCAGCGCCTCGGCGAGCGCTTCGAGCCGTGCCTCCGTGTACCGGTACGCCGCGGCGCGATCGCCGTCGATGCTGCCGAAGTTCCCCTGGGGATCGACCAGGGGATACCGCATGTTGAAGTCCTGCGCGAGCCGCACGAGCGTGTCGTACGCGGAGGCATCGCCGTGCGGGTGGTAGTTGCCGATGACCTCGCCGACGATCTTGGCGCACTTGCGGTAGGCGCGCGTGCTCGAGAGGCCCATCTGGCGCATGGCGAACAGCACGCGGCGGTGGGCAGGCTTGAGGCCGTCGCGCACGTCGGGCAGCGCACGCCCGATGATCACGCTCATCGCGTAATCCATGTACGAGCGGCGCATCTCGTCTTCGATCGTGACGGGCACGCGGGTCGGTGGGGTGGTCATGGCGGGAACTAGACGTCCAGGTTCTTGACGTCGAGGGCGTTGTCCTCGATGAACTTGCGGCGCGGCTCGACCTGGTCACCCATCAGCGTCGAGAACATCAGGTCGGCCTCGGCCTGGTCCTCGGCGCGCACCTGCAGGAGCGTCCGGACGTCGGGCTTCATCGTGGTCTCCCACAACGTCTCGGGATTCATCTCGCCGAGGCCCTTGTACCGGTTGATGGCCACACCCTTCCGGCCGGCCTCGAGGAAGTAGTCCACCAGTTCGGACAGCGACCGGACCTCATGGTCGCCGTCCTTCCTGGCGGGGCGACGCACGGGCTCGGTCGCGGGCTCGACCGCGCCGGCGTCCGGTGCCGGCGCGTCCGACGTCGGCTCGTCCGGCTCGTCGGACACCGTACCCACCTGTGCCACGACCATCCGGCCGTCGATCTCGGCGACGTCCCTGAAGCTGTTGAGCAGGGCGCGGTAGTCGGGTGTCTGCACGAACTCCACGCCCGCGCGCGACACCCGCGGATAGCCGGCCGACCTGTCGTCGATCTCCAGCAGGAAGGCGTTGTGCTCCTCGTCCACGACGACCGTCACCCCGCGGTGCTCGAGGGTGAGGGAGGTCGCGAGGGCGTCCATCGCCGCACGGTCGCTGAAGAACTCCCTGTCGCGCGCGCCGGCCGACAGCAGGGCACGCACGACGTCGGTCGGCACGCCACGACGCTCCACCACGCGCAGGTTGCGATCGAACGTGATGAGGCGGTGGAGCAGCGCCTCGAGGGCAGCGCCGCTGTACTCGCGGTTGCGATCGACGAGGCGCAGCACCCTCGAGTCGGCGGCGCGCCTTATCAGGTACGCCTCGAGTTCCGCCTCGTTCTTGATGTACACCTCCTGCTTGCCGCGCTTGGCGCGGTACAGGGGCGGCTGCGCGATGTAGATGTGGCCGTTGTCGATCAGCTCGCGCATCTGCCGATAGAAAAATGTCAGCAGGAGCGTACGGATGTGCGACCCGTCCACGTCGGCGTCGGTCATGATGATGACGCGGTGGTAGCGCAGCTTCGAGAGGTCGAAGCCGTCGCGGTCGCCGTCCTCCCGCTTGCGGCCGATGCCGGTGCCGAGCGCCGCGATCATCGTCTTGATCTCGTCGCTGCTCAGCATCTTGTCGAAGCGGGCCTTCTCGACGTTGAGGATCTTGCCCTTGATCGGGAGGATCGCCTGGAAGCGGCGATCGCGTCCCTGCTTGGCCGATCCGCCTGCCGAGTCGCCCTCCACGATGTAGAGCTCGCTCTGGGCCGGGTCGCGCTCCTGGCAGTCGGCGAGCTTGCCCGGCAGCGAGCTGCCGTCGAGGGCACCCTTGCGGCGCACGAGGTCGCGTGCCTTGCGGGCCGCCTCGCGAGCGCGCGCGGCGTCGGCGGCCTTCTGGATGATGCCCTTGGCAATCTGCGGGTTCTCTTCGAAGAACGCTCCCAGCCGTTCGTTGACGATCGTCTCGACGATGCCCTTGACCTCGGTGTTCCCGAGCTTGGTCTTCGTCTGTCCCTCGAACTGCGGATTGGGGATCTTGACGCTGATCACCCCAGCCAGGCCCTCGCGCGCGTCGTCGCCGCTGATCTGGACGTCCTTGAGGTCCTTCGAGAGGTTGGCCGTCGCGATGTACGCGTTCACGGTGCGCGTGAGCGCGGCCTTGAAGCCGGACAGGTGGAACCCGCCCTCGTGCGTGTTGATGTTGTTGGCGAAGGTGTAGAGGTTCTCGTCGTACGAGTCGTTCCACTGCAACGCGATCTCGACCTCGATCTCGTTGCGCTCGCCCTTCATGTAGATGGGCGACTCGTGCACCGCGCGCTTGGCGCGGTTCATGAACTGCACGTACTCGATGATGCCGCCCTTGTACTCGTAGCGGGCCGACCGGCCGTCACCGCGCTCGTCCTCGAGCGTGATGATGATGCCGGCGTTCAGGAACGCGAGCTCGCGGAGGCGGTTGTTCAGCGTGTCGAAGCTGAACGTCGTCGCTTCGAAGATCGTGGTGTCCGGCTTGAAGTGGACCTTGGTCCCTCGCTTCTTCGTGGTGCCGGTCTCGACCAGCGGGCCCTGGGGGATGCCACGCGAGTACGACTGCTGGTACACGTGTCCGTTGCGCCAGATCTCGAGGTCCAGTACTTCCGACAACGCGTTGACCACCGAGACGCCGACGCCGTGCAGCCCGCCCGATACCTTGTACGCGCTGCCTTCCTGGTTGAACTTGCCCCCGGCGTGCAGCACGGTGAGCACGACCTCGGCGGCCGACTTGCCGCTCTCGTGCATGTCCACCGGAATGCCGCGGCCATCGTCGACGACCGTGATCGAGTCGTCCACGTGAATGGTCACGTTGACTTCGGTGCAGTGCCCGGCGAGTGCCTCGTCGACCGAGTTGTCCACCACCTCGTAGACCAGGTGGTGCAGGCCGGCCTCACCGGTCGTGCCGATGTACATGCCGGGCCGCTTCCGGACCGCCTCGAGTCCCTCGAGTACCTTGATCGCGTCCGCGCCGTAGTCGTCGCCATTCCCGTTGACGGGGCGCACGGGGGGCAGGGTTTCAGCAGTCGGCGTGGTGGTCGGTTCCATCTGGACTCACAGGGTCGTTCGCCGGGTTGCGGACAGGGCCGGCCTGTTGCCGGCCAGCCGTCCGACCCGGCCACGAGCGGACGGTGGCGTCTGTCGGGGACGCACCGCCCGTGGCGTGCGGGGCGCGCTCAGGGCCGCATCGGCATGATCACGTACGTGTAGTCGTATCCGTCGGCGCCCACCGGCTTCATCACTGCCTGGCTCATCTCGTCGCGGAACGACAGGCTCACCTGCTCGGTCTCGACGGCCGCCAGGAAGTCGGTCACGTACTGGGCGTTGAAGCAGATCTGGACGTCGGGTCCGTCGTAGCTCACCAGCAGTTCTTCCTTGGCTTCGCCAAGATCCGGACTCTGCGAGGTGACTTCGACCTTGCCGTTGGCAATCAGGAACCGGATCGCCCTCGACCGCTCGTTCGAGAGGAGCGCAACGCGGCGGATGGCACTCGTGAGCCTGTCGCGCTCGAACTCGATGCTCTTGTCGTTGTTCTTCGGGATGACCCGCTCGTAGGCCGGGAACTGCGCGTCGATCATCCGCGAGAACAGCCGCCGTCCTCCGACGGTGAAGAACAGGTGGTTCTCGGCGCGCTCGAAAGCGACGTCGCCCTCGCCGTCGGCCAACAGGCGACTGAGCTCCTGCATCGTCTTCTTGGGCAGCAGCGCCTTGGTCTCGGCTGCACCCGTCTCGGCCGTGACCGTGACCAGGGCCAGCCGGTGTCCGTCGGTCGCCACGAGGCTCATGCTGTCGGGCTTGAGAACGAACAGCGCGCCGTTCAGATAGTAGCGGGTGTCCTCGCCCGTGATGGCGAACATGGTCTTGGACACCATCTGTCGAATCGGCTCACGCGGCAGCGTCGCCACGGCCTCTCCGGCTGTCGGCAGTTGCGGAAAGTCGTCTGCGGGCAGCGTGGAGAGGTGCGACTCGAATCGCTCGGCCGCGACCGTCACCCCCGATCGGTTCTGTTCGATCCGGATGTCGGTCTCGGGCAGGGCCTTGACGATCTCGAACAGCTTCTTGGCCGGCAGCGTGAGGGTGCCGCCCTTGGCCAGACTCTGGGCCTGGCAGGTCGTCCGCAGACCCACGTCGAGGTCGGTGGCCACCAACTCCACCTCGTTGCCGTCGGCCCGCAGGAGCACGTTGGCGAGCACGGGCATGGTGTTCTTGCGCTCCACGATGCCCTGAAACAACTGCAACTCGCGAAGCAGATCGTTCTTGCGGACCACCAGTTCCATGCAGCCGATACCTCGTCGCCAGCGGCGCCAGTGCCGTGACCGATACGCGACGCCCTAGGAGAACTCTCTCCAGAGGGATCGCAAGAAAAGAAGTATATCAGAGAACGAAGGGCGGTTGAAGCTGTGAGACCAGCTTCTAAGTCCTTTCTTTGTAGTTGTTTACGCTGTGCACGCCTCCTGTGGAAATCCAGGCCCCGTCCTGTGTGCCCTCGGCGCCAGCCAGCCCGTCCACAACCGGTCCACAGGGCATCGGACGACGACCCTGTGCAAAACCCGGCATGCACGACCTTTCCTACCGGAAATTGTCGAGCATGGCGTTGATCTGGCTGTTGAAATCGCTGTCCTTCCGCCGCTCGTCCTCGACCTTCCGGATGGAGTGGATGACGGTCGAGTGGTGCTTGCCGAAGGCGCGGCCGATGTCGGGCAGCGATGCCGACGTCAGTGACTTGCACAGGTACATCGCGACCTGCCTGGGCATGACGATGTTGCGGGAGTTGCTGGCGGCCTTGAGTTCGCTGGGGCGCACGCCGTAGTACTCGGCCACGAACTTCAGCAGGGTGTCGATGGTGATCGCCTTCTCCTCGGCGCCGATGACGCTGCGGAGGACGTCCTGCGCGAGCGGCAGCGTGATCTCCTTGCCGGTGAGCGAGGCATATGCCACCAGGCGAATCAGCGATCCTTCGAGATCGCGGATGTTCGACTTGATCTTGGTGGCGATGTACAGCGCGACGTTGTCGGGAAGGGGCACGCCGTCGGCGTCGGCCTTCTTCTTGAGGATCGCCACCTTGGTCTCGAGATCCGGCGGCTGGATGTCGGCGATGAGACCCCAGTTGAACCGGGAACGCAGGCGCTCCTCCAGTGCCGGAATCTCGTGCGGGGGCCTGTCGCTGCTCAGGACAATCTGCTTGCCGGCGTCGTACAGGGCATTGAAGGTATGGAAGAACTCGTTCTGGGTCGCTTCCTTGCCGGCGAGGAACTGGGCATCGTCGACGAGCAGCACGTCCACGTTCCGGTAGCGCTCACGGAAGTCGATGATGCGCTCGTACCGGATGGCGTTGATCATCTCGTTCATGAACCGTTCCGACGAGATGTAGGTCAGCACCGACTGCCGATGGTGACGGGCCACGTACTGCCCGATGGCGTGCATCAGGTGCGTCTTGCCCAGGCCCACGCCGCCGTACATGAACAGCGGATTGTAGGACCGCCCGGGCGCCTCGGCCACGGCCCGTGCGGCGGCGTTGGCGAACTGGTTCGACGGCCCCACGACGAAGGTCTCGAACGTGTACCGGTGGTTCAGGCCCGACGAGCCCGGCTGCGCGGGTTGCAGGACCGGGTCGTCGGCCTGATGGATGAGCAGGTCTTCGGTCGGCGACGGCTCGGCGAGGCCGGCGCCGTCGGCTGGTACGAACGACACGACCGCACCGGGCCGACCGGCCTCCGCCACCGCCTCGGCCAGGATGCTCGCGTAGTGCCGCAGCAGCCAGTCGCGCACGGTGGCGTCCGGCACCTCGACAATGAGGGTGTCGCCGTCCTCCCGCAGGAACCGGGTCGGCTTGAACCACGTGAGAAACGTGTGGCGGTTCAGCTTGGATTCGACCCGGGCGAGGACGCGATCCCAGATGTGCTCGCTCATCGGTGGAACCAGGCGCTCTGATCCGGCCTCACTTTCGCCGGAGCGATCGGCGGGTTGTGACGACGATGTGACCGGGCGAAAATCGCAAATTCAGCCAGAAAGATCGATGTTTCGGTCACCGCTTACCAGACGGCTGCCGATTTTTCCTCGGTCGGGCCCACGGAGGGGAGGCGAAACCCCGATCTTTTCCACAGTTTTTTCCACAGCTGTGGAAAAGTCGCCCCGAGAGGGGTGGCACTCCGAGCCGGACGGCGAGTGTAGCAGAGGGTTCCAGGCGCGGAAAGCCGTGCCATCAGGAAGTGAAACCGGGGCAGATCTGCGCTTACGGGCGTTGACAGCGAGGCTGCTCTGAACTAGCATCGGGAGTTCGCGGTCGAGGTGCGGCCGCAGTCATCAGAGCAGCCGGTCCGGCCGGCGACGCTCACGGAATCCAGTAGCCATGAAGCGCACGTTCCAACCCAACAATCGCCGCCGCGCGCGCACGCACGGCTTCCTCGTGCGGATGAGCACGAAGAACGGCCGCCTGGTCCTGAAGCGCCGCCGCGCCAAGGGCCGCAAGCGCCTGACCGTGTCGTCCGAAGGCTAGGACGCCGAGCCGCCATGCGGCGCACGTTCAGGCCTGCGGAGCGGGTGCGCCGACGGCCCGAGTTCCTGCAGGCCTACGAGCAGGGGCGGAAGCTGCACACGCGGTTCATGACGGTGTTTGCACGATCCACCGACGCCCCCGTCGCCCGTCTCGGTGTGTCGGCGACCCGGAAGTTCGGCCAGGCCGTCGTCCGTAACCGTGCCAAGCGTCGCGCTCGCGAGTTGTTCCGCCACCACAAGCCCATGCCCGGTGTCGATCTGGTGCTGATTCCCCGCCGCGGCTTCGACACCGCCAGCTTCGAGGAACTCGAGCGCGAGTACCTCGGGGCGCTGCGTCGATTGCGCCTCTCGACATCCGAGGGTGGTGCAGCATGACACCCGGCCCGGCGGCTCGCGTGGCGATGGGCGCCATCCGCCTGTACCAGTTGACACTGTCGCCGTTGTTCGCCGGGAGCTGCCGGTACGAGCCGTCGTGCTCCCGCTACGCGCTCGCCGCACTCGAACAGCACGGATTGCTCCGCGGCAGTTGGCTGGCCCTGCGCCGCCTCGCTCGATGTCATCCGCTCGGTGGGTCCGGCCTCGACCCAGTACCCCCACCGCGCGCGCGGTGACCGCCAGTCCAGACTCCGGATCCTGATTCATGGAAAAGCGTGTCCTGCAGGCCGTCCTGCTCTCCCTTGCGGTCCTGCTCCTCTATCAGAGCTTCCTCGCGCCGCGTCGCGCGCCGCAGCCCCCGGCACCTGCCACGTCAACAGGTGCGGCGCCCTCGGCCGCTGCCACGGCCCCAGTCGCAGCCGGCCCCGTCGCGCCGGCTGCCGCCGCGTCGACGCCTGTTCCGCTGCCTCCAGCCGTGGCCGCCGCCGGCGGCGCTCGGATCGTCGTCGAGAGCGACGAGTTCCGTGCTGAGTTCTCGAGCCGTGGGGCTGTCCTGCTCAGCTGGACGCTCAAGCGCTACCCCGGGAGCAACGGACAGGCACTCGACCTGCTGCCCGAGGCCACGTCTGCGACCGCACCGCCCGCCTTCGCCCTGAGCACCACCGACGAGGTCACGACCAACACCCTCGCGCAGGTGGAGTTCACGCCGAGCGCGAGCACGCTCGACCTCCGGGGGACGGGTGGCAGGACCCTCCGGTTCGACTACGCCGATGCCTCTGGCCTGAGGGCGACGAAAGTCTTCACCTTCGAGCGTGATGGGCAGCCCTTCCTGGTCGGGTTCTCCGCACAGGTCCTGCGCAACGGTGTGCCGCAGAACTTCACGATCCATTCGGGACCCGGCATCGGCGACATCGATCGCGCCCAGCCGTCGGGCGGCATGCTGTTCGGGTCGTACTACCAGCCGCCAGCCGGCATCACCTACTCGGAGGACATCGAGCGGCTGTCGGCCGAGAGCTTCGCCGAGCAGCGGGTCTTCGAGCGGAGATTCCGCTACGCAGGCGTGGACGACCACTACTTCCTCGGCGCCGCGTTGCTCGACCGGCAGACGCGTGTGGAGTACGCCACGCACGCCGTCCAGACCGCTGCAGGTCCGCGCTCGCTGGTGTCGTACTCGCTCGGCTTCCCCGAGCCCCCGAGCGAGGTGAAGTTCTACTTCGGCCCGAAGGACTTCGATCAACTCCTGCGGTCGGATCAGCAACTGGTGCGCACGATCCACTTCGGGTGGTTCGCCTGGCTGGTGGTGCCGCTGCTGCGCGCGCTGAAGTGGGTGAACCAGTACGTCGGCAACTACGGCTGGTCGATCATCGTCCTCACGATCCTCATCAACGTCGCGATCTTCCCGCTGCGGCACAAGAGCGTGGTCTCGATGCGGAAGATGCAGCAGATCCAGCCGCGCGTGAAGGCGATCCAGGATCGCTACGCCCATCTGAAGACGACCGACCCGGCGCGTCAGAAGATGAACCAGGAGTTGATGGAGCTGTACAAGACGGCGGGGGTCAACCCCGCAAGCGGCTGCGTGCCCATGCTCCTGACGATGCCGGTGCTCTTCGCGTTCTATTCACTGCTCAGCGTGGCGATCGAGCTGCGAGGTGCGCCGTTCGCCGGCTGGATCACCGACCTGTCGCAGCACGATCCGCTCTACATCACGCCAGTCATCATGGGCGCGACCATGCTGTGGCAGCAGTGGATCACTCCGGCGGCCGGCATGGACCCGGCACAGCAGCGCGTGATGCTGATCATGCCGCTGATGTTCACGTTCTTCTTCCTCTGGGCGCCGAGCGGACTGGTGATCTACTGGCTGTTCAGCAACCTGCTGACCATCGGTCAGCAATACCTGACCAATCGCATCGTGGGCGCGCCGCCGGTGATTCCGGCCCGCGCCTGAGACCGACGAGACCCCGATGAGCACACAGGCCCCCCTGCACGAGGAGATTGCCGGCTTCGTCCGCGACGTGGTCGCGGCCATGGGCATCGACGTGACCGTGACGTCGCAGGCCAGCGACGATGGCGTGCGCGTGGACATCGACGGGGAGCAGGGAGAACTGCTGGTGCGGCGAAAGGGCGAGGCCCTCGACGCACTGCAGCACCTCGTCAACAGCATCTGGCGCGACCAGACCGGACGCGACGGGCGCATCGTGGTCGACTGCCTCGGGTTCCGGAAGGGCAAGGACGCCGAACTCAGGCAGATGGCGCGGTTCCTCATCGAGAAGGCGAAGACCACGCGCCAGGCGCAGGAGATCGGTCCCCTCAATTCCTACGCGCGGCGGTTGGTGCACATGGAGGTCTCGCTCGACCCTGACGTCACCTCGGAGAGCCAGGGCGACGGCATGGTGAAGACCGTCATCATCGCGCCACGCTGAACCGTGGTGCCCGGGCCATGCAGGCGGCTCCCGACGACCTGATCGTCGCCCCCGCGACAGCGCCAGGACGCGGGGCGCTCGCGCTCGTGCGGCTGAGCGGGATCGGGTCGTGGAGGCTGGTGGCACGGCTCGCGGGTCGTGGTGCGTGGCGCCCGCGGCAGGCCACCCGTGCCCGCCTGGCGTTGGCCGACGCGGTCGTCGAGGAGGCCATCGTCACCGCATTCGCAGCCCCCCGCTCGTTCACGGGGCAGGACCTGGTCGAGATCAGCGTGCATGGCAGCCCGGTGATCGTCGATGCGCTGGTCCGGAGTTGCATCGAGGCAGGGGCGCGAATGGCTCGTCCTGGGGAGTTCACCCTGCGGGCCTACCTCAACGGGCGTCTCGACCTGTTGCAGGCCGAAGCGGTCGCCGACCTCGTGTCTGCGACGACCGCCGCGCAGGTGCGAGTCGCGTCGGCGCATCTCCAGGGCGCCCTGAGTGAGCGCATCCGTGGACTCGGCGACGGGATCGCGGAGATCAGGACCCTGCTCGAGGCCTCGCTCGACTTTCCCGACGAGGGTTTCCACTTCATCACGCGCCAGGAACTCTGCGCGCGGCTCGACGCGCTCCATGTCGCATGCGCCGGCCTGCTGGGGTCGGCCGATGCGGGTCGCCGACTGCGCGACGGGGCGACGGTAGTGATATCCGGCCCGGCAAATGCTGGTAAGTCCAGTCTTTTCAATGCCTTGCTTCGCCGGCAGCGTGCGATCGTGACGGCGGTGCCCGGCACGACGCGTGACCTGCTGACCGAGGCGACCGAGTTCGGGGGCGTGCCCGTGACGCTCGTGGACACGGCTGGTCTGCGGACAGCCGAGGACGCGGTGGAGCGTGAGGGGATCGGGAGGGCCGAAGCAGCCATCGCGTCGGCAGATCTGGTCGTGCTGGTGGTCGATCCGGTTGGCACGGCGGACGAGCGCGAGGGCCACGCAGCGGGGTTGTGGAAGTCCGTCGAGGGGCGAGATGCCGTGTGTGTCTTGAGCAAGCGCGACACGTGGCCAGGTGGCGACATGAGGCCCTCGTGGGCACCGGCCGATGCCCTCGCCGTCAGCGTGATGGGCGAGGGGGCCGGGTTGCGGGAGTTGGAGGAACGCCTGGCGAGCCAGTTGGGCCGGTCCAGCTGGGAAGGGGAGACCCTGACCCGGGCTCGTCACCGATCGCTCCTGCACCAGTGCCGCGAGGCGCTCGGGCGCGCACGTCGGCTGGCGGCGGAGGGAGGATCGGAGGAGTTCCTGCTGATCGACGTGCACGATGCGCTGCAGGCCCTGGATGGCCTTCGCGGGGTCGAAGGCAGTGAGCAGGTGCTCGAGTCGATCTTCTCGACGTTCTGCATCGGGAAGTAGGAGCCTGGCTTGGGACGAGGGGCCGTTGACGCGGTGGCGACGCACGAAACGGATGTGCTGGTGATCGGGGCGGGTCACGCAGGAGTCGAGGCGGCGTGGGCCGCTGCGAGTCTTGGCGTGTCGGTCTCGGTGTGTTCATTGTCACCTACAACCATAGGGCATATGCCCTGCAATCCGGCAATCGGTGGAACCGCCAAGGGGCATCTCGTGCGTGAGATCGATGCGCTTGGCGGGTTGATGGGCGAGGCCATCGACGCCACGGGGATCCAGTTCCGGTTGCTGAACCGCAGTCGAGGACCGGCGGTGTGGGCGCCACGCGCGCAGGCAGACAAGCACAGATATGCGGCCTACGTGCGCCGGCGGCTCGAGGAACATCCGCGCATCCGCCTCGCGTACGGCCAGGTGGCGTCCCTGGCTGTCGAGTCTGGTCGGGTCCTCGGGGTGCGCACGTCCGAAGGCGTCGAGATCCGAGCCAGGGAGGTGGTCGTGACGACCGGGACCTTCCTGGACGGCGTGATTCACGTCGGCCGGGTTCAGCGACGGGCTGGCCGCTACAACGAACCCGCTGCGATCTCCCTCGCCGCGTCGATCCGCGCACTGGGCCTTCCCCAGGGGCGTCTCAAGACGGGCACGCCGCCCCGGGTCCATCGGCGGTCCATCGACTTCGACGCACTGGAACCCCAGCCCGGCGATGAGGAAGCGGTCCCCCTCTCGTTCCTCACGGAAGGACTTGCGCAGCCGCAGGTGTGCTGTCACACCGCCCGCACCACACCCGCGGTCCACCAGCTCGTGCGGGACCACATCGACGCGTCGCCGCTCTACAACGGGCAGATCCGGGGAATCGGGCCGCGTTATTGCCCTTCCCTCGAGGACAAGGTCATGCGCTTCCCCGACAAGGAAACGCACCAGTTGTTCCTCGAGCCCGAAGGCCTCGACGTGGACGAGATCTACATCAACGGCTACTCGATGAGCTTGCCCGAGGATGTGCAGCGGGCGATTGTCCGGGCGCTGCCGGGGATGGGGGCCGCGGAGCTGATGCGTCCCGGCTACGCCGTCGAGTACGACTTCGTCCAGCCGACGTCGCTCGACCACACGCTGGCGGTGAAGTCGATTCGCGGCCTGTCGCTGGCGGGGCAGATCAATGGCACGTCGGGCTACGAGGAGGCGGCGGCGCAGGGGTGGGTTGCAGGCGTCAATGCCGCACTCCGCGTGCTGGGCCGGCCGGCCGTGACGCTTGGACGGCACCAGTGCTACGTCGGCATCCTGGTCGATGACCTGGTGAGTCGTGGATGTCTGGAGCCGTACCGGATGTTCACGTCACGAGCGGAGCATCGGCTCCTGCTCCGGATCGACAATGCAGACCTCAGGCTGACGCCGATTGGCCGCGAGATCGGCACCGTGGGAGACGAGCGCTGGGCCCGGTTTCGGGCGCGTCAGGCGCGATTCGACCGGAACTCCGTGCGGCTGGCCTCCTCGCTGGTGCGTCTGCCGACGGGAGACCGGGTGCCGGCACGGGAGGCGCTTCGCAATCCGTCGATCAGGCTGGCAGACCTGGTCCGTCGGGAGAATCTCGGGCTCGAGCTCGACGCCGCGGCGCCGTCGCTCGACATCGACAGTCTCGACGCGGATTGTCGGTACGAGGGCTACCTGCGGCGCCAGGAGCGCGAGGTGGCTCGAGCGGCCAGATATTCGGCGCAGCGCATTCCCGACTGGGTCGTGTTCGAGGGACTGCCCGGTCTGTCCAGGGAGCTACAGCAGCGACTGTCTGCCGATCGGCCTGCCACCGTGGCGGCAGCCGGGCAGGTTCCGGGCATGACGGCCGCGGCGTTGTCGTTGATTTCAGCCGTCGTTTCCAGGGGGCCCGCGGGCCTGCCCCCGGCGCAGGGTCTGTCGGGAGACACGACTCGAGACGACAACTCTTCCAGGGGAGGCGAGGCGTTCTGACGACCTGCGTCCCTCAGGTGGAGGGCCGATCATGACGGTCGTTGGCGTCCGGGCGGCGTTGATGCACGACGTGAGGAAGCGTGTCGAGCGACGACTGGGCCGGGTCGGGGCGCATGTCGATCCTGTGCAGTTGGACCAGTTGGTGGACTACCTGGTCCTGCTGGACAGGTGGAACCGTCGGATGAATCTCACCTCGCTCGACGAGCCCGATGCGGCCGTAGACCGATTGATCGTGGAGCCGGTCCTGGCGGCGGCGATGGTCGATCCGGGTGCTCGGGTGCTGTTCGACGTGGGTTCTGGCGGCGGATCGCCTGCCGTACCGCTGAAGGTGGTGCGGCCCGAGCTTGCGTTGACGATGATCGAGGTCAAGGCCCGCAAGTCCGTGTTCCTGCGGGAAGTGGTACGGCACCTGGGATTGTTGTCGGTCATGGTCGAGACGGCGAGGTTCGAGCAGGTGCTCGGGCGTCCGGATGTGCGTGGGGCCGTGGACGTCCTGTCGATTCGCGCGGTACGGGCTGAGTCGGAGCAGTTGGCCCTGTTCGGCGACGCACTTCGGCCGGGAGGGCAGCAATTGTGGTTCGTAGGCGGGGCCCAACCGGTGCCGGTGATTCCCGCCCCGCTCGTCCTCGAGCGGGAACTGACGTTGGTCGAGTCGCTGCGGAGCCGACTGCTCGTCATTCGCAAGGGAGTCCAGGCCTAGCGCCAGGCTGCAGGTTCACTGGTTCCGGATGTTCCACGTGGAACATCCGCGTTTGCTGGCAGCTGACAACCGCGGCGTACGAGCAACTCCGCGGAGGTGTGTTCCACGTGGAACACTGCGGCGCGCCGCCATTCCCAGCATTCTCGGCATTCTCGGCATCGCGGCATTCCCAGTGGTATCCTGCCGGTTCGCCCGGGCCCGCGCGCGCCCGCCCTGCGGTGCGCGGATCCGCATCCGCCGCCGGAGAAGGGCTGGTTGACCCACCGGTGCGACTCGGCCATGAGCAAGACGATCGCGGTTTCCAACCAGAAGGGTGGCGTCGGCAAGACGACGACCACCATCAATCTCGCGGCTTCGCTTGCCATGGCGGACCAGCGCGTCCTCGTCGTCGATCTCGACCCTCAGGCCAACCTGACGAGCGGGCTGGGCCAGAAGACGGCGTCGGAGCACACCGTCTACGAGGCCCTGGTCGGGAATGCGGAGCTCCCCATCCTCCAGACGGCCGTCGACCACCTCCACCTGGTTCCAGCTGGACGGCACCTCGCGGGTGCTGAAGTGGAGTTGGTCACGATCGACGAGCGCGAACGGCGACTTCGCCGACTCCTGGCGCCGGTGTCGGATCGATACGACGTGATCCTGATCGACACGCCGCCCTCGCTCGGCCTGCTCACACTGAACGCCCTCGTCGCCGCCGACACCGTCCTCATCCCCCTGCACTGCGAGTACTTCGCCCTCGAGGGCCTTGCCGACCTCATGGCGACCCTGGCCCGCGTGCGTCAGGGACTGAATCCATCACTCGACGTCGAGGGCGTGGTGCTCACCATGTATGGGGACCGGACCAACCTCGGCGCGCAGGTGGCCCGCGAGATCCGCCAGTTCTTCGAGTCGAAGGTCTTCGACACGGTCATTCCGCGGAACGTCCGGCTGGCCGAGGCGCCCAGCCACGGCTTGCCCGTCCTGCTCTATGATCCCCGCTCGCGTGGCGCCGAGGCCTACATCGCCCTGGCGCACGAGCTGCTGAAGAGAAACGCCGCCCTGCGCGCCGCACCCGTGAAAGCCTGACTGCCGTGGCTCAGAAAACCGACCGCCGCCCCGCGCTCGGACGGGGCCTCAGTGCCCTCATCCCCGAGAAGCCGGCATCGCCGGTGGCCGAACAGGAGGTCCGATCCGCGCCACGCGAGGTGGACCTCGACCTGATCGACCCCAATCCGCTGCAGCCGCGCACGCGATTCGACGAGGTGAAGCTGCAGGAACTGGCCGAGTCGATCAGCACGACAGGCCTCGTCCAGCCGATCGTCGTTCGTCGGAAGTCGGACAGGTTCGAGATCGTGGCCGGCGAGCGTCGCTGGAGGGCAGCCCAGATCGCTGGACTGCTCAAGCTGCCCGTCCACGTCGCCGACGTGGCGGACCACGACCTGCTGAAGACCGCGCTCATCGAGAACATCCAGCGCGAAGACCTCAATCCCATCGAAGAGGCCCTCGCCTACAAGCGCCTCGGGGAGGAATCCGGGCTCACGCAGGAGCAGATCGCCGCCGCCGTGGGGAAGGATCGTGCGACGGTTGCCAATCACCTCCGCCTGCTCCGCTTGCCGGAGCCGGTGCGAGCGCGCGTGGCCGCGGGAGACTTGTCGATGGGGCACGCCCGCGCACTCCTCGCCGTCGATGACGCGGCGGTGCTGACGCGTGCCGCCGAGCGCGTGATCGCCGAAGGCTTGTCGGTGCGCGCGACCGAGGCCCTGGCCCGCAAACTGTCCCAACCTCAGGAGCAGCCGGGCGCAAGACCAGAGGCCCCGGAGAAGGACGTGCATACCCGCCAGGCCGAAGAGCGACTGCGCGTCGCGCTGGGCACCAGGGTCTCGATTCATCGAAAGGGCAAGGGCGGACGCCTCGAGATCGAATTCGTCAACGAGGACGAGTTGATCCGGCTGTACGAACTGTTGACGCATGGCGAGTAGCGCATGACGCAGGATGTCTAATGCCTGATGCCTGATGCCTGGCATATCGCGCGTGGAGGGAAAGGTAAGAGAATCTTCACATATCAAAGTGCTGTTACGGAGGCCCGTTGCCGGTTCCCTGTTGGACGTGGCCTTCATCGTGAACTCTGAACTCTGAATTGTTCGACCTGACCCGATGAGACGCCTGACCGACTACGCCGCCTGCGCTGGTTGAGCGAGCAAGCTCGCCGCTGGCGAGCTCGCTCAGGTGCTGAGCGACCTGCCCGTGCCCACCGATCCTCGTGTCCTGGTCGACTTCCGGGACGCAGACGATGCCGGTGTGTTCGTCGTGGGCGACGTGGCGCTCGTGCAGACGGTCGACTTCTTCACGCCCATCGTCGACGACCCGTTCGCCTACGGTCGCATCGCGGGCGCCAACGCCCTCAGCGACGTGTATGCGATGGGGGCGCGGCCCATCACGGCCCTTGCCATCGCCGCCTTTCCCGCACGGGACTTCCCACCCGAGACCGTGAAGGCCATCTTCGCGGGCGGCCTGTCGGCCTTGCAGGAGTGCGGCGTGGCCCTGCTCGGCGGCCACACGGTGCAGGACACCGAGGTCAAGTTCGGCTATGCGGTCACGGGTCTCGTCTCGCCCGCAGGCGTCTGGACCAACGGCGGCGCGCGTGAGGGAGACGCGCTGCTGCTCACCAAGCCAATCGGCACGGGCATCGTGGCGACCGCCGCGAAGTTCTCGCGCACCGATCCCGCCACGCTCGCGGCCGCCCTCGACGTCATGCAGGCCACCAACCGCGCGGCCGCCGAGGTGCTCCACGGCTTCGCCGGCGACGTGCACGGTTGCACGGACGTCACCGGTTTCGGGCTGGCCGGCCACGCCTGCGAGATGGCTGCCGCCAGTGGTCGCACCCTGTCCATCGACATGAACGCGGTCCCGGCGCTCCCAGGCGCCCGCGACCTGGCGCTCGGCAATCGCACGGGCGGCCTGGTGAACAACCGCGCGCATTTCGGCGAGGCCGTCCGCGTGGACGGCGTGCCCGACGATCTCGTCGCGCTGGCCTTCGACCCCCAGACCTCGGGTGGATTGCTCGCCTCGGTCTCTGCCGACAGGGTCCGGGAGATGCTCGACGCTCTTCACGCGGCAGGCGTGCCCGCGCGTGTCATCGGCCGGGTCGGCTCGTCGGTCGCCGGCCTCCGGGTCAGCCTGGACGCTGCGCCCTAGCCGGGCAGCCTCGGGGCCCTGCGCGAACCCGCCCTGCGTCCAGTCGGCTGTGCCGATGCCGTTGCACGGATTTTCCGAATAGTGGTATAAATCGGTGTTTCGGCGGGCACGCTGATTCACCCCTGTGCCCGTGTCTTGCCTGCGGCGGGGCGAACCCGTCCACGTCGGTTTACACCCGGAGGCGTCGTGTTACCGGACCTGTCGGTCCTGTGGGTCATCGCGTTCGTCCTGCTCTTGACGGTGGTCCTGCAGCAACTGTTCTTCAAGCCGCTGCTGCGCGTGATGCACGCGCGCGAGGACGCCGTCACGTCGGCCAGGGCCCTTGCCGAGCGCAGTGCGGCCGAGGCGCGTCGGGCGAGTGAAGAGTTCGACGCGAAGACGACCGCCGCGCGCGCCGCGTTCTATCGCGAGCTCGACGAGATGAAGCAGCGCGGGCAGCAGGAGCGTGCTGCCATGCTCGACGCCGCTCGTGAGCAGGCCGACCGCGAACTCGAGGTCGCCCGCACCACGCTGGCAGCCGAAACCGCCGAAGCCCGGGCCCAGCTCCAGCACGACGCCCGGGTCATCGGGCAGCAGATCGCCGACCGTCTCGCCGGCCGGGCGCAGTGACTTCGATGACGATCACCAGCAAGACCTCCGCGGGCCACGGGGCCTTCGTGGCGGCGGCCCTCGTGACCGGCATGCTGCTGGTGCACGTCACCGGTGCCGCGGCGCAGCAACCCGACGCCTCGCACGCCCCGCCGGCGGCTCCATCGGAGCCGGTGCACGCGACGGCACCGCACGGTGCGCCCACACCGGCCGAGGCCCACGCGCCTGCGGCCGATTCGCACGACGCCACCCAGGCGGGCCACGCGCCTGCGGAGCCCGGTGGCGACCACGGCGCCGCCCAGGGCCACGGCGCCGCTGCCGCGCACGGAGAGGCGCACGGCGAAAGCATCTGGGTGACCCTGTCGCGGCTGGCCAACTTCGCCATTCTCGCAGGCGTGATCTACATGCTCGCGCGCAAGCCGCTGACCAACCACCTGGCCTCCCGCGGCGCACAGATCCGCAAGGACCTCGTGGATGCGGCGGCCATGAAGCAGACGGCCACGGCGCGCCTGGCCGAAATCGAGGCCAAGCTGGCCGCCCTGCCCGGCGAGCTCGAGCAGCTGCGCACGCGCGGGACGGCGGAACTCGAGGCCGAGCGGGCACGCATCCGGGCGGCGGCCGAAGCCGAGCGCGATCGCCTCGTCGAGCAGGCGCGTCGGGAGATCGCCGCACAGACACGGGCCGCCCGCGACCAGCTGCGGGCCGAGGCCGCGAACCTGGCGGTCGACGTGGCCGACGCGCGCCTGCGGGAGACGCTCACGGCCGCCGAGCAGGCAGGCCTCGTGGATCGATACGCCATGCAGATGAGGCACGTGCAATGACGGTCCTCGAGGGGAAGCGCGCCGCGCGTGCCCTGTTCGCCGTGACGCGGGGGGGTGAGCAGGCCCGGCCGACGCTCGATGCCCTGGAGGCATTCTCGGCCGTGGTGCAGGGGCACGACGAGCTGAAGAGCACGCTGCTCTCGCCGTTCGTGCCGGCCGCCATCAAGCGCGGGATCGTCGAGCGCATCGCCGAGTCCCTGCCGATGACGCCGGCTGCGTTGCAGACCCTGCGCATCCTCGCCGACACGCAAGCGGAGGGCGGGTTCCAACCCTTCCTCAAGGAGTTTCGCGCGCTCGTCCATCGCCTGGAGCGACGGGTGGACGCGCAGGTGACGACGGCGGTCCCGGTGTCGGATGCGCAGCTGGCCCAGCTTCGCGAGGCGATGACGCAGGCGCTCGGCCATGACGTGACGGTGACCGCGCGTGTGGACCCCGCGGTGATTGGCGGCGTCGTGGCGCGCGTGGGCAGTGTCGTCTACGACGGCAGCCTGGCCCGTCAATTGGCCCGTATCAAGGAACAGTTTGCCGAGCAGGCGTGATCCCTGCGGCCCGACCGCCGGTCACTTTCCGGAACGCTGACGTATGACCATCAAAGCAGACGACATCTCCCGCATCATCCGCGAGCAACTCGGCGGGCTGCAGGCCGACATGGACGTGGCCGAGGTCGGCACCGTGCTCACGATCGGAGACGGCATCGCGCGGCTCCAGGGCGTGGAGCGGGCCATGGCCGGCGAGATGATCGCCTTCCCGCACGGCGTGTTCGGCATCGCGCTGAACCTCGAGGAGGACGCGGTCGGCACGGTGCTGCTCGGCGACTACAAGATGATTCGCGAGGGCGACGAAGTGCGCCGCACGGGGCGGATCATCTCGGTGCCGGTCGGCGACGAGCTCCTCGGTCGCGTGGTCAACGCGCTCGGGCAGCCGGTGGACGGCAAGGGGCCCATCAACGCGACGCGGTTCGACCCGATCGAGCGCATCGCGCCGGGCGTGGTGGATCGGCAGCCGGTGCGCGAGCCGCTGCAGACCGGTCTGAAGGCCATCGACGGCATGGTGCCGATCGGCCGTGGACAGCGCGAGCTGATCATCGGCGACCGGCAGACGGGCAAGACGGCCGTCGCCGTGGACGCGATCCTCAACCAGAAGGACACGGGCGTCATCTGCATCTACGTCGCGATCGGGCAGAAGCAGTCGACGATCGCGCAGGTGGTCCGCACGCTCGAGGAGAACGACGCGCTGCGCTACACCATCGTCGTGGCCGCCGGGGCCTCCGATCCGGCGCCGATGCTGTACATCAGCCCCTACTCGGGCTGCACGATGGGCGAGTACTTCCGCGACACGGGCCGGCACGCGCTCGTGATCTACGACGACCTGTCGAAGCAGGCGCAGGCGTACCGCGAGATCTCGTTGCTGCTGCGCCGTCCGCCGGGCCGCGAGGCGTATCCCGGCGACGTGTTCTACCTGCACTCGCGGCTGCTCGAGCGCGCGGCCAAGCTGAACGACTCGCTCGGCGGCGGATCGCTCACGGCGCTGCCCATCATCGAGACGCAGGCCGGCGACCTCTCGGCCTACATCCCGACCAACGTGATCTCGATCACCGACGGGCAGATCTTCCTCGAGAGCGACCTGTTCCACCAGGGCGTGCGCCCCGCGATCAACGTGGGCAACTCGGTGTCGCGCGTGGGTGGTTCTGCGCAGATCAAGGCCATGCGCAAGGTGGCGGGTTCGCTGCGTCTCGACCTGGCGCAGTACCGCGCGCTCGCGGCGTTCGCGCAGTTCGGCAGCGACCTCGACAAGGCCACGCAGCAGCAGCTGCACCGCGGCGTCCGTCTCGTCGAGGTCCTGAAGCAGCCGCAGTACCAGCCGCTCGGCGTCGCCAAGCAGGTCGCGATCCTGTTCGTGGCCACGCGTGGCCTGCTCGACGCGATCGCGCTGCCCGACATCGGCGCGTGGGAGCAGGGGTTCCACACGTACCTCGAGTCGCGGCGTCCGGGGATTCTCGCGAGCATCGCCGAGCAGAAGGACATCACCAAGGACACCGAGGCCGAGCTGCTCGACGCGGTCGAGGAGTACTCGAAGGACTTCGCCGCGCGCCAGAAGCCCGCGGGCGTTGCGTAAGTGACCGGTTGCCTGTAGCCGGAAGCCTGCAGCCCTATGCCTTCTCTCATTGACATCCGTCGCCGGGTCCGCGCCGTCAAGTCGACGCAGCAGATCACCAAGGCGATGAAGATGGTCTCGGCCAGCAAGCTGCGCCGGGCCCAGGACCGCGTGATCGGCGCGCGCCCGTACGCCAACCAGGCGCTGCGGGTGATGAGCAGCGTCGCCCGGCGCGTGGATCCCGAGGCGCACCCGCTGCTGCGCGAGTCGGAGCACCCGGGCGCGCCGCCGCTGCTGATCGTGATCTCGGCCGATCGCGGTCTGTGCGGCAGCTTCAACAGCAACGTGCTCAAGCGCGCGTCCGCGTTCGTGGAGGACACGCCCGACCGCCAGGTGGCCATGGCGCTCGTCGGCCGGAAGGGGCGCGACTTCTTCGTGCGGCGCAGGGTCGACGTGCGCTACGAGGCCATCAACGTCTTCCAGCACGTCAAGTTCGAGGACGCGCAGGCGCTGGCCCATGCGGCCATCGAGAGCTTCACGTCGGGGCAGGTGAGCTCGGTGTACCTGCTCTACAACGAGTTCAAGTCCGTGATGCAGCAGAACGTCGTCGTCGAGCGCCTGCTGCCGATCCCGCGCCTCACGCCGGAGAACGGCGGGGTCGAGGGGCCGCTCGTGGACTACCTGTACGAGCCCTCGGCCGACGAGATCCTCACCCAGATCGTGCCGCGGCACGTCGAGATCCAGGCGTATCGCGCGATGCTCGAGTCGGCCGCCGCCGAGCACGCCGCGCGCATGACCGCCATGGACGCGGCCACGCGCAACGCACAGGAGATGGTGGACAAGCTGACGCTCTACATGAACAAGGTGCGTCAGGCGGCCATCACGCGCGAGATCATCGAAGTGGTATCGGGCGCGCAGGCGCTCTAGGGAACCGAGACACCCATGGCTAACGCAACTGCCGAGCAACTGAAAGTCGGGCGCATCGTCCAGGTCATCGGACCGGTGCTCGACATCGAGTTCGAGGGCGGGTACCTTCCCGCCATCTACAACGCCGTGCGCGTCACGCTCCCGGGCGCCAACGGGCAGCCCGCCGTCGAGATCATCGCGGAGGTCGAACAGCACATCGGCGAGGGTCGCGTGCGCGCGGTGGCGATGAAGGCCACCGACGGCCTGCAGCGCGGCATGGAAGCCATGGACCTCGGCGAGGCGATCAGCGTCCCGGTGGGGCCGGCCACCCTCGGCCGCGTGCTCAACGTGGTCGGCGAGCCGGTGGACTATCCCGACCGCCCGGTGGTGTCCGAGACGCGCTGGCCGATCCACCGCCCCGCGCCCAAGCTCGACGAGCAGTCCACGCGCCTCGAGATGTTCGAGACGGGCATCAAGGTGATCGACCTGCTCGAGCCGTACCTGCAGGGCGGCAAGATCGGGCTGTTCGGCGGCGCCGGTGTCGGCAAGACGGTCATCATCCAGGAGCTGATCCACAACATCGCCCTGAAGCACGGCGGCGTGTCGGTCTTCGCGGGCGTGGGCGAGCGCACCCGCGAGGGCAACGACCTGTGGCTCGAGTTCCAGGAGAGCGGCGTCATCAACGTCGAAGACCCCTCCAAGTCGCGCGCGGCGCTCGTCTACGGCCAGATGACCGAGCCGCCGGGCGCGCGCCTGCGCGTGGCGCTCACCGGCCTGACCGTCGCCGAGTACTTCCGCGACGTCGAGGGCAAGGACGTGCTCCTCTTCGTCGACAACATCTTCCGCTTCACGCAGGCGGGTTCCGAGGTGTCGGCGCTGCTCGGCCGCATGCCGTCGGCGGTGGGCTACCAGCCGACGCTGGCCACCGAGATGGGCGAGATGCAGGAGCGCATCACGTCCACCAAGAAGGGGTCCATCACGTCGGTGCAGGCCATCTACGTGCCCGCCGACGACTACACGGATCCGGCGCCGGCCACGACCTTCGCGCACCTCGACGCCACGACGAACCTGTCGCGCGACATCGCGTCGCTCGGCATCTACCCGGCCGTGGACCCGCTCGCCTCGACGTCGCGCATCCTCGACCCGCGGATCATCGGCGAGGAGCACTACTCGGTGGCGCGTCGCGTCAAGCAGGTGCTGCAGCGGTACAAGGACCTGCAGGACATCATCGCGATCCTCGGCCTCGACGAACTCTCGGAGGACGACAAGCTGACGGTGGCGCGCGCGCGCAAGATCCAGCGCTTCCTCAGCCAGCCGTTCCACGTGGCCGAGCAGTTCACGGGCTTCAAGGGCAAGTACGTGACCATCGCCGACACCATCAAGGGCTTCAAGGAGCTCGTCGACGGCAAGTACGACGACGTGCCGGAGCAGGCGTTCTACATGGTGGGCACCATCGAGGAGGCCATCGAGAAGGCCGCCTCCCTGAAGTCGTAAGCGGAAGGCGACGGATCGATGGCCAGCCAGCTCACGCTCAGCATCGTCACGCCCGAACGCGAACTCGTGCGCGTCCAGGCCGACGAGGTCGAGCTGCCAGGCAGCGAGGGGTACTTCGGCGTCCTGCCGGGGCACACCCCGCTGCTCGCGATCCTGAAGGTCGGCCGGCTCACGTATCGCGTGGGGCAGGAGTCGCGCGTGCTGGCCGTCAGCACGGGCCTCGCCGAGGTCCTGCCCGACAGGGTCACCGTACTCTCCCGCATCGCCGAACTCGGCGAGGAGATCGACGTCACCCGGGCCGAGGCGGCGCGCAAGCGCGCCGAGGAGCGCCTTGCCGGCCGGGCCGGCGACCTGGACTACCAGCGCGCCCGGATCGCCCTCGACAAGGCCATGCTCCGCCTGCAGGTCGCCTCCCGCGCGCGCGGCGGACGATGACGCGGCCCCGCGCGACCGCGAGGGCGTGATCGACGATGCGTGTGCGCTGGGCGGCCGCGACACATCCCGGGCGGCGCCGGGCCTCCAACGAGGACGCCTTCTGCGCGCGGCCGGACCTCGGCCTCTTCGTCGTCGCCGACGGCATGGGTGGGCACGTTGCCGGGGAGATCGCCTCGCGCCTGGCCGTGGACACGATCGAGCGCGTGGTCGCCTCGGGCGAGTGCTGCCCCCCCGACAGCCGCAACTGCACGCTGCCTGAGCGCCGGCTGCAGGAGGGGTTCGAACGGGCGGCCCAGGCCATCGGCGAGGAGACCGCCCGCAATCCCCGCCTCCGCGGCATGGCGACGACGGCCTCGGCCGTCCTGCTGTCGTCGTCGGCGTCGGCGCTGGCCCACGTCGGCGACAGCCGTGTCTACCTCTGGCGCGATGGCATCCTGCAGCAGCTCACCCACGATCACTCATGGGTGGCCGAGCAGGTGACCCTGGGGCTGCTGTCGCTGGCCGAGGCGCGCCAGCATCCCTGGCGCAACGTCGTCACGCGCGCGCTGTCGGCGTCCGATCCCCCGATGGTGGAGCTCTCCCCGCTCCACCTGCAGGGCGGCGATCGCCTCCTCGTGTCGTCCGACGGCCTGCACGGCGTCATCACCGACGCGCGCATCGCGGCCGTCCTCGGTGCGGCCGACGACCCCGAACGCACCTGTCAGCAACTGATCGACGATGCCAACGGCGCCGGTGGTCCAGACAACATCACCACGCTGATCCTGGAGATCGATGTTCCATAACCTCCGCCAGCTGGTCCGCTATCGTGCCCTGATCCAGAGCCTCGTCACCCGTGAGCTCAAGGCCCGATACCGGGGCAGCGTGCTCGGCTTCTTCTGGTCGTTCATCAACCCGCTGCTCCTGCTGCTGGTGTACTCGTTCGTCTTCGGGGTGGTGCTGCCCGGCACGCACCCGCCCGAGATCGAGCCCTACGCGCTGTTCATGTTCTGCGGCATCCTGCCGTGGACCTGGTTCTCCTCGTCGCTCACCGAGGCGGCCAACAGCCTGATGGCGGGCGGCAACCTGATCAAGAAGGTGCTCTTCCCGGCCGAGATCCTGCCGATCGTGGCGGTGCTGGCCAACATGATGCACTTCTTCTTCGGCCTGCCGATCCTCGTGGCCTTCCTGGTCTGGTTCCGGCCGACGATCACGTTCGTCGAGGTGCTCTGGTTCCCGGTCGTCGTGGCGGTGCAGCTGCTGTTCACCCTCGGGCTCGGCCTGCTGCTCGCCGCGCTCACCGTGCACTTCCGCGACATCAAGGACATCCTGAGCAACCTGCTCACGCTCTGGTTCTTCGCCACGCCGATCATCTACCCGATGCACCTGGCGCCGGGCACCATCAGCAAGGCGATGCTCAACGCCAACCCGTTCTCGCACCTCGCCGTCTCGTACCAGGAGATCCTGTTCTACGAGGGACCGTTCGGCCACTGGAAGTGGCTGCTGGCACTCGCCGTGGGGTCGGTGCTGCTGTTCCTCCTCGGCTACTTCCTCTTCGATCGGCTCCGCGACTCGTTCGCGGAGGAGGTGTGACGACCGTGGCCTCACACCTCGCCATACGCGCAGAGGACGTCACCAAGGTCTACCGACGGTTCGCCCACAAGCGTCAGTTCGCGACGTTGAAGAGCGCGATCCTGTCGGGGAGCCTCGTGCGCGATCTGCGACCCGACGAGACCTTCCGCGCGCTCGACGGCGTGTCGTTCGACGTCGAGGCGGGCAAGACGTACGGCATCATCGGCCGCAACGGCAGCGGCAAGAGCACGATGCTCAAGTGCGTCGCGGGCATCACCAAGCCCACGACCGGCCGCGTGACGGTCAACGGCCGCATCTCCGCGCTGATCGAACTCGGGGCCGGCTTCCATCCCGAGATCTCGGGCCGCGAGAACGTCTTCATCAACGGCATCATGCTCGGCCTGTCGCGGGCCGAGATCGAGCGCCGGTTCGACGAGATCGTCGAGTTCGCCGAGCTCGCACCCTTCATCGACGCACCGGTGAAGACCTACTCGTCGGGCATGTACATGCGGCTCGGCTTCGCCGTGGCGGTGCACGTGGATCCCGACGTGCTGCTGGTCGACGAGGTGCTGGCCGTCGGCGACGAGGGCTTCGCCCACAAGTGCCTCGACAAGTTCGCCGAGTTCCGGCG
>VFQN01001474.1_pt1 | contig 39384 bp, 32 predicted proteins | sample 3512371 | NCBI WGS metagenome assembly VFQN01 (sample SAMN10412370, study PRJNA504923) | tailings metagenome | isolation source: Replicate 2 from Balatoc abandoned mine | place: Philippines: Itogon, Benguet | collected 2017-08-28
CCCGGACGTGCGGCTGCTGGGCGACGCGGCCGAGGAGGTGGCCGGTCGCGGCGTCGACGGCCGGGCCGTTGTGGCACAGCCGCCCGCGCCCGCCGCCGCTGCCGATCGGGCCGAGGTGGTCGGCGAGGGTGGGGTGGCCGGAGGCGTCGAGGGCGGTGGTGTCGTGGACGAGGAGGACGGTGCCGGGGTGGCGCTCGGCCCGGTCGAGGGTGCGGGCCTGGTGGGGGGCGAGGACGGCCCGGTGGGTGACGGCCGGGTGTCGGAACAGGCGGGGGCGGCCGGGTACGCGGCCGGGTCGTGGCACCCGTCGGGGAGGGCGTGCTCGGGGCTGGTCCGGCACGCGTCGGCGACGCGGACGAGGCGCCGGGTGCGGCGGGCGTCGCCGAGTTCCACGTCGGCGACCTCCTGCCCCCCGAAGGACGATCGGAATCGTGGCCCTGGGCTCCTCCCGGGCGGAGGAGCATTCCCCACTGCCACGCGACTGCGTGTCAACCCCAACGATGTGACCAACTGGAAGGCGTGAACCGGCTGGTCGTTGGTACAGGTGCCTGGAACAACGACCAGCCGGCTCACACCGGCCGTTCACCCGACCCGACACGGAGCGATAGTCGGACTACTGCGAAGTCCCGAGCCTCGCGGACCCGCTACGCCAACACCTCGGTGATCGGCGTCATGTCCTCGTGAGCGATCGGCAGCGGCTGGCCGGCGTTGCGGTATTGCGTCGCCTCGGGGTCGATCCCCAGCGCCCGCCACCAGGTGTGGAACAGCGCCCCGATGTCGTGCGGCCGCGTCGCCACGTTGGTGCCGGTCGTGTTCGTCGCGCCGGCGACTACCCCGCGCTTGATGCCGCGGCCCGACACGCACACGCTCCACGCCTCCGGCCAGTGGTCGCGGCCGACGTGGCCGTTGATCCGCGGCGTGCGGCCGAACTCGGCCATCGCGACGACGAGCACGTCGTCGAGCATGCCGCGGTCGTGGAGGTCTTCGATGACCGCCGCGAACGGCTGGTCGAACTTCGGGTGCTGGCTGAGCGCCTGGTTGAAGTGGTCGCCGTGCGAGTCCCAGCCGTAGCTCGTTACCTTCACGAACGTCACGCCGGCTTCGAGCAGCCGGCGGGCCAGCAGCAGGTGACGGCCGAGATCGTGCGCGCCGTAGCGCTGCTGGTCGCGCTCGGGGAGGCGTGACAGGTCGAACAGTTCGACGCGCCGCTGGAGCTGTGCCGCCATCTCGAAGGCGTAAGTGTTCGCTTCGGTGTTCTCGGGGCGACGGCCGGCGGCGTAGCGCTGGTCGGCCAGTCGGCGGAGTTCGTTCCGCTCGTCGTCCGCGGCGGCATCCAACCCCGGCGGACGAAGGAGGTTCTCGGGCGGGCGGCCGTCGCCGAGCGCGAGTGCCCCGTAGCGCGGGCCGAGGAACCCGGCGTCCTTGTAGATGAACCCCCCGCTCATCGGCTTCACCCACACGTAGGGCGGGAGCCCGCTGTCACCGGCGCCGACGAGCTTCGCCACCGCCGACCCGAAGTACGGGTAGACGACACCGCGGTTCTTCGGGTCGCCGCGCTGGACGCGGTCCACGCCGGCCGAGTGCGAGTTGTCCTGCGTACTGACACTGCGCACGACCGCCAGCCGGTGCATGACGCGGGCGGAGTGCGGCAGCGTTTCCGAGATGTGGACGCCGGGGACGCTGGTCGGGATCGCCCGCAGCGGGCCGCCGAACGGCGTATTCGGCTTCGGATCCCAGCTTTCGAGCTGACTCATCCGGCCGTCGAGCCAGATGAACAACACCTGCTTGCGCCGCCGGCGCAGCTCCTGCGCCACCGCCGGCGTGCACAGCCCCGCGAGCCCGGCGCCCGCCGCCCCGAGCCAGCGGCGGCGCGAGACGCGGTGTTCGGCGGGCGTGCAAAGCGGGTTCACGGGTGGCTCCGACGGGTTTCTACGGCGTCTTCGGCGGCACCAGGTTCAGCGTCGCCGTCTCGTTCAGCTTGACCTCGGCAGTGCCCGATAGTTCGCCGAGCCGCGCCTCGTAGCGGCCGGGGGCGAGGCGGTCGAACCGGGCCACGCCGTCGCGCACGTCGGCCTCGAGCCCGAGCGCAGACGCCGCCGACCCGAACAGTTCCAGCGGCACCGGGGCGTAGTCGGCCGGGACGAGCAGAACCTTCCCGGTCGTGCCGGCGGGCGCCTTCACCTCCAGCTTGCCGGCCTTCCCCGGGTCGATGGCGAAGTCCGCGGTCACCGCCGCGTCGGGCGCAAGGGTGACCCACTTGCCGGCCGGCGGGGCGTCCTTCACCGCCGCGAACACGAAGTACTTCCCGGCCGGGAGCCGGGTGTGCTCGTACCGCCCGGCCTTGTCCGGCGCCTCGGCCGCGGCGTAGCCCGTCACCCGCGGCTTGGCGTGGCCCGTGCGCAGCGGCGGCCCCGGCGGGCCGGTGAACGGCACCTCCAGCAAGTCCTGGACGAACTCGCCCGGCTTGGGGAGTCCGACGTACCCGACGCGGACGGAGGCGTCGGCCTTCGCCCCGGCCACCCGCACGGCGCCCTGCACGAACGGCGCGTCGTCCGGCCCCGGCGGCTCGGCGGCGGTCCGCACCCAGTCGGCGGCGAACGCCCCGGCCAGGAAGTCCTTGTCGTCGCCGAGCAGGCTGAGGTACACCTTGCCGGGCAGGACGCCCTTCTCCCGCTTCCCGAGTTCCAGCGTCAGGGCGTAGCCGCCGTCGTACTGGAACACCTTCACCTCGTCCTTCTTGGCCCCCGGCATCTCGGCGCTCACCGCCGGCACCTTCGGACCGGCCGGGTCGTCGGGCTTCACGACCAGTTTCAACCCCGCGGCGGCGGCCTTCGCCAGGTCGGCCGAGAGCTTGATCGTGAGCACCCGCTCGGGGATGCCTTCCTTCGTGAGCGTGCGGAACGTGAGCGTGTCGGTTTGGAACTCCGCCTGCGGGGCGAACGCCGCCTTCCCGAGCGACCCTGCCGCCGGCGCGGTCGGGATGGTGTGCTTCGCCGGGTCGAGTTCCCACGTCGCGGCGGGGGTTGGGGACGGCGGGGTTGTCGTGTCGCCCTTCGTTGGCGGGGTCGGTGGCTGGGGTTGCGGCGTCGGTTCGGGGGTCGGTGTCGGCGTGAGCGGCGTCTTGGGTTCCGCGGGCGCCGGCTTGTCGTTCCCGCCGCAACCCGCCACGAGCGCGATCAGCAGCACCCCACACAGCATCCGCATCGGTCATCTCCGGCCTGGAGTCGGGCGGGCGTCCCCACGTACCTGGACGATTCTAAAGCACCGTCGCCGGGTGGGACCAGACCGGTCAGTGGTTCACCCCGAACTCCATCGACGCCACCAGCGCCCACGCCAGCCTGCCGATGGCCGCCGGTCGATCGGCCGCGTGCCGCGCCAGCAGCCCGCGCGCGGTTTGCGCCTCCTCCGCCGACGGCCGGCGCGTCAGGACGGCCAGGTAGAGTTCGTCCGCGACTTGCTCGTCGGGCAGGGCCGCGAGGCGCGACACGAGGTTCCCCGGCGTCGGGTCGAACAGCCTCAACACGGCCGGGTCGTGGAGGACGAATAGTGCCGCCCGCAGCGACGGCGCGATCTCATCCTCCGGCTCGCGCGGCGGGTTGTCGAACGCCTTGTGGAACTTCGCCCGCAGCGCCTCGGCCGTCTTTGCGTCAGCGCCGGTCGCGGCCGCCGTCGCGTTCAAGAGCTGGTCGGCGGTGAGCCGCTTCTCGATCGCCGTGCCGAAGTACCACGGGTCGCCCGTGACCGCTCCCGCGGGCAGACGGCTCGATCGCTGGTACGCCGTCGTGCGCACCAGCTCGCCGATCAGCCACTTCAGGTCGAACTTGTGCGCTACGAACTCGTCGGCGAGGAGGTCGAGGAGTTCCGGGTGGGAGCCGAGGTTGCGCGCGTGGTGCATGTCGAGCGGGTGGACCAGCCCGCGGCCGAGCAGCGCGAACCACACGCGGTTGACAATATTCCGCGCGAAGTCGTGGTTCTCCGCCCGCGGGATCAGGTCGGCGGCCGCGGCCAGCGTGCGGAACTTCGGCACGCCCGGGCTGTTCGTCTTGCGGTCCGGTGCCTCCGCGAACTCTTCCCCCTTCGGGAATGTCGGGATGTCCAGCATCCTGCCGCCCGGCAGCGCCGGCGCCGTCGCCATCGCCACCTTCGTGAACACGCTGGTGAACGCGAGCTTCTCCGTTGTCAGCTTCTCGCCGACGTGCAGTTTGGCGGCGTTGACCAGCGTTGCGTTGCGGAAGAACGCATGCAGCCCCTGGAAGTCCTGCTGCTTGTAGTCCTCGACGAACAGGTGGTCGTGGCACTCGCAGCACTGGAAGTTCTTGCCAAGAAACAGTCGGCCCACGTCGCGCGTCAGCGCCGAGTGGTCGACCGGGTTCTGCCCGTAGTTTTCGAGCCGCTTCGCCAGGAAGAACGCCGCCCCGCGTTTATCGGGGTCCTTCGGGTCGGCGCGGAGCATGTCGCGGGCCATCGCGTCCCACGGCGCGTTCGCGGCGAACGACTTCTTCAGGTATGCCGTCCACTCGGGATGATCACCGAGGCGTTCCATGAGCGCGACGTGGAACAGGTCGGTCATTCGCTCCGCGTACGTCGGCGCGGTGAGGAGTTTATCGAGCAGCTTGTCGCGCTTCCGCGGGTCGGGGTCGGCGAGGAACGCCTTCGCTTTCGCCACCGTCGGGATCGTGCCTGCCAGGTCGAGCGTGGCGCGGCGCAGGAACTCGCCGTCGTCGGCCGGGGGCGATACGGGAACGCTGTCGACCTTCGCCTTCGCGTCGATGAGCGCGTCGATGCGCGGCGCGAGGTCGGCGCGAGCGTCGGCGACGACGAACACGACGGCGGCCAGGACGGCCACGAGACGGGGCATGGGAAGGACCGCGGAAGCGGGGCGGATGGCGGGCAACAATCTTCAACCGAGTCTACCCCGCGGCCCGGCGGCGCGGAAGAGAAAACGAGCGAGTGGTCCGGGAGCGCGGTTTGCGGTCTACAACTCGGTTGCCCGACTGCCGACGAGCCGCACCATGTCCGACACCACCTTCACCCGCCGCTCCGCGATGCCGGCGTCCGCCGACGCGGTGTACGACTGGCACGCCCGTCCCGATGCGTTCGCGCGGCTGACGCCGCCGTGGGAGACGGCGGAGGTCGTTGGCACCGAGGACGCGTTCGGCACGCCCGGCTACCGCGTGCGGGTGCGCACAAAACTCCTCGGGCCGGTCGGTACGACGATGCTCGTCGAGCACCCGGCGTTCACCCCAGGCCGCGAGTTCCGCGACGTGCAACTGACCGGCCCGTTCGCACACTGGCAGCACACCCACCGCTTCCTCCCGGACGGCGACAAGTGCTCGGCCCTCGAAGACCACATCGAGTACCGCCTGCCACTCGGGCCGGTCGGAACGTTGTTCGGGAGCGGGACCGTGCGGCGCCGGTTGGAAGCGATGTTCGCCTACCGCCACGCCCTGACGGCGAGCGACCTGCGCCGGCACGCGTCCTTCCGCGACCGACCGCGGCTGCGTATCGCTGTCACCGGCTCGCGCGGGCTGCTCGGGTCGGAACTCGTCCCGTTCCTGACGTGCGGCGGGCACACGGTCGTGCGGCTCGTCCGCGGAGAGGCGAAGAGGCCGCCGTTCGACGACGGCACCGAGTCGGTGGCGTGGGATCCGACGGCGCCGCTCGACTCGGCGGCGCTGGCAGGGTGCGACGCGATTATCCACCTCGCCGGCGACAACATCGCCGACGGCCGCTGGACCGAAGCGAAGCGCCGGTCGATCCGCGACAGCCGCGTCGTCCCGACGCGACACCTGGCGGAGGCGGTGACGAAGCTACCGGCCGACCGGCGGCCGCGGGCATTCCTGTCGGGTTCGGCGCTCGGCTGGTACGGTGACCGCGGCGACGAGGTGCTGACCGAAGACTCACCCGCCGGCTCCGGCTTCCTCGCCGACGTCTGCCGCGACTGGGAGGCCGCCGCGGCGCCGGCCGCCGACGCCGGCGTGCGCGTGGCGTTCCTGCGCACCGGCATCGTGCTGACGCCGCGCGGCGGGGCGCTGGCGAAGCAGTTGCCCGCGTTCCGCGCCGGCGGCGGCGCGATGCTGAGCGACGGGAAGGCGTGGTTCCCGTGGGTCACGCCCGGCGACTGGGTCGGCGCCGTTCACCACGTCCTGATGACGGAGTCGATCGCGGGACCGGTGAACATGACGGCGCCGAACCCGGTGACGAACCGCGACTTCACGCACACCCTGGCCCGCGTGCTGAGCCGCCCGGCGCTACTGAGGGTGCCGCGGGTCGCGCTGCGGGTGCTGTTCGGGGCGATGGCCGACGAGGCGCTGCTGACGAGCCTGCGAGCAGTACCGCGGAAGCTAGAAGCAAACGGGTTCGTGTTCGACCACCCGGACCCGGAGGCGGCGCTACGGTTCGTGCTGGGGCGTACATCAGGCGAACGGCCGGCGTGAGCCGGCTGGTCGTTGGTACTCGCACCTGAAACGGCAACCGGTCACCTGCGTTACCTGCTCGGGCACCGGTACCAACGACCAGCCGGCTCACGCCGGCCGTTCGCCGACGTCAATCCGCTGGCGTCAGTCCTTCGCCCAGTACCGGACGATGCACCACAGCGCCTGGAAGGCGTCCTTCAGGCCGATCTTCTTCCCCTCCTCGTAGGTCCGGCCGCTGTAGCTGATCGGCACCTCGAAGATACGCCACCGCGACCCGTCCGCCTTCTTCTTGGCGATCTTCGCCGTCACCTCCGGCTCGAACCCGAACCGGTCGCTCTTCAGCGTCAGGCCCTGGAGCACCTCGCGGCGGAACACCTTGTAGCACGTCTCCATGTCGGTCAGGTTCAGGTTGGTGAACATGTTCGACAGGAGCGTGAGCCCCTTGTTCGCCACCGAGTGCCAGTAGTACAAGACCCGGTGCTGCTCGCCGATGAACCGCGACCCGATCACCACGTCGGCCCGGTTCTCGACGATCGGCTGGATCAGCTTCGGGAACTCGGCCGGGTCGTACTCCCAGTCGGCGTCCTGCACGATCACCAGGTCGCCGGTGCAGTGCTTAAACCCCTCGCGGAGCGCCGCCCCCTTCCCCATGTTCTTCGGCTGGTGGAACACGCGCACGTTGTCGTACCGCGCCTCCAGCTGCTTGAGGATCGCCGGCGTGCCGTCCGTGGACATGTCGTTGACGAGGATGAGCTCCTTCGGGATCGGCACCACCTGGACCCGGCGGACGAGCTCGGCCAGCCAGCGCTCCTCGTTGTACACGGGGATGACGACGGACAGCTTGAACCCGGCCGGGAGCGGGAAGATGCCGATCTGCCGGCACGGCCCCTCGCCGAGCAACTTGTGCAGGAACGCAACGCGGGCCTCGCGCTCGGCCGGGAGCCGCTCGAGGATCTGCGCCAGGCCGGTCTCGGGGGCGTGCGGTTCGGTCATGGTCATGCCTGACTCCGTGGCGACGTCCAGTGGGGTGTGGGCGGCCGCCGAATTATGGGTTATGCCGGCGGGCTGGGCAACCCGAACCGCGAACGACTTAGAATGGCCTCATGGTGCAGCACCCGGACGTGGCAATTGTCGGCGGCGGCATCATCGGCCTGACCGCGGCGTATGAGATTGCGAAAGCAGGGTTTACGGTCGATATCCTGGACCGCGGCCCGCTCGGCGCCGAGGCGTCTTGGGCCGGCGCCGGGATCATCCCGCCGGGCAACCCCGAGCGCGCCGCGACGCCGATCGACCGCCTCCGGGCGCTCGGCTCGGTCGGGATGCCGCTCCTCGCCGCCGCACTCCGCGACCGCACCGGCCTCGACACCGGCTACCGGCGATGCGGGGGGATCGAGTTCCTCCACCCCCACGACCACGATGTGTTGGAGCTATGGGAGGCGGAGGGCTTCCCGTTCGAGCAGCTGACCGGCCACGGCCTGGCGCAACTCGAACCCGCGGCGGCCGGCTTCACCGGCGAGCCGTACCTGCTGCCGACGTGCGCCCAGGTGCGCAACCCGTGGCACGTCCGCGCCCTGATCGCCGCATGCGAACAGCTCGGCGTGCGGCTGCGACCGGACACGCCGGTCGAGGGCTGGCTGTCGATCGGACAGCGCGTCACTGGCGTACGGCTGGCGGGGGGCGAGATGGTCGCGGCCGGGATGTGCATTCTCGCCGCCGGGGCGTGGAGCGAATCCCTGCTCAAGCCGCTCAAGCAGCGCCCGGGCGTGCACCCGGTGCGCGGGCAGATCGTCCTGTTCCGCCAACCAACGCCGCGGCTGCACCGGGTGCTCATGACCGGCAAGCGCTACTTCGTCCCGCGCGACGACGGCCGGGTGCTGGTCGGCTCGACGGAGGAGCCGGAAGCCGGGTTTGAGAAGTGCCCGACGGCCGCGGGTGTAGATGAATTGCTCAAGTTCACGACGAACCTGATTCCCGGTTGGGCCGACGCCGAGGTCGAGAAGACGTGGGCCGGGTTGCGCCCCGGGTCGGCGGACGGACTTCCATACATCGGGCCTGTGCCGGGATGGGACGGCGTGCAAGTGGCGACGGGGCACTTCCGCGCCGGCGTGCAGCTCTCGGTCGGCACGGCGCGGGTACTGACTGAGCTGCTGACGGGACGACCGCTGGCCGTGCCGCTGGAGGCGTTCCGCCTCGACCGCGAGCCGGGGTGCGCGACGCGGCCGGCGTTCCGCTCCTGACGGCCGGCTTGAAACTCGAAACTCGAAACTCGAAACTACTCGACATGCACGTTCCCGATACCCGGGCGGCGGTCGGCGAGCTGGCGGCGGACCTCGGCTGGCTCGAAGACCACTGCCGCGCTCAACCCGGGCTCGCCGCCCACGCCGGCAGCCTCCGACTGGCGTCCGCGCTGACGCGGAACGTCATCGGCCCGTTCCTCGAAGACCAGCCGGCGCGGCCGCTCCACGTCGCAGTCGTCGGCGGGGCGGGGGCGGGAAAGAGCACCGTCGTCAACTTCCTGTGTGGCTCGGTGGTCGCCGAGGCGAACCCGCAGGCCGGCTACACCCGCCACCCGACCGCGTTCCTCCCCGCCGGCGGGGCCACGCTGCCGGGCACAATCGGTTTCCTCGGCCCGATGCGCCGCGTGAGTGAGGAGAAACCGGCCAACCTCGACGAGGACGTGTATCAGGTCCGGCGTCTGCAACCGACTTCGGCCGCCGACCCACTCGGCGAGTTCGTGGTCTGGGACTGCCCGGACATGACGACGTGGGCGTCCACCGGCTACGTCGCCCGGCTGATGGAGGTCGCGGCCCTGGCCGACGTCGTGGTCTACGTCGCGTCCGACGAGCGCTACAACGACGAAGTGCCGACGCAGTTCCTCCACCTCGCGGTGAAGGCCGGCAAGGCGGTGGTGTGCGTCCTCACCAAGATGCGCGAGAGCGACGCCCCGGCGATGGTCGAGCACTTCCAGCAGGAAGTCCTGGGCCGCCTCCCGCCGCTGCCGTCGGGCTCGATTCCCGCCGTGCCCGTGGTGCCGTTCCCGCAGATGCCGCCGGCCGTGCGCAACGACCCCGCCGGCGCCGGCGCGAAGTATCGCGTTCAGCTTTTGAACCAGATTCTCGTGCAGTGCGAGAGCGCGGACGCGGCGCGGAAGCGCACCGTCTCGAACGCCGCCCGCTACCTCGCCACCGCCGGCGACGGGCTGCTCGACGTGGCCCGCCGCGACCTCGCCGAGTTCGACGCCTGGAAGGGCGCCGTGCGCGTCGGCCGGCTCGACTTCGAGGACCGCTACCGCAAGGAATACCTGAGTGGCGAGCAGTTCCGCCGCTTCGACCGCTACCGCGAGCAACTGGTCGAGTTGGTCGAGCTGCCGGGCGCCGGGCGGATGTGGGGGAACGTGCTGTGGGTGCTGCGGGCGCCTTACCGCTGGGGCCGCGACACGCTGACGCGCCTCGTCGTCCGCCCCGACACGCTCAACCTGTCCGAGAAGACCGTCCTCGACGCGGCGCTGGTCGGCTGGCTGGACGGCCTCCGCGCCGAGGCGTTGCGCCGCACGGGGTCGCACCCGGTCTGGAAGGCGGTCGCCCACGGCTTCGACGGCCGGCTCACGGCTGAAGTGCGGGACCGCTTCCAGCAGGCGTTCCGCACGTTCGAGCTGAAGGAGACCGACGACCTGGAGGCGACCGGCCGGCAGCTCGTATCCAAGCTCGAAGGGAACCCGGGCCTCCTCTACCTGCTCCGCGGCGGCAAGCTGACGGCGGACATTGTCGTGGTCGGAGCGGTGGTGGTGTTCACGTGGGTGCCGTCGTGGTATCACATCCTCCTGATCCCGCTCGGTGTCTCCGCAACGCACCAGACGGCGGAATTGGCGGCCCGCGGCGCGACCGAGGCGGCGCGTCTGAAGGTCCGCAGCCACCGGGAAGAGTTGGTGCAGACGACGCTGACGGCGCCGCTCGCCGAGTGGCTGGCGCAATGGCCCGCGACCGGCGGCACGGCGTTCGAGAAACTGCAACAGGTGCTGGCGCGTGTCCCGCTGCTGATTCGGCAGCTTGAGGAGAAGGTGACGGCGAAGATGACGACCTGACGCGGCCCGGGGCGTTGGCGGTGTCACCGGTGCGTCACACCGGCCAATCCTCTACACCATTCCGCATGACCGAACCCGAACCGCTCCTGCGCACCCTCGCGCCCCTGCTGCGCGGGCTCGACCGGCGGCTCCGCGGCTGGCTCGACGCCCGCCGCGCCCACCCGCTCTCCATGCTCCAGCGGGCCGAGCTCGAAGGGCTCGACACCGACCTCCAGCGCCAGGCCGCGGCGCTCGACGTGGAGAAACCGCTCCTCGTCATCATGCTCATGGGCGGCACCGGCGTCGGGAAGTCGAGCCTCCTCAACGCCCTCGCCGGCAGCCCGATCGCGCAGTCGTCGTTCACCCGGCCGACTACCCGCGACCCGGTCGTCTACTACCACCAGTCCGTCCGCTCCGACCGCCTCGACCCGGCACTCCGCCTCTGCCGCCTCGCCCAGCACGACCGCCCGGGGCTGGAGCAGAAGATCATCGTCGACACGCCCGACCTCGACTCGAACGACACCGCCAACCGCGATAAGCTGATCGCGCTCCTGCCCGTCGCCGACATCGTCCTCTACGTCGGCTCGCAGGAGAAGTACCACGACAAGCTCGGCTGGGAGCTGTTCAAGGAGCAGCGGAAGCGGCGGGCATTCGCGTTCGTGCTCAACAAGTGGGACCGCTGCCTGACCAGCGAGTCGGGCGTGCGCCCGGACGAAGACCTGCTGCGCGACTTGAAGGACGAGGGGTTTACGAACCCGCTCCTGTTCCGCACCAACGCCCACGCCTGGCTCGAAGCGAGCGGCGCGACGCCGACCGACCTGCCCGCCGGCGAGCAGTTCCCGCTGCTCAAGAACTGGCTCGAACTCGGGCTGACGCGGCTGGAGATCGAGGCGGTCAAGGCGCACGGCGTCACGCAACTCCTCGCGCAGATCGCCCGGGCCGCGGAGGGTGCGAAGCCGCCCGATCTCGACGAGGCGGCGGCGAAGGTGGCCGACGCGTGGGAGCGCGTGCTGGCCGAAGAGGCCGGCGTGCAGGCCGAGGTACTGGCCGGGGCGCTGGAGCCGTACCAGACGGAGGTCGAGCACCACTTCAGCGTCGAGGGGCAGCAGCGGTTCCGCGGGCTGATGGCGGCGTACCTGCGGGTGACGACGATGTTCCGCTACGCCGGCAGCCGCATCCGCGACCGCCACCCGATCACCGGCCGGCTCCTCGGCGGGCGGGTCGAAACACCGGTCGAGTGGAACCTCGGCTCGTTCGTGCAGGACTGTGCGAAGGCCGCCGGCGAGCGCGTGCTCGACCAGCGCGCGACGGCGCTCGTGAACAAGCTCCTCGTGGACGCCGACCAGCGCGGCTTCCCGCTGGCACTGCTCCAGGAGCGGACCGCGGCCGTGTCGCGGCTCGACTGGCGCGACCGGGTGACGCGGGCGGTCATCGACGCGCTCGCGGAAGTGGAACGCCGGGCGACGCACCCGACGGGCTGGCGGAAGGCGCTCCGCGGCACGCTCGGCGTGGCGGCGAACACGCTCCCCGAGGTGGCGCTGGTGGCGACGGCGGCGGTGCTGCTGTGGGACTTCTTCGTCGTCGGCAACACCGACATCAGTCTGTTCCGCCTGTCGCTGGTCGGCCTCGTGCCGCTCGTCGTCATCATCGTCCTGCACCTGCTCATCCTGATGCTCCTACCGATCCGCTGGCCGGCGATTCGCGGCGAGTTCCGGCGCGAACTCGGGGCGAAACTGGAGGCAGAACTGGAACGCGTGTACCGGCCGATCCCCGGCGAGACCGCGGCGGCGCTGGCGGCCGAGCGAGCGGAAGTGGATGCGCTGGTGGCGGACACGAAGCAGGTGAGCGACTGGCTCGCCGAGCGCCAGCAGGCGGCACGCGTCGGCGAACTCTACGGGTCGTGAAACTCGAAATCCCAAGCACCAAACTCGAAACCGCACAGCGCCGGTTTCGAGTTTGTTCTATGTCTTACCTCACCCAGCCACTGCCGCCGCCGGTCGGCTTCGCGTTCGGCACGTCGCTGATCTGGATACCGGACGCGAGCACGATCCCCATGCCGATCGCGCCGAAGATCAGAAACGCGATGACAGCCTGGAAGAGGCCGACAAGTGCCGCCCGGACGTAGGTCGTCGGCAGGGCCAGTTTGAGGACGAGTACGGTCGCAAACGGCCACGCCGCGAGGGCGGCCAGAAGGGCGAGCCCGACCCCTCGGAGTGCCTCCGGATCAGCCGATTCGGTGGGCACGTCGAGGTTTGCCCCCAGGGCGGCCATCGTCCCGTAGAACGCCCCAAGCACGGCGACGTTCGAGGCGATTGAAACGCCGATGTTGATGAGGATCGCGTAAAACACACCCGGCATCGGAACCTGTAACCCGGCAAGTGATTTCAGTTGCGGCGCCGGGTTGTAGTCGTACCCCGCCCGGCGGTAGTCGTCCTCGCCCGGGTCGCGCCCGCCGAGTACCGCGTTCGTCAGACCTACGGCCATGCGGAGCGTGGCGGCCCCGATACGGAGAATCACACCGAACACGACGATCGCACACGCGATCGCAATCAGACCGACGATGAGAGCCATGACACGCAACCGAGTTGGGGTGCGGGACGGGGCGGTATTTTAAACCTAGAACACAACTGAGGGCGGCGCCGGGCGGGGTTACACCACGGAAGGGGCGGGCGGTGGGCGCACACGGAGCCGGCGGGCGGGCGGTGCCGGCACGGCTGTCGGCGATGATGCTCCTGTTCTACTTCGGGCTCGGGGCGTGGGTGCCGACCCTGTCCACGTACCTGATGTCGGCCCCGACCCGCGGCGGGCTCAACTTCACCACCCAGGAAGTCGGCTGGCTGTACTCCTCGTTCGCGTTCGGCGGGATGCTCGCCCCGCTCGTCATCGGCTTGCTCACCGACCGCCTGTTCCGTGCCGAAGTGGTACTCGGCGTCACGAGCCTCCTGTCGGCGGGGTTGTTGTTCGCAGCGGCGACGTGGTGCGACGAGAACTTCCCGACGGGCGCCGACGCCTACCACGCCGCGGTCGCGCACGAGGCGGGCGAGGCGGTGCCGACGCCGGAACAGCTGGCGCGCGTGAACGACGACGCGGGGGTCCGCCGCGCCGCGGCCGTCACCTTCGACCGGCTGTTCGCGCTGATGCTGCCGTACTGCGTGTGCATGCAGTTGGCGATGACGCTGACCACGGTGATCGCCCTGCGGAACCTCGCCGACCCGTCGGCCCGGTTCGCCGGCGTGCGGTTGTACGGCACCCTCGGGTGGATCGCCGCCGGGCTGACGGTCGGGCAGTTCTTCCGGGCGGTGTCGTCGGACGTGCTCTACCTCGCCGCGGCCGGGTCGGCGGTGGTGGGCGTGTACGCCTTCACCCTGCCGCGCACGCCGCCGCTCGGGACGGGGCGGTCCGTCTCCGAGATGCTCGGGCTGAAGGCGCTGGTGCTGTTCCGCGACCGCTCGTTCGTGGTGTTCGTGCTGGTCGCGTTCGTGTCCACGGCGATGAACCAGTTCTACGTCGTCTACGGCCACCGCTACCTGAGCGACCACGGCGTCCCGCGGGCCGAGCAGGTGATGACGGTCGCGCAGGTGGTGGAGGTGGGGTGCATGTTCGCGCTGCCGGCGCTCCGCCCGCGCGACCGGATGAAGGGGCTCATGCTCGTCGGCCTCGGCGGGTACGCGCTGCGCGGCGTGGTCATGGCGGTCGGGTGGACGCCGCTGGTCGTGGCAGTGGGCGTGCCGATGCACGGGATGGGGTACACGTTCTTCCTGCTCGTGGCGCAGACGTACCTCGACCGCGAGGCGCCGCCGCACCTGCGGGCGAGCGCCCAGGGGATCATCACGTTCGTGTCGGGCGGTGTCGGCGTGTGGGCAGGGAACACGTTCGCGGCGGCGGTGGTGGACCACTACCGCGTCGGCACGACGATCGACTGGCACGCCACCTGGCTGATCCCGCTCGGCGTGTGCGCGGCGGTCGTCGCCGCGTTCGCCGCGTTCTTCTACCCACCGCCGGAGCGGGAACAGAGGGCAGAGGGCAGGAGCCAGAGGACGGACGGCAGCGGGTGAGAACTGCCGGATACGTCCTGTATTCTGTCCTCTGCCTTCTGGTTTCTGTCCACTGGCTTCTGGTGCCGCATGGCCCGGTTCTTCAAGTACAAGTCTGTCGCCGAGGTCGAGGCGGAGAACGCCCGGCTCGGCACCGGCCTCCGCTTCTCCGACGACCTCGCGCCGCTGTTCGCGCCGCTGACGGTCGGCCCGCGCACGGCCGGGAATCGCTGGTGCGTCCACCCGATGGAGGGGTGCGACGGCGAACTCGACGGGCGGCCCGGCGAACTCACGTTCCGCCGCTACGTCCGCTTCGGCGACGGCGGGGCGAAGGTGATCTGGGGCGAGGCGTGTGCCGTCACCGACGACGGCCGCATGAACCCGCGGCAGATCTGGCTGCACGAGGGCACGCACGACGCCTTCGCCAAGATGGTCGCCGACTGCCGCGCCGCCCACCGGGCCGCGAACGGCGACGACGCGGACCTGCTCTTCGGCATCCAGCTCACGCACTCCGGCCGCTACAGCTACCGCCGGCCGCTCATCGCCACGCACGACCCGCTCCTCGTCGGTCGCTACAAGGTGACCGCCGACACGCCGCTGCTCACCGACGACGACCTGAAGCGCCTCGTCGATGATTACGTGACGGCGGCGAAACTGGCGGTCGCGGTCGGGTTCGACTTCCTCGACGTGAAGCAGTGCCACCGCTACCTGCTGAGCGAGTTGCTCGGCGCACGGAACCGCCCCGGCGCCTACGGCGGCAGCTTCGAGAACCGCACGCGACTGGCCCGCGAGATCTTCCAGGCGATCAAGGCCGCGGTACCGGCGGACGTCGTGCTCGCCACGCGGATGAACGGCTTCGACGGCGTGCCGTTCCGCAAAGCGGCGGACGGCGACGGCGAGCCCGAGCCGTTCACGGCACCGGTCGTCAACGGCTGGGGGCTGAACCCCGCCGACCCGCTGACGCCAGACCTGACCGAGCCGATCCGCTGGGTGCAGGACATGCGAGCGCTCGGCGTGTCGCTGGTGAACATCGCGCTCGGCAACCCGTACGCCCAGCCGCACTTCGGCCGCCCGTTCGAGTACCCGCCGCCGGACGGCTACGAGTCGCCCGAGCACCCGCTGGTCGGCGTGGACCGCCACTTCAAGATCGCCGGCGCGATCCAGGCGGCGAACCCGGGGCTGGCGGTAGTCGGCACGGGGTACAGCTACCTTCAGGAGTTCCTGCCGCAGGCGGGCGCGGCAAACGTGCGCGACGGGCGCATCAGCCTGGTCGGCGTCGGCCGGGCGAGCCTGGCGCAGCCGGACTGGGTGCGGCAGTTGATCGACCACGGCAAGCTCGACCGCAAGCGGGTGTGCCGCACGTTCAGCTACTGCACCGCCCTGATGAGGGCAAAGGACCACCCGCTCGGCCAGTACCCGACCGGCTGCCCGCCGTTCGACAAGGAGGCGTACGGCGACGTGTGGAAGGAAGTGCAGCAGTTGGGGAAGAAGTGACGGCCGGGATGACTCCCGGTTGCGGAGGTGGTTGGCGACTATTTTGGTGCTACTTGGTGCGGTTCGGGGCTTGCACCCGGCGCGGGGGAGGTCGGTAGCGGCCTTTTTGAGGCGAATTGGGGTGGTTCGGGAGAGGTCGGGGGCGGACATTTTTGGTGCTACTTGGGGCGGTTCGGGGCTATTTGGTGCGTCGACCGGTCGATGTCGGGTGCAAACTCCCGCCGTGGCGAGCGGCCGGCGTGGGCCGGCTGGTCGTTGGTGCAGGTGCCCGAGCGGTCCGCGGGTGACCGGTCGCCGTGCCAGGTGCCTGTACCAACGACCAGCCGGCCCACGCCGGCCGCTCGCCAGACCCAAACAGTGCCCGGACCGTACGGCCTACGGGTTGGGAATCACGGGCCGGGTGTATGCCGAGTCCTGAGTACCTCCGCCGCGGTCCGGGCCGCGGGCCGAGTCGGTGGGGCCATGCCCGACACCTCACCCGCAGTCTACCGGCCGCGTTGCCTGCCCACGCCCGCCCGGGCCGGCCCGGTTGCCCTTGATTCCACGTCGCGCCGCCCGGGACAATACTCCCACCAATCCCGGGAGTTCTCATGATCGTCGGCGTGCCGCGCGAGGTGAAGTCGGACGAGTACCGCGTCGCCCTGACCCCGAACGGGGCCGAGGAGCTGACCCGGGCCGGGCACCAAGTCCTCGTGCAGACGCGCGCTGGCGACGGCAGCGGCATTAGCGACGAGCAGTACGCCGCCGCCGGCGCCGAGATCGTCCCCGCCACCGCCGACGTGTGGGGCCGCGCCGACCTCATCATCAAGGTGAAGGAGCCGCTCCCCGACGAGTGGCCGCTGATGCGGTCGGGGCAGACGCTCTTCACCTACTTCCACTTCGCCGCCGACGAGGGGCTCACGAAGGCGGTGATGGCGTCCGGCGTCACCGCCGTGGCCTACGAGACCATCCGCGACGCGAAGGGCGGGCTGCCGCTGCTCACGCCGATGAGTGAGGTCGCCGGCCGCATGAGCATCCAGGAAGGCGCGAAGTACCTGGAGCGGCCGTTCGAGGGCCGCGGCATCCTGCTCGCCGGCGTGCCGGGCGTTGCCCCGGCGACGGTGGTGGTGCTCGGCGGCGGGGTGGTCGGGGCGAACGCGGCCCGGGTCGCGGCCGGGCTCGGGGCGAACGTCTTCCTCCTCGACGTGAACCTCGACCGCCTCCGCTACCTCGATGAGGTGATGCCGCGGAACGTGACCACGATCTTCTCGAACCGTCACAACCTGCTCGAACTGCTGCCGTGGGCCGACCTGGTGATCGGCGCCGTGCTGATTCCCGGGGCGAAGGCGCCGCACCTCGTCCGCCGCGACGACCTGAAGCGGATGCCGCACCGGGCGGTGATCATCGACGTGGCGATCGACCAGGGCGGGTGCTTCGAGACGAGCCGCCCGACGACGCACGCCAAGCCGACGTACATCATTGACGACATCGTCCACTACTGCGTGACGAACATGCCCGGCGCCGTCGGCCGCACCAGCACCTACGCGCTGACGAACGTGACGCTCCCCTACGCCCTGCAACTGGCGAATAAAGGCGTAGTCCGGGCTGCCGCCGACAACCCCGGCCTCGCCGCCGGCGTGAACATCCAGGCCGGCAAGATGACGAATAAGGCGGTGGCCGACACGTTCGGGCTGGAGTGCCACGCCCTCTGACCTGGACGGCAAGCCGGCCGACCATACTGCCCGCACAACCTGCCCCAGATCCCGTGAAACTCCGCGGGGCAGTGTCCATCGGACCCCGAGCAAAGATCATCTCGGTGCGGTCAGTAGTGGAACACCGTGTCGCTTTAGCCACCATTCCGCCACGGAACGAGCGTCTGGAAACCCCGCATGCCCGTGGAATAGAGAGATCAACATGGGGCGTCCTCTCATGGCAAAAGGGCGAGGACAAACTCCCGCTGCCCTGAAGTAAACCGGCCAATCAACGGGGGGAAGAGGCACGCCTCCCCATCCAGGATGTGCGGGTCCCACAAGGGGCATGACCCGAAGGAAGTGTGGGACTGATTCCGTGAGAATATGGACCGGCACTACTGGCTCCGATTTCCCCAGACCTCTGCACCGATGACAAAGTGTACACGGGTGATCAACGGGGCAGTTGTACTTCGTCTCTAAACAGATTGAAAATTCCCGCAGCACGGAGGCTGCCCTATCCGCGTCACACTCCGATTCGCCGTCCGACTCGCGCTGCCACAGGTCGCGTTCACGCCGGTCCTGTTGTTGGGCTGGTGCGGCGTGCTGTTCTTCTACGGGCTCGCCGCCGGACCGCTGTACCGCACCGAATCGCTCCGCGCGATCATCGGCGCCGAGGCGCTGCGCGGGCAATGGCTCTACCCGGTCCTCCACGGCGAGCCGTTCCTCACCAAACCGCCCGGCCAGTACGCCGCCATCGCGCTCGCGTCGCTCCCGATCGGCCGCGTCACCGAGGTCACGGCGCGACTCCCGTCCGCCCTCGCTGCAACCGCCGCCATGCTCTTCATGGCGGCGCTATTCCGCCGCGTGCTCGGCGAGCGGGCCGGACTGCTCGCGGGTCTGCTCGTCCCGTGCTCGGTGCTGTGGCTCGACAAAGCGCCGAGCGCCGAGATCGACATGACCCTCGTCGGCTGGGTCACGGCGTCGCTGGTACTCTTTCACCACGCCCTTGAAGCCCCAGGACGGAAGCACGTCGTCACGCTCGTAGCGTCACTGCTCTGCCTCGCCGCCGGCACACTCACCAAGTGGACCGCCCCCGCCTTCTTCGCCCTCACCGCCGCACCACTGCTCGCGTGGAGCGGGCGGCTGCGATTGCTCGTGAGTGGCCCGTTCCTGCTCGCGGTCGGCGTCGCGGTCGCGGTCGTGGCGGGGGGGGCCGCGCTCGTGACGCAGCAGGTCGGCTGGGATGCACTCCCCGACACGGTGCGAAAGGAGGCGGCGTACCGCTTCGCCCCGAAGCCGGGGAGCAAGGGCTACCCGTGGGCCGAGGTGTTGACGTACCCGCTGCTGGTGTGGGCCGCGCACCTGCCGCTGTCGCTGTTCGCGCTGCGCACGCTACGCCGCGGGTTCGCCGCCCGCTGGGACGACCACGGCCGGCTGTTGCTCGCGTTCCTCCACTGCTGGGCGTGGCCGAACCTGCTCTTCTGGGCGCTGGTCCCGAACCACAACGTCCGCTACGCGCTGCCGCTCAGCCCGGCGCTGATGGGACTCGGCGTGATGGGGCTGATGGATTGGTACAGGCGGAGAAACCCCGAATCACCTAACCCCCCCGGCCCCCCTTCCCTAGGAGGGAAGGGGGGGGACGGCGCGCCCCCCTTGCAGCCCGCGCGCGCCACGTCCGCCACGTTGCAGGAGGTCTCGCAGCGCAAGCACCCCTCCCCTCTTAGGGGAGGGGCTGGGGGAGAGGTTGACCACGCAGGCCGAGCGGGATGGCAAAATCCCCTCCGCCTCGTCGCGGCCTTCCTCGCCCTCTGGCTCGTCGTGAAGATCGTGTTCGTCGAGGTGGTGATCCCGCGCCGCACGGCCGGTCGCAACGCCGACGTTACCGCCGCCGCGCTCGGCGCACTCGTCCCCGCCGGCGAGCCGCTGTACCTCCTCAAGCTCAAGGATGAAGGAGTCCTCTTCTACTACGGCCGCCCCACGCGCAAGCTGAGCTCGCCCGCGGAACTGCCGCGAGCCGCGTACGTGGCCCTGATCGAGAGCGAATGGCGCGAGTGGGAGGCGAACCGGACTGGTGAACTCGTGCAGTGGATGTATGATCAGCAGGGCGACGCCCTGATCCTGGCCCGGACAGACCCGTGACGACCGCCCCGCCGACCGACCGCGACGTGCTGAGCGTGTCCGCGCTTGTCGCCCGGCTGCGCGGCACGGTCGAGGCGAAGTTCGCGGCGGTGTGGGTGTCCGGCGAGGTCGTCGATTTCACGAAGGCCCGCTCGGGCCACATGTACTTCACGCTCAAGGACGAGTCCGCGCAGCTGAAGGCGGTGCTGTTCCGCGGGGTGAACCTGCGGATGCGGTTCGAGCCGCGCAGCGGCATGGAGGTACTCGCCCGCGGCCGCCTGACGGTTTATGACGCACGCGGCGACGTGCAGCTCCAGATCGAGGAGTTGCAGCCGAAGGGCGTCGGCGCCGCCGAGCTGGCGCTGCGGCAGCTCAAGGAAAAGCTCCTCGCCCGCGGGTACTTCGACCCCGGCCGCAAGCGCCCGCTCCCGAGGTATCCGAAGCGCGTCGCGCTGGTCGCCAGCCCCACCGGCGCCGCCGTCCGCGACATGCTCGAACTCCTCGCCCAGCGCTGGCCGCGGACCGACGTGATCGTCCGCCCCAGCCGGGTGCAGGGAACTGGTGCCGCCGAGGAAGTCGCCGTCGCACTCCGCGAGCTGAACCGCCTCCACACGTCCGGCCGGCTACCGTTGTGTGCGGTGGTCATCGGCCGCGGCGGCGGGAGCAGCGAAGACCTGGCGGCGTTCAACGAGGAGGCCGTCGCCGACGCGATCTTCCAGTCCGTGGTGCCGGTGGTCTCGGCCATCGGCCACGAGACCGACGTGACCGTCGCCGACCTCGTGGCCGACTTCCGGGCCGAGACGCCGAGCGCCGCGGTCGTGGCGCTGACGCCGCACCGCCTCGAACTCCTCGCCGACCTCGACGACCGCACCGGGCGCCTCCGCGACGCGATGACGGGCCGCCTGGCGCTGGCCCGCGAACGGCTCGACCAGTTCGCCGCCCGCCCCGCCTTCCGCCGCCCGCTCCAGCGCGTCACCGACCTGGAACAGCGCCTCGACGACACCGCCGCCCGCCTCCACCGCGCGGCGCGGCAGCGCCTCACGGGCGCCGCGGAGAAGTTGACCGCCGTCGCCGCGCGCCTTGACAGCCTGAGCCCGCTGAACGTGCTGAGCCGCGGTTACAGCCTGACGCGCACGACCGCCGGTCGGGTCGTGACCGACCCCGCCGACGTGAGCCCCGGCGACATCCTGCTGACGCGCGTCGCCGGCGGCGAGATTCGCTCGGTCGCGGTCGAGTCGGCCATTACGATGGAGGAACTTCGACGGCAGGAGGAGGCACCGTGATCCGCCCGCTCCACACACCCCCGCGGAACGACTACCCGACCTCGGACGGCAAGCCCATGGCCGAAACCGAACTCCACCAACTCCTGACGGTGGACGTCCTCCAGACGCTCCGCTGGTGGTTCCGCGACCGCCCGGACGTGTGCGTGACGGGCGACATCCTGGTCTTCTACGAAAAGGGCGACCGGCGCCGGCACGTCGCGCCAGACGTCTTCGTCGTCCCCGGGGCCGGGAACCACCGGCGCGACAACTACCTCCTCTGGGAGGAGGGGGGCGGCCTCGACCTGGTGATCGAAATCACCTCGGCCTCGACCCGCCGGGAGGACACGGGAAAGAAGAGTCGGCTGTACGCGGGTCCGCTCGCGGTCCGCGAGTACGTCCTGTTCGACCCCCGGGAAGAGTACCTGAACCCGTCGTTCCAGGCGTACCGCCGCTACCGCGACGCCTTCCGGCCGGCACGGCTGACCGACGGCCGGTTCACGAGCCGGGTGCTCGGGCTGGAACTGGAGCGCGACGGGACGGACCTCCGCTTCCGCGACCCGGCGACTGGTCAGCGCCTCCCGACCCCGGCCGAACGGCTAGCGGCCGAGGCCGAGCGTGCTGCGATCGAAGCCGAGCGCGCCGATACCGAAGCACGGCGAGCCAACACCGAAGCACGGCGGGCCGACGCCGCCGAGGCGGAACTGGCGCGACTCAAGGCCGAACTCGCCCGTCTCCGCGGCAACACAGCATGACCCCACCCGACGACGAACCCGTCCGCTTCGAGCAGGCGCTGGCCGAGCTCGACCGCATCCTGCGCGAACTGGAGGACGGCACCACCACGCTCGACGACGCCCTCGCCCGCTACGAGCGCGGCGTGGCGCTGCTGCGCCTCTGCTACGGCAAGCTCAAGGACGCCGAGCAGCGCGTCCGCCTGCTCAACGGCACCACGCCCGACGGCGCCCCGGACCTGGAGCCGTTCGAGCACGTCGCATCCCTCTCCGCCGCAAAGGCTTCGATCCGCAAACCGGCCCGCGACGGTAAACTGCCGGGAATAGACGACTGACGGCGGGGTCGAAACCTTGAGCCGATCCGGGAATTCGGCTGCGCCGGCGGGGGGTGGGGCTGCTATAAATCAGGACACTGCCCCGCCCGGGGCGACCGGAAGGGACGGCCGTGGTCGGGGATTTGTGGGCGGATCTGAAAGACCGGCAGGATGCCGTCGAGGCCGCGCTGCGAAGCACCCTCGCCCGGTACACGTCGGACGTCCCCGCCGCACTCTCCGCGGCGATGGGGTACAGCCTGTTCGCGCCCGGCAAGCGGCTCCGCCCGCTCCTCGTCCTCCTCGCCTGCGAGGCCGCCGGTGGCGGCGTGGAACAGGCGTTACCGGCGGCGTGCGCGGTGGAAATGGTCCACACGTACTCGCTGGTCCACGACGACTTGCCGGCGATGGACGACGACGACCTGCGCCGCGGGCTGCCGACGTGCCACAAGAAGTACGGCGAGGCGCTTGCCATCCTCGCCGGCGACGCCCTGCTGACGCTGGCGTTCCAGGTGGTCGGCGAAGGTTGCCCGCCGCGCACGGCCGCGGTTAGTTGTGTGGAGCTGGCGGCCGGCGCCGGGGCGGTCGGAATGGTCGGCGGGCAGGTACTCGACCTCGCCGCCGAGGGCCGAATCGAGTCGACCGGCCGGGTGGAGACGGCGGCGCACCTGGAGACGATCCACCGCCGCAAGACGGGCGCCCTGTTCCGGGCGTCGCTGCGGCTCGGCGTCCATGCCGCCGCGGGCGAGCGCGGTGCTGATCCGGCGCTGCTCGCCGCGGCCGACGACTACGCCGCCGCCTTCGGGCTGGCGTTCCAGATCACGGACGACCTGCTCGACGTGGAGAGCACGGCCGAGGCGACCGGCAAGCGGGTGGGGAAGGACGCCGCCCGCGGGAAGCTGACCTACCCCGGCCTCCTCGGCGTCGCCGAGAGCCGGTGGAAGGCGGCGGAGTTGGGGAAGGAAGCCGTAAACGCCGCGGCCCAACTCGGGAGCGACCCGCTCGCCCGGCTGGCCCGGTACGTCGTCGAACGCGACCGCTAACCAGGGGATACGATGTCCACCCTGCTCCCGACCATCACCGGCCCCGCCGACCTGCAGAAGCTCTCGGACGAGCAGCTGCAGCAGCTCACCCGCGAGATCCGCGAGGAACTCGTGCGGGTGCTCACCACCCGGCCGGCACACTTCGCCAGCAACCTCGGCGTCGTCGAGCTCACGCTGGCCCTCCACCTGACCTTCGATTTCTCCAAGGACCGCCTCATCTGGGACACCGGGCACCAGATCTACCCGCACAAGCTCGTCACCGGCCGGTACGACAAGTTCCACACCATCCGCACCCGCGGCGGGCTGATGGGCTTCCCACACCCGGGCGAGAGCCCCTACGACCTGTTCATGACCGGCCACGCCGGGTGCAGCGTCTCCACCGTCTCCGGCCTCAAGGCCGCCGACGACCTGATGGGCGAGTCCGGCCGCAAGGCGGTCGCGGTCATCGGCGACGGGGCGCTGCCGAGCGGGATCGTGTTCGAGGCGCTCAACAACATCGGCGGGATGGCGCAAGACCTCCTCGTCATCCTGAACGACAACAAGATGAGCATCTGCCCTCGCACCGGCGGGCTCGGCCAGTACCTCGACCAGTGCCGCATCACCGGGCTCTACCAGGGCGGGAAGCGGCGCGTCAACAAGGTGCTCAACAGCATCCCCGTCCTCGGCGAGATGGCCCACTCGGCGCTCGAGCAGATCCGCGACGGGCTGAAGGCGTTCTTCAAGGACGGGATGCTGTTCGAGGAGCTCGGCTTCCGCTACTTCGGCCCGGTCGACGGCCACGACCTCCCCGGCCTCCGCAAGATCCTGCGCGACCTGAAGGACCAGAAGGGGCCGATCCTCCTCCACGTGTTCACCAACAAGGGCCACGGCGTGCCGGAGGCGGCGGCCGACCCGGTGACGTACCACACCCCGCCGGTGTTCGAGGAACTCGGGCCGAACGGCACCATCAAGTCGTTCAAGAAAAGCAGCGCGAAGGCGTACACCGACGCGGTCAGCGCCGGCCTCTACCAGGCAATGAAGGCCGACCCGAAGGTGACGGTCCTCACCGCGGCGATGTGCCAGGGGAACAAGCTGGAGCCGATCCGCCAGGACTTCCCCGAGCGGTTCTTCGACGTGGGCATCTGCGAGAGCCACGCCGTCGCCTTCGCCGCCGGCATGGCGAAGGCGGGCATGAAGCCCGTGGTGGACATCTACAGCACGTTCCTACAGCGGAGCTTCGACCAGATCTTCCAGGAGGTCTGCCTCCAGAACCTACCGGTGGTGTTCGCGATGGACCGCGCCGGCCTGACCGGCCCGGAAGGCCCGACGCACCACGGCTGCTTCGACGTGCCGTACATGCGGATGTTCCCGAACATGACCGCGATGGCCCCGGGCGACGAGCTCGACACGCTGCCGATGCTGACGCACGCCCTCGCCCACCCCGGTCCGGTCGGGATGCGCTACCCGAAGACGAACCTGGAGCGCGTCGAGCGACCGAACGGCTTCGCGCCGGTCGAGCTCGGCAAGGCCGAGGTCATCGACTGGGGTGAGGACGGGTGCTTCGTGGCGTTCGGCACGCTGCTGTCGAACTGCGTGGCGGCGGCGAAGAAGCTCCGCGACGAGGGGTTGCACGTCGGCGTCATCAACGCCCGCTTCGTGAAGCCGCTCGACCGCGAAACGATCCTGCGGGCCGTCGAGACGCTACCGCTCGTCGTGACCGTGGAAGAGGGGACGGTCGAGGGCGGGTTCGGGTCGGCGGTGCTGGAGGCGGCGAACGCGGCCGGGCTCGACGCCCGCAACGTGGTCCGCTGCGGCATCCCCGACCGCTTCGTCGAGCACGGCGAGCGGAACGAACTCCTCGCGTCGCTCGGCCTGAGCGCCGACGCCCTCGCCGACACCGTCCGCAAGCACCGCGAGGCGCTGCGGCCGGTGTGACGGCGCAACAAGTTCCCACGACGAGGCACGCCATGTCGTTGGGACCGTTCGTCAGCGAAGTGATCCACGACCCGCAGTTCGACCAGTTGGTCGAACACGTCACGCGGCGTCCTGCGATGTACGTCAACCCGCCGACGCTGGCCGGGGTTATGGCGTACATCGCCGGCTACGACCACGGGCGTGGTGGCTCGCCTCTGCTTGGTCTGCGGGAATGGCTGGTGGTTCGGGCACGTGGCTGGAACAACTTCCACTGGACGGGATTGGTGTGCCGGGAAATCGCTGGCACTGCGAACGTCTCTTCAGGCCAACAAAACGACCCAGAACTTCTAATCGCGCTTGGCCATATCCTGCAGGAATACTTGGCATACCGCGCCGCCAATGGCTTGAGCAAAGTATTCTGGGACTATGCCGAGTGGTTACGCGGTCAGGACTGGTATAGCGGGCCTCTCGCCCCGCCCGCGGCTTCACGCGACGCGACTTGAATGTCGGAGTCCGGTGCGTGAGCGACGGGACCGCACGGTCCCGTCGCTCACGCGCCGGCTCCAACAAATTGCGTGAACCCTCATGGCGAACGAACGTACCTATCCGTGCCTGCCATGCCGGGACCTTGACCCGGCGGTCGCCTTTTATGAAGCGATCGGGTTTCGCCGCACCTACCGCCAGCTCAAACCGAATTCCTACGCGGTCGTCCAGCGCGACGACCTGCACCTCCACCTCTTCGGGATGCCGGACTTCGACCCGGCGCAATCCTACGGCAACGTCATCGTCGTCGTGCCCGACCCGGACGCGCTCTACCAGTCGTTCGCCGACGGGCTGCGCACTGCCTATGGGAAGATCCCCGTCGCCGGCATCCCGCGGTTGCTGCGGCCGCGAAAGAAGTTCGGCACCGTGTCCGGGTTCAGCCTCGTTGACGTGGGCGGGAACTGGTTGCGGGTGTCACGCGCCGGCGACACCGAGGAGGACCAGGAGCCTGCGACCGGTTTGGCGAAGATCGTGCTCACCGCCGCCCGTCTCGGCGATGCGCGCGGCGACGACGTGAAGGCCATGAAGACGCTCGAAAGCGGCCTCGCCCGCTACCCGGACACCCCGCGCCTCGACTACGCGAAGGCGATGCTCTACCGGGCCGAACTCGCCGTCCGCCTGAACAATCCCGCCCTCGCCCACGCCTCTCTCGACGCTGCCACGACCGCCGAGTTGACACCCGCGGAGCGCGATCAGCTCGCGGACGAGATCGGGCGCACGGCGGAACTCGTCCGCGCGGCCTCTGACTCGTAACCCGGGTGCGTCACCCGACCCAGTGCCGCCACGCCGCGCCGAGGAGCAGTCGCAGCTTGTCGCGCTTGCCGACCTCGGGGCGGCGTGTCCAGACGTCGTAGCCCTGTCCCTCCACCGCCCGCAGGATCGCCCGGCCGCCGGCGATGAACAGGTCCACGTCCACCCGCGCCTCGCGCGGCAGCAGCGGCAGGAGTTCCGCGCCGCGGTCGAAGTAGGCGTGAGCCCGCTCCACCTCGAACCGCATCAGCTCGCGGAACGCCGGGGTGAACCGCCTCGCTTCCAAGTCGTCGTTGGTGTAGCCGAAACGCTCACGGTCCTCGCGCGGCAGGTAGACGCGGCCGATGGCGAAGTCGCGCGCCACGTCCTGCCAGAAGTTGGCGAGCTGGAGTCCGGTACACACCTCGTCGGACAGCGCCGCCCGCTCGGCGCTGAAGCAGCCGAACAGGTACAGCACCAGCCGGCCGACGGGGTCGGCGGAGCGGCGGCAGTAGTCGCGGAGTTGCGCGAACGTGTCGTACCGCTTCACCACCTGATCTTGCTCGAACGCCGAGAGCAGGTCGAGGAACGGCTCGGGCGGGATACCGAAGCGGCGGATCGTCTCACGCAGCGAGACCGTGACCGGGTGCGTCGGCGTGCCGTCGTAGCATGTGAGGAGTTCGCCGCGCCACCACGCGAGCAGGTCGAGAGCCACCTGCCCGCCAGCGGTCTCGTCGGCGAGGTCGTCGGACCAGCGGCAGTAGGCGTAAACGGCGTGGAAGTGCCGCACCAGCCGCCGCGGCAGCAGCGCCGAGACGACGGTGAAGTTCTCGTAGTGCGTACGGGCGACGTACGCGCAGTAGGCTCTGGCGGCTTGCAGGCTCGGGGTCTCGGCCCGGGGCTTCGTAGGTCGGGTCGAGTCTTCGAGACCCGACGCACCAGCGCGGGTGCGTCGGGCCGATAACGGGAATGCCGAACCCACGAAGGTTCGGCATTCCCGCGTTTCACCATTCGCCGCGGGCGGCGCCGCGTCGGGCCTCGAAGACTCGACCCGACCTACAAGACCCGAGCCGGGCGGCCCCCAGCGTTCCAGCTCCCGCGCGAAGTCCCAGCTCACTTCTTCGCGTCCTGGATACGGAGTTGCGTCGTCAACGAGAACGGCTGGCCGTCCAACTCGTAGTCGATTTCGACGAGCGCGGCGCTGAGCACCCCCGGCTCCGGCGCCCGCAACGTCGCTTGGCCCTTCGTCGAGATCACGCCCGTCGGAACCTTCTCCTCCCACCGGGCCTTGCGGAAGTCACGTGTCTGGGACGTAGTCGACCAAAGGCGTAGCCCTTTCATCTTGGTGTCCGACTCGAACTGAACCGCCGGGCTGCCCAGGTCGCTCGGGGCACTCTTCCACGTCAGCTTCGGCATCGGCTTGCCGAACACCTGGGCCTTCGTGAACGCCGCCAGCGCGTTCACCGCGCGCGTCGGGAGGAGCTCCTTCTTGCCGTCCTTGTCCACCTCGCGCAGGTCGTGACCGGCGTTCGGGACGTAGAGCAGGTACTTCTCGCCCGGCAGGTCGTCCCAGTAGCTGTTGAGCGCGTCGAGCGGCCAGTACGGGTCGTTCGTGCCGTTGATGATGAGCCGCGGCACCGTGATCCGCTGCCGGTACACCCACGGGTCCACCATCTTCCAGAGGCGCTGCGCCGCGGGTGCGTCGGGGATCGGGATGAGGTTGCGGTTCGTGTAGTCCTTCACCATCTCGCTCGGGCGGCCGAACGCCGCCACCTGGTTCCGCATCTGCGCCGGGAAGTTCAGCGTGTCGATCACCAGCGGCGCAATCGCCTTCACGCGCCGGTCGCCCGTCGCCGCGGTCAGCCAGCTCGTCCACCCGCGCTTGCTCGCGCCGGTGACCACGAACCCGGTCACCTCGAAGTTCCACTCTTGGCGGGCGAACGCCTGCAGCGCGTCCATCGCGCGGATCAGGCTCTTTACCATCGGGAAGAGGAGCGGCCAGGACGAGTCCTTCGTCTCGAGGAAGCGGACGAACGTCTCGGCGATGAGCGTGTCCTCGGTCTTCCCCTCGAAGAGCGGCTGGTTCGGCACGCCGAACAGGAACGCCACCGGCGCCCCGACGCGCTTCGCCAGCTCCAGCCCGAGCAGTGCCGAGCCCGCGCCCGGGCGGCCGCCCTGGTTCCACAGCATCATCGTCGCCCGCGGCGCCGCGTCCTTGGGCACGAACACCTGGATCTTGTGCTCCCACTTGATGTCGTGCCACGTCTGCGAGACGAGGTCGAGCGTGTACACCGTCCCGGTGTCGGAAACTGTCTTGTCCGCGAGCTTCCAGGCGAACGACGTGTCCTCCTTGCCGACGTAGTCGGTCAGGTCCGACGGCGGAGCCTCGACCTTCGGCGCCGGCGCGTCGGCCTTCGGCTGCGCCGGCCCGGCGGTGGGCGCGAGCCCGACCGCCGCGGCGGCGAGGAGGACGACGAGAAGGAGGCGATCGACTCTCACGATGACGCTCCGGGAACGGGGGAAAGGAGACGTGCGAAGAACCGTCCGGTTTCGGCGGCGATCTCGTCCTTGTACGCGGTCAGACGGTGGTCGCCGTCCTTGTACAGCCGCAGCTCGACCGCCGGGAAGGCCACGTCGCGGAAGAAGTCGAGCGTGCCGGCGTACGGCACCGTGTCGTCGGCGCCGCCGTGGAAGACCAGCGCCGGCGTCTGCCACTCGGCGGCGAGGTCTTCGGGGCGGAACCGGTCGCGCTCCTCGGCCAGCGCGTAGCCGATCTCGGTGTCGATCCACTGGTTCTTGATGCGCAGCCGGCCGGTCCGCTTCCAGTCCTCGCGCTCGGCCTTCGTGAGCCGGTCCCACCGGCGCGGGATGAACCCGAACGCCGGCGCGAGGAGCACGCAGCCCACGACCGTGTCGGTGTGCGCGGCGGCGTACCACGACGCGGCGAACCCGCCCATGCTCGACCCGACCAGCCCGAGCCGCGGGTGCCCTTCTCCGGCGAGGAACGCGGCGATGGCGTCCAGGTCCGCCTGGAGGCCGGACGCGGTCAGGTCGAGGACGCGGCCGGGCGAGGCGCCGTGGGCGCGGAAGTCGAACGCGGCGAACGCCCACCCGCGGCGCTCACACTCCGCCCGCACGGCCGCCGCCTTCTCCCCGCCGCGGTGGCTGCCGAACCCGTGAACCCACAGCACCACGAAGTCGGCCGCCGCGCCGGCGGCCGACTTCGTGGTGCTGTCAAGGTAATCGCCGTGCAACTCCCCGCCGCCGGGGACGGGGAGCACGACGGCTCGTGCGGGGGTGGGGGTGTCGGGCATGGTACTCAGAAGATACCCGCCCGCCCGCGCCCGGGTAGTGGTCGCGCACGCCGCTGCGCGTGCGGTCTTGAGTTGGCGCGGGGCGCGTGGTTATAGTGGGGGTGGCGACGGCAACGCGAACCGACCGATCCCGAAGCCAGGACCGGCCTCTTCCGACCGCCCCTCCCGACCACCGGCCCGGTCCGCCCACGGGCCACCCGACAACCCGACGCCCGGAGACCGCGGCATCCGCTGGACCCCGCTGCTGCGCGACCTGATCCGCATGGCCCGGGAGCTCGCCGCGGAGCCGCCCGCGCCGCCCGTCCCGGTGGCGCCCGCGACCCCGGTGGCGCTCGAACCGCTCAGTCGGGTGGTGCTGACCGACGAGGTGAGCCACACCCTGTTCGCCGAGTACACAGCGCACCGGGCCGGCGACCGCGGGACGGAAGAGACGGGCTGGCTCCTCCTCGGCCGCCGGCGGGCCGACGAGGTGGTGGTGCTGGCCACCCTGCCGGCGCCGACCAACCGCGACGCCGGCGAGGCGCACGTGTGGGTGAGTGGCCCGGTCCACCTGCTCGCGCAGCGGGTGGTGCGCCAGCAAGACCGGAGCCTCAGCCTGGTCGGAATCGTACACACGCACCCGGGCAGCCTGCGGCACCCGAGCCGGTGGGACTACAAGGGCGACAAGGAGTGGGTGCGGCAGCTGCGCGGCGGCGACGGGGTGTTCGGCATCGGCACGGCGGATGCAGAGCCAGGTGTGGACACCGACGCGGCGGCGAAACCGAACATGACGTGCCACGACGGCCTCCGGTTCTCGTGGTACACGTTGGCGACCGGGGACAAGAACTACCGCGACGCTCCGCTTGAGCGAGCGACCGGCCCGGACCTGGCACTGCCCCTGCGACCGGTCTGGCCCCACCTCGAGGCCCACGCGGCCCGGCTCGACCGGCTGGCGCAGCACCTGGCGCGGGTCCGGTTCGAGGTGGTCGAGGGGAAGTACGGGCCGGCGCTGGCCGCGGCGGTCTGGCTGGCCGACCCCGGGCAGGAGCTGCGAGTCGTGTTCGACGGCCCCGAGGTGCGCTACGTGTACGAGGCCGGGGACGAGGCCTTCCAGGTCGACCCCGGCGAGGCCGCCCCGGACGTGGGCGTGTACCGCATCCTGGCCGAGTTGGCCGCCCGCGGCTGAGCCGCACGAATCACGGCGCGACTCTCCCCGCGCCGCCCGCACGATGGTTCACGCCGAATCGTCGTCCCTGTCCCCGTCGTCGCCCGATTCAGGAGGCCGAACCTATGGACTTCCGCCCGCTGAACGAAGTCGAACGCCGGCAGCTCGTCACCGCGCTGCGTGGCAACGCCGACCGCGGCCTGTCGCTCCTCATGGACCGCCGCGACACCAGCTTCGTCGGTGCCGCCGAAGAGGTGCCCGATGAAGAGGTGATCGCGGCGATCAAGTCTGTTCCGTGCCACTACTGAGGAGTGTGGGTGTGGGTGTGAGTGTGGGGACCGGATCGTCCCCTGTCTTCTCACTCACCCCCACCCCCACACTCGCACCCACACTATGGGGCTCTTGGACACCGAGTTCGGCAAGCGCCGGCTGCTGACGGTCGAGGTGCCGGCGGTGGAGGCGTACAACCGGGGCCGCGACCCGGGGTTCGGCATCGCGCTGAACCGGGTCGGCGGCGCCTTGGTGTTGGCGTACCAGCTCAAGCCGTGCCACAACGTCTACCGGATCGAGACGCGACTGTTGTCGAGCTACCCGACGGTCCCGCCCGAGACCCGGGTAATCACCCCGCTGAAGCACTGCCCACACCTGCTCGAAGGGCAGACGCTCTGTCTGTGGCGGCAGGGGAGCACCCGTGCCGCGAGCCGGTGGGATCCGGCGCAGTTCACCTGCGTGTTTGCCGTCCAGGCGGCGTGGCGCTGGCTCGCTTGCTACGAGGTCTGGCACGAGACCGGCGAGTGGCCGCTGCCCGAAGCGAAGTAATCGGTGGCGAAGGGCGAGGGGCAAGCCGGATGCCCTGCGTCACCTTGCCCCTCGCCCCTTAGCCCCTTGCCCCTCGATGCATGTCTTCCAGGTCGGCGCCGGGAGCGGCGGGATCGTCGTCCTCGACCTCGTCGCCCGCGACCCGCGGGTGACGCGGGTGACGCTCGTCGAGCCCGACGTCTACAAGCCGCACAACGCCTACCGGCATCTGCTCCCGCCCGCCGCCGTCGGCCGCCTCAAGGCGGACCTCGCCGCCGAGTGGGTGCGCGAGCGCCGGCCGGACGTCATCGTCGACACGGTCATCGCCGACCTCACTGATCCCGCCCGCGCGACAGAGTTCCGGCAGTACGCGGTATCGTGTGACGTGGGCGTGTGCGCTGTGGACAACGAGGCGGCGAAGTACGCCTTCGACGCGCTGTTACGCGGCGCCGGCAAGCCGTGGACGCTCGGCGAGGTGCTCAGCGGCGGCATCGGCGGGTGGGTACACCGGTTCGCGCCCGGCGGCGCGTGCTACGGGTGCGTCGCCGCGCACCTGCGGCGAACCGTGACCGAGGAAGCACCCGCGCCGGCCCCCGACTACAGCGCCCCCGGCGGCCCGGTCGCGGAGACGACGGTGCCGGCGAGCCGCGCGAGCATCGGCGTGATCGCGTCGCTCCACGCCACGCTCACGCTCGACGTGCTGGCCGGCACGCCCCCGCCGGACTTCACCAGCCTGCTGTTCACCCTGGCGGTCGTGCCGGGGGTGTTCGACGCGGCGTACCGGCCGTACCGGTTCGCCATCCCGAAGGCGGTCGCGTGCCTGGTGTGCGCGGCCGGCCCCGCCCCGGCCGGGGAGGAGCTCGATGTGGCCCTGGATCAGGCGTTGGCTCGATTGGGTGACAACTGACGTGCTGCCCCTCTCCCGCTCCCGCCCGCACGGGCAGGCCGTCCACACCCGGTACGAAAAGGCCGGGCTGGCGCTGTACGACCTCCCCGTCCCGTGGAGCGCTGACGCGGTGGTCGTCGAGGTTTTGGTGAAACTCCCCGCGACTGCGCGGAAGAAGGCCGACTTCAGCCTCCACCTCCCCGGCCGCGAGCCAGTCCAGGCGGAATCCCTCCGCCCCGAGGCCGACGCCCGCTACCGGCTGCTGTTCCGCCTCCCCGTCCCGCCGGCGAGCACCGAGGGCGAGCTCCTCTGGAAGACCAAGCACCTGTCGCGGGTGGCGGTGCCGGTGCTCACGGCCCGGGAGTTCCTGGCGGGGTTGCGCGTCACCCTGCCCACGGTCGGCGTGCGGCTCGGGGCGCAGACGGTCGCGGCGCAGACGTTCGTGGCGGCGCAGTGCCGCGGGCTGGTGGCGTCGTGCGTCCTCCGCAGCCCGACCCCGCTCGCCCCCGTCGCCGACCTCGGGCTGAAGGCGGTGTTCAAGAGCGAGCGGACCGGTGTCGCGCACGAGGTGCCGGTGGTGTTGAGCAGCTCGCAACTCGGCGCGCGCGAGGCGGTCGTCACCGCGGCGTCGCCGAAGGTGCCGCGGCGGGTCGGCGGGTGGTCGGTGGGGTGGGTGCTGGGCGGGCGCGAGTTGTGCAGCCAGACCGTCCAGGGCATCCCAGCCCGGCGCTTCGAGACGTCGCTGCGGGTCGCCGACACCCGGTTCGTCGTCGCAGACAAGGCCGGAACGATGCGGGTCGTGCGGCAACCACCGCCGGCCGGCGAGGCGGACCGGGTCGGGCCGTGCTTCCTGGTGGCGAGTTCGGAGCCGGGGATGGCAGGAACGTGCCGGCTCCAGGTCCACGCGGCGGTCCCGGGGGAGGCCCGCCCGCCGCTGCTGATGGAGCAAGACGTGTTAGTCACCGACGGGCCGACGCTGTTCGCGCCGGGCCTCCTGGACGCGGCGGAGACGCACAAGGTCGGCGGGTTCGAGCTGCGGCACAAGGCGCGGGTGCTGGGGGCCGCGTCGCTCCGCCCGGTGCCGGCCGCGGCGCTGACCGCCGAGGGCGGGTTCAAGCCCCCGCCCGACTTCACCTGGACGCCCACCGCCGACGACGAACTCGCCGAGCGCCTGTCCCGGCTGATGGGCGGCGGGTCGTAGCCGCGGCACTCAAAACGGAATATCGTCCGGCCCGCGCGATGCCAGCGGCGAGCGTCGCGGTGGCTCGTCCAACACTTCCAACAGCGTCAGCCGCCGGCCCAGCGGCGACGCCTTCAACGCATCGGTGGCCTCCGGACTAATCGGGTTGTCTGTGAGCCTCAGCGCGAGCAGCCCGCGGAGGTGTGGTGTGTCGCCCAGTGCAATCGCTGCGTCGTCGCCCAGGTGGTTGCGGCTCACATCCACGTCGAGCAGCGGGTCGGACGCCGGCGACCCGGCCAGCAATTCCGGCCCCTTGTCGAGCAGGTCGTTGTCACGCAGCGCGAGCGTGTGAAGCGCCGGCGGCTTCCGCTCCAGCAGCGCGCCGAGCCCGGGTGCGCCGAAGTGGTTGTAGCTGATATCGAGCACGCGCAGGCCGCCGAGGAACGTCGCCTTCTTCGCAAACAGCCGGGCGCCGGCCCGGTTGATCTCGCAACGATCGAGTTTCAACACCTTCAACTCACGGAGGCAGGCGACGAGCGCGATGTACTCCGCGCCCACGTCCTTCAGCACGTTCTCGCCGAGGTCGAGCGTCTCCAGGATGAGCCCCGGTCGGGCGGCGTCGAACTCGGCCAGCGCCTGCCCGTCGAGGCGGCACGCGCGGAGCGAGAGTTCTTTCAGCGCGGCAGCATTCGGCGACCGCAGCAGGGTGCGCAGGCCCGGGCGACCGCACTCGTTGCCGGAGAGGTTGAGCCTGCGGACGCCCGCCAACCCGGACCAACCCGCCAGCGCCTCCATCCCGGCCGAGCGGACGGCCTGATCTTCGTTGTACCGCTCCGGCACGCCACGCCCGGACAGGTCGAGTTCGTCGAGTGTCGCCGGTGCGACGGCGCCGACCAGCGCGAGGATGCCGGCGTTGCCGAGGCTGTTCGCGGGGAGGCGCAGCGCCTTCAGCGCCGCGAGATGGCGCGAGGCGACGAGGCGCTCCAGCGCCTCGGGCCATAGTCCGCGAGCGGTGAGGGTGCGGAGGGTCGAGAGCTGCGGCGAGTCGGCCAGCCAGCCGATCTCGTTCTCGCCGTCGGGTCGCCCGGTCAGCGCCAGCTCGCGTAGCTCGGCGATCGGCGCGACGTCGCCGCGCCCCTCCCGCCGGCGCGGCCAGCGGACGGTGACCGCCTCGACCGGGGCGACGGCCCGGCAGGCGTGGGCGCTCGCGCGCATCGCCTCGAAGCTGGCGAACGACACCTCGGCGACGACGCCGCGGCGGAAGCCCTCCCACCGCACCCCCGCGACCGCCGGCAACTCCGCCAGCCACTCCTCACCGTGCTCCTTCAACAACTGCAGCTCGCGGAGGCGGAGCCGCACCTGGGCGGCGTCCCACGCCGGCAGCCGCGCCCGCTCGACCTGCACGCGGACGAACTCGGCGCGCTCGGCCAGGCCGTGGTCGTCGCACCAGTCGGCGTAGACGAGGCGCGGCGTGTCCTCGTCGGGCGCGGCGACGATGGCGTCGAGGATCGCCCGGTCCAGCCCGCCGCTCATCACGCGCCCTCCAGGACCGGGTTCAGCCGACCCGCAACCTCGGCGACGACCTTCGTTAGTTCCCGCGGCACGCCCTGCCCCGGCGGCGGCGCGGCGAAGTCGAGCCAGCGGGCGGACGCCAGCTTCGTACCCCACCACGCCGCCGGGTCGAACAGCGCCCGCGCGTCGGCCGGCGTGCCGCCCACATCCGCCAGGTACCCAGTCACCGCGTCGCAAAGATCTGCGGCGTCCATCGGCACGCGGGCGAGGAGCAGGTGGAGGTCGTTCAGATCCTTCGGCCGCCAACCGAGCAGACCGCGGTGCCAGAGTGCCTGAACCTTGTGCCCCGCCACCGCCTCCGGGCGGCACGCCCACACCCGGGCGACTTCCCTGCACGCCGTCGGCAGCGATGCGACCACCGGCGCCGGCCGCGGGAACGGGCCGAACGTGAGGTCCACGTGGAACTCGATCTCGGCCCCGCCGACGACGCCGGCCGTGAACACGCGCACGCCGGGACTTCCGGTGCCCAGCCAAATGCCCTCGACTCGTGTCCGCTCGGTGTCGTAAACCACGCCGTCGTCGGCCTTCTCCGCCAGCACCGGGAGGAAGCGGCGGGCCGCGTCGGCGATGTCGAACGGGAACGTGGCCACCAGGTCGAGGTCTTCGACCGCGCGCGGGAGCGGCCGGAACCAGTGCCGTAGCATGACACCACCGCGCACGACGAACGCCGCCGCATCGGCCCGCCCGGCCAGCCGCAGGAGGACGCCTTCGAGTGCCCGGTGGCGGGCCGCGTCCGCGCTGGTCGCCTCGGCCGTCATCCCGACGAGTGTAAGCGGCGGGTCGGCGGCGTGCCACGCTTGATCGCGGCCGACCCCGTGCGAGAATGGCGGCACCGCCGCCCTGGAGGCCCGCCGTGCAACTGTCGCTCTTCCCCGACGCCGGGTTCACCGCGCACCACAGCGACCAGGACGCCTCGGTGAACTGGGACCGGCCGGCGGACGTGGGCCGCCTGGAGGCGCGGTACGTCCGCCGCTGCCCGGACTACTTCGTCGTCTACCTGTCGGCGCAGACCGGGTGCTCGCAGGCCTGCCGCATGTGCCACCTGACCGCGACCGGGCAGACGCGCCAGCGCGACGCCACGGTCGGCGAGCTGGTCGAGCAGGCGCGGGTGGTACTCGACCACTACCGGCGGCTCGGCGAGCCCGCCCGCGTCGTCCACTTCAACTTCATGGCCCGGGGTGAACCGCTGGCGAGCCGGGTGATCCAGGCCGACGCGGACGCCCTGCTCGGCGAGTTGTCGCGCATGGCCGTCGCCCTCGGCCTGCGGCCGCGGCACCTGATCTCGACCGTCTACCCGCGCGAGTTCGGCGACCGGCCACTCGAAGACGTGTTCGTCACCCACCACCCCGAGCTGCACTACTCGGTCTACAGCATGAGCGAACGGTTCCGCCGCCGCTGGCTGCCGAAGGCGCTGCCGGCGACCGCCGCGCTCGACCGGTTGGCGTCGTGGCAGCGGTGCTCGCACAAGTTCGTCACGCTCCACCACGCCTACATCGCCGGCGAGAACGACGCCGAGGGCGACGTCCACGCCATCTGCGACGCGCTGGAGGAGCGGCGGCTGATGGTCCACGTCAACGTGGTGCGTTACAACCCGCACGACCCGGCGCGGCACGGGGTCGAGCCGCCGGAGGAGGTAATTCAGAGGAACGCGGCGATCTACCGGGAGCGGCTGCCGAACGCCCGTGTCGGCGTCATCCCGCGCGTCGGGTTCGACGTGGCCGCCTCGTGCGGGATGTTCTTCGGGCCGGACGGGCCGGCGACGGCTGTCACCGCCCCGCGGCCGGCTTAGCGCGGTCAGCGCGGGCGGTCCAGCACCTCCCGCACCGTGCTTTCCAAGGCGTCCACTGTGAACGGCTTCGGGAGGAAGTCCATTTCCCCCGACTCGACTCCCTGGAGAAGGAGCGGATCCTCGGTGTAGCCCGATGTGAACAGTACGCGCGTCTCCGGTCGGGCCACGGCCACCCGTGCGGCGACCTCTCGCCCCGACAGCTTCGGCATCACGATGTCCGTTAGCAGCAGGTGGATCGGCCCGGCGTGCGCCGCCGCCACGGCCACCGCCTCCTCGCCCGTCGCCGCCTCCAGAACGGTGTAGCCGCACCGCTCCAGCACCCGCCGGGTCATCCGCCGCAGGCCGCCCTCGTCCTCGGCGAGCAACACCGTCTCCCGGCCCGTCGGCGCCCGCGTGTCCCGGTCGCCGGGCCGCGGCAGTGGCTCGTCGATCAGCGGCAGGTAAACGCGGAACGTGGTCCCGGCGCCGACCGCGCTCGTCGCCTCGACGAGTCCGCCGCTCTGCGTGACGACACCGTACACGGTGGCGAGACCGAGACCGGTCCCCTGCCCCACGACCTTCGTGGTGAAGAACGGCTCGAACGCCTGGGCCAGCACCTCGGGGCTCATCCCCGTGCCGGTGTCGGTCACCGACAGTTCGGCGTACCGGCCCGGCTTCACGCCCGGGTGGCGACGGGCCGTCACTTCCCCGAGCAGCGCGTTTGCCGTGGCGATCACCAGCCGCCCGCCGGCCGGCATGGCATCCCGGGCGTTCACGGCCAGGTTCAGGATGACCTGTCCGACCTGCGTCGGGTCGGCCTTCACGCGCCCCAGGTCCGGGGCCGTCTCGGTTACGAACTCGATGTCCGGCCCTATCAGCCGTCGGACCATCTCCCCGGTGTCGCGGACGACGGCGTTCAAATTCAGAACCGCCGGGGCGAGTACCTGCTTGCGGCTGAACGCCATGATCTGCTTGGTCAGCCCGGCGGCCCGCCGGCCGGCGGCGTGGATGTTCTGGAGAGCGTCGTGCCGGGCGGCGGCCGGCAGTGCGGCCGTACCCTCACCTTCGGCCAACAACAGGTCGCTGTACCCCATGATGATGGTCACGATGTTGTTGAAGTCGTGTGCGATGCCGCCCGCCAGCCGGCCGACCGCCTCCATCTTCTGGGCCTGCCGCAAGTGTTCCTCGAGCCGCCGTCGCTCGGAGACGTCGCGGAACACCAGAACCGCCCCGGTCACCTGCCCGGCGGCCCCGCGGATCGGGGCGGCGCTGTTGTCGATCGGGTACTCCGCGCCGCCGCGCGCGAGCAGTGTGGCGCTCTGGCCGGGCGTGACGCTCTCGCACTTCGCCAGCGCGTCGAGGGCCGGGTTCGGGACCGGGTGGCGGCTCAGCGCCTCGACGACGTGGAAGACCTCGGCGACGTCCTTCCCGAGCGCGTCGGCCTGGGGCCACCCGGTGAGCCGCTCGGCAAGGGCGTTCAGGAACCGGACCCGGCCGTGCTCGTCGGTGGCGATCACCCCGTCGCCGATGCTCCCCAGGGTGGCCGCGAGCCACTGCTCGTTCTCCCGGACGCGGCGGTCGGTCCGGTGCTTGTACAGCCCGATCTCGATGGCCGTGCGCAGGTCCACGTCCTCGTACGGCTTGAGGACGTACCCGTGCGGCTCGGTCACCTTCGCCCGCTGGAGCGTCGCCTCGTCCGAGTGGGCGGTGAGGTACACGACCGGGGTGTCGAGGGCGCGGCGGATCCGCCCGGCCGCCTCGACCCCGTCCATCCCGTCACCCAGGTTGATGTCCATGAGGATCAAGTCGGGGCGGAGCTCGACAGCCTTACGCACCGCCTCCTCGCCGGTCGCCGCCGTCCCGGCCACCGCGTACCCCAGCGCCTTCAGCCGCTTCTCGATGGCCTTTGAAATGATCCTCTCGTCCTCGACTACGAGCACGGCGGCCGCGGTCATTGCGCGAGGCTCCTCACGGGCGAGGACGGGTGAGCGCCGGGGAACCGGACGGCGAACGTCGTCCCGCCGGCGGCCCACAGTTCGATCGTGCCGCCGAGCTGCTCGACGAGGGTGTTCACTAGCTGCATCCCGAACGACGCGGTGGCGCGGAAGTCGGTCGCGGCGGGGAACCCCACGCCGTCGTCGGCGACGGTCAACACGGTCGCCCCCGGGCCGGCCCCGAGGAGCGATACCCGGACGTGCCCCGGCCCGCCGTTGGGGAAGGCGTGCTTGAAGCAGTTCGAGACCAGCTCGTTCAGTAACAGGCCGCACGGGATCGCCACGTCGATCGGGAGCGGCGGGACGTCCACGTCCACCGCCAGCCGCACGTCGTCGTCGGACACCTTGTAGGTACGGTACAGGTCGTCGGCGAGTTGGCGGACGTAGTCGGCGAAGTTGACCCGGGCCAGATCCTGGGAGCGGTACA
>VFQN01001475.1_pt1 | contig 39375 bp, 42 predicted proteins | sample 3512371 | NCBI WGS metagenome assembly VFQN01 (sample SAMN10412370, study PRJNA504923) | tailings metagenome | isolation source: Replicate 2 from Balatoc abandoned mine | place: Philippines: Itogon, Benguet | collected 2017-08-28
CTCTACAAGGTCGGCTGCAAGGGCCCGACCACCTACAACGCCTGCTCCACCGTGCGCTGGAACGAAGGCACGAGCTTCCCGATCCAGGCCGGCCACGGCTGCATCGGCTGCTCGGAAGACGGCTTCTGGGACAAGGGTTCGTTCTACGACCGCCTGACCGACATCCACCAGTTCGGCATCGAAGCCAACGCCGACCAGGTCGGCGCGACGGCTGCCGGCGTGGTCGGTGCGGCCGCGGTGGCGCACGCCGCGGTGTCGGCGATCAAGCGCGCCTCGCACAAGCACGACAACGGCTCGACGACGACGGTCGATCACTGATCGCGAACCCTGCCCCCGCGCCAGCGCTGAGGGCTGGCGTCGATGAGGGCAGTCCCTGCTCCAGCAAAGGATACGAAGATGGGTGCTTACGAAACACAGGGTTTCAACATGGACAACTCGGGCCGGCGCATCGTCGTCGACCCGGTCACCCGCATCGAAGGTCACATGCGATGCGAAGTGAATGTCGACAGCAACAACGTCATCCGCAACGCAGTGTCGACCGGCACCATGTGGCGCGGCCTCGAAGTCATCCTGAAGGGTCGCGACCCGCGCGACGCCTGGGCCTTCGTCGAGCGCATCTGCGGCGTCTGTACCGGCTGTCACGCGCTGACCTCGGTGCGCGCGGTGGAAGACGCGCTCGGCATCAAGATTCCGCTGAACGCGCACCTGATCCGCGAAATGATGGCGAAGACGCTGCAGGTGCATGACCACGCGGTGCACTTCTACCACCTGCACGCGCTCGACTGGGTGGACGTCGTGTCGGCGCTGAAGGCCGACCCGAAGAAGACCAGCGAACTGCAGCAGATGGTGTCGCCGTCGCATCCGCTGTCCTCGCCCGGCTATTTCCGCGACATCCAGAACCGGCTGAAGAAATTCGTCGAGAGCGGCCAGCTCGGCCCCTTCATGAACGGCTACTGGGGCAGCAAGGCCTATGTGCTGCCGCCTGAAGCCAACCTGATGGCGGTCACCCACTACCTCGAAGCGCTCGACCTGCAGAAGGAATGGGTCAAGGTACACACCATCTTCGGCGGCAAGAACCCGCACCCGAACTACCTGGTCGGTGGCGTGCCGTGCGCCATCAACATCGACGGCGACGGCGCCGTCGGTGCGCCGATCACGATGGAGCGCCTGAACTTCGTCGAGGCGCGCATCAAGGAAATGATCGATTTCAACAACAACGTCTACATCCCGGACGTACTCGCCATCGGCACGATCTACAAGCAGGCCGGCTGGCTGTATGGCGGCGGTCTGGCGGCGACCAACGTGGCCGACTACGGTACCTACGAGAAGGTGCCCTACGACCACAGCACGCATCAGCTGCCGGGCGGCGTCATCCTCAATGGCAACTGGGACGAGATCCACGAAATCGACCCGCGCGACCCGGAGCAGGTGCAGGAGTTCGTCAACCACAGCTGGTACAAGTACGCCGACGAATCCAAGGGTCTGCACCCGTGGGACGGCGTGACCGAACCGAACTACGTGCTCGGCGACAAGACCAAGGGCAGCCGCACCAATATCGAGGAGATCGACGAGAGCGCCAAGTACTCGTGGATCAAGTCGCCGCGCTGGCGCGGCCACGCGGTCGAGGTCGGTCCGCTGTCGCGCTACATCCTCGGCTACGCGCACGCCGTCAAGGGCAACAAGTGGTGCCAGCGCGTGAAGCAGCAGATCGACGAGTCGGCGGTGGCGATCAACAGCGCGATACCGAAGGCGCTCGGCCTGCCGGAGACGAGCTTCAGCGCCAAGCAGCTGCTGCCCACCACCATCGGCCGCACGCTGGCGCGCGCACTGGAAAGCCAGTACGCCGCCGAAATGATGATGGACGACTACAAGCAGCTGATCGGCAACATCAAGGCCGGCGACACCAGCACCGCCAACGTCGAGAAGTGGGACCCGAAGACCTGGCCGAAGGAAGCCAAGGGCGTCGGCACCGTCGCCGCGCCGCGCGGCATGCTGGGCCACTGGATCCGCATCAAGGACGGCCGCATCGAGAACTACCAGTGCGTCGTGCCGACCACCTGGAACGGCAGCCCGCGTGACACCAAGGGCCAGATCGGCGCCTTCGAGGCCAGCCTGATGAATACGCCGATGGTGAATCCGGAACAGCCGGTCGAAATCCTGCGCACGCTGCACTCGTTCGACCCCTGCCTCGCCTGCTCGACGCACGTGATGAGCGAGGACGGCCAGGAACTGACCACGGTGAAGGTGCGCTGAAGCGCGCCCACGACATAACGAAATCAGGAGGAAACATGAATACGTCCCTCGTTCGCCGCGCCTCCGTCGCGGCCGCCCTGGCGCTGGCAGCCGGTGTCGCACAGGCACATGAAGGTCACGGCGCACACGGGCTTGCGGCTGGTCTGGCGCATCCCTTCGCCGGTGCCGATCACCTGCTGGCGATGATCGCCGTCGGCGTCTGGTCAGCCGCCGTGCTGCCCGCCGCACAACGCCTGGCCGGCCCGGCCTTCTTCCTGCTCGCGCTGCTGGCCGGTGCCTTCATCGGCGTGCAGACGGGCGCCGGCGCATACATCGAAGCCGGTGTCGCGCTCAGCGTCGCACTGTTCGGCGTACTGCTGCTGGCGCGCCGCCAGCTGCCGGCAGTCGCCGGCTTCGCACTGGTCGCTGCCGCCGGTGCGCTGCATGGGGTGGCGCACGGCGCCGAATGGGCGGCGGGTTCATCCTTCGCCGCCTACGCCACCGGCTTCGTGCTCGGCTCGGCGCTGCTGCACGCCGCCGGTCTGGTCGCCGGCAGCTGGCTGGCCCGCGTGCCGGCCTGGGTCTGGCGCGTGCAGGCGGCAGGTGTCGGTGCCGCCGGCCTGTTCATGTTCGCGTCGCGCATCTGAAGCACCCAACCGCGGGAGACGACAGATGTCCGCAACTACTGAAAAGCTGTCCCACGCCACCGGCATCGACGAGGGGGCGGTTGCCCACGGCCGCTCGATCAAGTCGGTCTACGTGTATGAGGCGCCGGTGCGCGTGTGGCACTGGATCAACGCGCTGGCGATCACGGTGCTTGCGCTGACCGGCTACTTCATCGGCTCGCCGCTGCCGACGCAGCCGGGCGAAGCCAGCGCCAACTTCCTGATGGGCTACATCCGCTTCGCCCACTTCGCTGCCGGCTACGTGCTGGCGGTCGGTCTGCTCGGCCGCACCTACTGGGCCATCGTCGGCAATCACCACGCACGCGAACTGTACTGGGTGCCGCTGCTGACCAAGGCCTACTGGGTCGAGGTGCTCGGCATGCTGAAGTGGTACGCCTTCGTCAGCCCGCGGCCAGGCCGCTATGTCGGCCACAACCCGCTGGCGCGTTTCGCGATGTTCTTCGGCTACCTGGTGCTCACGGTGTTCATGATCCTGACCGGCTTCGCGCTGTACGGCGAAGGCGCGCAGATGGGATCGTGGCAGGAGCGGCTGTTCGGCTGGGTCATCCCGCTGATGGGCCAGTCGCAGGACGTGCATACCTGGCACCACCTCGGCATGTGGGCGCTCGTCGTGTTCATCATCCTGCACGTCTATGCGGCCATCCGCGAGGACATCATGGGTCGCTCCAGCGTCGTGAGCACGATGATTTCCGGCCACCGCACCTTCAAGGACTGACGCGATGTCCGCCGCCACCTCGCTTGCACGCAGCACGGCAGCGGCGGACACGCCCACCGCCTCCTCGCGCGAAAGAAGGCTCGTTGTGCACCCCTTGCGTCCCGGACTGTCACCCCTGCACCGCGTACCCGCCGGCATTCCGGTGCGTACGCCGTGGCATCCGGGACGATTTCTTTCGCGCAATTTCCTCGAACCGCTCGGCATGTCGCAGAGCGAAGCCGCCCGCGCGCTCGGCATGTCGCGCCGCCGTCTGCACGAGATCGTGCATGGCCAGCGCGCGATGACGCCCGACACCGCCATCCGCTGCGCCCTGCTGTTCGGCACGGACGCCGCCTTCTGGCTGGCGCTGCAGTCCGCCTGGGACAGCTTCCATGCCTGGAAGGCGCTGCGCGCCACGCCTCACGCCACGCTCCCGCGCGGCGCTCACTGATTTTTTCCGAAGGAAGGTCCGACCATGAACCCGAATCCGTCCGGATGCAGCTGTCACCCACCCCGTGACAGCATCGTCGTGCTCGGCATCGGCAATGTGCTGTGGGCCGACGAAGGCTTCGGCGTGCGCTGCGTCGAAGCGCTGCAGCAGCGCGTCGAGTTCGACGGCGGCGCAGACGACGCCCCGGAGGTGCAGCTGATCGACGGCGGCACCCAGGGTCTCTATCTCGTGCAGCACGTGCAGGCGGCCGACTGCCTGCTCATCTTCGACGCCATCGACTACGGCCTCGAGCCTGGCACGCTCAAGTGCATCGCCAACGACGACGTGCCGCGCTTCATGGGCGCGAAGAAGATGAGCCTGCACCAGACCGGCTTCCAGGAGGTGCTGATGCTGGCCCAGCTGACCGGCCAGTACCCGCGCGAAGTGCTGCTGATCGGCTGCCAGCCGGAAGAGCTGGAGGACTACGGCGGCAGCCTGCGGCCGTCGGTGCGCCGGGCGATGGACGACGCGCTGGCGCTCGGCCTGGACACGCTGCGCCGCTGGGGCGCGCGGCCGGTGCCGCGCACCACGCCGCTGACCGAGCGCGAATGCATCACCTTCGCCGAGCTCGAACTGACGCGCTACGAAGGCGAGCGTCCGCCGGAAGAGCTCGCCTGCCGCAGCGGCGACGCGCGCTTCTTTCCTTCGCTGGAGGGCTGAGCCGTGTGTCTGGGCATACCGATGCAGGTGATGGCTCTCGAACCGGGCCACGCGCGCTGCGTGGGCCGGCTCGGTCTGCGCCGCGTGCGCACTGCGCTGGTCGGCGACGTCGCGGTCGGTGACTGGCTGCTGGTCTTCCTCGACAGCGCGCAGGAACGCATTGCGGTCGAGCGGGCGCAGGAGATCGACGCCACGCTGGACCTGATCGAATCCGTCATGCAGGGCGAGGCCGGTGACGGCGCTGCCGCCTTCGCACTGCCGTCGGCAATGAGCAGCGAACAACTGCGGGCGCTGTCCGGCGCCCGCGCGGAAGTGAACGACACGACGCAGGACAACACGCAGGGAGAAATCGCATGAGCATCGAAATTGCATCAACGGAGGCGCTGGTCACGCTGCCGGTCGCCGCGCCGGCCACTCAGTCGACCACTTCCTCGCCGCTGATCGACCGGCTGGTCAGTGCGCACGGCGCGACCTGGCTCACCGCCGACAATGTCGCCGACTGGGCGGCCGCCGGCGGCGACCGCGTCATCCTGCTGGCCGGCGACCCGGTGCGCTTCCCCGAAGCGCTCGACGTCGCGGTGGTGCTGCCCGAACTGCGCCAGCATTTCGCGCAGCGCTTCGCCGTCGGCGTCGCCACCCGCGAACACGAGGACGCCATCGCCAAGCGCTACGGCTCGATCCGCTGGCCGGCGCTGGTGTTCGTGCGCGACGGCCAGTACGTCACCGTGCTGTCCGGCATGCTCGACTGGGACGTCTATGTCGAGCGCGTCGCCGAAGCGCTGGCGATGCCCGCGTCGCGCGCACCCACCATAGGCATCCCGGTGCGCAATGGCAGCGCATCCGATTCTTCCTGTCACTGAGCGGAGTACGGCACGTGAAAGAGTTTCCCGCATTTCCCATTCCGGTCGCGGTCATCGGCCCCGGCACCCAGGTCGAGGACGAAACGCTGCAGTACATCAACATGCCGCAGGGCATGGAAACCTTCCGTCCGCCCATCCTGCCCGAGCCGGAAGAGCTGGTCGGCCACGAGCAGGCGCATCTGGCGCTGCGTGACGTGCTGGCCTGCCTCGGCGCCACCCGCAGCGACGGCCGCAACCGCAGCATCGACCTGACCCGGCTGCCGGCCGAGGACCTGAAGCTGATCAACCAGGTCATGGGCGAGGGCGAGGTGAGCGCACAGGTGCGCACCGAAGGCGACGCAGCGCACCACGTGGCGGTGCAGGAGTCGGTGTTCGCCGGCGTCTGGCGCGTCATCGTCAGCGACGACGGCCGGGTCGTGTCCGACACGATAGAGGTTGGCGCCATACCGCAGGTGCTGCGCACCTCGGCTGCCGACGATCTGTGGTTCACCGTACCGCGCTGGCAGGGTGCGCTGCCGCCCAATGTGCAGAACGCGCCGGCGCTGCTGGCCGAGATCGAGGACCAGTGGCGCGGCTGGAAGCCGGGCAAGCCGGCACACGTCGTGAATCTGACCCTGCTGCCGATGTCGAACGAGGACATCGGCTTCATGGACCACCACCTCGGCACCGGCCGCGTGCTCATCCTGTCGCGCGGCTACGGCAACTGTCGCATCACCAACACGCGTGTGCCCAATACCTGGCGCGTCGTCTATTACAACTCGCAGGACGTGGTCATCCTGAACACGGTGGAAGTGACCGCGCTGCCGGAAGTCGCGATGGCGGCGAAGGAAGACCTGGAGGATTCGTTCGAGCGCCTGACCGAGGTGCTGGCCTGGGTGGAAGGCGACTGATCATGTCGGCCAATGTGCGTTTCGAAGGCAGCTATCTCGGCGACGCCGGCAAGTTGCCGGACAATGCGAAGCTCGAATGCAAGATCTGCTGGTGGGTGTACGACCCGCAGCAGGGCGACCCGGTGTGGCAGATTGCGCCGGGCACCGCATTCACCGACCTGCCGCCGCACTGGCGCTGCCCGCAGTGCGACGGCGATGCCGACCAGTTCATGGTGATCGACTGAGCTTGATCGCCGCACGAGACCCGCAGACATGACCGACCCGATGCTCGCCTACCGCCTCAGCGCCCTCGAAGCGCTGTTCCGTCAGATCGCCGACACCCGCATGGCCGGGCTGCCGATCATGAACGAGGCGTTGCGCGTCGAGCTGGTCGGTTTCGAGCTGTGTGCATCGGAGCCCGACCTGCCGGCGGCGGCGAGCGGGGTACTGGTGACGCCGTGGTTCATGAACCTGCTGCGCCTGCCGCTGGCACGCGAGGACGAGCTCGGCCGTGTCGGTGTCACGCGCCGGCTGGCGATCGGGCGCGAACGCTTCGACTTCATCGGCGCGCACGAGGCCGCCATCGGCACCTTCGACGCCTGTTCGCTGTTCTCGCCGATGTTCGATTTCGCGTCGCAGGACACCGCCGTCGCCACCGCGCAGGCGGTGCTCGCGCGGCTGCGCGAACCGCTGCCCGAGGTGGTGAAGGGCGCGGCGAAGGACGCGGCGGAACAGCCGGAACGACCGGCGCGCCGCGGCTTCCTGTTCGGGCGGAGCCGCACGCCATGATGTCGCTGGACGCCCTGGCCGGCATGTTGCGCGTGCAACCGGGCGCCCCGCGCCCGGCCGCGCTGAGCGGCCAGCGTCCGGACTGGGCGGCACGGCTGGCTGTCGGTCGCCCGGCGCAGTCGCTGCCCGACCTGCTCGGTGCCGTTTTCAGCCTGTGCAGTCACGCGCACCGGCTGTGCGCCCGCGCCGCGGTCGATGCCGCGCAGGGCCGCGATGCGCCGCTGCCGGACACCTTGCGCGCCGAAACGCTGCGCGAGCACCTGCGCCGCATCCTGCTCGACTGGCCGGCGCTGCTGCCCGCCGGGCCGTCGGCTGAGGCGCCGCGCGCGCTGGCCGCCTGTCCGGTGCTGCGCGACGGCGCGTGCACCGACAACATCGCGGACTGGATGCAGCACCATCTGCTCGGCGTCGCACCGACGCAGTGGCTGGCGGCGTTCGAGCGGGCACCGCAACAGGCCTTTGCCGACTGGCGCGACGCAGGTCAGACCTGGCTCGCCAGCGGGCTGCGCGACAGCGCCGCGCTGGCCGACGCCCCGCTCGCCGCGGCGCCGCCGCTGCATGTGCACGCCAGTGACACCGGCCTGCGCTCGCTGGCCGCAGCAATGAAGCAGGACCCCGCTTTCACCCGTCGCCCGCGCATCGACGGGGCCTGTGCCGAAACCGGCTGCTGGACGCGGCTGGCCGATTCCGCACTGGCGCGTTCGGCGTCCGATCGCTTCGCCGCGCGGCTGGCCGAGCTGGTGCGTCTCGCGCTGCCCGGCGGCGAAGGCCGGCTGCGCAGCGGCCGCATCGCGCTGGCGCCGGGCGAGGGGCTGGCCTGGGCGGAAATGGCGCGCGGTCTGCTCGTGCATCACGTGCTGCTGGACGGTCACGGCGACGACGCGCGCATTGCCGCCTGCCACGTGCTGGCGCCGACCGAATGGAATTTCGATGCCGACGGCGCGGTGGCCGCCGCGCTCGAAAAGCTGGACCCGGCGGCACCCGATTGTGCGCGTCGCGTCGCGCTGCTGATGGCCGCCTACGACCCCTGTGTGCGCTACGAGGTGGCGGGTGTGCGGGAGGCGGCCCATGCATGAAGCCAGTCTGGCCGGCGGCATCCTGCAGCTGGTCGAACGCACCGCCGAACGCGAGCGTTTCGCCCGCGTCACGCATCTGCGGCTGGAGGCGGGCCAGCTGGCCGGCGTCGAGTCGCGCGCGCTGCGCTTCGCGCTCGAAGCCATCGCCCCGGGCACGCTGCTCGACGGCGCGCGCATCGACATCGACGAACCGCCGGGCGAAGCCTGGTGCATGGACTGCAGCCTCACCGTGCAGATCGCGCAGCGCGGCGACCCGTGTGCGCACTGCGGCGGCTACCGGCTGCAGCCGACCGGCGGCACCGAACTGAAGGTGATCGACATGCAGGTAGAGGACTGAGAGCGGGTCTGGATTCTGTAGGAGCGAGCTTGCTCGCGATAGGGCGGCTGCACGGCACCGCGGGGTTTTTCGCATCGCATCGCGAGCAAGCTCGCTCCCACAGGAGATTGAGACCCGGCGTGGACCGGGCAAGGACGGAGGAGATCGATATGTGCGTAGTGTGCGGATGTGCCGGAGACGGCAGCCAGGTGACGATGGAGGGGCACGGGCACGCCCATCCCCCCAGTCCCTATTCACCCGCCGCGCGGCGGGTGAAGTCCGGTGCGCCGGCGATCCGCCGGGCGGAAGTGGCGCAGGCGGAGGCCTCGCACGTCGCGGTCGACCCGGCCAGCGGCGACCTGCATTTCGGCGCCGGTGCGGCCAAGGTGTCGGTGCCCGGCATGAGCCAGGCGCGCGCGATCCGGCTCGAAACCGACATCCTCGGCGAGAACGACCGCGTCGCCGCGCAGAACCGCGCGCAGTTCGCGGCGCACGGCGTGACCGCGCTGAATTTCGTGTCCAGCCCCGGCTCCGGCAAGACCACGCTGCTGTGCGCGACCATCGAAGCGCTGAAGACGCGTGCGCCCGGACTGCCGGTGGCGGTGATCGAGGGTGACCAGCAGACCTCCTTCGACGCCGACCGCATCCGCGCCACCGGCGCGCCGGCGCTGCAGGTGAATACCGGCAAGGGCTGTCACCTCGACGCGCCGATGGTGGCCGAAGCCTTCGCCCGCCTGCATCGGCACGATCACGGTGAGGAGCGCAGCCTGCTGTTCATCGAGAACGTCGGCAACCTTGTCTGCCCGGCCATGTGGGATCTGGGCGAGGCGGCCAAGGTGGCCATCCTGTCGGTCACCGAGGGTGAGGACAAGCCGCTGAAGTACCCGGACATGTTCGCCGCCAGCGCGCTGATGCTGGTGAACAAGATCGACCTGCTGCCCTACCTGAACTTCGACGTCGAGCGCTGCATCGCCTTCGCGCGCCGCGTCAATCCGGCCATCGAGGTGATCCGGGTGTCGGCCACCACCGGCGAAGGCATGGCCGACTGGCTGAGCTGGATCGAATCGCGACTGAAGGCCGACGCCGTGGCCGGGCTGCGGGCCGGCATCGACGACATCGTGCGGAGCATCGCGTCATGAGCCCCCGGCTCCCCACCGTGCTGGCGGCCGGCGCCTGGCTGAAGAACGCCGCCTGCCTGTTCGAGGATGGCCGCGCAGTCTGGTCGCCGATGCACGGCGACCTCGGCGACCCGGCCGCCTGCGTCGCGCTCGAACAGTCGCTCGACCATCTGCGCGCGCAGTCCTGTACGCCGATCGAGGCGATCGCGCATGACCTGCACCCGGACTTCTACAGCACGCATCTGGCCGTTGCGCTGGCCGACCGGCTCGGCGTGCCGGCCGTCGGCGTACAGCATCACCACGCGCACATCGCCGCAGTGATGGCCGAGCATGGCCTGACCGAACCGGTGGTCGGCCTGGCGCTGGACGGCGTCGGCCTCGGCACCGACGGCGTGGCCTGGGGCGGCGAACTGCTTTGGGTGGCGCCCGGAGACTGGCGCCGGCTCGGCCACCTGTGGCCGCTGCGCCTGGCCGGTGGCGACGTCGCCGCGCGCGAGCCCTGGCGCATGGCCGCGGCGGCAATGCAGACCCTGGGCCGCGGCGCCGACATCGAGGCGCGCTACACCGCCGCGGTCGGCGCGCAGGCCGCGCGCACCGTCGCCCGCATGCTGGACAGCGGCCTGAACAGTCCGCCCACCACCAGCACCGGCCGCTGGTTCGACGCCGCCGCCGGCGCGCTCGGTTTCAGCGTGCGCCAGTCGCACGAGGCCGAAGCCGCCATCGCGCTCGAATCGGCAGCGAAGCGCTGGTTTGCCGCGCACGGCGAACCGACGCTGGACAGCGCCGTCGAGGTCGCCGGCGACAGCATGCTCGACCTGCGTCCGCTGCTCGCCCGCCTGCTTGACTGGCCGGACGGCAGTGCCGATGAAGCTGCCGCCTGGTTCCACCTGGCGCTGGCCGACGGCCTTGCGCAGTGGGCGATCAACGCCGCGCAGGCCACCCAGGTCGATACCGTCTGTCTCGGCGGCGGCTGTTTCATGAATGCGCTGCTGACGCGCCGTGTCACGCTGCGGCTGCAGAGCCGCGGCCTGCGCGTGCTGCGTCCGCAGGCCACCTCCTGTGGCGACGCCGGTCTGGCGCTCGGCCAGGCGTGGGCGGTCGCGCAGCAGATCCATCTCGCACCCGGCGTGCTCACGGAGTCCCTGTCATGTGTCTAGCCATTCCCGCCAAGCTGGTCGAGCTGCGCGAGGACGAACGCGCGGTGGTGAACCTCGGCGGCATCCGCAAGGAAGTGTCGATCGAACTGGTGCCCGAGGCGCAGGTCGGCGACTACGTCATCGTCCATGTCGGCCACGCCATCGGCATGATCGATCCGGAAGAGGCCGAGCGCACGCTGGCACTGTTCGGCGAAATGTCGGCAGCGATGGCCGCGACGGAGTCCGCCGCATGAAATACATCGACGAGTTCAGGGATGGTGATGTCGCCCGCAAGATCGCCGACCGCCTGGCCATTGAAGCGCGCGGTGAGCGTCCCTACAGCTTCATGGAGTTCTGCGGCGGCCACACGCACGCCATCTCGCGCTACGGCGTGAGCGAACTGCTGCCGGCCAATGTGCGGATGATTCACGGCCCCGGCTGTCCGGTCTGCGTGCTGCCGATCGGCCGCGTGGACATGGCGATCAAGCTGGCGCTCGAACACGACGTCATCGTCTGCACCTACGGCGACACGATGCGCGTGCCGGCCTCCGACAGCCTGTCGCTGACCAAGGCGAAGGCGCGCGGCGGCGACATCCGCATGGTGTATTCGGCGGCCGACGCGCTCACCGTGGCGCGCGACAACCCGGAGCGTCAGGTGGTGTTCTTCGCCATCGGCTTCGAAACCACGACGCCGCCGACCGCGCTGGCCATCCTGCGCGCGCAGCGCGAGGGGCTCAAGAATTTCAGCGTGCTGTGCTGCCACGTGCTGACGCCGTCCGCCATCACCCACATCCTGGAGTCACCGGAGGTACGCCAGTACGGTACGGTGCCGATCGACGGTTTCATCGGCCCGGCGCACGTGAGCATCGTCATCGGCGCCGCACCCTACGAGCACTTCGCCGAGGAATACCGCAAGCCGGTGGTGATCGCCGGCTTCGAGCCGCTGGACGTGATGCAGGCCATCCTGATGCTGGTGCGTCAGGTGAACGAGGGCCGCGCTCACGTCGAGAACGAATTCACCCGTGCGGTCGACCGCGACGGCAATCTCGCCGCGCAGCAGAAGGTGTCGGAGGTGTTCGAACTGCGGCCCAGCTTCGAATGGCGCGGTCTGGGAGAAGTGCCATACAGCGCGCTGAAGATCCGCCCAGCCTTCGCCGAATTCGACGCCGAGCGCCGTTTCGACGTCGGCTACAAGCCGGTGGCCGACAACAAGGCCTGCGAGTGCGGCGCCATCCTGCGCGGCGTCAAGAAGCCGACCGACTGCAAGATCTTCGGCACCGTGTGCACGCCGGAAAACCCGGTCGGTTCCTGCATGGTGTCGAGCGAAGGGGCGTGCGCGGCGCATTACGCGTACGGCCGATTCAAGGACATTCCCGTCAAGGTGAGCGCATGAACGCACGCGACAATTCGACCGGCGGCACCGTGCGTGCCGGCTACGTCCGGCCGCTGGACATCCGCAACGGCCGCATCGACATGGGCCACGGCGCTGGCGGCCGTGCCGCGGCGCAACTGATCGACGAAATCTTCCTCGCCGCCTTCGACAACCCCTTCCTGCGCCAGGGCAACGACGGCGCGTCGCTGGCCATTCCGCAGGGCAGCCGTCTGGTGATGGCGACCGACGCGCACGTCATTTCGCCGCTGTTCTTCCCCGGCGGCGACATCGGCGCGCTCAGCGTGCACGGCACGGTGAACGACGTGGCGATGATGGGCGCGACGCCGCTCTATCTGTCGGCCAGCTTCATCCTCGAAGAGGGCTTTCCGCTGGCCGACCTGAAGCGCATCGTGCAGTCGATGGCGGCGGCGGCGCGCGAAGCCGGCGTCGCGGTGGTGACCGGCGACACCAAGGTGGTGGAGCAGGGCAAGGGCGACGGTGTGTTCATCAGCACCACCGGCGTCGGCGTGGTGCCGCACGGCATCGACGTGTCGGGCGCGAATGCGCGGCCCGGCGACGTCATCCTGCTGTCGGGCACCGTGGGCGATCACGGCGTGGCGGTGCTGTCGCAGCGCGAATCGCTGGAGTTCGAAACGACCATCGTGTCGGACACCGCGGCGCTGAACGGGCTGGTCGCCGACATGCTGGCGGTCTGTCCGGCGATCCGCACGCTGCGCGATCCGACCCGCGGCGGTGTCGCCACCACGCTGAACGAGATCGCGCGCCAGTCCGGCGTCGGCATGCTGCTCGACGAAGCGGCGATACCGGTGAAGCCGGAGGTCGACGCCGCCTGCGAACTGCTGGGGCTGGACCCGCTCTACGTCGCCAACGAAGGCAAGCTGCTGGCCATCGTGCCGGCCGAGCACGCCGACGCGGTGCTGGCGGCGATGCGTGCGCATCCGCGCGGTGCGGACGCGGCACGCATCGGTGTCGTGCAGGAGGACGCACACCACTTCGTGCAGATGAACACCCGCTTCGGCGGCCGGCGCGTGGTCGACTGGCTGAGCGGAGAGCAGCTGCCGCGCATCTGCTGAACCGCGATGAGCGCCGACCGCGTCTATGCCAAGACCGACAAGGGCCGCGCTGAACTGCTGTCGCGCACCGGCACGCTGCGCGGACGGCTGCGCGCGGCGCTCATCGTCGTCAATGGTCAGGCACCGCTGTCGGCGCTGCAGGAGGTGATCGGCGACGGCGCGGCCGATCTGCTCGAAGAACTGCGCACGCTCGGCCATGTCGAGACGGTCGAACCGGCAGCGCTGCCGGCCGCCAACGACAGCACGGCGCCGGCCGACGCGCTGCTCGAGATGAGGCGCGCCGATGCGATGCACCGGCTGGCGCCGCACTTCGGGCCCGACGTGGCACTGGTCGCGCGCCCGCTGCTGGCTGCCGAAGACGCAGCCACCTTCAACTGCGCGCTCGACGCGATCGAAAGCAAGCTCGCGCTCTACATGGGCCGCCGCGACGCCGCGCGCACGCTGGACGGACTGAGACTGCAGACATGACGGTGCCGCTACGCATCCTGCTGCTGTGCCACAGCTTCAACAGCCTGAGCCAGCGCCTGTACGCCGAACTGACGGCGCTCGGCCACACCTTGTCGGTCGAACTGGACATCGCCGACGCGGTGACCGAAGAGGCGGTCGCGCTGTTCCAGCCGGACCTCGTGCTGGCCCCTTTCCTGAAGCGGCGCATCCCGGCGTCGGTGTGGCGCGCCCTGCCCTGTTTCGTCGTGCACCCCGGGCCGCCGGGCGACCGCGGTCCGGCCGCGCTCGACTGGGCCATCGTCGAAGGGCAGCGCGAGTGGGGCGTCACCGTGCTGCAGGCGGACGGCGATTTCGACGCCGGCCCGGTGTGGGGGGCCGCGACCTTCCCGCTGCGTGCGGCGTCCAAGGGCGCGATCTACCGGCGCGAGGTGACCGAGGCGGCGGTGGCGGCCACGCTGCAGGCGCTGGCCCGCTTTACTGCCGGCGACGCGCCGCAGAACAGTCTGCCCGCCGCCGACGGCTGGCGCGGCGTGCTGCCGCAGGCGCGTCGCGCCATCGACTGGTCGCGCGACGACAGCGCAACGGTGCTGGCGAAGATACGCGCCTCCGACGGCCAGCCGGGCGTGGTCGATGCGCTGTTCGGCCAGCCCTGCCGGCTGTTCGACGCGCACCCGGCGACGCTGGAGGCGCTGGCCGGTTTCGATGGTGCGCCGGGCGACGTAATGGCGCAGCGTGACGGCGCACTGCTGCGCCGGACCGTCGATGGTGGCGTCTGGATAGGCCGCGTGTCGGTCGCCCTCGGCGACGCTGCGTCGCCGATCAAGCTGCCGGCGACGCAGGCCTTTGCGGCGGAGACGGCGGCGCTGCCCGAACGCGCAGTACCGCTCATGCGGGCGCCCGATGAATGGGCCGAATTGCGCTACACCGAGCAAGGCGAGCGCGGTGCCAGCGTCGGCGTGCTCAGCTTCGATTTCTGCAACGGCGCGATGTCTACCGCACAGTGTCAGCGCCTGCGCGACGCGCTGGTCGAGGTGAAGCGGCGCGACACGCAGGTCCTGCTGATCGCCGGCGGCGACGGCTTCTTCAGCAACGGCATCGACCTGAACTGCATCGAGGCGGCGGCGCACCGCGACGGCGACAGTGCGGCCGACGAATCGTGGCGCAACATCAACGCGATGAACGACGTCGCGCTGGAAATCATCACCTGTACCGACCGCCTCACGGTGTCGCTGCTGCGCGGCAACGCCGGTGCCGGCGGCGCCTTTCTCGCGCTGGCGGCGGACGAGGTATGGGCGCAGCGCGGCGTCATGCTGAACCCGCACTACAAGAACATGGGCAATCTGTACGGCTCGGAGTACTGGACCTACCTCGCGCCGCGCCGGCTCGGTGCAGATGGCGCGCGCGCACTGATGCAGAGCCGGCTGCCGCTGTCGGCGCCGGAAGCGCTGCGCATCGGCTTCGTCGACCGCTGCCTCGACGTGCCCGCCGGCGACGCGCTCGATGCGGCGGTGCAGGAAGCCCGGCTGCTGGCCGCGTCGTACAATCTGCGCGATCGCGTCATGCGCAAGCAGACCGAGCGCGCGGCCCACGAAGCCGAACGTCCGCTCGCCGATTACCGCAAGGAAGAACTGTCCCGCATGCACCGCAATTTCTACGGCTTCGACCCCAGCTACCACGTCGCGCGTCACCACTTCGTGCACAAGCTGCCGCATGCGTGGACGCCGCGCCATCTGGCCGTGCACCGCGAGGTCGCCGCGCGATGAACGCCAGTCTGCGCGTACCCACCGTGCTGGTGGTCGACGACGAAGTGCGCTCGCAGGACGCGATGCGCCGCACGCTGGAAGAGGACTTCACCGTGCTCACCGCCAGCGGCGCCGACGACGCGCGCCAGCAGCTGGAGCGGCACGAGGTGAACGTCATCCTGTGCGACCAGCGCATGCCCGGCCTGACCGGCGTGCTGTTCCTGAAGGAGGTACGCGAACGCTGGCCCGACGTCGTGCGCATCGTCATCTCCGGCTACACCGATTCGGAAGACATCATTGCCGGCATCAACGACGCCGGCATCTACCAGTACATCCTGAAACCGTGGGTGCCCGACCACCTGCTGGCCACCGTGCGCAACGCCGCCGAGGCGCAGACGCTGCAGCAGGAAACCGCCCGCCTCGACCTCGAACTGCGCACCGCCACACCGGTGCTGCGCCAGCGTGCCGCGCACAAGCTGGAGCGCGCGCGCCGCACCTTCGGCTTCGACCGCATCGAACGTTCGGCCGGCAGCCCGCTCGACTCGGTGTGCGAAATGGCCGCACGTGTCGCCCGCTACGACCTGTCGGTGCTGGTGCTCGGCGAATCCGGCACCGGCAAGGAACTGCTGGCACGCGCCATCCACTACGCCAGCCCGCGCGCCAATGGCGCCTTCGTCGTCGAGAACTGCGCGGCGATACCGGAAACCCTGCTCGAATCCGAACTGTTCGGCCACAAGCGCGGTGCCTTCACCGGCGCCTACGAAGATCACATCGGCCTCTTCCAGCGCGCCGACGGCGGCACCGTGTTCCTCGACGAGATCGGCGAAACCTCGCCCGCCTTCCAGGTGCGCCTGCTGCGCGTGCTGCAGGAAGGCGAGGTGCGGCCGGTCGGCGGCACGCGCGCGGTGCCGGTGGACGTGCGCGTCATCGCCGCCACCCACCGCGACCTCGAACAGCGGGTGCGCGAAGGGCTGTTCCGCGAGGATCTGTACTACCGCATCGCCGGCGCCACCTTCACCGTGCCGCCACTGCGCGAACGCGTCGGCGACATCGAGCCGATCGCCCGCCGCGTGGTCGACGAAGTGGGCATCGAACTTGGGCGCCCCGGCGCCTCGCTGACCGACGAGGCGATGGCCTGTCTGATGGGCTATCCGTGGCCTGGCAACATCCGCGAACTGCGCAACGAACTGGCGCGCGCGCTGGCGCTGAGCGACAGCGAACGCATCGAGGCGCAGTCGCTGTCGCTGCGCGTGCTGCATGGCCAGGCCGGCCTGACCGCCACCGCCAGCGCGACGCCCTTGCCGGCCAGCGGTACGCTGGCCGAGCGGCTGGACGCGATCGAAGCCATGGTGCTGCGCGAAACCCTGCTTCGCCACCGCTGGAACAAGACGCGCGCCGCCAAGGAACTGGGCCTGTCCCGGGTCGGTCTGCGTGGAAAGATGGTGCGCTTCGGGCTGGAGGGCTGATGGTCGACGCTGCGGACATCGTGAGCGAGCAGATGCGGGCGGCCGCCGACGTGGTGCTCGACCGCTGGCAGCGTGATCCGCACGCGCTGGTGCAGGTGCTGCGTGAAACGCAGGCGGTCACGCACTGGCTGCCGCGCCCGCTGCTCGCCCACATCTCTGCCGCACTCGGTCTGACGCTCGCGCACGTCGAAGGCGTGGCCGGCTTCTACCGCTTCTTCCACACCCGCCCGGTCGGCCGCACGCGGCTGCTGTTCTCCGACAACATCACCGACCGCATGCTGGGCAGCGAAGCGCTGCTGGCGCAGCTGTGCGCACGCCTTGGCGTGGCGCCGGGCGAGGTCGATGCGCAGGGCCGTTTCAGCGTCGACCGCTGTTCCTGTACCGGGCTGTGCGACCAGGGGCCGGCGCTGCTGGTGAATCACCATCAGGTCATTACGCGACTGGATGCGGCGCGCGTCGATGCGCTGGCCGATCTGCTGCTCGCCGGCGCGCCGGTCGAGCAGTGGCCGGCCGAGTGGTTCGACGTGATCGACGGCGTGCAGCGGGCCGACGTGCTGCTGAGCGGTCTGGCCGCCGATGCACCGACGCTGCCGGCGGTGCTCGCGCAGTCGCCGCAGGCACTGCTCGAAGAAGTGGCGCAGTCCGGCCTGCGCGGACGCGGCGGTGCCGGTTTCCCGACCGCGCGCAAGTGGCAGGCCTGCCGAGACGCCGCCGGCGACCTGCGCGTCGTCGTCTGCAACGCCGACGAGGGCGAGCCCGGCACCTTCAAGGACCGCGTGCTGCTGGCGAGTCACGCCGACGCCGTGTTCGACGGCATGACGGTGGCGGCGCGCGCGGTCGGCGCGCAGCAGGGCTTTCTCTACCTGCGTGGCGAATACCGCTACCTGCTGCCGCAACTCGAAGAAGTGCTCGCGCGCCGCCGCGCGCAGGGCCTGCTTGGCCGTGACGCGTGCGGCGTCGTTGGTTTCGACTTCGATATCGCCATCCATCTGGGTGCCGGCGCCTATGTCTGCGGCGAAGAATCGGCGCTGATCGAATCGCTGGAGGGCAAGCGCGGCACGCCGCGCATCCGTCCGCCCTTCCCGGTGCAGGCCGGCTATCTCGGCCGGCCGACCGTCGTGAACAACGTCGAAACCTTCTGCGCGGTCGCCCACATCGCGCGCCGCGGCGGCGCCTGGTGGGTTGGCATCGGCACCGCGCAATCGACCGGCACCAAGATCCATTCGGTGTCCGGCGACTGCGCGCGACCCGGTCTGTACGAATACCCGCTGGGCACGCCCATCGCGCAGATCCTCGACGACTGCGGCGCGCGCGACGTGCAGGCGGTACAGGTCGGCGGGCCGTCCGGCGCCTGCGTGCCGGCGTCCGAATTCAACCGCGCCATCGCCTTCGAGGACGTGCCGAGCGCCGGCGCCTTCATGGTGTTCGACCACAGGCGCGACCTGTTCGAGGTGGCGCGCCACTTCGCCCGCTTCTTCGCGCACGAGAGCTGTGGCCTGTGCACGCCCTGCCGCATCGGCACCGAACTGGTGGTGCGGCGTCTGGACAAGCTGGCGCACGCGCGCGGCGCCGGCAGCGCGTCGGCCTTCGACATCGACCGCCTGCACGATCTCGACATCGCGCTGCACAGCGGCACCCACTGCGGTCTGGGCGCTTCGGCCTGCAATCCGCTGCGCGACACGATGCGTCATTTCGGAGACGCCTACGCGCAGCGTGCGACCGCGCCGCAGTTTCAGCCCGATCTCGACCTCGACGCCGAACTGTCGTCGGCGCGCCGCGCCACCGGCCGCAGCGACGCCGGCGCCCATCTGCACACGGACACGCCGGCATGAGCGCCGTCGATCCGACTTTCCATCTCGATGGCCAGCCGGTCGCGCTGCAGCCGGGCGACACGATACTGAGCGCCGCGGCGCGCGCCGGGCTCGAGGTGCCGCACCTGTGCTGGAGCGAAGAGGTGTCGGGCAGCGCGTCGTGCCGACTGTGCACGGTGCTGGCCGACGGCCGCCCGGTGGCCGCCTGCGTGACGCCGGCGGTGGCCGGCCAGAAGGTCGAATGCCGAACCGCCTCGCTGGGCACGCAGCGCCTGCGTCTGCTGCAGATGCTGTTCGTCGAGGGCAATCACTTCTGCCCCGGCTGCGAAAAGAGCGGCAACTGCCTGCTGCAGGTACAGGCCGAACGCGCCGGCATGACCGACCTGAATTTCGAGGTGCTGAACCCGGAGCGGCCGGTCGATGCCAGCCACCCCGACGTGCTGTTCGAACCGAACCGCTGCATCCTGTGCCAGCTGTGCGTGCGCGCCAGCGACGAGATCGACGGCAAGCGGGTGTTCGCCATCGGCGGCCACGGCATCGCCACCCGGCTGCTGATCGACAGCCCGAGCGGCCGGCTCGGCGACAGCGCGCTGTCGGTCGACGACCGCGCAGCCCACATCTGCCCGGTCGGCGCGCTGCTGCCCAAGCGGGTCGGCTTCGCTGTGCCGATTGGCCAGCGTCGCTTCGACACGGAGGACACGCGCGGATGAACGCGACCTACCCATCACCGCGCAAGCTGCGCGTCGCCACCGTGTCGCTGGCCGGCTGCTTCGGCTGTCACATGTCGCTGCTCGACATCGACGAGCGGCTGTTCGATCTGGTCGAGCGGGTCGAATTCGACCGCTCGCCGCTGACCGACATCAAGACCGTCGGTGAGGTCGAGCCATGCGACATCGGCCTGGTCGAGGGCGGCCTGTGCAATGCCGAGAACGTCGAGGTACTGCGCGCCTTCCGCGCCCGCTGCAAGGTGCTGGTGGCGGTCGGCGCCTGCGCCATCACCGGCGGCCTGCCCGCGCTGCGCAATCACCTCGACGTCGGCGACATCATGCAGTCGGTGTATGGTCGGGTGCCGGACGACCCGGAACTGCCGCTGCCGCTGAACCGCGTGCTGCCGATACACGAGGTGGTGCGCATCGACCACGCGCTGCCCGGCTGCCCGCCGCCGGCCGACGCCTTCTGGCAACTGCTGCAGGACCTGATGGCCGGCCGCACGCCGACGCCGGCGCCTGGTCTCATCCGCTACGACTGACGCCATGGATACGCGCCCGCTCGAAACCGCTGCCGACCCCAAAGGATTGCGCCGCATCGCCATCGATCCGCTGTCGCGGGTCGAAGGCCACGGCAAGGTGACGCTGCTGCTCGATGACGACAATCGCGTTCGGCAGGCGCGGCTGCACATCGTCGAATTCCGCGGCTTCGAGAAGTTCATCGAAGGCCGGCCCTACTGGGAAGTGCCGGTCATGGTGCAGCGGCTGTGCGGCATCTGTCCGGTGTCGCACCATCTGGCCGCGTCGAAAGCGTTCGACCGCGTGGTCGGCGGCTGGCCGGTGCCGCCAGCGGCCGACCGCATCCGCCGGCTCATGCACTACGGCCAGATCGTGCAGAGCCACGCGCTGCACTTCTTCCACCTCGCCTCGCCCGATCTGCTGTTCGGCTTCGACGCCGAGGTCGACCGCCGCAACATCGTCGGCGTGGCCGCCGCTTTCCCGGACGCCGCGCGCCAGGGCGTCATGCTGCGCAAGTTCGGTCAGGAGGTGATCCGCGTCACCTCTGGCAAGCGGGTGCACGGCACCGGCTCGATACCCGGCGGCATGAACCGCGCGGTCGACCCGGCCGAGCGCGACGCGCTGCGCGCCGAACTGCCGCAGGTGCTGGCCTGGGCGCAGGACGCGGTGACCTTGGCCCGCCGCCTGCACGAAAGCCTGCCGGCGCGTTACGCCGACTTCGCCGACACGCCGGCGGCCATGATGTCGCTGGTCGGCCGCGACGGTGCGATGGAACTGTACGACGGCGTGCTGAGGCTGCGCGAGGCCGACGGCCGCATCGCCATCGACGGCTTCGACGACCAGCGCTACCGCGAACTGATAGCTGAAGCGGTCAAGCCCTGGACCTACATGAAGTTCCCCTACCGCCGCGACCTCGGCGTCGATGACGGCTGGTACCGGGTCGGCCCGCTGGCGCGCGTGCAGAACTGCGACTTCATCCCGACGCCGCGCGCCGAAGAGGCGCGTCAGGCCTTCGTTGCCGCGCACGGCGGGCGGCCGGTTCACGCCGTGCTGGCCACCCACTGGGCGCGCATGATCGAACTGCTGCATGGCGTGGAAACGGTCGCCGCGCTGCTCGACGATGCGCTGATCACCGGCGGTCCGCTGCAGGCCGAGGGGCCGCGCCAGCGTTCGGGCGTCGGCATGATCGAGGCGCCGCGCGGCACGCTGATCCACGAATACGAAGTCGGCGACGACGATCTGGTCACGCGCTGCAATCTGATCGTGTCGACCACCCATAACAATCAGGCGATGAACGAGGCGGTGCGCGCGGTGGCGCTGCGCTATCTCGACGGCGAAACGATTACCGAAGGCCTGCTCAATCACATCGAGGTGGCAGTGCGCGCCTACGATCCCTGCCTGTCCTGCGCCACGCACGCGCTCGGCCAGATGCCGCTGGCGGTGAGCCTGCGCGCGGCTGACGGTCGCATGCTCGACCACGTGCTGCGCAGCTCGACCGGCGAACTGCTGCGCGACGGCCCGGCGCACGACGCCGAGGCGGCGCAATGACGGCGCCGCTTCTGGTACTGGGCTGGGGCAATCCGAGCCGCGGCGACGACGCGCTCGGTCCGATGCTGGTCGATGCGCTGGCGGCGTATGCCGGACGCGCGCTGCCCGCCGGCAGCGTGGAGTGCCTCAGCGACTACCAGCTGCAGATCGAGCACACGCTCGATCTGGTCGGCCGCGAACGCGTGCTCTTCGTCGACGCCGCACGCGGGCTGAATGCCGCCTGTCAGATGCGCAGGGTCGAGCCGCTGCGCGAGCGCCAGATCACCAGCCACGCGCTGTCGCCGGAAGCGCTGCTGCAGGTATTCGTCGATCTGCAGCGCCGCGCACCGCCGGTGTGTGATGTACTGGCCATCCGCGGCCGCCGCTGGGAACTGGGCGAGCTGCCGGATGCGCAGGCCGAGGCCGATCTCGAACAGGCGCTCGCCCGGGCGCGCGGCTGGCTGCACGACGCCGTCGCCTGCGGCGCGCACACCGAAGGAGTGAATGCATGAACGTGCTCTGGTTGCAGTCCGGCGGCTGCGGCGGCTGCAGCATGTCGCTGCTGTGCGCCGACACCGACGATTTCCACGGCCAGCTGCGCGACGCCGGCATCGATCTGCTGTGGCATCCGTCGCTGTCGCTGGACAGCGGCAGTGAAGTGACCGCGTTGCTCGGCCGCATCCTCGACGGCGATCTGCCGCTGGACGCGCTGTGCGTCGAAGGCTCGCTGCTGCGCGGGCCGAATGGCACAGGGCGTTTCCACATCATGGCCGGCACTGGTCTGCCGATGATCGAATGGGTGCGCACGCTCGCCGCAAAGGCGCGCCACGTGATCGCCATCGGCAGCTGCGCCGCCTGGGGCGGCGTCACTGCCGGCGGCGACAATCCGACCGACGCCTGCGGCCTGCAGTACGAGGACGACGTGCGCGGCGGCCTGCTGGGCAGCGACTTCCGCGCCGCGGGCGGCCTGCCGGTGATCAATATCGCTGGCTGTCCGACCCACCCGAGCTGGGTGCTCGACACGCTGATGGCGCTGGCCGCCGACGGCTTCACCGACGCCGATCTCGACACACTGGGCCGGCCGCGCTTCTACGCCGACCAGCTGGTGCACCACGGCTGCACGCGCAACGAGTACTACGAGTTCAAGGCCAGCGCCGAAAAGCCTTCGGACCTCGGCTGCATGATGGAACACATGGGCTGCAAGGGCACGCAGGCGCACGCCGACTGCAACACCCGGCCGTGGAACGGCGAAGGCTCCTGCACCCGCGGCGGCTACGCCTGCATCAGCTGCACCGAACCCGGCTTCCAGGAACCCGGCCACCCCTTCCACGCCACGCCCAAGCTGGCCGGCATCCCGATCGGCCTGCCGACCGACATGCCCAAGGCCTGGTTCGTCGCGCTGGCGTCACTGTCGAAGTCGGCGACGCCGAAGCGGGTCAAGGTGAATGCGGTGTCGGACCACGTGGTGGTGCCGCCGGTGGCGAGAAGGACGAGGTTGAAGTGAACTTCAAATATGACGAAATCGATGCAGATCTGAGGAAGCTGGTCTTTGATTTTTTCTATTGCTTCTCGCGCTTTGAGTTCGCTCTTAAAGAGGCGGAGTCCTTCTCGAAGCGAGAGGGCAAGTCTGGAAACGTCGAGCCCGATTGGCAGTCGTTTAAGGATAGGTACCGCGACTCTTACTCGAGCACTGCATTGACAGCGCTTCTGAAGGATCCTCCAAAGTGGGAACGTTATATCGATGAAAGACAATCGATATGGGAGCCAGTAGCTTTCAAGCCGACGGATGGCGATCTGGATAAGGCCGTTAAGCTCGTAAAGACGATGCGAAACAATCTCTTCCATGGTGGTAAGAGCTCCAAGGAAGGTTGGGATGACCCTGAACGCATCCGATTCTTGCTACCGCTTGGCGTGGAAATACTTCACTCACTTGCGAAGCTTGATTCCGCCTTGGAAACGCACTACCGCTATGCGTATTAGTGATCGTAGGCCGTTAGCGAGGCACCAATACGCATGACCCGCCTTCTCGTTGGCCCCTTCAACCGCGTCGAAGGCGATCTCGAAGTGACGCTGGACGTCGCCGACGGCCGCGTCGCGTCGGCGCACGTCAATGCGCCGATGTACCGCGGCTTCGAGCAGATCCTGCGTGGGCGCGAGCCGCATGATGCGCTGGTGTATGTGCCGCGCATCTGCGGCATCTGTTCGGTGTCGCAGTCGGTGGCGGCGGCGCGCGCACTGGCTGCGCTGGGCGGCATCACGATGCCGGCCAACGGTCAGCACGTGACCAATGTGATCCTTGCCACCGAAAACCTGGCCGACCACCTGACTCACTTCTACCTGTTCTTCATGCCGGATTTCGTGCGCCCGGTGTATGCCAGCCGGCCCTGGCATGCCGAGGCGGTACGCCGCTTCACGCCGCAGACCGGCGAACAGGTGCGCGCCGCGATCGCCGCGCGCCAGCGTTGGTTCACGCTGCTCGGCACGCTGGCCGGCAAGTGGCCGCACACGCAGAGCATCGACCCCGGCGGCTCGACGCGCGCCATCGACGCTGCCGAGCGGGTGCGCCTGCTGGCCCGCGTGCGCGAATTCCGCCGCTTCCTCGAAACCCACACTTATGCCGCGCCGCTGGAACAGGTGGCCGCGCTCGATTCGGAAGCCGCGCTCGACGCCTGGCATCACTCGGCACCACTCGCCGACCCGCTGCACGGCGACCTGCGCTTCTTCCTGACCGTCGCGCGCGACGCGGCGCTGGCCACGCTCGGTGCCGGCCCCGGCCGCTTCCTCAGCTACGGCGCCTACCCGCAGCCGGAGGGCGGCACCGCGCTGGGCGCAGGCGTCTGGCACGCCGGCGCGCTGTCGCCGCTCGACCCGGCCGCCATCCGCGAAGACGCCACGTACGCTTGGCTGAGCGACGCCGGTGGCCCGCAACATCCGCGCAGCGGCGTTACGCGGCCGGAGCCGGACAAACCCGGCGCCTACACCTGGAACAAGGCGCCGCGGCTGGCCGGCGAGGTGGTCGAAACAGGCGCCATCGCGCGCCAGCTGGCGAGCGGCCATCCGCTCATCGTCGACCTGGTCGGCCGTTACGGCGGCACCGTCTACACCCGCGTCGTCGCCCGCCTGCTCGAACTGGCGCGCGTGGTGATCATGATGGAAGACTGGCTGCGCGCCGTTCGACCGGGCGAACCGTTCTGCACGCCCGGCCGGCTGCCGGACGAAGGCAGCGGCGCCGGCCTCGGCGAAGCGGCGCGCGGCAGCCTGGGCCACTGGATTTCGGTGCGCGACGGTCGCATCGCCAATTACCAGATCGTCGCGCCCACCACCTGGAACTTCTCGCCGCGCGACGCCGCCGGCCGCCCCGGCGCGCTGGAGTCGGCGCTCGAAGGCGCGCCGGTGTGCGAGGGCGAAACGACGCCGGTCGCGGTGCAGCACATCGTGCGGTCCTTCGATCCGTGCATGGTGTGCACCGTCCACTGAGCGGGAGCGGCACGCGGGGCATCGAATCGCGCCATATCCCTGTTGGCGCGATTCCCTGTTTTGTGCCAATATTGTGGCGCGATAATAGAATTGCGCCACTTAAATGACCCGGCCTCGCTCGTCCATTGATCCGCATACGCTCGCCGCACTGATCGCCCGCCACGAAGACGGCGTCGGTGTGGACGGCCTGCTGCGCGTGCTCGGCGACGGCGTTGCACGCCGTACGCTGCAGCGCCGGCTGGCCGAGCTGGTCGCGCAGGGCCGCGTGCTGACGCGCGGCGAGGCGCGGGCGCTGAAGTATTTCCCGGCGCCGGCGGGTTCTGCATTGACGGTGATGGAGCCCCTGCCGTCCGCTGCGCCGGCGCCTTATGTGACGGTGTCGGCCGAGGGCGCCGAGCTGCGCGACCTGGTGCGCCGGCCGCTGCATCTGCGCCGCCCGGTCGGCTACGACATCGGCTTCGTCGAGCGCTATCGCGCCAATGACACCTTCTATCTGCCCGAGCCGCTGCGCGCGCAACTGCACGCGCTCGGCCGCTCACCGGTCGGCGAAGCGGCGGCGGGTACCTTCGCCGGCGACATCCTGAACCGGCTGCTGATCGATCTGTCCTGGGCCTCGTCGCGGCTGGAGGGCAATACCTATTCGCGGCTCGATACCGAACGTCTGATCGAACTGGGCGAGATCGCCGAGGGCAAGGACGCGCTCGAAACGCAGATGATCCTGAACCACAAGGCGGCCATCGAGTATCTGGTGCATGGCGCCGGCCGCATCGGCGTCGATCGCGAAACGCTGCTGTCGCTGCACGCGCTGCTGTCCGACGGCCTGCTGCGCGATCCCCAGGCCGGCGGCCGGGTGCGCAGCCGCGCGGTCGAGATCAGCGGCTGCGTGTACCGGCCGCTGGCGCTGCCGCAGCAGCTCGACGAGCTGTTCGGCATCGTCACCGACATCGCTGCCGACATCGAAGACCCCTTCGAACAGGCCTTCTTCCTGATGGTGCATCTGCCCTATCTGCAGCCCTTCGAGGACGTGAACAAGCGGGTGTCGCGGCTGGCCGCCAACATTCCGCTGATCCGCACCAATCTGTGCCCGCTGTCCTTCATCGACGTGCCGCAGCAGGCCTATGTCGATGCGATGATCGCGGTCTACGAGCTGAACCGCATCGAGCTGCTGCGCGACGTATTCGTCCAGGCCTACGCGCGCTCCTGTCAGCAGTATGTCGCCGTCAAGCAGCAGCTGGTGCCGCCCGACACCTTCCGCCTGCGCCACCGCAAGGCGCTGACCGACGCGGTGCGCGCCATCGTGCTGGGCGGGCGGCCGGCGAGTGCGGCGGCCGCGCGCGAGGCGACGCCGGCCACTGTGGCGGCGGACGACCGGGCGCGCTTCGTCGAACTGGTGCTGCAGGAGTTCCGCTCGCTGCACGAGGGCAATGCGGTCCGCTTCGGCCTGCGTCCGCTGGAATTTGTCGACTGGCTGGCCACGCACGGCGGGTCGATCAACACGAGCTCATCGGAGTCATGACATGCAGCGCTTCACCATTTCCCTCGACGACCAGCTGGCCGCGCAGTTCGACGACTGGATCGCGCAGCGTGGCTACGGCAACCGTTCGGAGGCGGTGCGCGACCTGTTCCGTGCCGAACTCGACCGCACGGCGCAGCAGACCGGCAGCGCGACGCACTGCGTGGCCTGCCTGTCCTACGTGTTCAATCACCACGAACGCGACCTGGCCGAGCGCATCATCAGCCTGCAGCACGCACACCACGACCTCACGGTGTCGTCGATGCACGCCCACCTCGACCACGACTACTGCCTCGAAACCGTCATCCTGAAGGGCGAGATCGCCGCAGTGCGGCAGTTCGCCGACGCCGTGTGCGCCGAGCGCGGCGTGCACCACGGCAAGATCAACGTGATCAGCGTCGAGCTGGATGCAGGCCACCACCACGCGGGCCCGGGCGGACATCGCTACACGCGGCGACACGAGCGCGGCGGCGAAGGCCACGTGCACATCAAGCCCAGTACCTGACGCCAGCGCCGCTGCCGCAGCATCGACCGGAATGGCAGCGCGCTGACCACCGTGTGACCGGCGGTCGCGCCGGAACGCTTGCCCGGCGTGGTGCCATCGACTGGCACGCTTCTCGCGTATGAAGACTGTTCCAAATCTTCATACAAAAGATGAACGCGAAAAAAGACTTTTCCGGGAAGGTGTTGCGGATGCCGTCGGCGTCCGTGCAGGGAGTTCTGCCGCTGCTGTGCGTGCCCGTGATCGGGGCATGGGGCACCGCGCTGGCGCACGAAGCGGCGCCGTCGGCTCACCACCTCGACGCGGTGACCATCGAGGGCCACTACGACAACGCGGTCGGCACGTCCGACGCCGCCAGCCAGGGCCGGGTCACGGCGCGGCTGATCGAGAACCGGCCGACGCTGCGACCGGCCGAGGTGCTGGAATTCGTGCCGGGCGTCATCGTCACGCAGCACAGTGGCGGCGGCAAGGCGAACCAGTATTTCCTGCGCGGCTTCAACCTCGACCACGGCACCGACTTCGCCACCTATATAGATGGCATGCCGGCCAACATGCCGACGCACGCGCACGGCCACGGCTACACCGACCTGAACTGGCTGATACCCGAACTGGTCGGTCGCATCGACTACCGCAAGGGGCCTTACTACGCCGAAGAGGGTGATTTCGCGTCGGCCGGTTCGGCGCGGCTGCGGCTGGTCGACCGGCTCGACTACGGCACCGCCGAAGTGACCCTCGGTCAGGACGGCCACCGGCGCGGGCTGCTGATGAATTCGCACGCGCTCGGCGCCGGCACGCTGCTGTACGCGCTTGAAACCTCGCGCAGTGACGGCCCCTGGGACAACCCGGAAGACTTCCGGCGCATCAACGGCGTGCTGCGCTACACGCTGGGCGAGGGCGCCAACCGCACCGCACTTACCGCGATGGCCTACACCGCGCGCTGGGACTCGACCGACCAGATTCCGCTTCGCGCCGTGCAGTCCGGCCTGATCGGCCGCTATGGCACGGTGGACCCGACCGACGGCGGCAAGACGCAGCGCTACAGTCTGTCGGTCGACCATCAGCGCGCCTACGACGACGGTGCCTTCCGCTTCAACGCCTACGCGATCCAGTCGGAGCTGGACCTGTGGTCCAACTTCACCTACTTCCTCGAAAACCCGGCCGACGGCGACCAGTTCCGCCAGTCCGAACAGCGCACCGTGCTCGGCATGGCGATGAGCCGCAGCTGGGACGGCCAGTTCGCCGGCCGGCCGATGACCAACACGCTGGGCGTGCAGCTGCGACACGACCGCCTGAGCCCGGTCGGGCTGTATTCGACGGTCGCGCGCAGCACCACCGGCGTGATCCAGCAGAGCCGCGTGCGTCAGACCAGCGTCGGTCTGTTCGGCGAGAACAGCGTGCAATGGACGCCCTGGCTGCGCAGCCTCGCCGGCCTGCGCATCGACCGCTACGACTTCGACGTCGCCAGCTCGATCGCCGCGAACAGCGGCGACGCCTCCGACCACATCGCCTCGCCCAAGCTGTCCTTCGTGTTCGGGCCGTGGGCGCGCACCGAGTACTTCGTGAACTACGGGTACGGCTTCCACAGCAATGACGCCCGCGGCACCACGGCGCGCGTCACCGCCAAGGGCGGGCTGCCGGCGGACCCGGTGGACGCGCTGGTGCGCACCAAGGGTGGCGAAGTCGGCGTGCGCACCGAGTGGGTTCCCGGGCTGCAGAGCTCGCTTGCCGTGTGGACGCTGAAGCTGGATTCGGAACTGCTGTTCGTCGGCGACGCTGGCGAAACCGAGCCCAACCGCGCCAGCAAGCGCAGCGGCATCGAGTGGAACAACCGCTGGACGATGCGACCCTGGCTGCTGTTGGACCTCGACATCGCCGCCTCGCGCGCCCGCTTCACCGAGGACGACCCGGCGGGCAACCACGTGCCGGGTGCGGTCGACCGCGTCGTCGCCGCAGGCCTGAGCCTGACCGAAGACAACCCGCTGGCCAACGGCTGGTTCGGTCACCTGCAGCTCAGGCATGTCGGTCCGCGCCCGCTGGTCGAGGACAACTCGGTGCGCTCCGACTCGACCACGCTGGCCTATCTGCGCGTCGGCCACCGCCTCACCCGCGACCTGCGGCTGATGCTGGACGTGTTCAACCTGTTCGACAGCGGCGACAACGACATCGAGTACTTCTACACCTCGCGTCTGCGCGGCGAAGCGGCAGGCGGCGTCGATGACCGCCATTTCCATCCGGTCGAGCCACGCAGCGTACGGCTCACCCTGAATGCGCGGTTCTGAGTGCTTGAACCGTGCGGGCGGCCGGAGCTCGGGCGGTTTGGGAGAGGGGTCTTGACCCCAACAGCGGCAGGTCTCGGAGTCTGAGGCCTGTCGCCGCTGCGTCGCGGCCAAGGCCGCTCCCACGAGGATCGCTCCCTGTTCGCCGCCGGAGCGGGGTTTTGTGGGAGCGAGCTTGCTCGCGATTGCGGCTCGAATCGAAGCCGCCGGCCCGCCAGCGCCGCATCGCGACCAAAGGTCGCTCCCACAGGGGCTGAGCCCGATCCGCCGCCGAAGCCTGGGCGCGGGTTCTGTGGGAGGGGTCTTGACCCCGACAGCGGGGGGTATCGGAGTCTGAGGCCTGTCGCCGCTGCGTCGCGGCCAAGGCCGCTCCCACGAGGATCGCTCCCTGTTCGCCGCCGGAGCGGGGTTTTGTGGGAGCGAGCTTGCTCGCGATTGCGGCTCGAATCGAAGCCGCCGGCCCGCCAGCGCCGCATCGCGACCAAAGGTCGCTCCCACAGGGGCTGAGCCCGATCCGCCGCCGAAGCCTGGGCGCGGGTTCTGTGGGAGGGGTCTTGACCCCGACAGCGGCCTGAATCTAAGCCTGCAGACAGCAGCGGCTGTGTCGCGACCGAGGCCGCTTATTCCTCCACCAGCTTCACCTTCACGTACCGCCCCTTCACCATGCCGCCATCCAGCCGCAGCACTGCCTCCTTCGCGATGCTGCGATCGACGGCGACGAAGGTAAGGTAGTCGGTCACGTCGATGCGGCCGATCTGTTCGCGGGTGAAGCCGGCGTAGGCGATGAGCGCGCCGAGCACGTCGCCGGGACGCATCTTTTCCTTGCGGCCGCCCAGTATCTGCAGCGTGGCCATCGGCGGCACCAGCGGTGCGTCGCTGCTCGCTTCGAGTTCGGCCAGCGTGCCCCACTCCAGCGGCCGGCCCTGCGCTTCCTCGATGCGCTGCGCGCGCACCTTTTCGAACGGGGCGACCAGCGCCCAGGCCGCACCTTCGGCGTCGCCGCGGCCGGTGCGGCCGATGCGGTGCACGTGCACCTCGGGGTCGGGCGTCAGTTCGACGCTGATCACCGCGTCCAGCGCGTCGATGTCCAGCCCGCGCGCGGCGACGTCGGTCGCCACCAGCACCGACACGCTGCGCTGGGCGAAGCGCAGCAGCGCGCGGTCGCGATCGCGCTGTTCCAGGTCGCCCGACAGTTCGATCGCCTCGATGCCGGCTTCGCGCAGCGCTGCCACCACCTCGCGGCAGCGCCGCTTGGTGTTGCAGAAGGCGATGGTGCTGACCGGCCGGTAATGGCGCAGCAGGCGCAGCACCGCTTCCGGTCGCTGCGCCTCGTCGACCTCGAAGAAGCGCTGGCGGATCTTGTGTTCGGCGTGCTGCATCTCGACCGCGATGCGCTCAGGCGTGCGCAGGAACTGCGCCGCCAGCCGCTCGATGCCATCCGGAAAGGTGGCCGAGAACAGCAGCGTCTGCCGCTCGCGCGGGCACTGGCGCGCGACGTGCGTGATGTCGTCGACGAAGCCCATGTCGAGCATGCGGTCGGCCTCGTCGAGCACCAGCGTATTCACGCCGCGCAAGTCGAGCGTGTTGCGCTCCAGGTGGTCGATGATGCGGCCCGGCGTGCCGACGATGACGTGCGCGCCGTGCGACAGGCTGTCGACCTGCGGGCCGATCTTGCTGCCGCCGCACAGCGTGAGCACCTTGATGTTGTCGGTACCGCGCGCCAGGCGGCGGATTTCCTTCGCCACCTGGTCGGCCAGTTCGCGCGTCGGGCACAGCACCAGCGCCTGCGGCGAGAACCAGCGCGGGTTCAGCCGGGCCAGCAGCGGCAGCGCGAAGGCGGCGGTCTTGCCGCTGCCGGTCTTCGCCTGCGCGATCAGGTCGCGCCCGGCCAGCGCGACCGGCAGCGCGGCGGCCTGCACCGGCGTCATCGCGTCGAAACCGAGCGTGCGCAGGTTGGCGAGGGTGTCAGGCGACAGCGGAAGGCTGTCGAAGGCGGTGTCGGGGGAGGGGGAAGCAGCGGAGGTCATGCCGGATTATCCGCGATCCGGCGTCGCGGCGCCCCTGGTCAACTGTCGCAGCCCTGCCGCATGCAGCGGGGCTGCGACTTAGTAAGCGGCAATGCCGCTCAGCGGATCACGCCGCAGGCCACGCGGGCGCCGCCGCCACCGAGCGGGGCCGGGTGGTCGGCGTGGTTGTCGCCGCCGGCATGCACCATCAGCGAGCGGCCGGCCACGTCGGCCGCTTTGAGTCGCGGTGCGAGCACCGGGTTGGTCGCGTTGCCGGCCGTGTCGACGTAGAGCGGCGGCAGATCGCCGAGGTGGCCGTCGCCCCACGGCGCGCCGTGCTTGTTGCTGCCCGCCGGATCGTAGTGGCCGCCGGCTGCCAGCGCCGGCACCTTCTTGCCGTCCTTGTCCATCGGCTCGCAGCTCGGGTTCTGGTGCACGTGGAAGCCGTGCAGTCCGGGCGGCAGGCCCTGCAGTGCCGGCGTGAACACCAGGCCGTAGCGCGTTTCGGAGATCGTCACGTTGCCGACCGGCGTGCCGACGCCCTGCTCGTCCACCACGCTGACCGGAACCACGACATCGGCGCTGGCCGCACCGCTGGTGGCCACCATCAACGCAAGAATCATCTTTTTCATCTGACATCCTCCTTGAGCTCGTCCTTCGGATGCGACGCCATCGAACTGTGCGCGTCGTGCGACAAGCATATCGTCATCACGCCGCCAGGCGGACGACAATCTTTCAGGCGCGACCGGCGACGATGTCCGCAAAGCCCACCGCAGTAAGCGAGCGCGCCTGGGCGAAGCCGCCGACGAAGCGCGCCGACAGCACTGAAATCGCGAACAGCGAGAAGTCGCCGAAGGAGAACAGCTCCGCGCTCTCCGGCAGCCGCGCCAGATAGGCGGCGCGCGCGTCGTCATAGCCCGGCGCGCCGGTCGGGCAGGGTTCGGCCCGGCCGCGCACGCTCAGCCGCGGCAACGCCAGCGGCGACTCGCCGGCCGCCAGCGGCGCGGTGATCAGCAGCGCGACCTCGGGGTGGGCGCGCAGGTCGGCGGTGTGGCTCGCCAGCGCGCTGACGTGGATGACGAAGCAGCCATCGGCGCGCAGCGCCCACGGCACCATCGAAACGGCCGGCTCGCCGTCGTGCAGCGTCGCCAGAGCCGCCACCGGCTGGCTGGCGAGCAACTGGCGCAATGCCTCGGCCTGTTCGGCGGTCATCGTGTTCAGGCGCGCCAGGGCAGGTTCATCACCGTGCCGTCGGGCAGCGCTACCGTGTCGCCCAGCGGCATCGCCGACACGAATTCGCTGTCGCTCTCGGCGAAGATCTGGTGCACTGCATGCGCCGGCAGGATGAGCGTGTCGCCAGCGGCGTAACGAAGCTCATGCCCGTCCACCGTCGCCCGCCCGCTGCCGCTGAGGATGAGTACCACCTCTTCGCCGCTGTGGCGGTGCGGCGGGGTCGCGGCGCCGGCTTCCATGCGACCGCGCCACATTTCGATCTGCCGCGCGCCATTGCCCGGCGTGGCGACGCCGGCGATGTGATTGCCCTGCATCGAGTGGGTCTGGTTGCGGGCGCTTGGAAAAAGGGTCATGACGGTTCTCCGTAAGGGGGCGGAAAGGCGGCGCCAGTGTGCCCCTCGCCTTCGTGCGCTGCCGTGAAGCCCGCCACGCCCCCGATCAGGCGGGCGGCCAGGGCTGGACCTTGTCCTGCTCCGCCGGGTCGTTGCGCGCCACCACCGCGCGTGCCGGCTGCGTCGCGCTCAGATTCACCGCCTCGTGCGGCACGCCCGGCGGCACGAACAGGAACTCGCCGGCCCGGCTGACCACCTCGTTCTCCAGCGATTCGCCCCAGCGCGTGAGCACCTCGCCCTCCAGCACATAGATGCCGGTTTCGTAGCCGAGGTGCAGATGCGGCGCCGACCGCGCACCCGGCGGAATCACCACCAGATGCATCGACAGGCCGCGTGCGCCGACGGTCTGGCCGGAAATGCCGACGAAGTAGGGCAGGCGCTGCGCGGTGGACACTTCCGTCGTCGGTGCGACGGCGTGTACGCGAAGGTTCTCGGCGGTGTGCATGGCATCCTCCCTCAGTGTTCCGCTTCCGGTAGGACTCGGCGAATGGCGCCCAGTGGCACCGATTGTCGACGGCCCGTCCCTAGCGGTAGCGCGCGGCGGTGATGAACTGGTTAAAGGTTTCGCACCATACGATCACCGATGAATAGTCGGACGGGTTGACCGAGGCGGGCACTGGCACGACGAAGTTGCGGAAGGTGCGAACGTCGCCGATCCTCACCATGCGGGCCTTGAGCCGGAGGAAGTCGACTTCGGTCTCGACGAATTCCGGCGACAGATAGAGCTTGTAATCCGGGCCGGGCGCCAGCTCGCCCTCGAACACGATGGCTTTCGCGCCGATCGACACCTTGCCCTCGCCCCAGTGCAGCGCATCGCTGTCTTTCAGATCGCGACGGAAGTGGCCTTCGTGGCGCGCCGCTGTCCCCTGCGCGGCCACCTCTTCGGCCGATGGCGCAGGCGGCGCGATCAGGATCGGCAGCGCGTAGATGCCGAGCGCGAAGCCGACGGCGGCCGCCAGGGTATGCGTCAGCGCGAGGAGCAGCGATTTCTTCATGGCGTGTCCGGTCATCAGGGCGGCGGCATCACGGAGCCGCCATCGGCGTCAGCGCCCGCAGCCGCATGGCGTGTGGCCGCGGCCGTTACAGAAAGTGCAGGGCACGTACCGGCCGAGCACCAGGCCGGCGCTGCCCGGTCCCTCGCCCGAACCATGGCAGATGCCGCAGAGCACAGAGCCGCTGTTGCCGCAGCGCTTGCAGTCCGGGGTGCCCGCTGACACGCGGCGCCCGCGGCGGCCCGTCCGCGGGCGCTCGCCGATGCGCAGGCCGAGCTTCTCGGCAATCAGGCCCGATACCGCCAGCAGTGCGACGGTCAGTACGCCCTTGAGCCAGACGGGCGGCATGTCGGCTGACCAGATCAGTCCCAGGCCACCAAAGACTGCGCAGACGACCAGCAGCTCGAGCAGGGTGCGCCAGAACAGCAGGATCAGGCACGCGCCGGCAAGGGTGAGGGCGACGAGGGCTTCGGGCGTCATGATGACCTCCGTCAGGGATTGGGTCGCGTGGCCGGCGCGCCGCGCTATTCGTCCTTCTTCGGCTCCAGCACGAACACCATGCCCAGTGCGCCCACCGAGATCGTGCGTTCATTTACCGTCGTGTAGGACGCGATGCCGAAGGGATGATACGTCGACGTGAAGGCCGTCAGTGCCCCGATGCCGAGCACGCCGGCCAGCGGGCTGCGTTCGGCGATGACCTCCTTGATCTTCGCGTGGTGCTGCTCGGGCGACGGATTGAGCAGAAACGCGGCGGCGGTTACTGCCGTCGCGACCACTGCGGAAATGACTGCGGTCTTGGCCATGGCGAAGTGGGCGGAGCGATTGAGAGTAAGGGGCAAGGCAGTGCATCGACCGATAAGCGTGCGCGGGGTCGGAAACAGCGCGGAAGGCGCCAGCGAGCGCCCGTGCCCCCCTTCGGTGCCTGGGTCAGCGGCACTGCATGGCGGTGAACCTTACCGCGCAGTTGATCCGGTGTCTCCCCTGACACCGTTCGTCGATACGGACGGCCTGGCGACTGGCGCCCGCGTGGGCGCGGCGCTGCAATCGGACACTACCGCCGGAAAGAAAGCCGAAAAGCCGCTGGCGCCGTTACCCGCGCGCGATCTTCTTGGGACTCGGCGCTACCGTTCACCCGCGGTCCGGTTGCCGCGAACTGGCGAGGGCAACCGGACTGGAAACGACCGTCTCACGGCATTTCACGTCGAGCGCCGTGCGCACCAGGCATGGACGAAACCTGCCTGGTAGAACTGGACAGGACGGCTGAAGCCACCGCGTCCGATAATGGCCTCGACCTCGCCCGGCGGAAGAATGGCCACATCCTTCGCCCATGCCGCGTGCGTTTTCTCGATTGCGTCAGCGGGCACCTTGGCTGCGTGGAGCATGCTGACCCAGGCTTTCAGCAAGGTGTCGTACTCGGGTGAGCCCACCGCCGACGACAGATCCGCGCTGGCCAGAATGCCCCCCGGGTGCAACCTCGCAGCGATGGAGCGGAAGAAGCGGGCGCGTTCGTCCTGATCAAGAAAGAACTGCGACACCATGAAGCACGTGGCTGCATCATGAGGCTCGATATCGGGCAAGGATTCCAGATAGCCTTCGTGAAACATGCAGCGCGAGGCGAACGACTCCTTCTCCGCTCTCTGGCGACAGACATCGAGCATCGCTCCGGACGGCTCCACGGCCGTGAAGCGCCAGTGCGGAAACTTTTTGGCCAGGTAGGAAAGCTCCGCACCTGCGCCCAATCCAACACACAGTATCCGGGCGCTGTCAGGCAGCCCGGAGAATATCCATTCAAGCTGAAAATGAAGGCCTTCGTGAACGGGCGCAAGTTTCCTTTGCTGATGTTCATAGCCGGAAGCCTGCTGATCAAACACGGCTTTAAGTTCGTCCTGGTTCATGCGCGGGAAGCCCGATAAAGTTTGATGACGCTACAGAAAAGCCCCATCGCGGGGCAAGTGATTGCGTCCGGCCTTCGCCGGCTCGGGCGCTATACGTGGAGTCGGACCGCCCCCGAGAAAAACGAGGAACCGGCGACGTTCAACGTTTGGGCTTGGGCGACCGCCAAGCCGTGGAGGGTTGCCTCGAGCGAAGGGTCAGGCGTCACTTCCCGCCGTGACGAGACGTCAGCTGCGCTTCGATGGCCGCCTTGTCGATTACTGACCACACACGAGCGATCTTCTCCTCCATGAACTCGTAGAACACGTTCTCGGCAAATGACACCTTGACGCCCCCAACGTTGAGGTTCATGAAGCTTGCCCTCGGCGTGCATCGAAAGTGCAGGCGGCTCGCAACGTACGGAGGATTGACGACGAGCAGTTCGATGTTGAATCGCAGATCGGGGATGTCGGCGAAGTCTTGCTCCAGCATCTCACGGTAGCCCGAAAGGCCAAGCGGTCGACCGTTGTGGGTAGCGTCTTCGTTGACGTAACGTTCCAGCCCTGACAAGTCTCGCCTGTTCAGACAAGCGATGTAGTCGCGATACACGCGTTCCAGTTGTTCCTTGGTCACAGGTGATCTCCTCTGCCGAACCAATCACCAGATGGGCAATCGTGGTGCCTTGCGGTGCGTGTGACGCCAAACTGCGTGTTCAGCTGCGGCGGGCCGTCCGCTTGAGCGGCCGATTAGGGCTAGCGCTGCCATCGCTTGAATGCCTACAAGAGGAGCTGTGCCCAGCACCACAAACACCCCGACTGCGAATAGTTCGACGACGGGCAAAGACTTTGTCGAGGTGGATGACGGGGTCGGTGCCTCCAGGAAATGCGGCCCGACGCCCGGACCAATAAAGACAACCGCGACAGCAACAACAGCAAGCAACACATACAGACTGAAGACGCCAGCTGCAACGAACCGCCATGGACGCGGTAACGCAGACCACCACGCCGTGGCCAGAAGCGCCACAAGAACCAGTGGCAAGCTCACTGTAAGGAAGAGCGTCGATGGCATTGGCGTTTGAACGGATTAGCCCTAACGACGCGGAAGAAAAACCCCATTCCGGGGCAAGCGGTTGCTTCCGGCCTTAGCTGGTTCGAAATCGTTCATCATCGTTACAGCCCCGCGATCCTCGTTTCGTCGTCGTCCTTTGTCTACAGCCTCAACGTTTGGCATGAGGGGAGCATGGAGCGCAGGCCGGAGTGTGTCCCCTCGATGGAAGAGTTGAGAGTCATCACGCGAGCTGCGCGCCAGAAAGGGCTTGAGATTCACGGTCATGCAGATCGACTACCGACCTGAGGGATTCATGGACGACACCAGAACCCATTGACTCAATGTAGCGACAAGCGGCAAAGGCCGCGGCCTTTGCCTCGTAGCCGGCAATCCACTGATTGCGAACTGCGACTGACTCAGATCGGACTGGCCAAACTCCAGGGCGCGGTCGCATGTGTGCTGAGATACCGATACGCCATGGTTTAGCAGTGAGCCTTGCGCGAAAGCAGTTTTGATTTGTACACATGCGGGCGTAGATGGGGTCGACAGACACCTTGGTGAAGAAGCGTTGAACTTCTTCGGCTGCGGCTTCAAACGTTCGATGCGTTGCGAGCACGCGATACCCTGCTGGAGTTCGGTATAGACGTAAGTTCCAGGTGGGATTCTCTGAAATGAAGCTGGCGATCCGTTCGCGTGCCATGCGTTCCGATCCTCCGCCCGCCAGTACAGCCAAGCGGGCGAACAGACTTGCTATCGGTGCGGCGGCGACGAGAGAGGCAAACAACAGACCAAAAGTTGTGCCCCAGCTTCGCAGAGAAATTCCAATTGCCACTGATGCGACAGATAATGCAACAAAGGCGAAAAGCGCTGGCTTGGCGCTCCGTTCGGGCGTGAAGTCTATGTCCGCGAACAGAGCACTCGGAGAGTTGAGGCAATGCGCTCCGTAGGCGTTGCGAGTGATGACTACTTCTCCATGACGGGCCAGGACCTCCTCTCGGATTGGGATGCCTGCCGCGCCGTTGTATGCAACTTTGCGCTCTCTCCGCTCGAGCTTTTCTCCTGCGACGATGCGTTGGAGAGCTTCGTCAGCGCGTGCCTCAGCCATGAGTTGTGCGTCAGCTTGACTGGACATGGACCAGCCATACCTGCGAACGGTGACTTGCTTGGCGGAGGTTCTGTACTGTCTTCGGGCTTCGGCCCAATAGTCGGGAACGATCATCTTTTTGTATGCCTGAGGAGGTGCAGACTATGACGCCCAACGACGAAAGTAACCGGACGCCGCGCGAGGCGGATAGCTGAAAGCTAAAGGCGGGTGTTCGGCGGTCCGGTTGACTGGATTGTTGGGCGACGCGCGATTCATGGCTCAGACGCAATACTCTGTATTTTGTTAAGCATGAAGTTGTACTGCCTGTCGTTTATTTCACCAACCTTCGCTAAGTGTTCCTTCATATGTTCTGCGCTTATGCATGCCTCTTTCGCATTGCCTTTCTGTCTGTAGGCAACCATCGTCTGTGCTGCGAGACCAAATAGGGCCAGCGACGAACGCTTTTGCTTCTCAAAGCTGACGAAGTCGTCAGATTTCAATATTTCTGCGAAAAACTTTGTGCGATCGGAAGCCGTCCACGTTCCGCGTTGGATTAACGAGGAAGCGACTAAATCGATTTGCTTTTGAATAGCAGCTTCCTTGGCTTTTCTATCATCTCGCAAACGCACAATGTCAGTATCGAGCTTTTCGACGTTGGCGCTTGCCACCTTTTCATCGTCACATTCACCGACAGCTGCGCTCGATAGAGCCCAACCGCCTAAAACACAGCTAACGAGAATACCTACTACGAATTTCATTCAGTCTCCCTGTGTCGCCAAACGTTTGACATGAGAGGCCCGACCCGGCTTGCCGGGGCGGGTCCTCTCGATCGAAATGTTAGGCGCCATGTTGTTGCAGTGCCTTACGAATTGCTGCGGCAGAAATGGCATACCTCAGCCAATAAGCCCCTCCGATAAAAAAGGGGACTGCTATGAAAGAACTTACTCCAAGCCACGTTAGATAGAGGCAGGCGCCGGCAGCGATAAACATTGCTACCGACGCAATACCACTTGCGCCTGCGGTAGGCGCAGCAATTTCACGAGTTTGATGGTTTACCCAACCCTTAAGCGTTTTCCAGTTGTTTGGGGTGCTTAGTAAAGCAGTGACTGTGTCTCCGGCCTCTATACGTGGGTGACCTGGAATTTCGACCCCGTAATACTTGCCGGAAGAAGTCTCGAAACCGAATAAGGAGTGCGCAGGCTTCTCGTAGTCACGAAAACGCACTACGTCGAATACGCGATTGAATGTGATGGTTACGCGATGAAGTCTCATGGCGTCTAACGTTGCGAAGAGGGGCGGCCGGAGCGCAGCGGAGGGAACCACAAGCGTAGCTTGTGGCCATCCCTCTCGACCGCCAGGTTAGCCATAGA